>Ga0182743_1000031_pt1 | contig 299647 bp, 242 predicted proteins | sample eDN3rd30CKraftOP_FD_128522 | JGI IMG/M metagenome (GOLD analysis project Ga0182743, IMG submission 128522) | Enriched Organic Plus compost microbial communities from Emeryville, California, USA - eDNA 3rd pass 30_C Kraft OP (version 2) (version 2) ... | reverse complement strand
GTTCGCTGCGAGCTGCTCGTACTCTTCGCGCGACGTGGCTTTCTCGGCCAGCAGGCGCTCCGCGCGATCCCGGTACGAGCGCGCGAGCTCGAGCTCGGCTTTCGCGCGCTCGAGCTCGGCCCTGAGCCGGGCTACCTCGGCTTCGAACGGCCGCGGGTCGATCGTGAACAGCAGATCTCCGCGCGACACGCGGCCGCCTTCGTCAAAGTGCACCGATTCGATGTAGCCCTCGACGCGCGGGCGCACATCGACATGGCTTGCGGCCTCGAGCCGGCCCGTGAAATCGGCCCAATCGCGCAGCTCGCGGACCGTCACCTCGGCTGCCGAGACGGCTGGGGGCGGGGGCTCGGACGCAGAAGAGTCCGCCTCGCCGCTCGCGCAGCCGGCCAGCACGGCGCTTGCGAGCAGTGATACGGCCAGGGATGCGACGGGATGAGATCTCATCGGAAATCCTTTGTTCGTATTGAGGTTAGAATCCGTTCAGAAGTAACAGGAGGAGGCTGGGGGCTTTCATGGTCGTCTCGGGAAACCGAATCTCGACACTGTATCCGCCGGGCGACGCTTCTGTTACTATACCGTCTAGTTACATCGCAGGTTAACTAACCGGTAAGTAGCATGTCAACTCCCTTCGACGTCATCTCCGATCCCGCCCCGCCGTTTGCGAGCCCGAGTGAATGCTCGTGTCCTCCGCAAGGCACGAAGGAGCGCATCCTGCGCGCCGCTCAAAATCTGTTCTATCAGCACGGCATCCGCGCAGTGAGCGTCGATGCGATCGCGGCCGAGGCCGAGACGACGAAGGTGACGCTATATCGCCTGTTCGACTCGAAGGACGCGCTCGTCGCGGCGTGCCTCGAGGATCAGACGCGGCGCTTTTGGGAGTGGTGGGACATCACGATCAAGCCGCACGAGGGCAATCCGCGCGCGCAGATCGAAGCGCTGTTCGGGTTGCTCGAGAATCGTATCTGCCACAAAGCGGCGAACAGAGGCTGCCCGATTACGAACACCGCGGTCGAGATCGACAGCGAGCATCCGGCCGCCCGCATCGTAAGAGAGCATCACGACGAGATCGCGCGGCGTTTCCGCAAAATGTGCGAGGAGATGAAGGCCCAGCGGCCTGAAGCGCTCGGCGATGCGTTGACCTTGCTCGTGGCCGGCGCCTTCTCCGTGCGCTGCGTGTTCGATAACGCGGAGCACGTCGGCACCGTCGGCGAAGCCGCTCGCGCGCTGCTCGATTCCGCGCTAGGCGCGAAACGCAGCTGACTCGCGCGATGATCGGCGAGGCGAGGCCCCGCCGATCGAGCTGAAAACGGCGCTTAAATGACGCGAGCGTTTACAGCTTGCGTTGACCCCCGTGGATCTCGCCGCGCCAGCCGCCTTCCTCATGGCCGCGGCTCTCGATGAACTGCTTGAAGCCCTCGACGGAGCGCTGCACGTTCATCCCCATCGCGCCGAGCGAATCTCCGATTTTCTCGAGCGCGCCCTGCGGCTCGTACTCCATCGTCAACCGCACGCGGGTTCGGTCGCCCGTCAACGGCTCGAAACGCACGCTGCCGCCGTTCGGCGCATCGCCCGAGATGCTGCGCCACGCGATGATCTTGTCGGGGATCTGCTCCGTGATCTCCGCATCCCATTCCTTTTCCTTGCCCCACAGCTCCGCGCGCCAGTGCGTGTGCGTATCGTCGATTTGACGCACATCCCTGACGCCGACCATGAACTTCGGGAACGACTCGAACTGCGTCCACTGGTTATAGACGGTATGCAGCGGGCAGTTCACCTCGACGCTTTTCTCGATCCTTTCCATGATCCAGTTTCCTCCGTGACCAGGCTGGATCGGCAGGAGCTGCAAGTTCCATTCCGGTGACTGCCGCGCCAACGGCCGCCGCGCTCGCACGCGGCGGCCGCGGAGTCGTGACTCACGCGTCGAGGATCGCCGGCCGACGGCGATGCCACGCCGTCACTTGCTCGTAGGCATGGGCGAGAGTCAGCACGTCGATCTCGCCTAGGCGAGGGCCGCTGATCTGCAGGCCGATCGGCAAGCCGGAGCGGCTAAAGCCGCACGGCACGCTGATCGTCGGAATGCCGTACAGATTGAACGGGTAGGTGTTGCGCACGGAAGGCTCGGCGCCGGAAGCCTCCGCCGGGTTCTGCGCGTTCGCGATCGTCTCGGGCAAACCGGGCGCAGTCGGCGTAATCACGAGATCGACCTCGGAGAAGACCGCGTCGATTGCGTTGCGCGCGAGTGCGAGCTCGCGGCGGGCGGCATAGTACTCGGCTGCCGTGAACTGTCCGGCCGCGAGGAGCCGCTCGCGTGTGACCGAATCGTATAGCCGGCGCGTCGCGGGCACGTCGAGATAAGGCTTGTGGTACGCGTAGGCCTCGGCGAGCAGCACGGCGAAGTCGGGCGGCGTCGGCAGCTGCACGTCGCGTGTCGCGGCGACGATGTTGCGCAGGACGACGAGCGCCTCATCGATCGCGTCCTCGACGTCCGGGTCGAGCGCAGAGAAATAGCGCTCGCCGGCTATGCCGATCCTCAAGCTCGCCGCGCTGCGGTAGAGCGCGCTTGCGTAGTTGCGCGCGGGCGAGCGAATGCTCACGGGATCGAGGGGATCGAAACCGGCGATCGCGCCGAGCAGCAGCGCTGCATCGCCGACCGTGCGCGTCATCGGCCCGACGTGGTCGAGCGACTCGGAGACCGGGATGATGCCGCGGATGCTCGACAATCCGTGCGTCGGCTTGAAGCCGACGACGCCGCAGTAGGCCGCGGGCAGGCGAATCGACGCGAGCGTATCGGTGCCGAGCGCGCCGGCGCACATCCGTGCGGCGACGGCCGCGGCCGAGCCGCCCGACGAGCCGCCCGGAATGTGGGCGAGGTTCCACGGATTGCGCACCGGGCCGAAGTGCGTGATCGATGACGTGCCGCCGTACGCATACTCGTGCATGTTGAGCTTGCCGAGCAGCACCGCGCCGGCCGCCTGCAGCCGCCTCGTGACCTCGGCGTCTGCGTCCGGCACGCGGTCCGCGAACACTGCGCCCGCTGCGGTCGTCAGCACGCCGGCGGTATCGATGTTGTCCTTCAGCGCGATCGGAATCCCGTGCAGCGGGCCGCGCCAGTGGCCGTCCGCGAGCTCGGCTTCCCGCGCCCGCGCCTGCTCGAGCGCGAGGTCGCGAGTGATCGTGATGAACGCGTTGACGTTCGGCTCGAGCCGATCGATGGCTGCGAGATACGCCTGGGTGAGCTCGACCGGAGAAATCTGACGGGCGCGGATCAGCCCCGATGCTTCGACGAGCGTGAGGTCGACCGGATCCGTGCTCTGCGCGAAGGCGCGGCCGAGTCCGGTCGATGCGGCAGCTGCGAGGCTGCCGACGAAGAGGTCGCGTCGCGAGACCATCCCGTCAACCGCGCGAATACGTGCCGACGAGGCGGTTCATGCCGATCACGTGCGGCTCGACGCGCTCGAGGAGCTGCCATAGCGTAAGCCCCTCGGGCAGGTCCAGCTGACGGTCGAGCGCGAGCAGCCAGAAGTAGTAACGGTGAATGCCGTGACCTTCGGGCGGCATCGGCCCGCCGTAACGCCTCTTTCCGAAATCGGTCTTCCCGTTCGTGTAGCCCAGCACGCCCTCGGGCAGCTCCGTGACGGACGCCGGGATGTTGTAGAGCACCCAATGCACGAAACCGTAAGAGCCGGCGCTTGCGAGCGGCGCGTCCGGATCATGGCAGAACAGCGCGAGCGACTCGGTCCCATCCGGCAGATGCGACCAGGACAACGGCGGCGAGACATCGTCGCCCTCGCCGGTGTGCTTGCGGGGAATGGCTCCGTTCTGCTGGAACGCCGAGCTTTTCAGCTCGAGCGGCGACAGCGCGAATCCCATCTTCGGCAACCTCCGTGAAGTCCTTGAGCGTCGGGCAAAAAACGATGTTCGCACAATGCCCGGCGAACTTGAACTCGGCGGGTGTCCGGCGCGCTCGCAAAGGCCGCTTCGCGACGGCCGCGGCGAAGGCCGTATGCTGTGCAGTTAGCGTAGGAATCACCCGGTTTTGACGGTGCCACGGACGGCACCGGGAGGAGAGCAGTGACCGAAATCGCGAAGCATTGGATCGACGGCGAGTGGCGGGATTCGGCGAGCGGGGCGACCGCTGCGAGCGTCAATCCCGGCACCGGCGAGACGCTCGGCGAGTTTGCGGATGCCGGAATTGCCGACGCGGATGCCGCGATCGCCGCGGCCCGGCGCGTCTTCGATACCGAGACCTGGGCGCGGGAGCCGCGTCGCCGCGCCGACGTGCTGCTCCGGTTCGCCGAGCGGCTCGAGGCCGCAAAGCCCGAGATCGCGTGGGATCTCGCTCGCGAGAACGGCAAGCCGATCCGCGACGCGATGCACGAGGTCGCGGGCGCCGTCTCCGAGCTGCGTTATTACGCCGGGCTTGCGCGCAACGTCTTCGGCCGCACGATCGAGCTCGAGCCGAACCTGCACACGTTGCTGCGCCGCGAGCCGATCGGCGTCGTCGCGATCATCGTGCCGTGGAACGCGCCGATCGCGCTGTTGATCCGCTCGCTCGCACCGGTCATCGCGGCCGGCTGCACCGCGGTCGTCAAGTCCGCGCCGCAGACCGCTCTCGTGAACGCGAAGGTCTTCGAGCGCCTCGCGGTGATCGACGAGCTGCCGCGCGGCGCGGTGAACATGCTCGTCGAGACCGGCAACGACGTTGCGAAGCATCTCGTCGCGTCGCCCGACGTCGACATGATCAGCTACACGGGCAGCACGGAGGTCGGCAAGCTGATCATGGAGGCCGCGTCGCGCACGCTGAAGCGGCTGAACCTCGAGCTCGGCGGCAGCGCGCCGTGCATCGTGTTCGATGACGCCGACCCGGAGCGCGCCGCGGCCGGCATCGCGCGCGCCGCGCTGAGCCACGCGGGACAGGTCTGCGTCGCGGCGAGCCGGGTAATCGTGCATCGGCGGATCTTCGAAGCGTTCGAGACGCGGCTTGCGGAACGCCTGGCCGCGGCCCGGCTCGGGCTTGCGGACGATCCCGCGACCGAGCTCGGGCCGCTGATCGATCTCGCGAGCCGCGAGCGCATTCGCGCGCTCGTCGACGACGCGCGGCGCCGCGACGAGGTGCTGCTCGAAGGGCAGACGCCCGACGGGCCGCTCGCAACCGGCGCGTTCATCACGCCGAGCCTCGTGCGCGTCCGCGACCCGCAGTCCGCGCTGCTGACGCAAGAGGTGTTCGGGCCGGTGCTGAGCCTGCAGAGCTTCGACGACGACGACGAGGCGATTGCGATGGCCAACGCGAGCCGCTTCGGGCTTGCTGCGAGCGTCTGGTCTCGCGATCTCGCCCGCGCGCAGCGCGCTGCCGCCGCGATCCGCGCCGGCAGCGTCTGGATCAACGCGCACATGCGGCTCTTCCCGGAGATCGAGACGGGCGGCTACCGTGAGAGCGGCATTGGGCGGCTGCACGGCGTCGAGGGGCTCGAGGCGTTTCTGCAGACCAAGGCCGTCACGTACGAGCTGTAGACGATCGGCGCGCGAGCCTCGCTCAGGATGCTCCCTGCCGCCGCGCGGACGCTGCCTGAGCACTCCGCTGCTCCTCGCTGGTGCACGTCGCGCACCATTGCGGCGCGCGGCCTCGCGCCGTTCGCTGTTAACCCCTTGTATTTAAAGCAATCGCAGCCGTGGCACAAAGACTGCACAAGGCCCGGCGTCTTTGGATCTCAACGTAACGGGCCGCACGACGGAACCCGGCTCGGTAGGGAGTAGCAGCAAATGAAGTGGGTCACGGCAATCATCAAGCCGTTCAAGCTCGAAGACGTCCGTCAGGCACTGGGCGAGGCCGGCGTTCAAGGGTTGACGGTCACGGAGGTCAAAGGTTTCGGGCGCCAGAAAGGGCACACCGAGCTTTATCGAGGAGCGGAGTATTCCGTCGATTTCGTGCCGAAAACGAAGATCGAGGCGGCCGTCCCGGACGACCTCGTCGAACAGGCGGTCGAAGCGATCATCGCTGCGGCCGCGACCGGCTCGATCGGCGACGGCAAAGTGTTCGTCTCGGATCTCGAGCATGCGGTGCGCATTCGCACCGGCGAGACCGGGGACGAAGCGCTTTGAGCGCCAACGACGGATAAGGATGCGGCGGCCGGCGGCGGTGTCGCCGGCCGCCGCTCCGAGCTCAGGCGGCCGCCGTCGCGTCGGACACGTGGCCTCGCGGCCGCTCCTCGCAGAGCTTCGCCGCTGCCGCGATCGCGTCCTTCCGGCTCGCGAAGAACCGATCTGCCGGCACCCGCTCGAGCACCTCGAGATTCTCGAGTGTTTCGCGGGCGGGGCCGGCGAGCCCCGCGATCAGCACGTGCATTCCGTGCCCCTGCGCCTGCACGAGCATCTCCTCGATCGCGAGCGCGGCGCTCGTATCGACGTAGCCGACCTGCGAGAAGTCATAGACGGCGACGTCGACGCCCGAGACCGTCGAAGTCGTACGCCGAGCGAGGTCGCGCGCCGACGCATATGAGAACGAGCCGCGCAGGACCGTGACGAGCACGCGGCCGTTGACGGGCCGAAGCAGCGCCTTTTCCTCGTCGGTCAGGTCGTCGGCGTCGTCGCCGCCCGCGGTCTGCCGGACTCCCTTCAACTGCTCCTCGGCGAGCCAGCGCGAGTTCACGAAGCTCGCGAGGATGATGCCGACGCCGACCGCCATGATCAGGTCGACGAACACGGTCAGCGCGAACGTAACGAGCATCACGGCGAATTTCTCGCGCGGCGCGCGCCGCGCACGCTTCAGGTAGCCCCAGTCGATGATGTCCCAGCCGACTTTCATCAGGATCGCGGCGAGCACCGCGTGCGGCACGTTCGCGACGACCGGACCAAGACCGAGCGCGAGCGCAAGCAGCAGCAGCGCGTGCACGGCCCCGGAGACGGGCGTGCGGCCGCCTGCGCGGATGTTGACGACCGTGCGCATCGTAGCGCCCGCGCCGGGCAGGCCGCCGATCAAGCCTGCGATGAAGTTGCCGATGCCTTGTCCGACGAGCTCCTTGTCCGAGTCGTGCTGCGTACGCGTGATCGAGTCGGCGACGAGCGACGTCAGCAGCGTGTCGATCGAGCCGAGCAGCGCGAGGATGAAGCCGCCCTGCAGAAGCTGCGGCCACGCGCCGAGAGACAACGTCGGCGGCACCAGCGACGGCAAGCCCGTCGGCACCTCACCGATGACCGGTGTTCCGTCGAGAAACAAGGTCGCTGCGAGCGTGCCGGCCACGAGCACGGCCAGCGGCCCCGGAATCACCCGTTGCAGCGCAGGCGGCCAAAAAATCAGCACGGCGAGGCACGCAGTCGCGAGCGCGAGCGTGCCGAGATCGAACGGCAACCCCGCCGGCCGGCTCAACGTCTCGATCGTGCCGAGCACGCCATCGCTCGCCGTCGGCGCGCCGATGAACGGCAACAGCTGCAGGATGATGATGATCACGCCGATACCGGTCATGAATCCTGAAACGACGGAATAGGGCGTGTAGGCGATATATCTGCCGACCCGCGCCATGCCGAGCACGATCTGGATCACGCCGCCGATCATCACGACCGTGAACGCCTCGGCGAGATTCGTCGAGTGAGTCGCGATGACAGCCGCCATGACGACGGTCATCGGTCCGGTCGGCCCGGAGACCTGCGACGGTGTGCCGCCGAACACGGACGCGAAGAAGCCGAGCGCGATCGCGCCGTACAGGCCGGCGATCGCGCCGGCGCCCGACGCGACGCCGAACGCGAGCGCGAGCGGCAGGGCGATCACGGCGGCGGTGATGCCGCCGAAGACGTCGCCGCGGAGCTGGTCGATGCGATAGCCCGATCGCAGCGTGCCGAGGATCGTCGGGGCGAAAAGCCGAAGCCAAGAAAGTCCGTGCTGCCGTTCCGGCAGCGAACGCGAATGCGACAAGGGAGTTCCTCCGTTCGGCGCCGGTCGGCACGGGAGGTCAGAGGGGGGCCGCAACGGCCCGGCGCCGTGCAAGCGCGTAGATTATAGCGAAGCTGTGCGAAAGTGCAGTACGGACTAGCCGAATTGCGCCGGGTTGCAGAACCGGGCGCGACGGCCGGGCAGCCACGGCCGCCCGACCGCCTCGACGCCGTGCGGCGCTCAGCTTCCCTTGGCCCAGTACGGCTTCGGCTCGAGCTTCGCGTCCTTCAGCAACCGCGGCGCATCCGCGGCCGCGTCGAGGTGCACGAGCTGGTTCTGACGATCGAGCTCGACGTTGGCCCCGAGTGAGAGGCTGCCGTCGCCGCTTTCGCCGTCCGACAGGTAGAGCTCGATGACCGAGTAGTCGACCTCCGGAACCGACGCGCCGCCGTCCGCCGCCCACGGCTTGAAATCGTGGGCGCCGAGCTTCTTGTCGGTGACGAACGTGACGCGCTCGCCGTCCTGGGTCTCGATCCGATGCGCGTACTTCACCGAGTAGCCGACGCCCGAGTCGCTGCGCCACACGTAGCCCAATGTCGGCAGCTCGCGGAGCGCGGTCGCGACGTCGGACTCGTTGGCAAGCGCGTCGACGACCGCGGCGCGGCCGGCCTCGTCGGACCACTCGCGCACGTCGATTCGAAGCTGAATGTCGGCTGGCGTCATCGACACGGTCGTCGCCGTGAAGCGATCGACGCTCGTCGGCTGATCGTCCGCATACGAGACGTTCGCGGCCGTCAGCGCGGCTGCGGCCAACGCCGCTGCGCCGGCGTACTTGAGGTTACTCCACATGGGTGTACGGCCTCATCGCGACGACCGCCTCCGATGCGTCGCTCGGCTGGTGCGGCGACGTCGCAGTGACCCATTGCCCGGCGTCGAGCGCGGCGATCGCGGCCGCGTTCTCGGCCGGAACCTGCACGCGGAACACCAGGTGCCCGTTGTCCTCGGCCACGAACTCGACCGGCATGCTCATCCGATCGAAGCTCGACTCGTCGCCCGGCTCGATCGCGCGGATGCCGGCGCCGTACGTGATCCCCGACCACGTCAGCATCGCCCGGTCCCCTTCGCTCAACGCGTCGGTCTGCACGTTCTCCGGATCCCCGACAATGCGTGCCTTGACCGTCGCGGCCCGGTTTGCCTCGTCGAACTCGACGAGCTCGGCCGACCACGTGTAGGTTTCTGCCCCCTCTTGCGCCGCTTCGACGGTTGCCGCGCCCGAAAAGGCGAGCGCTGCGAGCCCGAGGCTCAACAGGGTTCCGGTCTTCACGGCGCTCGGCGCCGAGCGTTGCGTTCTCATGCGCTACCTCCTGTTTCAAGTCCCTGACGGATTGACCGTTTCTTGCTTCTCGGCGACCGAACAGCGCCGCGGCCGCCGATCCCAGCCCAGTAGGGACGCAACGGGATTTTTCAAGGGGGGATTTCGGGAGACCGCAACGAGATCGCCGCGCTGCGGCGGGCGCGGCCGGCGGCGCTGTGTCAGCCCGAGCTTTCGGCCGATGCGGCCGCGCGCCGTATTCTGTCGAGCACGGGATCGAACACCTCGCGCTCGCGCTCTTCCGGGTAGACGACATAGATCGGCAGCCGCAGCCGAGGCGCGTCGCGTGACTCGTGCAACCGCCCGGCGGCGAGGTCCGCGGCGACGAGCCGGCGCGGAAAATAGCCCGATCCGCCCGCCGCGCGCACGTGCTGCAGCCCGAGCCAGCCAACGTTCACGCTGAGCCCGGATCCGGTGAACTCGGGGAACGTCGCCTGATGGCGCGCGAAGAACTCGGGTCCCCAGTCGACGTAGACATAGCCCGGCTCGCGCGGATCGGCGACGGCGGGTCGGGACGATACGAGCACCAGCTCCTCGTCCGCGAGCCGCTCGACGATCAGACCGGGGCGGCTCTGCGGCGAGTACATGATCGCAATGTCGACTCGCCCTTCGACGAGCCCCTGCATCAAATCCTCTTCGAAGCCGATCTCGGCGCGCAGCGCGACGTCCTCCGCGTCATTGCGCAACCCGCCGAGAAGCGGAAGAAGCAGACCTTCCCAAACGCCGATCCTGCCGCCCAGCGTCAGCGATGCGCGAAAGCCCTGGGCGATGCCGGCGTCCTGCCGCGCTCGCTCGACGGTCCGCAGTAGAGCCGTCGCGTGCTTCTGAAACAGGCGTCCCGCCGGCGTCAGCGTGGACCCCGCCTTGTTGCGCTCGAACAGCCTGCAGCCGAGTTGCTGTTCGAGCGACTGAATGCGTGCGCTGACGGTGGACTGCGTCACGAACAGCTTTTCGGCGGCCTTCACGAAGTTGCCGGCGGCGACTACGGAGAGAAAGGTGCGTGCGAGCTCGGTGTCCATCTCGTCTGCGGTGACTGATCGTGCGCGGAGATTCGGCAGTTACGCGGTGCAAGTCAACCTCGTGAAAGCCGACCTCGCGCGTTCGCGGTATCGATGCGCTTCATGCGCACGCGAGCGCGAGTCGCGTCGTTAGTCATCGGAAGCATCGAATGCCTGAATCGGATTCATCGATACGAAGATATCGCAAACACGCTGTAAGGCGCGCGGAATAACGCTTTTCGCGCAAATTCGCTTTGGGTATACCGCGATGCCTCTTTCTACGTTCACGCGTTGCAACACCGTAAATAGTATGGCGCCGCCACTCTTAGCAAAGAACCGGTGATATGTCGGCAGTTCGCGCGGCCGTTCCGCCCTCCATTCCCAGCGAGACGATGAAGCAGCTCGACGAGCTCGTCGAGCATCTCGATCGCGAGCAATTGATCTGGACGAGCGGCTATATCGCCGGGCTCGCGGCGGTCCGTACGGCAGCGAACACCGCCGTGCCGCAGCCGAGCGAAGAGCCTGCGGCGCCGTGGACGATCTTCTACGCGACGGAAACCGGCAACAGCCGCCGGATCGCGCAATCCGTCGATGAGCGGCTGCGCCAGGCGGGCGCGAGCACGCAGCTCGTCGATCTGCGCGACTTCGATCCGAAGGCGCTGCGTCGCATCGAGCAGGCGACATTCATCGTCGCGACGCACGGGCTCGGCGATCCTCCGGAGGGCACCGAGGCGTTCTTCAAGTTTTGGATGAGCGAGCGCGCGCCGAAGCTCACGCAGCTGCGCTATGCGGTGCTCGCGCTCGGCGATTCGAGCTACGAGGATTTCTGCTCGGTCGGCCGCGAGCTCGACGCGCGTCTCGAAGCGCTCGGCGCAGTGCGCGTGCACGAGCGGATCGACTGCGACGTCGACTTCGAGGACGCGGCAGACACATGGCGCGACGCATTCGTCGCGAAGGTCGAGGCCGAGCGCGGCGCTGCAGAAACGCGCCGCGTCGCGCAGCTCGAGGTCGTGCGCGGCGGAGCGTCCGCGCCCGCGAAGCACTCGCGCGCGAATCCGTTCCCGGCCGACGTGCTCGTCAATCAGAAGATCACGGGCCGCGGATCGACGAAGGACGTTCGGCACATCGAGCTCTCGCTCGAGGGCTCGGGGCTCGTCTATCAGCCGGGCGATGCGATCGGCATCTGGCCGGAGAATCGCGCGGAATCGGTCGACGCGCTGCTTGGCGCGCTCGCGATGGACGGCGACGCCGAGGTGACCGTAGCGGGCGAGGCGCAGAGCCTGCGCGATGCGCTCACGCGGCGTCTCGAGATCACGAAGCCGAGCCGAGGGTTCGCGAAGGCTTACGCCGAGGCGGCCGGCGCGAAAGCGCTCGAAGCGCTGCTCGATTCGAGCGACGCGGCGGCGTATCTCGACGTTCGCCAGGTCGTCGACATCGTCGCAGAGCATCCGGCGAAGATTGCGCCGCAGCGATTCGTCGATACGCTGCGCAAGCTCACGCCGCGGCTCTATTCCGTCGCGTCGAGCCTCGACGCGAATCCGGACGAGGCGCACCTCACGGTCGGCGTCGTCACGTACGAGCGCTTCGGCCGCGATCATTGGGGCGCCGCGTCGGGCTTCCTCGCGGGACCGACGCTCTCGGCGCCGACCTACGTCGAGCCGAACGATCACTTCCGTCTGCCCGAGGACGGCGACGTTCCCGTGATCATGATCGGCGCAGGGACCGGAATCGCGCCGTATCGGGCATTCATGCAGCATCGCGACGTGCATGGTGCGCGCGGCCCGAACTGGCTGATCTTCGGCGATCGCACGATGCGCTCGGACTTTCTCTATCAGATCGAGTGGCTGCGCTATCGCAAGGAAGGTCTGCTGTCCCGCCTGACGGTTGCGTTCTCGAGAGATCAGGCGCACAAGGTGTACGTGCAGAACCGCATTGCGGAGGAAGCGCGGGAGCTTTACGACTGGCTCGAGCGCGGCGCTCACGTCTACGTCTGCGGCGAGGCCGAGAGCATGGCGCCGGCCGTGCACGCTGCGCTCGTCGGCGTGGTCCGCGATATCGGCGGCAAGTCGGCCGATGCGGCCGAGGAGTATGTCGAGGCGATGAAGGCTGCGAAGCGCTATCAGCGCGACGTGTACTGAGCCGACGCGCCGAGCCCGTGCGCCGAAGCCTCGGCCGCAGCGCTCTGGCCGAGGTTTCGTCCGTTAGGTTGACGATCAGGGGATGCGAGTGAGCACCGAGAAGCCGCCTTCCGAAGTCGAGCATATCAAGCGCAACAGCCGGTTCCTGCGCGGCACGATCGAGGTGTCGCTCACCGATCCGGTCACGGGCGCCGTGCCGGAAGCGGACCGGCAGCTGCTGAAGTTCCACGGCATGTACCAGCAGGACGACCGGGACGTTCGCCACGAGCGCGCGGAGCAAAAGCTCGAGCCTGCGTACATCTTCATGATCCGCATCCGCGTGCCGGGCGGCGTAATGACGCCGGCGCAATGGCTCGCCGTCGACGAGATCGCGAACCGCTACGGCAACGGCAGCGTGCGCCTGACGACGCGCCAGTCGATCCAGCTGCACGGCATCGTCAAGCGCGACGTCCAGCCGGCGATGCGTGCGATCGGCGAGGCGGGACTGACGACGATCGCCGCGTGCGGCGACGTGAACCGGAACGTCGTCATCACGCCGCTTCCCGAGCAGTCCGCGCTGCACGGGATCGCGTATGCACACGCGCTCGAGGTCGTCGAGCATCTGACGCCGAAGACGGGCGCGTATCGCGAGCTCTGGCGCGGCGCGCCGAAGGCCGAGCCGCGCGACGACGAGGAGCCGCTATACGGGCCCGTGTATCTGCCGCGCAAGTTCAAGGTCGGCTTCGTCGTGCCGCCGCTAAACGATATCGATGTGTTCGCGCAGGATCTCGGCTTCATCGCGATTGCGCGCGGCGCCGAGATCGTCGGGTACAACGTCGCGATCGGCGGGGGGCTCGGCATGACGCACGGCGACCCGAAGACGTATCCTCGGCTCGCGACGACGATCGGCTACTGCGACGCGAAGGACGTCGTCGCAGTCGCGGAGCACGTCGTCGGGATCCAGCGCGACTTCGGCGACCGCAGCGACCGGATGCATGCGCGGTTCAAGTACACGATCGACGATCTCGGCGTCGACCGAATCAAGGAGGAGCTCGATCGCAGGCTCGGCTTCGCGCTCGCGCCGCCGCAGCCGGTGAAGTTCACGACGACCGGCGACCGCCTCGGTTGGGTGCGCGGCGAGGACGGACGGATGCACCTGACCTTGTTCGTGCCGTCCGGCCGCGTTGTCGACGACGGCGAGCACCGCTTCCGCAGCGGCATCAACGCGCTCGCCGCCGTGCACGACGGCGACATACGCCTGACGGCGAATCAGAACGCGATCATCGCCGGCGTTGCGCCCGACAAGGTCGACGAGATCGATCGGATCGTCGCGGAGCACGGCCTCGACTTCTACGCGCGTCTGAAGCCGCTGCGGCGCAATGCAATGTCCTGCGTCGCGCTGCCGACGTGCGGCCTCGCGATGGCCGAGTCCGAGCGCTATCTGCCGGATCTGCTGTCCAAGCTCGAGCCGCTGCTCGACAAGCACGGGCTCGCCGATGACGACATCCTGCTGCGGGTTACCGGGTGCCCGAACGGCTGTGCAAGGCCGTACATTGCGGAGATCGCGCTCGTCGGCAAGGCGCCCGGCCGCTACAACCTGTTCCTCGGCGGCGGCTTGACCGGCGAGCGGCTCAACGAGCTTTATGCGCAGAACCTCCCGGAGGCGGAGATTCTCGCGACCCTCGACCGGCTGCTCGGCGAGTACGCGAAGAGCAGGGCGCCCGGCGAGCCGTTCGGCGATTTCCTGCGGCGAACCGGGGTCGTTGGCACGGAACGCGCCGAGACCGCGGCGTCCGCTAACGTCTGATTCGTCCCGCGGCATCCGCGAACGCTCGATTTCGTGCCGCTGCGGCTGGGCGCGCGATCGCGTGCCGGTCTTGAAATTCGTCCGAGTCTTCATAAATCTCTGCCCAATCGCTCAGAAAACGAGGGCAGGGATCGTGAGGACACAAAGGATCCGGGTACTGGGGCTCGCTCTCTTCTCGCTGGCGCTCGCCGCACCCGCAGCGTTCGGCCAGTTGCCGCTAGGCGCCCGGAAGAACGACGAGTGGACGATCGCCCCGATGTTGAAGAAGGTCACGCCGGCCGTCGTGAACATCGCGGTCGAGTCGAGCGTGCCCGTGCGCACGAATCCTCTGCTCGAGGATCCGTTCTTTCGCCGCTTCTTCGGCATTCCGGATACACCCCGCAGCGTTCCGCGGCAGAGCGTCGGCTCGGGCGTGATCGTCGACGCGGAGAACGGCTACGTTCTGACGAACCACCACGTCGTCAACAATGCGAACACGATCATCGTCACGCTCAGCGACCAGCGGCAGTTCGAGGCCGAGCTAATCGGCAGTGACGAGGCGACCGACATCGCGCTTTTGAAGATCGAAGCGGACAACCTCACCGCGGTACCGATGGGCGACTCGAGCCAGCTCGAGGTCGGCGATTTCGTCGTCGCGATCGGTAATCCGTTCGGCCTCGGCCAGACCGTCACGTCGGGCATCGTCAGCGCGCTCGGCCGCCGCACGAACATCATCCAGGAGGGGTACGAGGATTTCATTCAGACCGACGCGTCGATCAACCCGGGCAACTCGGGCGGCGCGCTGATCACGATGGACGGCCTGCTGGTCGGGATCAATACGGCTATCGTCGCTCCGGCCGGCGGCAACGTCGGAATCGGCTTCGCGGTGCCGACGAACATGGCGCGTACCGTGATGGAGCAGCTGATCGAGTACGGCGAGGTCAGCCGCGGCCGTCTAGGCGTGTACATCCAGCCCGTGACGCCGGCGCTCGCACAGGCGCTGGGTCTCGATGTCACGCACGGCGCGCTGATCACGCAGGTCGAGCCCGGCTCGTCGGCGGAGCAGGCGGGGCTCGAGCCCGGAGACGTGATCATCGCCGTCGACGGGCGCGAAATTCGCGACGCCGACGACCTGATGATCCAGATCGGCCTGATGCGGGTCGGCACGCCGGTGCGCATCGAATACGTGCGGGACGGCGAGCGGCGGACGGTCGAGACGACGGTCGGCACGGCGCCGGGCGAGCAGAGGACGACGCGGGCCGGGGGCCCGGGCAGCATCGATCGGCTGCAGGGCGTCGAAGTGCGCAATATCGACCGGTCGGATCCGCGCTACCGCAACGTCGAGGGCGTTCTGGTCGTCGACGTGCAGCCGACGAGCCGTGCCGCGCGGGCGGGGCTGCGGCCGGGAGACGTGATCATCGGCGTGAATCGCTCGGTCACCGTGCGCAACGTCGACGATCTGTCGCGAGCGCTGCGCTCCGTCGGTCCGCGCGAGGCGGTCGCGCTGCGCGTGCAGCGGGGCGATCAGCGGCTCTTCATCGTGCTGTAGAAAATTCGTGCCAGGCACGGTTTTTCTGAACCGTGCCTGGCGCGTCGCTACTCTGCAGCCGAGCCGCCGAGCTTTACGGAGCCGACGGCGGGCTCGAGCTCGTGCCGCCTCGTCAGAAGGCGCCAGCCGTCGTCCGTTCGGACGTACTCGTCGTGATAAAGACCGAGCTGACCTGCCGTCTCGTCGTCGAGGTATTTGCCTGCGCGTGACGGATAGATCGCGTACGAAATTCCGCGCGCGCCATCGGGCGTCGGCTCGATCACGAGGCTCTCCGCGAGGTGCAGGATGTACGCGCTCGGCGGCGTTCTGCGGGAGTCGCAGCTCGGACCGCCTGCGAGTGCGATCAGCTCGTCCCGGGTGCCGCGGACGATCGGCATGCCGTCGCCGCGGTCTATGACGTAGCGCCCTCCGTCCGCGAACAGGTCCGCGAAATCCCGACCGCCGTTGCCGCAGTAGTCGAGCGCGAAGTTCAGCTTGTTCACGAGCTGCTGAATCTCGATGTAGTCCGCCGGCGTCAACGGGATCGACTCCTGTGACGCGACGTCCCGGCTAGAGAGCAGGAGCGCGGGAAGCGCGCTGGACGCGAGCATCAGAGCAATGGTCGGAAGACGACGCTTACGCATATGCAGCCTCCGCTTGAAAGTCATGCGACGACGACCGGGCGCATCGCCTGCACGCGCAGCGAGGGCGCGCGTCCCGGTACCCGCCCCGACGGGATGTCACGGCGTCGGCATCGGCTCGGTGGGCTCCGGAAGCACGCCGGCGCCATGCGAGGTCGCGCCTTCTACCGAATCGCAATGCTTGCCGGGCTCCGGAGGCGTTTCGGGCGGACACTTGAAGACGCCGGAGTCCCCTCGGCCGCCGCCCGGAAAGCCGTTGCGCAGCGGATGCAGGCCGACGCTCATGATCGTGCCGCGCGGGAAGTTGTTAACGGTAATGCCTTCGCGCGCGACGGACGCCGCGCTCGCGAACTCGATCGCCCACACGACGGGCTCGCCGTTCGCGTCGCGCACGACTTTGTTGCGCTCCTCGTTCAGCGGTGCGAGGAAGATCTGCAAATGGTTCGGGTTCGGATCGACGCGTGTGACGACGCCCGTCATCACATACGTCTTTCTCATGTCGTACATCGCAAAAGAATGATGCGCGTGCACGGCTCCAGCCAGCGTCGCAGCGAGCACGACGCCGAGTAGCGGGCGCGCGAGACGCCCGGGCACGTTGACCGATAGCTTCGCTTTCATCGTCGACCTCCTCGCGGCTCCGAGTGCCTCAGAAACCGAATAAACTCTCTTCCTCGGGGCGCTGCATGCCCTCCTCGTGATACCGCTCCCAGATTTGCGCCCACGGGCGGCCGAAGATATCCGGGATCGTGTACTCGAACGTCTGGCCCGGCACCATCGGAGTCGCGTGGCCGTCGACCGGATACGTTTGCGGAATGCATTCGATGATCTGGAACGGGTCGCCTTCGTTCAGCTCTCCCTGCTTGTCCAGGTAGTGCACGATCCGCACCGGGTCGACGAAGACCTCGTCGTCGTACAGCACGATCTCGTGCCGCAGGCCGGTCAGCGTGCCGTCCTCGTCCTTGACCGGCGTATAGATTTCCACGGACTGAAGCTTGTTGCTGAACTCGTGCGCGCCGTGCGAGATCCAGCTCTGAATGTTCGATGTCCACGTGATCAGCGCTTCACCGTCCCAGAACCCGATCGTCTCGCCGAGCCATTCCGGAATATCCGGGCCGAGGCGCGGGACGACGCCCTCCTCGTTGAACTCGCGGCCGATATGGATCTGTGTGATCAGCGTCTTCGCCGCGATCCGCATGTCGAGTATCAGCTCGGGCGTCATCACGAAGTTCACGCGGGCGCCGCCGTACTGCGCGAATCTGCGCATGAACCCTTCGGGCCAACAGTAGGATCCCGGCCACTGCGCCGCGTTGCTGCCGGAATAGTGGTACATCTGCTGGACGAAGCGCCGTTGGTACTCGGGCGTCAGCAGCGACAGATAGGTCGGCACCTGCAGAATGGCGCCGTTGAACCAGCTGAGACGCTTGTCGCGCTTGCGCAGATAGCGGCCGTTCCAGTCGGGTAGCGTTTGCTGCGTATAGATCGTCGGGCCGCCGCGCTCGCGCGCTTCCTCGAGCAGGGCGGTGTAGTGCTCCTTGGCCGTCTTGAACGGGTAGGGGCTGATGATCTCCTCGCGCGGGTAATCCCGGTCGCAGAACCCCCACGCCGCGGTCCTCGGCGGATCGTCGCCGATCAGCGGATACTCGTACGCACCCCAGATCTGCTCCAGCCCGACCGGCGAGTTGCAGCGGTAGTAGCGCGGGTCGTGCCACAGCTCCTCGTCCTGGTAGAAGTCCGTCGTCGAGAAGATATCGACGGGCAACGGCTCGATTCCTTCCGGCGTCTCGCCGTCGCGCGCGGCGTAAATTGGCATGTTGTCTTCCGGCACGCCGGCACCGACGTAGTAGCCCTTGCCCTCAGAGCCCACGATCGCGTCCGGCACGAAGGGATCGGGCGCCCCGCGGCCGACGCTCGTCTGTGCCGTGGCCGCGGACGACGCGAGCAGGCACGCCACGACGGCCGCCACTGCTTGACGCGAATTATCGGAAGCGCTGTTCATGATCGTCATCGGTCATTCCCCTTCCTCCACGTCGGCGCTCAGAACGTCCGCCGGAGCGACACGAGCCATTGGCGCCCTCGATCCGGCATTCCCGAAGCGCGGTCGGCGCCGCGGCCGAATATCGAGTGATAGAAGATTTCGTCCGTAAGATTGAGCACGGCGACGGACGTCTCCCAGTCCTCCGACGGGGACCGGTAGGCAACCCTCGCGTTGTAGATATTACGGCTTTCCAGATAGTTGAAGTAGGCGTTCGTAGGCTCGTTGAAGACCGCGGAACGATGGATGCCGTCGAGCCGCATCGTCAGCAGCCCGCCGCCCGACAGCGGGTAATCGTACTGAAGCCCGACGCTAGCCGTGTGCTTCGGCGTGAACGGCGTGACCATGTCCATCCCGATACCGGACGCCGACGCTTCTGGGCTGAGGCGCGTGTACTCGAAATCGAGGTAGCTGTAGCTCGCATCGAGCGACACGCGGTCTCGAGTGTACATCAGCTCGACCTCGATGCCCTGAGACTCCGCGTCTCCGGCATTCAGAATGACGCCGGACGGCACCGTGCCTTCGATCGGGTTGTAGGCGGGCTGCGACGGATCGGGCTGCACGGGCAGCGACGGGTTGAAGAACGGGGTCGTCGTCTCGACCTGGATGTCGCTGTACTCGTTGCGGTACAGCGCGACGTTGAGGCGCAGGCTCCGGTTCAGCAGGTCGCTCTTCAATCCGACCTCGACCGTCTCCAGCTCTTCTTGCCCGAACGGTACGAGCTGGTTGGTGTAGAACGGACGCGGATTGACGCCGCCGCCGCGGAACCCCGTCGAGAGCTGGGCATAACCGAGGAGATTATCGGCAAACCCGTAGTCGAGCGCGACGCGGTAGTCGGTGCGCTGCTCGTCGTACGAGATCGACTGTCCGACGATGCCTTCGATCAGCAGGACGGGACCGCCGTTCGGATTCGAGCGCTGGAACGTGTACGACTTCTCTTCGTCCGTATAACGCGCTCCGATCGTGAGGTTCATCCTGTCGGTCAACGCCGTCGTCGTATGTATGAACGCGGAGCGGTTCGACGCCGGGATGTCGTCGTCGATCAGGAAATCGAGCAGCCCGGACGTCAGCCGGCCGCCGAGATGGCCCTCGGCGTCGAAATAGTAGAGACCCGCCGTGTACGAGAACCGATCCGTCGGCGCGTGGTTGAAGCGCAGCTCCTGGCTGAACTGCTCCTGCTCGACCGACTGGAACACCATGCTCTCGGCGAGCGGAGAGCCGTCGCTGTCCTGCGTGAACCCGCCTGTCTGCTGGCGGAACGCCGTGATCGACGTGAGCGACAGGTCGTCCGTGATCTGCCATTCGACTTTTCCGGAGACACCGAAGGCGTCGACAGTGTTTTTCGGGTCGAACGTCATACCGCGCTCGGGCACGGAGTAGGTCGTGTAGTTCGTGAACGGTGAATCGGTCAGGAACGTCGGACCGTACACGAGGCCGCCGAAGGTCACGCCCGGGTCTTCCTCGACGAAGAGCAGCTTGTTCGCCTGCGGCTCGTCGTTCGCGCGATAGACGTCGGCCGAGAAGCTGACGTCGACTCGATCGCTCGGGAGCCAGCGCAGGATGACGCGCCCGGCGGCGCTGTCTATTCCGCCTTCGGTGCCGAGCACGCAGTCGACTTCCATCGTGAAGACCGGGAAGCCGGACTCGGGATGCATGCAGCCGTAGTCGAGCCGGTACATGTAGCCTTCCTGCTTCTTCGAGGAGCCGGCTACCCGTACGAATAATCTGTCCGGGACGAGCGTGAACTCCGTCGACCCGCGTAGATCGAGGCGCTCGTCGGTGCCGACCGATACGTCGACGAAGCTTTCGCCCGTTCCGTCCGGCATACGGGAAACGAGTCTGACCGAGCCGCCGATCGAGTTCCGGCCCGCGAGCGTGCCCTGCGGGCCCCGCAGCACTTCCACGCGCTCGAGGTCGAGCAGGTCGAGCACGGCGCCGAACAAGGTCGAGTAGTACACGTCGTCGACGTAGATGCCGACGCCCGGCTCGAGCGCGAGGTTGAAGTCGTCCTGCCCGATACCTCGAATCGCAATTTGCGCCGAGTTGCCGAAGCCTTGAGGCGACGGCTGCATGACGACGCTCGGCGCCTGGGCTGAAACGTCGAGGATCGTGCTCTGGCTCCTGGCTCGCATCGCGTCCGCCGTGATCGCGGTGATCGCGAGCGGCGTGTCCTGCAGGCCTTGCTCACGGAACTGCGCCGTGACCACGACCTCTTCGAGCATGCCGGATTCCTGCTGGGCCTCGGCGGCGTTCAGCGCGAGCGCGAGCAACACGGCCGCGTGAACTACTCCCTGACCGATGGCCGATTCTTGACGGCCGCCGGCGCGACGTGCATGCATGCCGCGGCGGATCCTGCCGCCGCGGATCGATTGGCGCTCCATAACTCCCCCCGAGTCGATGACAAAGCCGGTTACTTATTCGTTAGTAAGTTATTCTCGAGTAAGTTATACGACGGCCTGTCGCCGGTCAACAACGGGCGGGGACGGCGCAGAAGGGCCTGCAGCGGTACGAGAAGCCGTACGACGCCGGCAGCGATGGTTTCAGATTTTGTCGGCGCCTGCGGCGTCGGCGCGTAAGCGGAACGCGATCTCGTCAGTCTTCAGCGTCGGGAAAGATGCTCGCGACGAGCTCGCGTATGAACGCGCGATTCTCGCGTGCGGTGAGCGGACGGCGCGAGATGAAAGCGTGCAGCGCTCGCGCCTCGAGGACGCCAAGAAGAATCTCGGCGCCGATCCGCGGAGGGCACGACATCTCGCTGATCCGCGCCGCCTTCTTGAGCCAACTCGTCAGTGCCCGACGCAGCCGCGCAGGCTGAGAGTTTTCGATCTCGTCACCGGGCTCGGGCAGCACGCCTATCGAGTACAGCGTGAATGTCGCAGGGATCTCGGCCTCAGTCCACGCTTGCACATCGAGCAGCATGTGCCGCAGCTGCGTAGTAACGGGCGTGCTCTCGTCGACACCGCCCGCAAGTTGCTTCAGCGCGGGCGGATCCTTCGGACACAGGGCTTTCAGCAACAGAGCCTTCTTCGACCCCATGCGCAAATGGAGGGCGGTCGAGGAGACACCGAGCTCGCTCGCGATTGCCGCTATCGGCGTTTGTGCGCCGTGCTCCAGAAAGACACGCCGCGCGGCTTCGATGATCTGATCGTCGGTGACCTCTTTCGGGCGTGACAACGCTCTATCCCGTCTCGGTGGTTTGGAAAGCGAAGCACAATATGCCGCCGCGGTGACGCAATGAAAAGGCCCCGAGAATGTGTGCCAGGCACGCTTTTCCTGGAAATTCGTGCCTGGCACGAATTTTCGCTACTCGGCGCTCGGCGCGCCGGCGCCTTCCGAGCCCATGAAAAGGCTCGAGCCGTCCGGCAGATAAATCTCGCGCCCGCTCGCGCGGAACGAGCGATCGCGCGCCTGATACCCCTCGACGCGCACCTGGGTGCCGGCCGGTATCGAGTTGCGGTTCCAGCCGCGGCGCACGAGCGCGTTCGGCGCGCCGCCTTCGACGGCCCACGCCTGCTTTTCGCCGCTGTTCGTCGTGACCTCGATATGCAGCCACGAATGCGGATTGCTGAACTCCATCCGCGTAACGACGCCTTCGAGCACGATCGGCCGGTTGATGTCGAACTCCGCGGCGAACGAGTGGTGGGCGAGGGCGGGCGCCCCGGCCGCCGCCGTCAACAAAGCGCCTGCGACGGCGCTCGAGATTCTACTTCTCATCGGCTCTACTCCTCAGCTCTTCTCGCTACGGGACCTCGCGCACTGACGCTGCGCGCCGTTACTTGACCGGCTCCTTCAGGAACTCGCCGTACAGCAGCAGCTCCGAGAACTCGACGCAATTGAACTCGAGAAGCTCCGCGTTCGGCTCGAGAATCCGATAAAGAGGCAGGCGAATCGTCCACGGCTCCGTGAACACGACCGGATCGTCGATCGTCGCCTCGTACTGCATGTGACTGTCGTCGATCAGCGTGAATCGCTCGGTGACGACCATGTGGTTGCTGTGGAAGTTGCCTGCGCGATCGAACCACGTGCGATCGTCGTTCGAGTTCACGGTGATCACGAGCGTATCGCCTTCCCAGCCGCCGTTCGACCATCCCATCCACTGGTCGACCGGCGCCATGTCGACATGATTACTCATGTGCACCGCGCGATTTGCTTTCGCGAACGGGTAGACGAACAGGATATCGCCGTCTCCCTGCACGATCTGGAACGGGAACGGCATGTAGTTCGCGCGCGGGATCCCGGGCAGGTAGCAAGCGGCGGCCGGGTCCGTCTTCGGCCAGCCGGCGCGATTCGCTTCGCGCTGCTCAAGCATTTCGGGACGATATGGAATCTTCCCGCCAACGACGACGCTTTGTCCCGCGGGAATCGCGCCAAACGCGCCGAGCCGCCAGAAATCCGGCAACTGCTCGGCCGAGTGCGCCTCGAGGTTCCATTCCGCGTGGCCGGCGGCCTGCCAAATGCCGTTCAGATTCGGGTGCCCGTTGATGCGCTCGGGACGGTCGTCTTGAGCGAAGGCCCCCGCGGACGCCATGCCGAGCGCCGCCGTTGCCACTGCGAGCGGCAACGCCTTGAATCGTATCGTCATCTCCCCGGTGTCCTCCGCGCTGGTTCTAATTGTTCGTCGGATCGTCTCGAATGATAAGTGAACGTCCCGGCACCGTCACTGCCGTCAGCTCAAGAATGCTGCCGGAGTCGGGCGCGCAGGTTTCAGCGAGCTTCGACGCACAGCTTCATGCGGTCGACTTCGGCTGGATCGAGCCTGGTCTGGCCCGAACACTGCATCACGACGCGGACAGCCTACGAAGAGGAGTGGACGATGCGAGCAGGCGGCCTGCGACGCGCCGCGACGGCCATAGCGACGATGCTGGCGTGCGCCGCGCCGATCGCGCCGGTGCCCGCGCAGGAACCGGGGGACGACGAACCGTTCCACTGGGGCTACGCTCTTGTATTCGGGACGGGCGCGTATCGCCTGACGGATGGAACCGAGGCGCGCACCCTGCGCGTTTCTCCTTCCGTCCGACTTCGCGATGCGGCTGTGCGGCGAGGACCGAACTTCGGCGTTCGCCTGGTGCTGCCATTCGCAGTCGGCGTGCAGAACCTCGATGACGTCGACTTGCCGCCCGACCGGCCGAGCGACAGGGTCGAGTATGCGGCGTTCATGCCCGGCATCGAGTTCGAATTCCCGGGCGAACGCGTCGCGCTGCGCGTACGCACGCAAGCAGGGTGGGGCACCGAGCTCGAGAGCGTCGAAGCGTCCGCGCGCTTCTATGCGGTCAGCATCAGAAGCCGATTTGCCTGGCCCGATGCGCCCGGACAGCCTGCGCTGATCAATGGATTGCTATGGGCTGGCGTCGACCCTGAGGAGGAGCGGCGCCAGTCGCTGCTGCGTCTGTCACAGGGCATCGAGTTCGACGTTCCCGTGCCGCGCTGGCAGTTCAGGGGGCGCACGATGCATCTCATGCCGCACGTGCTGGCCGACTGGTACTACCGGCCGCCGTCAGAGCTTGCGCTCGGTGACGACGATTTCGACCATACCGCGACGGAGTGGCAGATCGGCCTCGTCGCGAGGCGCGAAGGCCGCTTCAAGCTGTTGTGGTTCAAATTCGAGGGCGTCGGCGTCGGATACCGGTTTTCGAAGCACAGCGAGGGCATTCGCTTCTTTCTGAACTCGATCTTCTGACGGGTCGCCCGCGCGATATGATCAGCTTTGCGTGCCCGCAGTGCCGTGTCTAATAGCGCCATCCAAATCCGACCACGGGCCCGCTGCTGCGCACGTCGAACACAACGCGCTCGGCGTTTGCACCGTCGTCGTAGTCCACATCGATCACGCGATAACCGAAGATCATGACCAGGCTGTCGCCGAGCTGCCAATTGAATCGCGAGACGAATTGCCACGCAGAGTCGGAACCTACGCCGAAACCGCCAACGTCGCCGCGCAGCGTGAGTGTCCATTGGTCGGCGAGCGGCAACGTGTAGCGCGCGCCGACATACGGATCCAACCAGCTTTCGGAACGGCTGGCGAGCAGCGGGCCGCCGGTCACGCCCGCGACTGCGAGGTCCGTTTCGATGTCGTTGTAGCGCAGTCCAGCCAGCACCTCGACGCGCTCGCGCAAGCGATATGCAACGTCCATGCTGATCAGGGCCTGGTTCGCCTCGCTATCGAACTGCAAGCCTGCCGGCGTGGCCTTGCTGGCCTCGAGGTTCATGTAGATGGCGTCGATGCCGACCTTCCAGTCACCGCGCTCCGCCGCGTACGCCATCATCATTCCGAGTTTCAGATGATCGAGCAGGTCGCTGAAGCTCAAGTTCGCGTCGGCCGTCAGCGTTCCGATGTCGACGTTGCCATCCATGCCCGCGGCCATGAGGTAAGTTGCGAACGCATGCTGCCATTCGCGCTCGGGCTGCGCGTTGGCCGGTGTCGCGGTACCTAGAACGGCCACTGCGGAAAGAGCGACCGCCGCCCGGGTTCGGATAACTGCGAGCCGATCCTTAAGTGATCTCGGATTGGATTCCGTAGCAGCGTCCATAGCTCCGACTCCCGCCGTAGCCTGCCTGAGACTCGAACCCTTCCTTCGACGAAGCCCGACGAGCGACGTCCGGACGAAGCCGACAGCGTAGCGGGCATAAATACAGCCGCCATTGGACTTTGGTTCTACGTCGGCTTCCATCGACATTCGAGACCTTCCTTCGAACGGTAGTGGCGTCGGCTGCCGAAGAGGCGGATTCTTCATCGGCTCTTGATCTGTCTCCGAAACTCTGGCCCGCGTTCGTGAACGCCGCTCGGCGCGACGCGAAACGCGCACTACGCATTGGCCTTAGGGCTAATTGCTCGCGTCCGGAGCGATTTCTAGAGTTGAATCCTGGGCGATCGCGGTGGCTTCGACCGTCGGGACCGTAGGACTAACTCAGGCGAAACGGAGAGCGAGCATGCCGAGCAAGAAGCCGAATATCTTGATCTTATGGGGCGACGACATCGGCTGGTGGAACATCAGCTACAACAGCCGCGGCCAGATGGGCTACCGCACGCCGAATATCGATCGCGTCGCCAACGAAGGCGTAGCCTTCACCGATTACTATGCGCAGCAAAGCTGCACGGCGGGCCGCGCTGCATTCATCTGCGGACAGAATCCGGTACGCACGGGTCTGACGAAGGTCGGCATGCCTGGCGCCGACCTCGGTTTGAGCGGCGAGGATCCGACGATTGCCGACCTGCTGAAGCCGCTCGGTTACATGACGGGCCAGTTCGGTAAGAACCATCTCGGCGACAAGGACGAGTTCCTGCCGACGGCGCACGGTTTCGACGAGTTCTTCGGCAATCTGTATCACTTGAACGCGGAAGAGGAGCCCGAGGATTCGGACTATCCGAAGGACCCGGAATTCAAGAAGAAGTACGGTCCCCGCGGCGTCCTGCATTGCTGGTCGGACGGGCAGGGCAAGCAGAAGATAGAGGACACAGGCCCGCTGACGAAGAAGCGCATGGAAACGATCGACGACGAGGTGACCGATCACGCGCTCGGCTTCATCGACAAGGCGAACAAGGAGGGCAAGCCCTTCTTCCTCTGGTACAACACTACGGCGATGCACTTCAGGACGCACCGCGCGAAGAAGCACGAGGGCAAGAGCGGCCAGGGCTTCTACAACGACGTGATGGTCGCGCACGACGAGCACATCGGCCAAATGCTCGACAAGCTGGACGAGCTCGGTATCGCCGAGGACACGATCGTGATGTACTCGACCGATAACGGGCCTCATTACAACACGTGGCCCGACGGAGGCATCACGCCGTTCCGTTCGGAGAAGAACACGAATTGGGAGGGCGCCTGGCGCGTGCCGGCATTCGTGCGCTGGCCCGGCAAGATCCCGGCTGGCGAGGTGCTGAACGGCATCGTCTCCCATCAGGACTGGCTGCCGACGCTGCTCGCGGCGGCCGGTGAGCCGAACATCAAGGAGAAGCTGCTGAAAGGGCACAAGGCCGGCAACAAGACGTTCAAGGTGTGTATCGACGGCCACAACCTGATGCCATACCTCACGGGCGAGACTGACGAGAGCCCCCGCAAGTCGTTCTTCTACATCAGCGACGACGGCGACGTGCTCGCGGTCCGCTTCGGCGACTGGAAAACGGTGCTGATGGAGCAGCGCGCCAAGCAGCTGATGTGCTGGGCCGAGCCGTTCGTGCCTCTTAGGATGCCGAAGATGTTCAATCTGCGTCGCGATCCGTTCGAGCGTGCGGACGAGAACTCGAACACGTACTGGGATTTCGTGATCACGCACGCGTACTTGATCTACGCGATGCAGAGCGTCGTTGCCGAGCAGATCGACAGCTTCGAAAAGTTTCCGCCGCGCCAGAAGCCTGCGTCGTTCAACCTGGATGCGGTGATGGAGCAGCTGCAAACCGCGGGGGGCGGCGCCAATCACTGAGTCCCCGCGCATCGCAGATCGGGCTGCGGCAAGCCGGGAGGAACCGTGCCCGGTTGGCCCGGGCACGACTTCGTCGGCGCGTCGGCAGGCGTCGACGCTCGGAGGATCGCCGCCTCGCGAGAGCGCTGCCGAGCAGGAATCGATATCGGACCTCGCGCGCGGCGCAACGGCTGCGGTGAAGGGCTTCTACGAGCGCCACCAGTACCCGCCGCCGCGGTCGAGCCTCGACGCGGAGCGCGAGCGCTGGAGCGACACCGGGCGACGACTCGCGAGCTTTCGCCTTCTGTGGCCCGCCGGCTCGTTCCGCGACGACCCATCGATCCTGATCGCCGGCTGCGGCACGTCGCAAGCCGCGAAATACGCCCTGCGTTGGCCGAACGCCCGCGTCGTCGGTATCGACGTGAGCGGCCCGAGCATCGAACGGACCGCCGAGCTCAAGCGAAAGTATCGGCTCGACAACCTCGAGCTCGCGGAGCTCGCGGTCGAAGAAGCGGTCGATCTCGGTTGCGAGTTCGACTACATCGTCTGCACGGGCGTGCTTCATCACCTGGCGGATCCGGCTGCGGGCCTTCGCGCACTGCGCAATGTGCTCGCGCCTCGCGGCGCGCTACAGCTCATGGTCTACGCCCCATACGGCCGAGCCGGGATCTACCTGCTACAGGACTATTGTCGCCGTCTCGGCATCGGGGCGTCCTCCACGGAAATCGAGGATCTGGCGGCGGTGCTGCACGTGTTGCCGGACAGCCATCCGCTGGTACGGTTACTACGCGGCACGCCGGACTTCGCGAGCGAGGCCGGTATCGCGGACGCGCTGCTGCATCCGCTCGATCGCCCCTACTCGGTGCCGGATCTGTTCCGGCTGCTCTACGGTAACGGAATGCAGTTCGGCCGCTGGCTGCGTCAGGCGCCCTATCTGCCGGAGTGCGGCGCCGCGGCCCGTACTCCGCATCGCCGCTTGCTCGCGCAGCTGCCGGCGGCGGAGCGCTATGCCGCGATGGAGCTCTTTCGCGGCTCGATGCTGCGCCACAGTGCGATCGTATACCGAGACGACTTCCCGGGAAGCCCGCAGCCCGTGCGGTTCGACGGTGACGAATGGCTCGGCTACGCCCCGATTCGGTTGCGCGATACGGTCTGCATCGAGGAGCGGCTTCCGCCCGGTGCGGCAGGTGTGCTGATCAACCGCCTGCATACCTACACCGATATCTATCTTCCGATCGACGGTACGCAGAAGCGCTGGTTGAACGCGATCGACGGCACTTGCTGCATCGGCGATCTGCTCGACGAACGGAGCGATGTCGTGAGCGCCCGAGCGTTCTTCGAGCAGCTCTGGCAACACGACCAGATCGTGTTCGACGCGTCCGCCGGATGAGGCTTGCCGCAATCGACTGATTCGATCGATCGAGAAAGCGGCTCCCGGTAATGCAGAAAAGCCGCTCCCGCTCTGCCGCCACAGCGTTCATTGCAACGCGGTATCGCCGTGTGCGACGATCTCGTCCGCCGCCGAGGTAGCGTCTCGGCAGTCACACTCGAGCATGGGGGACAGCGAATGCCGTTCGACGGAGTTTTCGAGGGCAGCGGCCCGCCCGAGGCCTGGTGCAATGCATGCGGGCAACCGATCCGGAGCGGCGAGCAGGCGATAAAGATCGACTTTCCGAGCGATCCACATGGATCGCGCGGTCTGACAGGTACTTATCATCGCAGGTGCAGCAAGCCGTTCCAGTCGCTTGCGCGTATTGCGAGAATCGGGCCCCTGCAGTAGAGCCGTCAAGCCGCTGCGGCGCGGCGGACGCGCATGCGTTTACGCCACGCCGTGTACGGCGCCGCTGCCACGGCGCCCACGAGCAACGCAAGCACGATCGCGGCCGGCGCAAGTTCCTCGGCGGCCTGGCTCGCGATCGCGAGGGCGACGGCGGGGTGGCGCGACGCTGTCGCAAGCGCGAGCACGGTGCGGCCGTCCTCCGAAGGCCCGCCCAGCATGTGTCCGACCGCCAAGCCGATCAGCGTGACGGCGCCGATCGCCAATAGCGTACCGTCGCCGACGAGCTCCATCATCGACGGCCACAGCCGGGCGATCAGGAGTGCCAGCACGAGGACGAGCAGCACCGTGCCGATCATGCCTATCGGCGGGCCTAGCCGCTCGGTTGCTGGAAACCATCGCCTGAGCGCCATCCCGACTCCGAGGGGCAGCAAAACCGTGAGGCTCACGATGCGGGCCACCGCGAGCGGAGTGATGCCGACATTTCGGGCGAAGACGTTCGCGAGAAGCGCGACCGTGAGCGGCACGATGATGATCGCGAGCGTGGAAGTCGCTACCAGCAGCCCGTAGACGTTGGCCTCGTGCTGCGGCGAGACGAGCTTCAGCTCCTTTCCCGGCAGGAAGGGCGGCACCGGTGAGACTGCGAGCGCGATGAGTGCGACTTTGACGGCCGGATGCAGTCCGAACAGCGCCACGATTAGAGCGACGCCGATCGGCATCACGACGTTCATCGCCAGAATGGACGGCAGCAGCAGGCGCGGCTCACGAAAGAGGTACATCGCGTCGGCGATCTGCGCTCGGAGGCCGACCGCCAGCACTACGAGAAAGATGCTGATGTGCACGGCGGCGCTGGCGAGCAATGCGGCATTCATAGCGCTAGAAGCGTGTGGCTGTGGCCGCTTCGGCTCCATCGGACCTTGGTCCAATTCAGAGACCGCGAAGAAGGAAGGGGCCGCATTCCGAAAGCGCCGGATCGACCCGCGTCGACTCCTGCGTAGACCAAGGTCCGATATGTGTTGCCGCACCGGTTCGATACCATCACACGACCGCGTCCCGCGCCGTCGGCACGTTAACGTGGGCGCGCACTACCAGGCACTCCTTCGAGGGTCGGCCGATGCACGAAAGACGAACCACCGGCGGAATCGTCGTTCTGATCGCTCTCTTTGCCGGCAACGTCGTGCTCGGCCAGCCCGCTGCCGATACCTTGCCGTCGTGGAACGACGGCCCGGCGAAGCGGCGCATTACCTCGTTCGTGATGGCAGTGACGAACGAATCGAGTGATGAGTTCGTACCGCCGGAAGAGCGCATTGCAACCTTCGACAACGACGGTACGTTGTGGGCGGAGCAGCCCGTCTACTTCCAGCTTCAGTTCGCTCTCGACCGCGTGCAAGCCCTCGCGCCGCAGCATCCGGAATGGCGGACCACGAAGCCGTTCAGCGATCTCCTGGCCGGTGACCCTGCGCCCCTTCTTTCAGGCGGGCAGCAGTCAGTCGCTGCAGTGCTCGCGGCCTCGCACGCAGGCATGACCACGGACGAGTTCGATCGAACGGTGAAAGATTGGCTGAGCATCGCCTCCCATCCCGAGACCGGAAGGGGATATACGGAGATGGTCTATCAGCCCATGCTGGACCTCCTTGCATACCTGCGTGCCAACGGCTTCAAGACGTTCATCGTCTCCGGAGGCGGCGCGGAGTTCATCCGCGCGTTCGCAGAAGAAGCGTACGGTATTCCGCCAGAGCAAGTCATCGGAAGTCACGGCGTACTGCGCTTCGAAACGAGGGAGGGCGACGGCCCCGTGCTCGTGAAGCTTCCAACGGTGCAGTTCGTAGACGACGAGGAGGGCAAAGCGGTTGGCATCCAGACCTTCATCGGGCGGCGGCCGATCGCCGCCTTCGGCAATTCCGATGGGGACCTTGAGATGCTGCAGTGGACGATGGCTGGCGACGGCAAACGGCTCGCGATGATCGTTCACCACGACGACGCCGAGCGCGAATGGGCATACGACCGAGAGTCACGGATCGGAAGGCTCGACAGGGCCTGGGATGAAGCGGATGCGAACGGCTGGATCGTGGTCAGTATGAAAAGGGACTGGAACAAGATGTTCCCCGAGTAGCGACTCCGAGGATGAGTGCGCCAGCGGCAGGCGAAGAGGCGCTGTTCGAGCATGCGCCCCCGATCGGCATTCAACAGCGGCTCCGGCTGGTCACGTCGGATAACCTCTACGTCAGGCGTCGTGCGCTCCTGTTTGCGCTGATCGCGTGGGCGCCTCTCGTGCTCCTCACATCGCTGCAAGCCGCCTTGCTGCGTACGGACGATTTCTCGCTGGTGCTCGCCGAGGTCGGAGTCCACGCGCGTTATCTGATAGCAGGCCCGCTGCTGATCGTCGCCGAAGCCGCCTGCGCGACGCAGCTCAACGCCATCGCGCGACACTTCGCGCGCGGCGGCATCGTGGCGGATTCCGATGGGCCCCGCTTCGCGCAGATCATCGCGTCGACGCGCCGACTCGTCGAGTCGAGGAACGCGGAGATCGTCGTCGTCCTGCTCGCGTACTCGATCGTCGCGGCCGCGCTCGTGTCGTATCCGTTCGAGCAACTGCCGCGGTGGGCCACGTCTCGCGGGATTTCCCCTGTCTACTCCCCGGCAGGCTGGTGGCAGATGCTCGTGAGTTTGCCGTTGCTGCTAGCCCTGATGCTCGGATGGGCGTGGCGAGCTTTGCTTTGGGCGCGTCTGCTGTGGCTGGTGTCGCGTCTCGAGCTGCAGCTCGCCGCGTCGCATCCCGACCGTTGCGCAGGTCTCGGCTTCCTGGGCCGCTCGGTCAGGGCGTTTGCAATCGTCGCACTGGCGCTCGCGGCCATCGTAGCCGGTGGCTCGGCGCAGATCGTGCTCGAGAGCGGCACGTTGCCTCTGCAGCATATCTACTTCATCGCCAGCACGGCGATTGCGATCGTCACGGTCTGTGCGGCGCCGCTGGTGGCCTTTACGCCGACGTTGATGCGAACCTGGCGGCGCGGCACGTTCGAGTACGGGGTCCTCGCGGATCGCGTGGGGCACAGCTTCGAGCGCAAGTGGATCGGGCGAGGGGTGTGCGCCGATGAGAGCGCGCTCGCACAGCCGGATTTCTCCGCGACCGCTGATCTGTACGCGATCGTCTCCAACGTTCACGCGATGCGCTTCGTGCCGATCGATGCCAAGGACATGTTCACGCTCGCCATTGCGATACTGCTGCCGTTCTTGCCCGTCGTGCTTCTAGCGATTCCGGTGGCGGCAATCTGGGCGGAGGCAATGAAGTTGCTGTTTTGACCGGCCGGCGCGGCTCTCTTCAGAGAGGTATGAGGATCAGCGCATAGACCGCGCTGCCGATCGCAAACGCGACGAAGCGTCCTTCTCTCTCCGCAGGCAACTCCATAAGGGCGGCGTTCATGATCACCGCGCCGGAGACGAAGGCGACTGCGGCCGTGGTGACGGTCAACGGCAGTGTGACGAGCACGCCGAGCAACCAACCTACGAGTGCGGCGCCGGTGAGAACGAACCGGCCCTTGTCGGCGTAGGCGACACCGTGCTCGAGTCGCAACGTGTGATCCGCGGCGACGAGATGGAAGGCAATGGCCACCGCGTAGGCGATCGTCGAGGCTGCGGTGTCGGTCAAGCTGTGCGACAGAAGGTAGGCCGCTATCAGGACGTAACCCGCCCAGCCCGCGATGTCGAGGCGGAACGCGCCCTCGGCGCCGCTTGCGCTCTCTTCCTGCACACGCTTGCGAAAGTGCTGTAGCCCGTAGAATGCCAGGAACCCGACGAGGGCGACGACATAGATCACGATCCCCTCGTAGCGTAACGTGCGTGACGCCGAGGAGGCGAACGCTTCCCGCGCCTCGGCGAGCTCGGGCATCAGATGCACGAACACGTACGCCGTCGAGATACCTGCTCCGAAGGACGCTATGCTGCGCGGATCCCGAACGATCAACTGTAAAGGGCGAATCCTGTCGCCGATGAGAAACGCTGCGCAGAAGAGCACGGCGCCGAGACCGCTCGTCAGGATCGCGCTCGTCTCTTCGGTCACGGCGCCGTTACGCCTTGCGATTCGGACGCTCGCCGAACCTCGAGACCGCCGAAAACGTCAGCCAAAAGGTCCACCTCTGAAGAGCATGCTGACGATGGCCGCGATACCGATCAGCAGCAGAATCAGCGCGGTGATCAACGTCAGCGACGGCGGAAACACGCTCTCTCCGTGAATCAGCCCGGAAGCTGTCATGGCCTCGCGTTCCAATCGTAACCCGTGCATGAACTTCAGGTGATAGATGATGCCGGTCACGAGCATTGCGATGCCGAGAGCGACGAGTGCGAGCCCAAAGTTGCGCGCGGCATGCGCGCTGGCGAGAACCCCCGTCTCCTGGAGGCTTCGAAACACTTCCGAGATCGTGAAGCCGAAGCTTATGAGCGCAAGCGATGTGCGAATGACGGACATCAAGGTCCTGTCGGCGCTCATCCGGGTCCGCTGAAAGGACATTCCGGTGCGCCGTGCAGAAAGGTCAACCGATGCGCTGTCATCGAATGCACGGTCGCGATTCGCGACGGCTTTTCCGGCGTGGTGCGATGTAGACATCGATGATCCCATGTTGACCAGCCTGGTTATCTTAGAGAGTGCCTCGATCTATCGATCTCCGCTCCATTGATCGTCCAGCGCATCGTGCAGCGTGGTGGCCCATGAGCGCAGGATTCGGTCGGCTTCTGCCCGGTTCGTCACCTCGTTGGCGATCTGGAACATACCGGTGTCCATGCCCTCCCGCTGATCGACAACGCGGCCGATGATCGCACTGGTTGCGGAGTCGTAAAGCTCCATATACAGAGTCATCGCGCCCGCCGACGCGGTGTAGCTATCCACGCGTCCGGGGCCTCTGAGATCGGGTGCGGCCACATCGAGGTTCACGATGGCGGGGCGCAGCAACAGCACGTCGTCTCCGACCTCATCGACGATCTGATAGCCCCCGCGCTCCTCGAGCTCCCGCGTGAACACCTTGGAGAACTCCTCCGCCAGCAACATGCGGATGCGCTGCATATCCTCGGCTTCGACACGTTCGACGCCTCGGCGCCCCTCGTTCTGGTCGCGCTCCCAATCCTTGCGGAACGCCACGAAGCAATCGAGGATGTTGATGCGTTCGTAGGGCGCGAGGCTCGCGCCGGGCCGCCAGTAGAGCGCGTCTATCTGCTTCGATTCGACTCGCTCCAAGCCGTCATCGGTGGTGTCGGGCAGGTCGTCTTGGGCAAGAGCAGGCGTTCCCGCCATGTACCATGCAAGCACCGCAGCAACTGCTGTTCTCATGATTGAGTCCTCGAGCAAAGTGGATCTATTGCCGAAACTCCTGTTACGGCGAAGCTGCTTCGGCACCCGCGTCCGTGCAGGCGCCGAAGACGTTCACGGACAGCCCGTCTCTCAGCACGGCCACCGTTACGAGCCCGGTCGACTCATCGATCACGAAGCTGAAGGCGCGGCCTGCTTCGAGCCCTTGCAAATAGATTTGCCCGCCGTTCCTTTCGTAGCTCGCGATCGACGTGGAGCGCTGCTCGGCGCTCCCACGCGTGGTCGAGATGGTCATCCGCTGGGTATCGACGACCACGAACTGCGGCACGTCCGCTTCCCACGGCTCGGGCGAGTAGCACTCGCCCGTCTCGACGCAGAGCACGACACGCGAAACGGAGCATAGGAGCGCGTCGGCCGCGGAAACGTTATCGCTGCGGGCCCCGAAAGGAACGAGCATGCCCAGCCAGATCAGTCCGAACCTCTTCATAGCGTCGATCTCCACACGGCGGCGTGTGCTCGGTCAAAACTTGACCAAGTAGTCCTTGGCCTCGAGGCAAACGCTGAATGCCTTCTTGAAGTTCTCGACTTGCACGGCGGTCGCGGTCTCGCGGCTCTCGGCGCGCTCCGCGCTCTCCGCCGTGGTTTCCGCACGAGCCCGTCTTGCCGCGCGCCGACTGGTGATGGCGCCGAGCCCGGCACCCCAGGCGGCGCCCTCAGCGGCATCGTCGTTTGCGATCTCGCCGATGAGCGCACCGGTGACTGCGCCGCCGAAAGCGCCCCCTGCGGCCGCTCCGCGTCCTACGTCTTGCGCTGCTTGCAGATCGGCCTGTGCCTCCTCATCGTCGACGTCCTGCTGTTTCGCTAGGTCGAACGGGTCGCTTCCGGTGTTGGTCACGGCCCAGTCGTAGCAACTCGCCTCGTCGGCGGACTGCTGATCGCTCTCTTGACCTTCGCGCGGAAGGACGTAGACGTCGAGAGTCGAAGCCAATGACTGCTGCTGAGCGGTTGCACCGACGGGTATCAGAGCCGCCAGCGCGATGATGTCTACGATTACGCTCTTCCTCATCGTCAGTTTCTCCGGATCGCTATCCTCGCGCGGCATGTTCGAAAGCAGGCTGAGCAGGGTAGTGCATGACTCAGCGGGGCGGCCATCGGCCAAAGGTCCAATGAGATGAAATCGGCGATCGAGCGGTGATCGACGCGCCTATTCCGGCGGCGAGTCGCATACCGAAGTCGCGATCGCGTGTCTGTGGGGAAAGGGCGGCAGCGGTTGCAAGACGCGATCCGGCAGTAAGACGAAGGTCGCATTGTCCGACGTGGGCCCATCACAGACGCTGCTTCTCGATCAGCGGCGGTCGTCACACCTGCTAAGACCACCATTGCGGAGTGACAAACGTGTGAAGCGTTGCAACAGGAGACACTGATGAAGCATCGACCCGATATCTGCAGTCAGCAGGCCCGCGCGAATCGCGGTTCAGTAATCGCCGCTGCAGCGGGAGCCGGGTTGCTGTCGCTCGGTGCCGTGGGGCAAGAGCAGCCCGTGCAGCAAGAAGCCGAAGACACGTTGCGACAGGAGCAGGAACAGCTACAAGAGGCGCAGCAAGGACAGCAGGAGACGGACGTAGCGCTGCTCGACCAGGCGTTCGTCGAAGAGACGGAGGAGGTTCGTGCGATGGTCATGGAGATCGAGCCCCAGTCCCGGACCGTGGCCCTGCGGACGGACGATGGCGAGGAGTTCATCGTGCAGGCAGCGGAGGATCTGGATCTTACGAACGTCGGAGTAGGGGATAGCGTCGATGTCGAGTACTACCAGGCGTTGGCGGCGGAGATTACGACGGCGCCGGCCGGGCAGTCGCCGGTCGTCATGGCCACCAAAGAAGCTCGGGTCGGCGAACCCGGTGGGGCCGTGGGGCTTGTTTATACGGCGATCGTCACGATCGACGAAGTCGATACCGAGACCAACACGGTCATGTTCACGAACCCCGAGGGTGAGCCGCGCGAGGTCGTGGTCGAACGTCCCGAGTTCCAGGAATTCCTGACCAGGCTGAGCGAGGGCGACACGGTGCAGGTCACGTACGGCGAGGCGTTAGCGGTCTCGTTGACCCCGGCAGAATGACAGCAAGAGGAGAAGCGTAATGAACGCCCGATGGATAGCGATGCCGCTCGTTGGAGTCGCGTTGACGACGGCTCACGCAGCGAAGCCGAAAATCGAGTGGAACGAGAGCTACGACTTCTCGGCGGTCGAATCATTCCAGTGGCGCGACACGGACTCGGCGCTCGCATCCAGCAACCCGCTGATGCATTCGCGAGTCGTCGCTGCGATCGAGGAGCAGCTCGAGGAAGGCGGGCTGACGAAGGTCGAGCAAGACCCGGATGTATATGTCACTTATCACACGTCGGTGGAGCAGAACGTTCGCCTCGATTCCGATACATGGGGCTACGGCTTCGGCGGCTACGGCACGGGGGCGTGGGGCGCCTGGGGGTATGGGTACAACGGTCCTACGTCCGTCACGACAGACGTCGTCACGTACGATACCGGGACACTGGTCGTGGACATCTGGGATGCCGAGCAGCAGGAGCTGGTCTGGCGCGGGTCCTATTCGAAGGTCTTTTCGGAGGACCCCGAGAAGGCCGAGAAACAGGTAGATGCCGCGATCGAATCCATGGCAAAGCGATGGGAGAAGCTCTCGAGGTAAATACGTCTGCGAGCCTGCTGCGCTGCTTACCTACGCGGATCTCGACACGCACCGGAAGCCGATGTGGCACGTTGCCGTGTCGATCATCTGCGGGTAGCGCGCCGCAGGCCGGTACCGCCGACAATAGTTCGGTGCGCAGAGAAAGGAGCCTCCCTTTAGCACCTTGCGCGGGATGTGTATCTCAGGCATGCAGGCGTCGTAGCTGTGCTCCACGGACGGCCCGTGAGGATTTTGCGGCGCGCAGCAGGACTCCGTCGGGGAAGGCTCGTTATGCCGGTCGCGGTACCAGTCCGTTGTCCATTCCCAAACGTTCCCCGCCATCTCGTAGAGGCCGTAGCCGTTTGGCGGGAACGACTTTACCGGAGCGATGCCTTTGAATCCGTCGGCGCCGAGGTCTTGCCACGGAAACTCGCCTTGCCACGTATTCGCGAGATGTCTTCCTTCGGGAGTGAGCTCGTCCCCCCACACGAACTCGGCACCTTCGAGCCCGCCTCGAGCCGCGAGCTCCCATTGCGCCTCGGTCGGCAACGCTTTACCGGCCCAACGGGCGTAGGCTTCCGCATCCTCGAAGGCGACATGGACGACGGGACAGTCATCCAAGCCGTCGATCGTGCTGCCTGGGCCTTCAGGGGATCGCCAACACGCGCCGGGCACGTACGCCCACCAATTGCGGAAGTCCCACAGATCGACGGGGCCGCGGCTCCGCTGGAAGACGAGGGCGCCGGGGACCAGCATGCTCGGATCGGCGCCGGGATACTGTCGAGGATCGAGCGGCCGCTCTGCGACGGTCACGTAACCCGTCGCCGCGACGAAGCGCGCGAACTGCGCGTTCGTGACGGCGGTTTCGTCGATCCAAAATTCCGATACGCTTACGCGATGCGCGGGTGCTTCCTCGGGATAGTGTCGATCGGATCCCATCACGAACGTGCGGTCGGGCACCCGGACCATGCCTTGACGTTCGCCGATGCCGATCAGGGGGTCGTGGGCGGGCGCTCCGATCTCATCGCCGGGCACAACGAAATCGATGAAGCTTGTCATAGGTGTCATCCCTTTGCATCGAGCGCAGAGCCTGAGGCTAGGACGACCTCTTGCGGAAAGCCATTGGACCTTGATCCGATGTCGACCCTCACCCGGACCCGTGATATCCCACTGGACTGCGGCATCAACGTGAGCGTGACCCTGCTGCTCCCGAAGTAAGCCGCGTGTCGCTGGGGTGCCCGCGTTCCTCGATGAACAGCCTGCGTAGTAAGTTCCGCATGTCTTCGTACTGCTCTTCTGCAGTCCCCGTGAAGCGATGCTCTGAGCCCTCGATCTCCACGACGATAGGTGCGATCTCCGCATCGAAGCTCGTCGAGAGCTGTTCCAGCTCCGCCGCATGCAGCGCTTTGTCTCGAACGTCGAGTGCGGCCATGTCGAGCAACGCCCCGCCGGTGAGTGCCAATCCTTGCGCCGCGAAGCTGTCCATGAAAGCGCCGGAATCAGCGCCCCCGACCATCAGAGAAGTGACGAGCGCTGCAACCCCGAGCCCCTTGCGCCAGCGCGCACTTCGGGTCAGGTCCCTGAGTGTCAGGGATTCCTCTCGTGCGAGCTCGCGCCAAGCGCTGTACGTGGTATCCATCCCGAGCGCGAAGTCCTCGTAACGCAAGTCGAGTAGCTCGAAGAACAGCCGCTCGCGCTGTCTGATTCGCTCGACGCGGCCGAGCATCGGGTCGTCGTAAGCCGGCAGCCGCGTCACCTGATACGTACCGCGCCGTTCCGTGACGTATCCGTCGAAAGCTTCGGGGCTCAACGTTTGCGCGTAACGCAGCTCGCTCACCGATCTGATCGCCTCGACGTCAGTACCCGTTACGCCGGCGCGGGCAGCGGCAATGTCATTGGCGATCGAGTTGTACAGGTCCTGGTATGGATCAAGGCCTGGATGCTGCTCGCGATCGTAGGCGCCCGCGGCAACCTCGAGCGAATACTCCTTGTCGACCCACGTGTGTCCCCGAGCATCGATCGCCCGGACATCGACGCGGGCGACGTATCCGTCAGATTGCAGTATCGTCGCGGTGATCGAGAGATCGACCGCCATCGACTCGTCGGGCGTGATCCATACGCTTCCCCAGTATCTGCTCTTGCGCATAGCCTTGCGTAACTGCACTGCCATGTGAATAGCCTCGGCACGCCGTATATGCACGAAGATCCCTTCTTCGAGCAGAGCCTCCTGGACATGTTTGTCGAGCTCGCCCTCAGGCACGCCCGGATCGAAAACCTCGATACCCACATCGAGCAGTTGCTCCTCGCTGAGCGGGCCGTTGAGCGCTATCAACTCCGTGCGGTGCGGGAGCAGCACCTGCGACGTCGAGCATGCCGAGAGAGCACTGATGATCGGGAGGAGAAGGCTGGCAAGCCGGCGCATTGCGATCTACCACGGTTACTGCCCGCGGTTCACTAAAGCTCATGCAGTGCCCGTTGACGAGTTGGACCTTTGACCGAAGGTAGCGACCGCGTCGCGGTTACGCGTTGGAACGTCGTTCACGTAAATTGGGCGCGGCGCCGAGCTGCTCCGCTGCGCGCGCCAGCTCGGCGACCGAGCGCATGCCCATCTTCCGCATGACGCGTGCTCTGTGCACTTTTACGGTCTTCTCTGAAATGCCGAGATTCGCGGCCACTTGCTTGTTCAAGTAGCCGGACGCCACTTGCTCGAATATCTCCTTTTCACGAACCGTGAGGGACGCAAGGCGTCGCCGCAGCAGGGCGAGCCGATCCGATGCTTCGCGAGATCGATCCTTCGTTGCGATGGCTCGCGCTACGGCATCCAGGATGTCACGCTGATCGAAGGGCTTCGTCAAAAAGTCAACCGCGCCCCCTCGCATCGCTTGCACGGAAGCGGGGATGTCGCCGTACGCCGTGACGAACACGATCGGGCAGTTCAATCCTTGCTCGTCGATTCGACGCTGCAGGTCGAGGCCTGTCAAGCCGGGCATCGAAAGATCGGCAATTACGCAGTCCGGCGAGAAGGATTCGATCTCGTCCAGTAAGGACTGAGGTGACGCGAACGGGTTCACCGCGAAGCCGTGAAACGTCAGGAGTCGGCCCAGGCTGCGAAGTATGCCCGGATCGTCATCGACGACGGCCACTGAGCGTCTTGCTGGCATGGAACCTCGATCGGCTGCATTGGCCGGGCTTGGGGCCCACTCCGCAAAGTCCGAACACCGCTGGAAGTCCGGGTCCACCGAATTCGACAGGGTAGCCCGGCGGCGGGCCAATGGGCATTGGACGAAAGTCGTACAGGGGGGCCGGCGTTGTCATACGCAAGCGGCTGCGAGATCAGGGGTTGTACTGGAACCGCAGGAGCACGATATCAGTATTGCCTGCGCCATGCAGGTTCGAGTGCACGTAGTTCAGCATGACTCGGCTCTCGGCGTTGATATACCAGTTTAGACCGAGCGTAACGTCGTGCATTGTCCCGCCGGCGATCGCTGCGTCAGTCAAGTCCACGGTCGAGTAACGCGCGGTGACTTCGAGCGCTCCGCGACTTCCGTTCGACCGAAACGGATTGCCGCCGCGATATATCGTGTGCGGGGTGACGCGATCGACCGTACCTTCACTCCGGTCGTAAGCACGTTGCTCTCCAGTCAAGAATCGTCCCATTTCGAGATAGCTGCCGGTAAAGCTGGGATTCCCGACCGCGGAGGCATCCAGCGACGCCCTTATCCATTCGCCCTGCAGCCAATTGCTGCCCTTCACGATGGCCAGTTCGACACCGAGCAGGCTCGTCCTGTCCGATGCGATGAGGCCGGTGTCGGCGTAGACCGGCGCAAAGCGGGCTTCCGGCCGCGCCCGATAGCGAATATCGTCGCTAGTCGGCCGGCGGTCGCTGATGCTGATGCCGACGTGCACGAACCCGCTATGATCCTCGAAGAGCACGGGAATACCGGTCGCTCGCCCCGTGAACGTCAGCTTGGAGTTGTTCGGGTTGTCGGCGGTGCTTCCGCCGTTCGTGGTCAGCGACGCCGCCCAGGTCAGCCGCTCGTTGCTCTCGGCGTGACGCAACATGAGCCCGACGTTGCGGCCCGGTGCGAAGGTGTCCGCGGGCAAGCCGATTTCCATGAATCCCGTGTAGTTCGAGCTGGTCATCCGGCCGATGCTGAATGGCTCCTGGAACTTGCCGATACGCCAGCGAAAGTGTTCGGAGATCCATCCACTGAGCCGGGCGCCGTCGATATAGGCGTTCTTCAGACCCGCATCCTCGCCGACGTCGAGCTCCACCCAGAAGTCCATCGCTCGAAGCAACCGGCCTTTAGCGAACACCCGAGCGCGCCGTAGCCGCACGCCCTCGTCGATCGACCCGAGGGCATCCTCGATGCTGTCGTCTTCCACCCCGTAGGTTGCATCGAGCTGCGCGCGAACGCCGACCTGGAAGCGGAACATTCCGTCGCGGACGTCCCAGCTGGTGATATCGCGAAACGACGCTCGGAATCGGCTCCATCGAGCGCCGACGGAGTCATCGTTCTCGGTGACGGCCTCGCCCTGCTCGAGTCGGCCTCGCTGTGCGTCGAGCCGGTCGATCTCGAGGCTCAACATGCGCCGGCGCTCGAGCTCGGCCGGGGTCAGCGCCCTGTCGCCGACGGAGACGTTCAGCTCCTCGAGATCGCGTCGCCGAAGCTCGATCTCGCGAGTGAGCTCCCCATATGTCCGTGGCCTCGGCGCCGCGTCCGTCCGGACCAACTCGGGTCTCGAGTCGTTCTGCGCCAGACTTTCGCATGGGGCGGCCAGGCACGCCCACGGCCAGACAACGAGCGCGCCGGCCCTCGCATATGCACGGAACAGGGAAGCCGCGAAGCAGACCAAGGCGGCCGCACGAGCCACCACTGCATCGGCTGCTACCAACGGAAGCCGAAGTTTATCGGCACGAATTCCAGGTCGCGGGTATCGGTATCGATTCGGTGGTACTTGGCCTCGACGAAGAACTGACCGCCTCCCGTCTCGACGTTGTATCCGACCCCGACGTTCAGGCCGAACTCCGTCGACGAATCGCTGGCCTGGACGACCGAGCCGGGTCCGAAGCCGCCGGGGACGCACCACCAGAACCAGGGATCGCAGAACGCGGGGTAGTACACGAGTTCCGTATTCGTCAGCTTTGCGTCGAGGTGGTAGGCCCCGATGCCGCCGGTCAGGTAGAACCCGTCCCGGTCGGAGCCGGGACCCCAGATGCCGTTTATCGTGAATTGCCAGGTGTCGAGATCGCCGCCGTCGATCCGACCGGAGTTCGCCGGATCCTGAGCGATGGCGGCATTGATCGCGTTGATGGAATCGTCCGAGATGTCGAAACCGGAGTACGTGAGCTTGAGCTCGATGCCGGCGTCCCAGGCGCGAGGCCAGAATAGTGCGCCGCCGCTGATAGTGAAGTCGTCGTCGAGAACGTCGCTGGTGTCGCTCTGCGCCATGGCCCAGCCGCCGGAGAACACCGGGAACCAGTTCCGCTCCGTCTCATTGGGACGACCGCCCGCCAATGCCGATGAGCCGATGAACGCCGACGAGCCGATGAGTGCGAAGCTCGAAGCAACAGTGAGGGCGCGATAGGGCAGGCGAGGAGTGGGGCGTAACATGAGCAATCCTCCTTGCAGGAAAACACCTTTCATCCCGGCGCTCGAAGAAAGCGCGTCATCAAGCCGCATTCGAGCTCGGCACACAAGCCATTTCAGAACCTGTGTGCAGTCTCAAGGTAACAGGCGAACGAAAGCCGTCCATCGGACCTTGTGAGTACGTGCCGTGCTACGCAGACAGCAGGTTATGCCCGCTCCGCTCGCGCTGTCGTGCCGTCGGTAGATAAGACCAAAGCGGTATTGGTATCGAGAGCATCAAGTGCGACCGTTACAGCCGACGATGCCGCTCGACGCGAAGCGCGCTGACCGTTGGTGGCGGGGATAAAGCGGACTGCGAGATGGCACCATGTTGCGAGCTTTGATGCCGTTCTGCGTCCTTTCGACGATGCTCGACATCTCAATTGCGAGCGCCGACGACGGAGACAACGTCGAGGCGGGAGGACTCGAGTACCACGAGCACGTCGTTGCATTCTTCGTCGGCGTCGCGCAGGAAGGGGCCCGAGACGACGGTGTTGCCGTGGGAATCGAGTATGAGCGTCGGTGGAGCAGCCGGTTCGGAATAGGCGCCTCGCTGGAGCACACGTTCGGCGACATCGACACCTGGGTAATCGCGATTCCGCTCGCCTACCGCGCGGGAGCATGGAAACTTTACGCCGGACCCGGCCTCGAGGACGGCGAAGAGGGCAGCGAGGCCCTGCTGCGTGTCGGCGCAGAGCACGGCTTTGAAGTCGGCGAGTGGGAGTTCGCGCCGCAGGTCGATATCGATTTCGTGGACGGAGAGCGGACTTGGGTCGTCGGGATCACGTTCGCGAAAGGGATGTAGCGACGCGGCCGATGTGCACCTTTGAACTGCGCGGTGAACACGAGCTCGGTTTAACGCTCCAGACCGAAGGCGCGCGCACGCTCGGCCCAAACGAAGGCGAACGCTCCATATTCGATTCGACTCAGCCTTTCGTCATCGTTCACGTCGAGCTCTTCGAATATCCCATGTAGCGAGCGGCAGCCTTCACTCTCGGTCATCTCGATATAGTCGTCGCCATTCGTGTCGAAGGATTCGAACGGAGGCTGGTCGAACTCTTCGAGCCTGCCGCTGCAGATCTCCGCAACGCCTTGCGCGCCGAGCGAGGCCGGGAACACCGGCGCCAGGAGAACGGCGGTCGCTCTCAGGAACGCGCGCGCAGAAGTGCGGGCCTGACTCCGCTCGTCGAGGCGCGCCTGCTGTCGTGAGCGATCGCCGTTCGAAGGGATAGGTCTGGTGCTCATGACTCATCTCCTGATCGGTTATCGATGCTCCGTCAGACCGCGGCCTGCGTGAGTCCGGCGACCCGTTCGCTGGTTGTGGCCGGCATCTCGATGCAGAACGTCGCACCCCCCTTCTCGTTGTTCTCGGCCCAGACGGATCCGCCGTGAGCCTCGACGATCGTTCGGGTGATCGAAAGTCCCATGCCGAGGCCGTCGACCTTCGTCGTGTAGAACGGCTGAAACAGCAGGGCTTGGACGTCCGGCGGGATGCCGTGTCCTGTGTCTGACACCGTAATCGTCACGGAGTCGTCGGCGTCGCCGTCGCGAACCGCTATAGCGATTCGCCTGTCTCCGTCTGCTCGTGCCGATACTGCATCGAGGGCGTTCAGTACCAGGTTCAACAAGACTTGCTGAAGCTGTATCCGGTCCGCGAGCACCCAGGCGCTCGTCGGCTCGCTCTGCACGATAACGCGTCTTGCATTGGCTTCGGCGTGCACGAGCCGATGCAGATCCTCGAACATGCTCTTGAGCTCGACCGGACGTCGAGTGACGTCGTGTTTCCTCATCATGCTGCGTATTCGATGAATCGTTTCGCCGGCACGCTGCGCGTCCTCCTGAATGTCTTTCAGAATTTCCATCGCATCGTTGGAAGAAGAAGCCGAATTGCCAAGAACCATCTCGGCCGTACCGGCATTGCTCAGGATTGCACCGAGGGGTTGGCAAAGCTCGTGCGCGACGGATGCGGTCAGCTCGCCCATCGTCGCTACCCGGTTCATATGAGCAAGCTGCGCACGATGTCTGTGCAGCTGAAACTCCGTCTCCTTGCGCTCGTTGATGTCCGTGCAACACCCAACGTGGCCGACGTACTCGCCGTCGAACGATAAGCGCGGCACCCCAGTGCACAGCATCCAACGATATGTACCGTCGTGCCGACGCAATCTGCATTCGACGGAAAACTCTTCCGTATCAACGAGGCTTCTTTCGAACGCGTTGAAGCACCGTATGAGGTCGGCGGAGTGCACGCGCGAGAGCCACTGGTTGTCGAGCGTCTCCTCCGTGCCGACGCCCGTGTAGCTCTGCCAGGTTCTATTCACGAAGATGAACTCGCCGCCTGGTCCGGCCATCCAGATCAGCGCCGGGACCGTGTCCGCCATCGTCTGCAGCCGGCTCTCGCTTTCCCGCAGCTTCAGCTCTGCGCGTTTCCCTTTTGATCGCTGCACGAGTAGAGCCGAGATCATCAAGGCTTGCAGACAGAGGATCGACACTCCGGCGACTACTTGGCCCTTGTACTGGCTCCACAGCGTAGGCCGTTGATAGACCACCGCGGCATCGTTCGGCAGCGCCTCCTCGGGTACACCCCATCGCTCGAGTTGTCGGAAGTCGATTATGGTTTTGAGGCTCGACGAAGATGGCGGGGGAAAAATTGCGAGGCCGTCGTTATCTAGAACGGAAAGTAGACGTCGGGCGGCCTCCTCGCCGTGATCGGTGAGACTATACATTCGCCCGCCAATGATCCCGTGGCCGACGAATTGATCGACGAACCCGTATACGGGCGAGTTGGACGCAGCCGCAACGAGTTCAGCGGCCAAATGCGGAACGAACGCAGCTCCGGCTCCGTCGCGGAAAATCGTCGAGTAGAGAACGACCGTATCTTCGGGTAGCCGCTGCAGCTCCGTCAGTAAGCGCGGCATCGGCAAGTCTGTCAGATAACGAAACTCGTACCGTTCATTGAACGGGCGTAATTCCTCCTGGGCTTGCGCGAGCAATCTTCGATCGAAGTCGGATGTGCCTGCGACGAAAACAAAGCGGCGCGTCGTCGGATGGAGGCGGAGCGCTAGCTCGACCGTGGGCGCAAAGTGTCGAGCGAGCAGCACGCCCGTCACGCGGTCCGGCAGCACGCGGTCGTGAAGCTCCCGCGGGTCTACGCCGGCGAAGACGATTGGCGCGCCAGGGGCGAGAGCCGTGCCGTGAAGCAGCGCGAAGTCGAGAGCCGGGCCCATCACGGCGATCACGGCGTCGAACCTAGTGCCCGAATACTTGGATCGCAGATGATCGCGCAGGCGCAGCCGATAATCGGCGAAGTCGAGGCGCGAGAGATCCATTTCTTCGCGGTACAGGCGCATATTCGGCGCCTCGGAGGAGATCGTGCGGGCGAAGGCTTCGTCGAAGGCCGAGAGTCCTGGAAGCTCCCTTCGCTCGTCGTAGAGCAAGAGAACATTCTGCGCGAACGCCAGGTAAGGCGCGGCGAGGGCAACGAGGATGATCCCCGCGCAGGCCCAAAGCATGGATGGATGCGCTCGGCTCATCTGTGTCTCACTCTCACGAGCCAAGATAGCCGATCTCTAACGCGGCGATAGCGAATCGGCAGTGGACATTGGTCCAATATCGCGATCCGTGCAGCGCGGCTAGCCGGGGGTGTTAGCTTGGCGCTTCCTCGGCGCGCTCAGCATCGGCGGGTCGAGCTGCGGGCAGCTCGATGCGGACCAGAGTGCCTCCGGTCAATGCGTTGGAGATCGCGATCTGACCGTCGTGAGCGTCGATGATCGAGCGGCAAATCGACAGGCCCAAACCAAGCCCGCCTTCCTTGGTCGTGTACAGCGGCTCGAAGAGTCTGCTGCCAGCGGCGTCGGCCAAACCCGGACCACTATCGAGCACGGTGACGCGAATGGAGGCGTTGCGCGTCGTAGCGGTTGCAATCTCGAGAATACGGTTGGCGGTTTCCGTTTGGCTCATCGCCTCGTAAGCGTTGACGATAACGTTCAGCAGCATGTGCTGAAGGGCAATCCGGTCGCCATGGAGCGGAGGCAGGGCGGGCTCGAGCCGTACCGCGAGGTCGATGCGGCGGGCGATCAGCTCGTTCTTGCACAACCGCAGGGTTTCTTCGATGATCTCGTTGAAGCTGATCAGCTCCAGCTTCTTATCGTGTCTCTCCAACATGTTGCGGAGGCGCCGGATGATCGCTCCGGCTCTTCGAGCATCGCGTTCGATATCCTCGAAGATTCCGAACAGCTCCGTGCCCCCCCGGCGCGCTCGCATCGCTACGCCTACTTGCGCGTTCGTGAGTATTGCCGCAATCGGCTGATTCAGCTCATGCGCGAGGGCGCCGGAGAGTTGGCCGAGTGTCGCGGCTCTGACGGCTCGTCCGAGCTGGAAGCGGTGCGCTTCCCGTTCTTGTTGCGCCCGCTTCCGATCCGTAATGTCGAAATGCGAAATGACGGCGCCCGAGGAGTCGCGAAGCGAAGATACCCGCTGGTAGAACCAGCGGATATCGTTCTCCGAGGGTAACGGATATTCGTACTCGAAAAAGCTCGTCGATCCTGTTAGCACGCTCTCGATGCCGGCGAGAATTTGGGCGGCGTCCGAGCCGCTGCCTACGGCTCTTCGCAGAAGACCCAGGTAATCGGCGCCTTCGATGGCGGAGTCGGCACCGCTCCGAAGCCGCGCGAAATTCTTCCATGCCGTATTGGCATGCACGATTCTGCCGCGTCGATCGATGATTGCGACCTGCTCGACGAGGGAGTCTAGTATCGCGCTGGAAAGGAGGAAGGACGCTGCCGAATCACTATCCATCGTGTCCCTCGCGCTCGGCCACTAGATGTCCACGGAGGCGGCCGTCCGCGGAGCTGCCATGCTCGAGGAGAACGCGCGGAGCCGGATCAGCCAGCATCGGTCACGAGCACGTCTCGCACTGAGGCGAGCAAGGTCGCGCAATCGACTGGCTTGCGCAGGTAGTACCGCGTTCCCAGCGCCTTGCACTCGTCCTGCGTGCGTTGGGTGTCGTCCGCGGTAACGACGATGACCGGCGGCGGGGTTGGGAGCCTCGACAGGTGCTCGAGGAGCTCGAGACCGGTCATTCCCTGCATCTGAAGGTCGAGAACGACGCAGTCGGCGGGCCGTTCCGAAAGCGAGGCTAGGAAATCGGCCGCCGATTCGAACGCTTCTGCGCTGTAGTCCGCAAAGCGAAACAGCCGGGTAAGCGCCTTGCGGATCGACTCCTCGTCGTCCACGATCGCTATACGCACCGTGGCCCTGTCCATGCGTGCACTTGATAGCGCGGACGCGTATCGGCGGCAATAGGCCTTTCGTGCCTCGATCCTCTTCGCAGTGCGTTCGCGTGTTGGCGCGCGACGCAGGCCCGCCACGTGCTGCGAGCATGGCGTGGCAGATCGCGAAGCCTAGGCCCAATCCGGTCACCTCAAAACTGCGCCATGCCGCGATGCGGATCCGCACCCGATCCATGGGCCAATATCGGAGTTTTCCCGATGATGCGGGACGCCAGTATGCGTGCGGCTACCGAAGTTCGGTTACGAGTCGCTCGTCGGCGCAGCGACTAGGCGAGCTCGTAAGGTGAGCGGGCTGGAACGTTTGTTGCTGTCCGCCCTGAACGGTGAGAGGCCGAGCTTTCCGCGTCGGCGACCGCGAACAGAGTGGAAATTCCGTCCGCGGAGCCGACCGCCGCGATGGGTCAATCCGGCTAGGTCAATCCGACGGCGCGCAGGCGCCGTTCGGAGCCCGGGGCTTCTATCGATCGGGCAGCTTGAAAACGTAAAGCTGATTGCCGCTTCCGGGCCGGATCTCAGGCGCGAGCCTCGCCAGTCCGAATGCGAGGCCGGAGCCGCCGGTGCTGACGGCGACGTACTGCTTGCCGTCGACGGCGTACGTGACCGGGTAGCCGTTCACCGGGGAGCCGAGGTTCACCTCCCACAGGATTTCTCCCGTTTCATGGTCGTACGCGCGAAAGCGTCCGGCCACGTCGCCGCCGAACAAGAGGCCTCCGGCCGTCGACATCAGCGACAACGTGCCGGCGCGCTGCTCGTGCTTCCATGCCGTCTTGCCGGTCGTCACGGAGATCGCCTCGATCGTGCCGACGTTCTCCTGCCCCGGCGTGATCTCGATGCGGTTATTGATCGCGTAGAGCGATTCGATGCTTTCCTCGTTCGTTGCGGAGACGGACCTCATGCAGGTGTTTTGCAGCGGAAAGTACATGAGGCCGGTGAGCGGGCTGTACGTGCCGGACGGATAGTTCTTGCCTCCGTTCGTGCTCGGGCAAATCAGCTTCTCCTGGTTCGGCGCCGTGAAGATCGACTCCGGATTCACGGTCGCCGCGCCCGATTCGACGTTGATATCCGCGATCACGTTCTGCTCAATCGTCTCGCGCGCCCACAGGAACTCGCCGGTCTCGCGGTCGAGCGTGTAGACGAGCCCGGGCTTGCCGGGAATTCCGGTAATGACCTTGCGGCGCTCGCCCGGGCGCACGCGCGGGCTGATCCAGCGCACAGAGTCCGGGTCCGGCGCGACCTCGGTCTCGATCAGCAGCCGCTCGAACGGGTGATCGAGATCCCAGTGATCGACGACGTGCTGGAAGTACCAGACGATCTCGCCGGTATCGGCGTCGAGCGCGAGCGTCGAGTTATGGTAGAGGTACTGCTCGTCGTTGCCGCCGAGCATGAACTTCGGCGCGGGCGCGGTGACCGATGTGCCGACGTAGATCCGGTTCAGCTCGGGATCGAAGCTCGGCACCATCCACATGCCGACGTGCACGCGATCTTCATAGGGCACGCCGCCCCACGTCTCGTCGCCAGGCTCTCCGGGCTTCGGGATCGTGCGGGTGCGCCACAGCTCCTCACCGGTCTTCGCGTCGAAGGCCGTGATCACGCATGCCTCGGGGCCGCCCTCCGGCTCGCAGCTGCGGCCCGAGATCACCTTGCCGTTGACGATGATAGGGCCGGAGCTGTTCTTTGCGCCGGCGCGATAGTCGAGGATCAGGCTCTCCCATGCGAGCTGACCCGTTACCGCATCGATCGCGTACGCGTAGCCGTCCGCGCCGTTGTCGAGGATCAGGTTGCCGTAGATCGCGATGTTGCGGTTCGTGCCGGGCGCCGGAAAGTACTCGCCGACGTCGTCCGGCACGCGCCGCCGATATTCCCAGATCAAGTCGCCGGTCACAGCGTCGATGGCCTGCGTGATGTCGAACGGGTTCGGGAAGTACATGATGCCGTCGTAGACGAGCGCCGTGCCTTCCTGGTCGCCGTCGGCGAGCCGGCGGGACCACGCGAGCTGGAGCTGATGCACGTTGTCGCGGTTCACCTGATCGAGCGGGCTGTAGCCCCAGTTGTCGAGCGTGCGCCGCCACATCAGCCAGTCTGACGGATCCGGGTTCTGCAGCATCTCGTCCGTGACCGGCACGAAGTCGGCGGCGGTCTGCGCGAGAAGCGCGCCGGGCGCGGCGGCGATGAGCCAAACGGCAAAGCGGGAACGCGTCATGTCTTACTCCGTGGCAGTCGCGCGCGGAAAGGGCGCCGCGCGCAGTGTTGTTCTAATCGTCAGGTCATCGCGGCGCTCGTATCCGCGCCTCCGGTCCGCTTGAGCCGGCGGTACTCTCTCGGGCTGACGCCGAAGCGTTTCTTGAACACGCGGGAGAAGTGCGCCCGATTCACGAAGCACCACTCGCGCGCGATGTCGGTCACGCTGTGTGTCTCCCAGTCCCGGCTTGCGAGCTGATGCGCGCATTCCTCGAGACGGCGGCGCAGGATGTATGCCGAGACCGGCTCGTACTCCTTCTCGAAGATCATGCTGACGTAGCGCGTCGACACGCCGAAATAGTCGGCGACGTACGCGGCGCTGAGATCCGGGTCGCGCAGCCGGGCCTCGATGAAGCGCTTGATGTGCGCCCGCCGTGCGGCGACGGAAGCCGATTCCGAGAACCGCTTGCCGTGCTGGAGCGAGTACGCCGTTGCGATCACGTCGAGCATGTTCTTCGCGATCGGCAGCCCGTGCTCCTGCGGGAACCCTTGCTCGATCTGCCGCCAAACGTCCTCGAGGAGGCTGCGCACGACCGAGCCGAACTGCCGGCTCCGATACGCCCTGAGGCCGCAAAGATTCTCCGGGCTCGGCAGTCGGGCGCGCAGCTCGTCCGGCGACAGCACGAGGTGGAACGACGTGTTCGGCTCGTCGAACTCGATCCGTCCGGGCGCGATGCCGTCGAACAGCACGAAGTCCCCGGGCTCGAGGACGTCTTCGCGGCCGTAGTGCGAGAACCGTACGCGGCCCTCGATCGGCATCATCAAGAAGAACCGCTGCTCTGCGATGCCCGCGAGGTGCTGGTCCGTGATATCGATCCGTGCTGGCATCGAAACCGTCTTGCGGATCGAAAGAGGCCCGATCGAATCCATACGGAACTGCGCGTCGAAGCACAGCGTCTCGCTCGGCGTGAACTCGAGCGGTGCAATGTACTTTGCCAGCAGCTCTTTCCAGTACGCCGCCTTAGCGACGTGCGGAGCGTCCCTTGTCGAATATGTCTTGAGAATCGCCGGAAGCTCTGCATTTTCCCCCGGCTCGATTCTAGCCGAAAACGGCTCCTGCGGAAGGGGCGGCGGGGAGCCTCGCGCTGAGTCCCCGGCGCCGCCCGGCCCGGTCAGACGGCTGCCGTTCTCGAATAGATCCCGGAGCTTAGTCGTTCAGCACGAACGTGATCTTCATGTTCACGCGCCACTCGGTGATTTTGTTGTTTTCGACTTTGGCGTGCTGCTCGTTGACCCATATGCCCTGAATGTTCTCGACGGTCTTCGAGGCACGCTCGAGGCCTTTCTTTATCGCGTCTTCGAAGCTCTGCGGCGACGCGGACGAGAGCTCGATGACCTTTGCAATGGCCATGGGGGACTCCTTCTTTGCGTGGTGACGGGGCGGGCGGAGCAATTCTTGTGCCAAGACGCCGAATGGCGGCTCCGTCAGACGGTCTTGAGCTTCCAGCGGCCGCGGCGGAACAGGGCGACGCTCGCGACGGCCATCAGCGACTCGGCGATCGCGATCGCCCAGAAGATGCCGTGCGGGCCCATCGCGGCGGCGAGCGCATACGCGAGCGGCAGCTGTAGCAGCCAGAAGAACACGAAGTTGATCCAGGTCGGCGTGTCCGTGTCGCCCGCGCCATTGAACGCCTGGATCATGATCATGCCGAGCGCGTAGAAGCCGTAGCCGTAGCTGACGATCCTCAGGCACGCGGCCCCGTAGTCAAGGACCTCGGGCTCGGACGAGAAGAGGCCGACGATCGGCCGCGCGAACGCGATGAAGACGATCGCGATTGCAATGAGGAATAGCAAATTGCAGCGTGCCGCCCACCAGACGGAGTGCTCCGCGCGGTCCGGTCGGGCAGCGCCGAGGTTCTGGCCAACGAGCGTCGCGGTAGCGTTCGACAGGCCCCAGCTCGGCATCAACGTGAAGAGCACGATCCGCAGCGCGATCGTGTACCCGGCGACGGCCGTCGCGCCGTACTCGGCGACGATCCGCATCAGCACGATATAGCTCGACGTCGCGATGATCATCTGGAACACGCCGCCAGCGGACACGCGCAGCAGGCGCAGCATCACGGCAGGCACGAACGCGAGGTGGCGGAGTGCGAGCCCGAACCGGCCCGTGCCGGCTACGAGCACGTAGAGCGCGTACGCTGCGCCGATTCCACGGCCGATGTTCGTCGCGACCGCGGCGCCGGTGACGCCGAGCTCCGGGAACGGCCCTACGCCGTAGATCAGGCACGGATCGAGAACGATATTGATCCCGTTCGCGACGACGAGCACGCGCAGCGCGAGAGCCGCATGGCCCGCGCCGCGCAGGATTGCGGTCACGAGGAACAGCAGCAGGATCGTCACGCAGCCGCCGAGCATCCACGCCATATAGCTCGCGCCGCCGGCGATGACCTCGTCGTCCGCGCCCATCATCGCGAGCAGCTGCGGCGCGAATGCGATGCCGAGCGCGCCGACGAGCACGCTCGTCCCGACGCCGACCCACAGCGTCTGTCCTGCAACGGTCGCCGCGGCTTCCGGATCCCGCTCGCCGATCCGGCGTGCGACGAGGGCGGTTACGCCGAAACTGAGCCCGACCGCGACGGCGTAGAGGAGCGTGAGCACGGCCTCGGTCAGGCCGACCGCCGCGATCGCGGCGGGGCCGAGGCGCGCGACGAAGAAGATGTCGACGACCGCGAAGATGGATTCCATCGCCATCTCGAGCATCATCGGGATCGCGAGCAGCACGACGGCGCGGCCGACGTTCCCTTGCGTGTAGTCGCGCTGGGTGCCGCGCAGCGCGTCGCGCAGCAGGGACCAGCCGTTCCGCCAGCGGCGTCCGAGCGGGCGATCGGTGGGTTGTGCGTTAAGCTCGCTGCTCACTGTTCGGCTCGAGATGCGGTGCCGGAACGGCTCGGTAGCCGAGCCGTTGCGGCGGCTCGCCGGTCAGCCCGCTGACGGCAAGGCCCGGCAGTCTAGTGGAAAATCGGGACGGCCGACATTGGCAGCGGTGTCGCATCGTCCGGGAACGACGCGCGTGTCGCCCGCATTGCCGCCCTTAGTGATCCGCGACTAGTGATTCGCGACGCGCGCGTGCCGCGACGCGCGTGCGCTGCGGGCCGGCGCTCACTTCACGATGAACTCGACTTCGTCGAGCCTGCCGAGCAGCACGCCGTCGCGATGGACCTCCGCGGCGACGCGATGCGTGCCGCGCGTGACGGGCCAGAGCCACGTCGGGCCGCGCGCGAGGCGCTCGCGCCCGTCGACGATCCAGCGCACGGCGTCGTCGGGCTCGGCGCCGCCGATCACGAACTCGAATGCCTGCGCATCGGCCGGCAACCGCGGATCGTAGGCGAGCCGGAGCCCCGGTGTCGGCTGCCGGAACCGCAGCGGGGCCTGCTGCGCGCGCGCAGTGCCTGTGCTCGGATCCGGTCGCGGCGCCGTGCCTGGCAGGAACCATTCGTCGCGCGGGCTGCAGGCCGACGGCGCGTTTCCGCCGACGGCCCCGGCCGCGCGGGGCACCGGAACACAGACCTCGCGGCGCTCGAGCGCGGCGTGCAGCGGCAGCGGCCGCGTCGGCTGCCCGCGGTTCAGCTCGGAGAAGATGCCGCGCAGCAGCAGCGCGGGCCCCGTCGAGCCGGTGACGCCGGTCGACGGCGACCGATCGAGGCTGCCCATCCAGACGCCGACCGCATGACGATGGTCGAAGCCGACCGCCCACGCATCGCGGAAGTCGCTCGACGTGCCGGTCTTTACAGCGGTCTGGATCGGGAAGCGCAGCACGCTGTCGCGTCCGAACTCGAGCGCGCGGGCATCGGGATCGGACAGAATGTCGGCGACGAGCGATGCACTCTCGGCTGAGAACACGCGGCGGGACGGGCGATGCCGCGCGTCGTGCAGCAGCGGCGTCACGGGACGGAACAGGCCGCCGTTCGCGAGCGCCGCATACGCTTGCACGAGCTCGAGCAGGGTCACCTCGCCGGTGCCGAGCGCGATGCCGTCGCCGTAGTGATCGGGATGCGCGTCGAGGCCGTCGAAACCGAGCTCGTGCAGCGCGGCGAGAAAGCGCTCGGCGCCGACGTGCTGCAGCGCTTTCACGGCGGGCACGTTCAGCGAGTTGCCGAGCGCGTCGCGCAGCGTGACGGGCCCGTAATGGCGGCGGCTGTAGTTGCGGTAGCTATGTAATCCGAACGACGTCGACTCGGTCAGCGGCGCGTCGACGATGATCTCGGCCGCGGTCCAGCCGGAGTCGAGCGCGAGCGCGTACAGGAAAGGCTTCAAGGCCGAGCCGGGCTGACGCGGCGTCGTGACCGCGTCGATGTAGGTGGCTGGGCCGGACGGGTCGGCGCCCCCCGCGACGGCCCACGCGAGAATCTCGCCCGTCGCATGATCGACGACGAGCACGGCGCCGTCCGCGATCCGGCGCGGCGCGAGCTCGGCGACCCGCTCGTCGAGCATCGCCTGCACTTTAGCCTGCAGTGTGCCGTCGAGCGTCGTGACGATCCGCTCGCCGCGCACGCCGCCGGCGCGAGCCTCGTCGCGCGCGCGGCTCACGAAGTGCGGTGCATGCACCGGCAGGCGCGCCTCCGCGAGCTCGAGCGGGCTCGCGACGATCGACGCGCGCTCGTGCGCGGCGAGCGTGCCCCGTTCGACGAGCGCGTCCGCGAGCCGCCCGATCGCGGCATCGGCCGCGCCGGGTGCGCGCCTCGGATCGAGCCGCGACGGCGCGCGCACGAGCACCGCGAGGGCGAGCATCTCCTTGCGGCTCAACGTGCCGAGGTCGCGCGCGAAGTAGTGCATCGCGGCCTGGCGGACCCCGCGGCGATTCGACGCGTACGGCACCTGGTTCAGGTAGAACTCGAGAATCTCGTGCTTGCCGAACGCGCGCTCGAGCGCGCGCGCTTCCCACCCCTCGAGCCAGCGATTGAACAGGGTGCGCGGCCGCGGATGGATCATCCTGACGACCTGCTCGCTGATCGTGCTCGCACCGCGCACCGCGCCGCCGTGCCGAAGGTTCGTCGCAACGGCCGCGAGACGCGCCCGCCAATCGACGCCGCGGTGGGAGTAGAAGCGACGGTCCTCGGCCGTGACGAACGCTTCGCGCAGGAACGCGGGCACGTCGTGCAGCGCGATTCGATCGTAAACGTTCCAGTCGGTCGTGAACGTCGTCGTCAACGGCCGGCCGTCGCGGTCGAGGATCTGACGTCGCACGGCGCGCTCGGTCGCCGCCGCGACCACGGCGTCGAGCGACGGCGGCAGCGGCTCGAGCGACGCGATCGTCGCCGCCGCGAGCGCCGCGACGGCAAGCGCTGCCGCGACGACGGCCGCGACCGCAATGCGCCGGGCTCGGGCGCCGGTCACGGGCCCTCCACGATCAGCTCGAGCTCGCTGCCCGTGCCGTAGACGTCCGGGTCATACGTCTCCTCGGCGCGCGGCGGCAGGCTCGCGAACTCGCCCGCGGCGACCGCCTGCGCGGTATACGACAGGTGATATCTGCCGGCCGGCAGGTGATCCGAGTAGAACCGCACGACGTCGTGGCGCAGCTCCTGGTGGTGGAAGCTCCATCGCGACGCGCCGTAGCCGATGAAGCCGCTGCGGCTGCTGTCGTCTGCGGGTTCGAGGTCTGCGGCAGCGGCGTCGGCGTCGGTCGTCGACGCCGTTGCGAGATCGCGGCTGACGGGCTCGAGGCCGCCCGGCACCGGGTCCTCGACGACCAGGAAGTTGCGCGCCGTCGGCAGCGACACGTAAAGATCGACGCGGACGAGCTCGCCGCGCGCGACGCGCAGCGGGTTCTCGAGCAGCACCCACTCGCCGTCGCGCTGCACGCGCACCTCCTTGCGAACGTCGACGCCGGCGTCGATCGGGCGCGACGCGCTGCCCGCGGGCGCGTACTCGACGCGCGCGGTGTAGTACACGCGGCCCGAGCCTTCGCGGCCGAGCCGGATCGTGCGCGCGGCGCCCGGATCGTCGGCGCGCAGCGGCCGCGAAATCTCGGCGGCCGGGTCCGTCGGCGACGAGAAGCGCGCACGGCCGAGCACCTCGTCGTCGAGCGAGACGTCGACCGTCGCATCGAGCGGCGCCGACTCGTAACGCGTCGCATAGTCCGCGAGCGCGCTCGTGCAGAAGACGTTCTCCTGCGAGTTGTACCACCGGTCGCGCGCGCCTCGCGACTGCGACACGTAGCGCGCGAGGCCGGACGCGAGGTCGCCGAGCCCGAGCCGGTCGCCGAGCGGTCCGGCGGCAGCGAATGCGGACAAGATCGCGCAGTTCGAGCGCACGGGCATCGACAGGATGCGCGCATACGCGCTGTCGAGCCGTTCGTTGAACGCAAGCGAGCCGCCGGTTCGGTCGGCCGCCGCGAGCAGCATCTCGACGACCTCTTCGGCGATCGCGTCGGCGCCGTCGACCGCGAGCGCGGCCGCGAGATAGTGCGCCTTGCCGAACAGGCTCATCCGCTCGACGTGCGGGCGATAACGCTCGAGATCCGCGATGCCGAGCCGACCGCGCTGTGCGAGCGCGGCGAGCGCGACCGCGCGGGTGCTCGCGGTCATGCCCTGTGAGTAGAACCCGGGCGTCACGTCGCGCCGCAGCACGCCGTCGAGATATTCGAGCAGACGGGTCTCGACGGCCTGCGGCACCGCGTGCCCCGCGGCCCGCAGCCAGCCGAACGCGAGCGCGGTATACGCGCTCAAGTACGGATCGACGTACGCATCGCCGGGCATGAAGTACGCCATGCCGCCGTTCGGCGCCTGATGATCGGCCGCGCGCGCGAGCGTCTCCGCGATCGTCTCGGCCGCATCCGGCCAGTCGAACTCGGCGGGCAGGCGCGCATCGAGGCGCATTGCGAGCGACGCCATCACTGCGCGCGTCAAGCGCTGCTCCCACGACGCGAAATCGCGGTTGCGCGCATCGCGGAACGCGCCTTCGACGTTGCCGACGACGGTCGGCGACAGCACGACGGCGATCTCGCCGACGTCGGTACGGATGTCGTCCGGCAGCTCGAGCGGCTCGCTCGCACCGTTGTCGTCGAGCGCGCCGTGCAGCGCGGCCGTTTCGGTCGCGACGCGCTTTCGCACCGGCAGGTCGTGGACGAGACCGTCGCCGTCGACGTCGTCCTCGGCAGTGACCGTGAAACGCATGCTGCCCGCGTCCGACTCGAACGGCACGCGGCCCGTCTCGAGCGGCACCGCGACGGTCGTGCGCTCGTACGGCGCGAGCGCGACGACCGCGTCGTGCTCGACGGGGGAGGCGACGTCGCCTTCCGCGCGAATCGAGACGCGCAGCTCGCGCGGCTCGTCGGTGCGGTTCATCACCGTGAACGCCGCGTCGAACCGATCGCCTTCGGTCACCTGATTCGGCAACGCCGGCCGGATCTCGGTCGGCAGATTCGCCGTGAAGCGATGCTCGCCGAGGCCCATCCGATCGGTCGGTGTCACGGCGAGCGCGAGCACGCGCCAGCCGGTCAGATTGTCCGGCAAGCGGAATTCGATCTCGGCCTCGCCGTTCGCGTCGAGCTCGATTGCCGGATCGAAGTAACCGACGTAATCGAACACGGTGCGCATCGCGAACGCCGCGCCGCCGTCGCCGCCCGGATTCGCGCCTTTCAGCTCGACGGCCTGGCGACCGACGAGCCGCGTCAGCAGACTGAAGTTGCGCACGTCGAGCGGCGCATGCGTGTAGAAGCCCGCATACGGATCGAAGTACGCGGTGCCGTCCTGGATCAGATCGAGCACCGCCTCGTCGAGCACGACGATCGCGGTTTCGATCGGCTCGCGTCGGTCGCCGATGCGCGGCGCCGCCGCGATTCGTGCACGGACGACGTCGCCGGGCTTGTACGTTTCGGCGTCCGTCTCGACGGAGACGTCGAGGGCCTTGTACGGGTCGCGCACCGGCACCGATACGTAGCCGAGCTTGAACGCAGGCTTGCCGAGGTCGATCTCGCCGATCTCGGGCGGCGGCGCATCGACGCGCGGCGACATCACGAGCACCGACAGATAGAAGCCCGGCATGTGCTCCGGCTTCACTTCGAACTCGACGATCGGCGTCGAACCGTCGAGGGTTTCGATCCACTGCTCGAGCACGCCGAAGCGCTCGATCGTGACGAGCGCGCGCGCCCCGGGGTAGGGGTTCTGGACGAGGTACCGGGCCGTGTCGCCGATCGCATATTCGGTTTGCTCCGGCACGACTTCGAGAGCGTCGTCGTTGCCGGCGTTCCAGACGACCGTGCCCCGGCCCGTGACCCACGTGTGCAAGGTCGTGCGATGCGGCCGACCGGACGTGTCCTCGACCGACGCGATCAATCGATACGCGCCCGGCGCGTCCGGCGTGAAGCGGCACGCTGCCGGCTCCGCCGGGGGCAGGCCGGAGCACTCGCCGGCGTCGACCCACTCGTCGACGTAGCGCGTCAGATACGCATCGCCGGCGCCCTTGACGCGCGCGGCGCGCGTCTCGAGCCGCTCGATTGCGACCTGCACTTCGGTGTCGTCGACCGGCACGCCGCGCGGATCGACGACGATGAAATCGATCTCGGCCGGCTCGCCTTGCGTGTACACCCAGCGATCGCTGCGCAGCCCGACGAACCGGTCGACCGCGACGAAATCGGCGGCCGCCGACGACGCGACGTAGCGGCCGCGGTCGTCGCGAACCGCGCCTTCGACCGCAAGCCGCCCGTGGAAGATCTGCGGCGCGGCGTCGGCCGGCACCGAGAACGGGTGGCGCAGGCGTCCTTCGCCGTCGACTCGACCCAAGTGCTGCGAGACCGTGATCGTCGGCGGCATGCCGTCGCTGTCATCGAACGCCGCGAAGCTGAACGCACGTGCGAGCGGATGCTCCGACGTGAACGCGCGAGCCGAGAGGCGGGCCGTGAGGCGCGCGTCGGCATCGGCGTATGCGCCGCCCGAGTGCAGCGCCGCGCGCGTCTCGACGCCGATCGTCTCGCCGGCTTCGAACAGGTCGCCGTCGAGCATCGTCGTCACGCCGAACGGCGACGGCGTGAAGTCGCTGACGAGCACGCGCATCGGGAAGCGCACGATCTCGAGCGGATTCCACTCCTCGGTGTTGCGGTCCCGCGTGCTCGACGTGTCGCCGGCCGGCGTGCGCGCATCGAAGCCCGCCGTCAGCTTGAACTGGTACCAGCCGACCGTCGCCGTCTCCGGGATCCGCCACTCGCCGTCGAACGCGCCGAACGCCGACAACGTCAGATCCTCGACCGTATGCACGGTGCGTCCGGCCGGATCGAGAATCTCGAGCGTGTAAGGCCCGTCCGGCGGGGCGACGAAGCGCTCGTTGCTCTGGTCGCGCACGTAGAGCTTGAAGCGCATCGTGTCGCCCGCCCGGTAGACGCCCTGAGCGGTCGTGCCCCACGCGGCGAGATGACCGTACGTCGGCGCGGGCTGAGGGCCGAACGCATAGTTGGATGCGCGAAATACGCTCGCTTCGAAGCGGTCGTCGAGCGGCAGCAGCGCGAGCCCGTCCGGCCCGTCGATGCGGACGAAAAGGCGCGGGCAGTCGTCCGGGTGCTCGGAACGACAGTTGTAGCCGAGAAGATCGAGCGCGGGATCGAGCGTCGAGCTGCCCGCGAGCAGCGCGATGCCGTCGGCGTCGGTCGTCGCCTCGGCGATCGGTGCGACGGACGGCGACAGCTCCGCGAGGCGGTCCGTGTAGATCGACACGCGCGCGTCGGCGACCGGCTCGCCGGTCGCGAGCTCGACGACCCATACGAGCGTGTTGAAGTGGCCGAGCTTGACGTGCAGCTGATACGGAGTGACCTGCGCGAACAGCTGCCTCGCCCATATGCCCTTGTCGAGGCTCGGTTGCGTCGATATGCGTCCATGCAAGGCGCCGGACGACGCGCCGAGGAGCCCGCGGACGTCGAGCGGCACGGCGAACGACAGATCCTCGATATCGGGCACCGCGATCGTCCGCGTCGCGTCGCGAACGGCGCCGTCGCTGGTCAGCGTTCGATACTCGAGCGTGACCTCGTCGAGGTTCGTCACATAGAGCGGCACGTCCGAGTCGATGCCGGACTCGAGAACGCCGACCGGGTGCGCGAGCGTGAAGTCGGGCGGGCGGTGGTCGGTGCGAAACTCGAGGTCGATCGGCGCCGCAAGCGGGCGGCCGAACTCGTCCTCGATCGTCACGTCGGCCCGCGACGAGATGCGGTAGGTTTTCGCGGCGTCGAGTCGGGTCGGCAGCCAGACGGTATAGACCTGCCCGAGCCGATGCGGCTGGAACAGCTGCGAGAAGTCGCGGCGATTCGCCCACGGATCGTAGTCGTCGCGGCCGCCCGCGAGATCCGGCGAGAACGCGACGCCTTCGGCGATCTGCGACATGACGACCGGGGCTGAGAACGACAACCCGATGCTGCCGAGCGGGTTGCACGCGGCCGAAGAGCCCGCTCGCGAAGCAATCAGCACTTGACGCTGATCGTTCGTCTCGCACGTTACGCCGACGAAGCGAAACTCCGGGAACGTATCGAACTCGACGACGGTCCGTGTCTCGTCGCCGCGAAGATCGCCTGCGCTCGAGGCGAGCCCGGGCTCGACCTCGAGCCGTGCGCGGCGCTCGAGAGGCAACGGCGCTTCCGGGGTCACGAGCCATACGCGCCGCGCCTCCGCGCCGCCCGTCTCGATCGGCGGCTCGGTATCGTCGGGATCCGCCTCGACCGTGACCGCGCCGCGGGCCGCCCCTTGATGCGCGAAATAGAGATGCTCGCGAACGGATTCGGCCGTGACCGGCTGGTTGAAAACCGTGCGCACGACCGGCGAGCCGGGGCCGCGCCACGTCGCAAACCACGCATAGGCGATGCGGGGGCGCTCGGTCTCGAAGACGTGCTCGACGGGCGCCGTGAGCGTCGTGCCGTCGAGCGCGACGATCCCAGGGCTCACGGTGATCCGGTAGCGGGTCGCGGGCTCGAGCGCGTCCTCGTCGCCGAGCCGGCACGCGAGCGTGCTCGTGTCGATCCAGCGCCAACGGCACGCCACCTCCGGGGCGACGTCGATCGAGATCTCGTCGGGCTCGCGGTCCATCCGGCCGAGCGGCGCGACGGGCCGATCGAACTCGATCACGAGCTCGCGGCTCTCCGGCACGTTCGAGCCGGCCGGCGTGATACGCGCGACGCGCAGCGAATCGCCGGCCTGCGCGAGCGCCGCATCGGCGAACCACAGGAACCCGACCAGCGCGGCGACAGCGAGTGCCGCCCGCCCGAAAGAATGCGTCAGATGTCTCGTCGTCGTTGCCGTCGGCTCCGGCATCGTGCCACCTCGGGACCCGTCATCGACCAGATCACAGGATACGTCGTCGCTGCGGCGGCGTAGAGTCCGAAATCTGACGAAACGTGACGAGGGTAAAACGCCGAGGGTGCGGAAGCGCTCAGTCGACGAGGATCACGCCGTTCTCCTGCACGTAGCGATCCCAAAGGTCTTGCATCTCGCGCAGCCGCTCGGGCTCCGCGGTCGCGAGATCACGCTGCTCGCCGGGGTCGCTCGCAAGGTCGAACAGTCGCCAACGGGCGTTGTCACCGTCGCGAGGATCCCAGACGATCTTCCAATCGCCCTGGCGGATGCCGCGGTGCCCGTAAAGCTCCCATCCGACCCAATAATCCGGATCGTGAATCGCGTCCGCGTCGCCGCGCAGGAGCGGCAGCATCGACGCGCCGCGCGGCCGCGCGACCGGCTCGCCGCGATAGGCTTCGCCGGGGTGTGATGTGCCGGCGAGCTCGAGCAAAGTCGGCATCACGTCCATGACCGTGCCGAACGCGTCGCTGCGGGCGCCGGCCGGGATCACGCCTGACCACGTCGCGAACGCGGGAACACGAATGCCGCCTTCGAACGCCGACGCCTTCGCGTCGCGGAACGGCACCGAGCCCGCGCGTGCCCAATTCGGGCCGTACATCACATACGAGTCGCCGGCGCCGAGATTCTCGTACGAGTTGTCGCAGCACGTCGCGACCCATTCGCTGAGCGGCGCGTCGAGATCGCGGCGCAAGCCTTCGGGACCGTTGTCCGACATGAAGAAGATGAACGTATCGTCGAGCTCGCCGATCGACTCGAGATACGCGATGAAGCGCCCGATGTACTCGTCGAGATCGCTGACCATCGCGGCGTAGATTTCCATCTTACGCGCCTCGATCCGGCGTTCCTCGGCGCTGAGCTCCTCCCAGCGGGGTTGACCGTCGACCGGCGGAATGCCTGCGAAGTCATCCGGCACGAGTCCGAGCTCGCGAGCGCGCTCGAGCCGTTTTCGATATAGCGCCTCGTAGCCGTCGTCGTACCAGCCGGCAAACTTTGCGACGGACTCGGGCGGCGCCTGGAGCGGCCAATGCGGCGCCGTGTACGCGAGATATGCGAAGAACGGCGCGTCCTCGCCGCGATCGCTGTCGATGTACTCGATCATGCGCTCGGTATAGAAGCGCGTCGTGTAGAAGTCATTGCCGACCGTCACGAGCTCTTCGCCGTCGCGATAGGGCGCAAGGCCGGGCCCGTTCCATGACAGGCCACCGAGATGAGCTGCGCCGTCGAGCGACACGAACGAGCGATCGAAGCCGCGGGCGGCGGGACCGGTCTCGACTTCGGTGCCGAGGTGCCACTTGCCAGTCATATACGTGCGGTAGCCCGCATCGCGGAGCAGATCCGCGAGGCTCGCGACACGGAAGTTCAGATACCCTTCGTAGCCCGGCTGGCCGCGCTGCGCCGGATTCCTCGGCGCACCCATCACGCCGAGCCCGGCGACATGACTGTCCGTGCCGGAGAACAGCATCGCTCGGGTCGGCGAGCACGTCATGTTCGCGTAGAACTGCGTGAGCATCATGCCGGCGCTCGCGAGCGCGTCGAGGTTCGGCGTCGGAATTTCGCTGCCGAACGCGCCGAGGTCCGAGTAGCCGAGATCGTCGGCGACGATCAGCACGATGTTCGGCCGTGCGTCGGCCGAACCCGAATCTACTTCGGATGCGGTATTCCCCGACGCAGCAACAGCCGGTTCTACGCTGTCGGAGCCCGACGGCGCGGCCGGATCGCCGGTGCAGGCCGCGAGCAGCCACACGAGCAGCGGGAGCAAGGACACTCGGCTCGGGATCACTATTCCCCTCGTTTTCTATCGCCGCCGCACGGCGTGCTTTCGCCGCGCCGCCGTGGGTATACAATCGCGGCACGATCTGCGTGCGGTGTCGGGGCAGGGCGTTTCGCTTGTAAAGAGAATAGGGATTCTGATTCATGAGTCAAGCGAGCGCGGCTCCGGGACGCGAGCGGATCAAGCAGAAGCGGGGACAGAAAACCTACGACGCTTTGATCGCGACGGGCTTCCGGCTACTCGCGCATCGCGAGTTCGAGTCGATTACGATCGCGGAGCTGTCGCAGGAAGCCGGTTACTCCGTCGGCGCGTTCTACGCGCGCTTCAAGAGCAAGGTCGAGTTCTTCGACGCGCTGATCGCCCATCACCTTCACGATCGGCGGCGCACGCGGGAGCGGCTCTTCGCGAGCGTCGACGGCGAAGAGTGGATCAGCGCGGTGATCGCCGAGGCCGTGAACTACTACTGGAGGCGGCGGCGCTTCTGGCGCGCGGCGCTGATCCGTAGCATCCACGACCCGGAATTCTGGCAGCCGATCCGCGAGCAGGGACACGAGTTCGCGACGCTGTGCGTCCAGCGGATCGAGAAGGAAGCGGGGCGATCGCTGACGAAAGCGGAGGAGATGAACGTCCGCTTCGCCGTGCAGATCGCGCTCGGCATCATCAACAACACGATCATCAATCGGCCCGGGCCGATCTTCATGGGCCAGGCGGAGTTCGTCGACAACCTCGTGCGTGCGTTCCGGCTCGTGTCGGGCTACGACGAGATCGTCGCGTCGAGGAAGCGCCCACAGAGGGCTGCCGCGGAGACGGCGCCCGGCGCGACGGACTGAGACTCAGGCCGGCGACGCCTCGCGCCCGAGCACGAGCCCGAGCGTTTGCGCGCACGGCGCCGAGACTTTCAGCGTGAGCAAGTCGTCCGCGCGGGTCCGCCCGAGGTTCAGCGCCGCAATCGGCTTGCCGGCCTCGGCCGCGGCCCGTGCGAACCGGAACCCGGAGAAGACCATCAGCGAAGAGCCGATCACGAGCATCGCGTCGGCGCGCGCGAGCGCCTGCATCGCTGTCGTCACGCGCTCGCGCGGCACGCTCTCGCCGAAGAACACGACGTCGGGCTTCAGGATTCCGCCGCACGAGCAGCTCGGGACGTCGAATGCGGAGAAGTCGACGTTCTCGAGATCCGCATCGCCGTCCGGCGCGTAGTCCGCACTCAAATTCGCGAACTCCGGGTTACGCTCGAGTAACTCCTGTTGAAGCAGGTCGCGCGGCAAGGTGCGCGCGCAGCTCATGCAGCGCACGACATCGAGGCGCCCGTGCAGATCGACGACCCGGCGCTGGCCCGCGGCCTGATGCAGCCGATCGACGTTCTGCGTGACGAGCAGCTCGATGCGGCCTTCGGCCTCGAGGCGCGCGAGCGCGGCATGTGCGCCGTTCGGGCGCGCGCGGCGAAACCGCGGCCAGCCGACGAGACTGCGCGCCCAGTAGCGCTGCCGCGCGCGCGCATCGCCGATGAACGTCTGAAACGTCATCGGGCCCGCGCGCTTCCATGCGCCGTCCGCATCCCGGTAATCCGGAATTCCGGAATCCGTGCTGCACCCCGCGCCCGTCAGCACGAACAGCCGAGAATGGCGCGAAACGAAGTCCGCAAGCTCGCCGATACCCATACGACACAGAATAGCCGCCGCGCCGATCGGGCGCGACGGATTGCGCATAACGCCAAGGAGGGCGCTGCGTGATCGGCGTCTTGGGGAGCGTGTGTGCTATGGACGGCACGCACGCAGCCTCCATGGACGGATTCACGGCGGTCCCCAAGACGCCGATCATGCAGCGCCCGACCACCGCTGCTGCTCACCGCTGCTGCCCACCAAGCGCGACGTACCGCGACGCCGCCCAGCAAGCCGCGGTACGATACGCGCCGTCATGCGGGACCCGAGGTCCCGCGTTGCGGAGGTTTTTCGAATGAGCGACGCGATATTGGGTATGGGGCGTCTCGGGTTCCCGTGGCAGTGCATCGACCCGTTCCTGTTCTGCGCCTACCACAACGATGCCTATCCCGCCGGCAACGAGCGCCTTGGACCTGCGGCTTCGCTCGCAGGGCGCAACATCGGCCAGGATTTCGAAGGCCGCGACGGCTGGCGGATGTATCACGGAGAGGTCGTCCCGGGCTTTCCGCGGCATCCGCATCGCGGCTTCGAGACCGTCACGATCATGCGCCGCGGCTTCACGGATCATTCCGACTCGCTCGGCGCGGCCGCGCGCTTCGGTCCCGGCGACGTGCAATGGATCACCGCGGGAAAGGGCATCGTGCACTCGGAGATGTTTCCGCTGCTCGATCGAAACAACCCGAACCCGCTCGAGCTGTTTCAGATCTGGCTGAACCTGCCGAGCCGCGACAAGCTCGCCGAGCCGCACTTCGCGATGCTGTGGAACGAATCGGTGCCGCGGCGTGTTTTCGAGGATGCGCGCGGCCGCCGCACCGAGGTCATGGTCGTCGCAGGACGTCTCGATGATGCGGCCCCGCTCGCGCCGCCGCCGAAGTCGTGGGCGGCGGACCCGGCGAACGACGTCGCGATCTGGACGATCAAGATGGCGCCCGATGCGCAATGGACGTTGCCGGCTGCGAAGGCCGGCTCGAACCGCGCGCTGTATTTCTTCGTCGGCTCGGCAATACACGTCGGCGGCGAGCCGATTCCGGTCAATACCGTCGTGCAGCTGCGTCCCGACCGCGAGGTCACGCTCGTGAACGGGGCCGGAGAAGGCGAGCTGCTGATGCTTCAGGGCCGGCCGATCGGCGAGCCGGTCGCGCAGTACGGTCCGTTCGTGATGAACTCGCAGGCGGAGCTCCAGCAGGCGTTCATCGACTATCAGGCGACCGAGTTCGGCGGCTGGCCGTGGCCGAGTGACGATCACGTGCTGCCGCCGGATGCGGGCCGGCATGCGCGCTATATCGACGGTCGCTACGAGGAGGCCGGCTAGGCCTCCACGGCTCAGTGCTTGCGGCGGCGGGCCTTCGCGTCTTCCCGCCGCGCTTCCTTCGCCTTCTTCTTCGCGTCCGCTGCGCCCTTCGCGACCTTGCCGCCGGCCGTCGGCGCAGCGGGGGAGTCGGTCGACTTGTGCTTCGTCGTCGGCCCGCGTGCGGCCTGCGGGTCGGACGGGCCGCTATGCGCCTTCCTGACCCACTTGTCGCCGCGCTTCTCGTACTGATGCTTCAGCGCGGCATACGCGACGCGATGCGCGCGGCCGCCTTCGCCGTACGTGTCGACGGCGCTGTCGTGCGCCTTCTTCCACAGGCGCTGCGCGTGCTTTTCCGAGCGCAGGATCGTAGCCGGAATCTCGGTCTCTTCGGCGCGCTGTTTCGTCGGCATGGTCCTTCCCTCCGACCGTGGTTTGCGCGTTCGAATGCAAGATCGGCACCAGGGAATTCGCGCCGCGGAAATTCGTGCCAGGCACACATTTTCCGAAAATTCGTGCCTGGCACGAATTTTTCAGAAATGTGTGCCTGGCACGAATTTCTTACGCGACGATGTCGCGGTGGCGGGTCTCGGGGAGCAGGAACGCGAGGACGAGCACGCCGAAGGCCGTGACGACCACCGGATACCAGAGGCCGAAGTAGATGTCGCCGGTCGCGGCGACCATCGCGAACGCGATCGCGGGCAGGAATCCGCCGAACCAGCCGGAGCCGATGTGATAGGGCAGCGACAGCGCGGAATAGCGGATCCGGGTCGGGAAGACCTCGATCGCCATCGCCGCCATCGGCGCGTAAACCATCACGGCGAACGTGACCATCAGCAGGATCAGCAACGTGACGAGCGGCACGTTCACCTCGGCCGGATCCGCGGCCGTCGGATAACCGGCCTCCTCGAGCAGCGCGCTGAGCCGCACGTCGAAGTCCGCGCGGGCCGCGGCGAGCTCGTCCGCGCCGAGGCTGAGCCCGTCGACGCTGTCGACACGCGCGCCGCCGACCAGGATAGCGGCCCGTGCGCCGGTCGGTGCGGCCTCGTTCACGTAGCTGACGCCGCGCGACGCGAGGGCGCTCTTTGCGATGTCGCATGACGACACGAAGTCCGCCTGACCGACCGGATCGAACTGCACCGAGCATTCGGCCGGGTCGGCGAGCACGGTCACCGGCGCGCTTTCGCGAGCCGCGGCGAACGCGGGGTTCGCGGCATCCGTCAGCGCGTGAAACATCGGGAACGCGGTCAGCACCGACAGAATGCCGCCGGCGAGGATCACGGGCTTACGTCCGATGCGGTCCGACAGCCAGCTGAAGAAGAGGTACAGGAACACGCTGATCGCCGTCACGACCATCATCACGAACGTGACGACCGAGCCCTCGACCCGAAGGATCTGCGTCAGGAAGAACTGCGAGTAGAAGTGCGCGGTGTAGAACAGCACGCCCTGCACGGCCATCAGCGCGAACAGCACGATCAGCACGAGCTTCAGGTGCCGCCATTCGAGGAAGGCTTCCCGAAGGGGCGCCTTCGACTGCCGGCCTTCCTCGACCATCTTGCGGAACATCGGCGACTCTTCGAGCGTCAGCCGGATCCATAGCGAGATCACGAGCAGGCCGATCGAGATCAGGAACGGGATGCGCCAGCCCCACGCCTCGAACGCCTCCTCGCCGACGAGCGTGCGCGTCAGGTAGATCACGAGGAAGGACATGAAGAGCGCGAAGCCGGCGGCTGTCTGGATCCAGCCGACGTAAAGCCCGCGCCGGTGCTGCGGCGCGTGCTCCGCGGTGTACACGACCGCGCCGCCGTACTCGCCGCCGTACGCAAGACCCTGCACGATCCGCAGCGCGATCAGCAGGATCGGCGCGAGGATGCCGACCGATGCGTAAGTCGGCAGGATGCCGATGCCGAACGTCGCGAGGCCCATCATCGTGATTGTGATCACGAACGCCTTCTTGCGGCCCGTTCGGTCGCCGATCCGCCCGAATACGAGCGCGCCGAGCGGACGCACTGCGAAGCCCGCCGCGAACGTCAGCAGCGCGAAGATGAACGCGGCCGTCTCGTTGACCCCCGAGAAGAATTGGCGCGAGATCAGCGGCGCAAGCGATCCGAACAGAATGAAGTCGTAGGCTTCGAAGATCGTCCCGGCAGACGTTCCGAACACGACGCGGCGAAGCTTGCGGGTCTCGTTGGACGGGGCGACGAGGACATCCGCGACCGCGTCGGTGGCGCTCATGCGTCTTGTTCCTTGCTCGACAGAATAACTTCGTTCAGCCGTTCCCAGCGCCGGACGATTGCCGTGTTGTCCTCGTCGGCGCCGACCTCGTCGCGGCCTTCCGCCGCAAGACGCTTCACGAGCTCCATCACGGGCGCGGTTGCGCCGAGCGCGGCACCGAGATCGGCCGCGATCGCGACGTCCTTCGCGAGGAGCCCGAGCGCGAACCCGGTCGCGAACTTGCGCGTCAGCACGTGGCCCGGGAAGCTCATGTCGGTATGGAAGTTGCGGCCGGTCGACGTGTTCATCACGTCGACCATCACGGCCGGGTCGAGCCCGAAGCGCTTGCCGACGATCAGCGCCTCCGCGGTGACGGTGAAAGCCGTCGCAGCGACGACGTTGTTCAGCGCCTTCATCGCGTGGCCGCAGCCGAGCGCGCCGGTTCGTACGAGCCGCTCGCCGAGCACGCGCAGCACGGGCTCCGCGCTCGCGAGCGCCGCTTCGTCATCCGCGCCGATCATGATCGTCAGCGTGCCGGTCTCGGCCTTCGCGACGAGCCCGGAGACCGGGGCGTCGATCAACGCGATACCGCGCGCGCGCAGCTCAGCGCCGAGCTCGCGCGTGCCGAGCGGGTCCGACGAGCTCATATCGACGATGACGGCGCCTTCACGGAGCGTCGCTGCGAGGCCGCGGCCAGTTTCTGCGCCGCCGAGCACGACGGCCCTGACATCCTTGCCGGTCGGCAGCATCGTGACGACGAGATCGGCGGCGCTGCCGACCGCCTCGAGGCTCGCGGCCGCGTGTCCGCCGCATTCGGCCGCGAAGCGCTCCGCGCGCGCAGGGTCAGCGTCGTATACCCACGTCGGAAAGCCGGCGGCCGCGACGTTCCTTGCCATCGGCCAGCCCATCCGGCCGATACCGACGAATCCGACGGTAAGCGCTGCGGTCATCGGCGGCTCAGATCGCGTCGAGATCAATGCCTTCCTCGGCTAACGATTCCGCCGCGTTGCGGAACGCGTCGACGCCGAGCGGGATGCCCGCGTAGACCATCGTATGCAGCAGCAGCTCGCGGATCTCGAGCGGCGTGACCCCGTTGGCGAGCGCCCCTTTGACGTGGATCCGGAGCTCGTGCGCGCGGCCCATCGCGCACAGCGCAGCGAGCGTGATCATGCTGCGCTCACGGCGCGTGAGCCCGTCGCGCGACCACGTCTCGCCGAAGCAGTAGCGGCTGACGACGTCCTGCATCGGCCGCAAGAAGCGGTTCGCCTGCTCGATCTGCCGATCGGTGACTTCCTTGCCGAAGATCTCGCGCCGGATCTCGATGCCGGTGCGTGTTGCGTCATCGCTCAAGACGAGCCTCCCCCCCGGAACTCGTAGCGAGTATAACGGCGCCGGCGCACGGCATCACCACTTCGCTCGAGGATAGCGGCGAGCGCGGCAGCCCAAGGCCCGCGGCGCGAAACGTGCGCGCGGGCGAGAGGCGACCTTCAACGCTGCCGCCCGGTCATCGCAGGCGTTCTATCACGGCCCCCGCGAGCGCCCGTGCGGCCTCCGCCGCGTCCCGATCGTCGGCGACCTCGACGGCGATCTGCACCATGTGATCGTCCGTGAAAACCTGGAGCATCTTCAGCTCGGTGAGCCACACGCCGAACCGGCCGACGCCGTCGACCCGCTCGAATTCCCCGACATCGACGCCGAACGCGTTGTCGGTCGACATCTCCACGTACTGGTCGAAATCCGTGTACGACGACGTCGTCACCATCACGTTCGCGACCGGACGGAAGCCGCCTCCGGCCGGCCTCCAGCTGCACATCGGCAGCCGGCCGCCGAGCTGCGAAATGTCCTCGCCGGCGCTCGCGGCAAGCCCGGTTGCCGTCTCGATCTCGTCGGGCGTCAGCAGGTCGCATGCGCTAATCGCGCTCAGGTCGGGGGTCGAGCTGGTCGACGTGCTCGGCGGCGCGCTATCCGAGCAACCCGCGATTGCGAGAGCGGCGCCCGTCAACAGCAGGATCGCGATCGAATGCCTCGATGACGTGCTCATAAGGTGATCTCGCTTCGAAGAGAGATGTAATGACGAGAATAGCTAAACTTCAGCGGAGGCGACAGTGCGATGCATTCCGGGCTGCGGGGACGTTCGCGGACTGGCACGTCCCCGGCGTCCTGTGGCACGCTTCGTCTCGCGGGGCTTCGTGCGCGACGCGCATCGTCGTGGGGAGAGCGAATGAGAGCACGGATGATCGGGAAGATCGCGAGGGTCATGGCGCTCGGCGCGGCCGCGTTCCTCGCAACGCTTTCCGCGCACGGCGTGGAGCAGGGGGATCGCGCGCCGGCGTGGATGCGCGTGGATTTCGACGGCCGGCCGGTCATGTTTCCGGGCGTCCTCGAGGGCCGTCCGGCGGTCGTCGTGTTCTGGGCGACGTGGTGCCCGTATTGCCGGGCGCTGATGCCGTATCTCGAGGGCATTCACGCGGAGTACGCCGACGCGGGCGTCAAGATCATCGCGATCAACGCGAAAGAGGACGGCGCCGAGGATCCGCAGGCCTACGTCCGCTCGCTCGGTTTCCCGCTGATCGCCGTGCAGGACGGCGACGCGATCGCGGAGGCCTACGACGTCGAGTACATCCCGGGCCTGATGATCGTCGGCGGCGACGGCGTCGTCGCGTGGCGGCGTGCGTGGACGGATCTCCCGGCTGGGCGCCAGGTCGCGGAGCTCTGGGCTAGCCAGATCCGCGAGCAGCTCGACGCGCTGCTCGGCGCGGCACGCTGAGCGACCGGCCGAGCGATCGCTCGCCAGGCGGCTGACCCGAAACGCGGCTCAGCGCAGCCGTCCCTCCGCCTCGATCGGCAGCGCGACCCAGTCGATCTCGGCTCCGCGAAGCTCGTACGCGAGCGCCGAGATCATTTCGTCGACGCGCGCTGCCGGAACGCGGACCCGGAACTCGGTCTCGCGCCGGCGCGCGCTGACCCGCTCCGCGCCGACGAGGGCGCCGGGATCGACGCCGTGCACGTCGACCGGCGCGCTCGAGAACGTCGTGACGTCGCCGCGGCCGAGGAGCCAGTCGATCATGCGTTCCTCGAGCGCGCGCGGCACGGAGACGAGCAGCAGCACCGCGCGTTCCGGCGGCTTCGGCTGCAGCGCCTCGGCATCGTTTGTCGTCATCGCGGCTCGACTCCGAAGCGCCGATAGAGCACCGGCAGCAGGATCAACGTCAGCGCGGTCGCGGAGATCAGCCCGCCGATCACGACGATCGCGAGCGGCCGCTGGATCTCGGAGCCCGGTCCCGTCGCAAAGAGCAGCGGCACGAGGCCGAACGCCGCGATGCTCGCGGTCATCATCACGGGCCGGAGGCGCCGCTTCGCGCCCTCGACGACGGTCTCGTCGATGCCGAGCCCTTGGCCGAGCAGCTGATTGAAGTAGCTGACCATCACGACGCCGTTCAGCACCGCGATGCCGAGCAGCGCGATGAAGCCGACCGACGCGGGCACCGACAGATACTCGCCGGTCACGAGCAGCGCGAAGACGCCGCCGATCAGCGCGAACGGCACGTTCGTCAGCACGAGCAGCGCCTGTCGGAGCGAGCGGAACGTCGAGAAGAGCAGCAGGAAGATCAGCCCGATCGATACCGGCACGACGATCGCGAGGCGGGCGGCGGCGCGCTGCTGATTCTCGAACTCGCCGCCCCACTCGACGTAGTAGCCGGGCGGGAGCTCGACGTCCTCGTCCACGCGGCGGCGGGCCTCGTCGACGAAGCCGACGAGGTCGCGCCCGGTCACGTTCGTGCGCACGACCGCGAAGCGCTGGCCGCGCTCGCGGGCGACGGAGACGATGCCGTCGATGCGCGACAGCTTCGCAACCGATTCGACGGGCGCGAGTCCCTTGCCGTCGACGTGCAGCGGCAGGCTTGCAAGGCCCATCGCCGAGCCGAGCTCGGCTTCGGCGCGAATCACGAGCGGCGTGCGCTGCACGCCTTCCTGCACGATGCCGACCGACAACCCTTCGATCTGCGCGCGCAGCAGGCGCTGCAGGTCGTCGCCGGCGAGGCCGAGCCGTCCCGCCATCTCCCGGTCGATGTCGAGCGTCAGGTATTGCATGCCGCTGTTGCGCGCGACGAAGACGTCCTCACTGCCGTCGATCGAGCGCAGCACGCTCTCGATCCTGCTCGCGAGCCGGTCGAGCTCCGCAAGATCGGAGCCGAAGAGCTTCACCGCGACGTCGCCGCGCACGCCGGTCAGCATCTCGGACGTGCGCATCTCGATCGGCTGCGTGAACCCGTAGGCGAGGCCGGGAAATCCGTCGAGCACTTCGCGGATCGAGTCCATCAATGCTTCCTTGCTGCGCATGCGCCACTCGCTGCGCGGCTTCAGCACGAAGAACATGTCGGACTCGTTGAGCCCCATCGGATCGAGCCCGATCTCGTCGGTGCCGACGCGGGCGACGATACGCTCGATCTCGGGGACCTGCTCGAGGATTGCCCGCTCGACCCTGAGGTCCATCGCGACGGATTCGTCGAGCGTGATCGACGGCAGCTTCTCGACCTGCACGATGATGTCGCCTTCGTCCATCGTCGGCATGAACGTCTTGCCGATGAACGGATACGCGACGGCCGTCGCGGCGAGCGCGGCGACGGCGACCGCGATCACGCGGTTGCCGTGCGCGAGGCTGTAGCGAAGCGCCGGCTCGTACAGCGCCTCGAGCTTGCGCGGCAGCCACGGCTCCGAATGCGACGTACGCGTCAGCAGCAGCGACGCGAACACCGGGATCGCGGTCAGCGACAGCACGAGCGACGCGCCGAGCGCGAAGCTGATCGTGAGCGCGACCGGCGAGAACAGCTTGCCTTCGAGCCCCTGAAGCGACAAGAGCGGCAGGAACACGATCACGATGATGCCGATGCCGGACGCGACCGGCACGGAGACTTCGCGCACTGCGCGATAAATCACGTGCACCAGCGGCAGCCTGCCGCCGCCGTTCCCGCGCGCGAGCCGCGTCTCGATGTTCTCGACGACGACGACCGCCGCGTCGACGAGCATGCCTATCGCGATCGCGAGGCCGCCGAGGCTCATCAGGTTCGCGGACATGTCGAAGCTTTGCATCAGCACGAAGGTCGCGAGCGCCGCGAGCGGCAGCACGAGCGCGACCGTGAGCGCGGCGCGCAGGTTGCCGAGGAACAGCACGAGCAGGATCAGCACGAGCACGACGGCCTCGATGAGCGCCTTCGCGACCGTGCCGACTGCGCGCGACACGAGGCCGCCGCGATCGTAGAAGATGTTGACCTCGATGCCGTCGGGCAGCGCGGACGCGATCTCGTCGAGCTTCGCGCGTACGCCGTCGACGACGGCGCGGGCGTTCGCGCCGCGCAGGCCGAGGACGAGACCCTGCACGGCTTCGGCCTCGCCGTCCTGCGTGACGGCGCCATAGCGAGTGACCGCCCCGAGTCGAACCTCCGCGACGTCGGCGACCCGGATAGGCACGCCGTTCTCGGCGCCGACGACGATCCGCGCGAGGTCGTCCAGCGATTCGATCCGGCCTTCGGCGCGCACGAGCAGCGTCTCCTCGCCCTCGCCGAGGCGGCCGGCGCCGTCGTTCCGGTTGTTGCGTGCGATCGCCTCTTCGAGCGCGAGCACGTCGATGCCGCGCGCGGCCATCCGCACCGGATCCGGCACGACCTCGAACGCCCTGACGAAACCGCCGAGCACGTTCACGTCGGCAACCCCCGGCACGGTACGCAGCGCCGGCCGGATGACCCACTCGAGCAAGGTTCGCCGCTCGGCGAGGCTCGCGTCGCCGTCGACCGTGAACATGAACATTTCGCCGAGCGGCGTCGTCATCGGCGCGATGCCGCCCTCGATGCCTTCGGGCAGGTCGTCCCAGACGGCGTTCAGCCGCTCCGCGACCTGCTGGCGGGCCCAGTAGATGTCGACGCCTTCCTCGAAGTCGAGCGTGATGTCCGTCAGCGCGTATTTCGTGATCGAGCGCAGCATCGCCTGCCGGGGCAACCCGAGCAGCTCGACCTCGATCGGCGCGGTGATCCGCGTCTCGACCTCCTCGGGCGTCATGCCGGGGGCTTTGACGATGACCTTGACCTGCGTAGGCGAGACGTCCGGGAACGCGTCGATCGGAAGCTGCGTGAACGCCGCGTAGCCGGCCGCGGCCGTCAGTACCGTCAGCATCAGCACGAGGAGACGCTGGCTCAGCGCGAACGCGATCAGCCGGTCCATCGGCTACTCTTCGCCGCCGGTCAGAAACGCCTTCAGCGCGCTGACGCCGCGGCCGGCGATCTCCGTGCCGTGATCGAGGCCCTCGGCCTCGATCTGCAGACGGCCGCCGGCTTCGCCGACGATCGTCACGGGTACGGCGCGAAGGCCTCCGGTCGCTCGCGTGAAGACGAGCGCCTCGCCGTCGATCCGCGTCACGGCGGACCTGGGGACGGAGAGCATCGACGTGCCGTCCGGGGCGATGACGCGTGCCGGGATCAGCTGGCCCGCGCGCAGCGCGAAGCCTTCGTTATCGATCAGCGCCCGAACGAGGACGGTCTGGGTGCCGGCGTCGACCGTGCGGCCGATCTGGAAAATTTCGCCGACGAGCGTGCGGCCGCGCACGTCGACGGCAAGCCGCATGCCCGTCGCCACCGCGTCGGCGCGCTGCTCGGGCACGCGCGCCTCGAGCCAGAGCTCGCGCAGGTCCGCGATGCGCACGATCGGCTCGAGCGCATCGACCTGCTCGCCGACCGCGCCGTGCCGATCGACGACGACGCCCGCTACCGGCGCGCGCAGCGTGAGCTCGGGCGAGATCGCGCCGGTCGACGCGAGGCGCTCGAGCGCCGCATCGTCGGCGCCGACGAGGCGCAGCTGCTGGCGCGCCTGCTCGGCGTGCACGCGGGCTGCGAGCGCCGCCGCCTCGGACTCGTCGAGGCGCCGTCGCGCGATGATGCCTTCCTCGTGCAGCATCCGGTCGCGCTCGAGCTGCGCGTCCGCGAGCCGGGCGTTCGATGCGGCATTGACGTACTCGCGCTCCGCGTCGAGCAGGTCGATGCTGCGCAGCTCGACGAGCGGATCGCCGGCAGCGACCTCGCTGCCTTCCGCGACGTTCAGCCGCGTGATCAGCCCGCCGACCGGCGCGCTGACGACCGTCTCCCGGGCCGGCGGGATCGCCGCGACGGCGGGCGCCTCGAGCACGACGCGGCCGCCCGCCCGCTCCGGACGAATCCATTCGACGCCGAGCCGCTCTATCTCGGCCGCGCCCATCTCGATCAGCGCCGGCGGCGGCTGCGCTCGCCCGGACCCGGACAGCGCGAGGAGGCCGGCGCTCAGCACGAGCAGGCCGGCGATCGGCGAACGCCGAAGCGCCGCGAAACCCGTCATGGCAACACTCCGACGGCCTGATTGACTGCGGCGATCGCGCGGCCTCGTTGTACCTCGAGACGCCGAGCCTCCCGTGCGGCGGCTCGCGCCGCCTCGTCCCGCCGCAGCAGGTCGACCAACGAGATTTCGCCTTGCTCGAACGCGGTTCGTCCCATCTCGCGATGCCGCGCGGCGAGCTCCGCGCGGCGCTGCGCGAGCGCGAGCGCGCTCTCCGTCGCCTCGAGCGTGTGCAGCGCGTCGTGCAGGTCCGCATGCAGCCGGCGCTCGAGCGCCGCGAGCGACGCTTCGGCCGCGGCGACCTGTCGGCGGGATGCGGCCGTCTCGACGTCCGCATGCGCGCCGCCGCCGACCGGAATGCTGACCTCGACGCCGACGCTGTCCGTGTAGTAGTCCGTGAGCGGGTCGCGCTCGCGGCGGGGGCCGATCGACAGCAACGGGCTGCCTTTCGCTGCGCGGGCGGACAACTCGAGCGATGCGCGCGCACGCTCCGCCTCGGCGCGCGCGAGCGACAGCAGCGGGTGCGACGCCGAGAAGTCGCGTTGCTCGGTCGGCGTCTCGACCAAAGCCGGAGGACGCGCGCGCAGCCCCGTCAGGATCTCGTACGCGAACTCGGCATCGACCAACGCTGCGCGCCGCTCGATCAGCTCCGCTTGCCGCTCGAGCACCGTGCTCTCCGCGAGCAGCGTGTCTTCGAGCGGCAGGTCGCCGAGCGCGTGTCGGCGCGCGACGATGCGCTCGATCTCTTCTGCGAGCGCGAGCGCTTCGGCCGCGAGCTCGACGCCGTTCACAGCGTCCTCGATGTCCCATAACGCATCGCGCAGCGCACCGGCGACTTCCCAGACGAGCGCTTTGCTTGCGGCCGCGGTTTCGTCGCGTGCACTCGATGCGATGCGGCCGGCCGCGCGGCGCTCCCCGAAGCGCCAGAGCGGCATCGTGAGCCCCGTGTCCATCTCGGCGAGGCCGTAGTCGTCAAGCGGGTCGTCCGAGCGGTAGCCGAGCGTCAATCCCGGCCGTCCGGCGAACAGGCTGCGCGAGCGCCGCGCCAGCGCGTCGGCCTCGCGGTTCCGCGCGTCGAGCTCGATGTAGCGCGGATAGTGCCGCACGGCGCTATCGAGCACCGTGTGCCAGTCGAGCCCCGCATCGACGTCGATCGGCACGTGCTCCGTCGGACCGTGATCCTGCGGAGCCGCGGGTTGCGCTGCGCACGCGACCGGAGCCGTCGCGAGCAGCGCGAATGCGAGATTCACGGTGTGCATGCGGATAGGGTACTGCTTGTCCGTGCGGCGCCGGGGCGCCGATGGAGCGCATTGTTACGGCCGCTCCGCACAAAGTCGACTCGTAATACCGCGTTCGCCGCTCTCGCCGCGCGCTACGGCACGGACAGAGAATCGTTCGCATTGGCGGGACGAGCCGCGGTCTTGTGGGATACTTCGTCGCCAGCGCATTGGTTGACGGGAGGCCATCAGCAGTGGGCATGAAAATCGAGTTCGAGCTCGACGACGAGGACTTGCAGCGGTTCAAGGCGATGTTCGACGAGGCGCGCCAGGTCGCCGAGTCGATGGATCGCAGCGAGATTCTCGACTCGACGCGGCGCCTGGTCGAGAAGGCGGCCGAGCATAACCCGCGAGGGTTCATTCGCAGCCGCATCGAAGGTCTCGGCAAGCTCGTCGCGATGGTCGAGGACGAGACGTGGAAGCTTCCGGAAGAGGATCGTGATCGGATCGTGCGGGCGCTCGCGTACTTCGTGAACCCGAATGACCTGATTCCCGACCAGACGCCGGGCCTTGGGTTTCTCGACGACGCGATCGTCGCCGAGCTCGTGCTGAAGCTCCTCGCCGACGAGCTCGAGGCATACGAAGAGTTCGTGCAGTTCCGGGAGCACGAAGCCGAGCGTCGCGCGAAACGCGGCCTGCCGGTCGATGTTTCCGAGGAGGACTGGCTGGCCGACCGCCGCGCGGCGCTGCACTCGCGGTTTCGCGCGCGCCGCGGGCGCGCGTTCATGCCCGCGACGGGTGGATGGGGCATCCGGGGTCTCGGCTTTTAGGCGGCACGCGTGTAGGACGGCACGCGTGTCTCAGACGGCACGCGTACGCCACCGGGCGGACCCCGCCGCTCAGACGGCGATCTTGTGCGGCGCGCCCTCGTGGTCGATCGTGTGCATCACGACCGGGCGCCGCCAGATCTGGCGAACGTACTCGAGCACTCTGCGGCTGCGCTCTAGATCGAGGCCGCGGCCGTCCGTCTTGTAGTCGTGCTCGAGCTCGAGAGTGCCGTCGACGTGCATGTGCCGCACGGATACCGACGGCGCACCGAAGCCGTACTTCGGCGCGAGCAGGTTCTCGTGCAGCTGATCGAGCTCCATTTCGAGCACGCGTACCTGGCCGTCCTTCGCCGTGTACCTGAAGAGCTGCAGTTCCTCGGCGAGCTCGCGCGTCAGATGGTTGCGGATGAAGCCGAAGTCGTCGTCCTGCTGCATGATCCGGCGCGCGGCCTCGAGGCCTTCGCTCTCGACGATCTTCTCCCACATCGAGAAGCCGAGATGGTAGGGATTGATCGCGAGCGCGACCTGCTGGCCGGCCGCGATCGGCCGAACCACATCCGAATGGCACTTGATCGCGTCGACGTAAACCTGCTGCGGAACGAAATCCGCCTCGCGCAGCAGCCGCGCATGCCAGTACGACGCCCAGCCCTCGTTCATGATCTGCGTCGCGAACAGCGGATAGAAGTAGAACGACTCCTCGCGTACGGCGAGGAAGATGTCGCGCTCCCAGCTCTCGAGCTCCGGCGCGTAGTGTGCGATGAACCAGAGGAGGTCGCGCTCGGGATGCGGCGGCACTGGTGCGCGTTTGCGCCGCTCGATCGGCGGCGCAGTGCCGTCCGGGTCGAGAGCGGCGAAGCGCTTCCGGAACTCGTCGTCGACGATCTTCGGCTCGGCGACGTACTCCGGGTACAGCTCTCGCCGTAGCGCCTTGTCGATATCGATATGCTGCTCCAGCGCGAGCGCGGCATCGAGCACGGTTTCCACGCGCTCCGCGCCGTGCGCCTCGATCGCCTGCTGAATCTGCCGCGCATGATTCGCAGCGTGCTCGACGATCCGCTCGCTGACCTGTTCCTGGCAGCGGCGGAACAGCAGGTTGTTGCGCGAGAAATCCGCGTGACCGAGCACGTGCGCGGTCACGAGGATGTTGTCCGCGAGACCGTTGCTCGATGCGAGGTACGCATGGCCCGGATTGCCGGGGAAGACGACCTCGAAGATTTTCGAGTGCCCCATGCGGTGCTGGATCAGCTGATAGATGTAGCGCACGCCGAACGACCAGTGCGGCATGCGCACGGGCAGCCCATAGACGGCGATTTCCATCATGAAGCTGTCCGGGACCGCTTCGAAGTCGACCGGGTAGAACGACAGGCCGGAGCGCTCGGCGAGCTCCTCGAGCGGCTTCACATAGCTGCGCCAGCCGTCCCTGAACTCCGCGCTCACGTCAGACTCCTTCGATTGCCTGCTGCTCCGCCGAGAAGAAGTGGCGCAGCGCGTCCCATATCGCGTCGAAATCGTCGACCGCGTAGCTGCCGACCGGGAGGCCCGCGCCTGCGATCTCTGCAAAGAGACGACCAGTCTCCGTCGTCAGCCGCCGCGCGGGCGCGGAGCCGACCTCGACATAGCCGCTGAAGCACGCATCGCTCGCGAGCCCGGTCAGCAAGGTGCGCGCCTCCGCGCGGTCGCTGACCGAGTTGTCGCCGTCCGATGCGTAGAACAGGTAGATGTTGTGGCGTGACGGCGAGAAGCGCGCATCGATGATCTCGCGCACCTTGCCGAAGCCGGTCGACGCGACGGTGCCGCCGGTGCCGGCGACCTGGAAGAACTCGGGCTCGGTGAACTCCCAAGCGTCCGTCGTGTGCGCGACGAACACGGTCTCGAGCGAGCGGTACTCGCGCCGCAGGCCCTGCACGACCCAGAAGAAGAACGTCTTCGCGAGCTTGCGGTCGCGCTCGGACATGCTCCCCGAGACGTCGAGCAGGAAGAACACGACCGCATGCACCGCAGGCTGACGGCGCTTCGCCAGCTGGCGGAAGCGCAGGTCCTCGTCGGTGAACGTCGGTATCGCGCCTTCGGCGCCGCGGCGCTTCACGAGCTCCTTGAAGGACCGGCGCCGGTCCAGGCGCGAGCGCGCGCCGCGCCGATCCCAGCCCTCGCGCGTCCAGTCCGTCTCCTCCGATGCGCCGACCCGTGGCTTCAGGTTCGGCAGCTGCATCTCTTCCCAGAGCCAATCGACGATATCGTCGATCTTGATCTCGAGAAGCAGCTGCAGCTCGCCATCCTCGCGTCCGCCGGGACCTTTGCCTTGGCCCTGGTCCCGCGACGGCGTGCCGAGCACGTCGCCGGGCTTCACGTCGCCCTGGCCGACACCTTGCGATTCGTTTGTGCGCCGCAGCCTGAAGTGGTAGTGCTCCAGGATCCGCACAGGCACGCGCACGGTCCGCGAGCCTTCGTTGATCACGTCCCCGCCGGCGATGACTTGCGGCAGGTGCTCGCGGACCGAGTCGCGGACTTTCTCGTCGTGCCGCAGCCAGTCTCGGGCCCCGCGCGAGAAGAGGTCATACCAGCTGCTGAAGCCGACCGGGCCCTGTTCGTTGCCGCTTTCGGTCATCGCTTACCGCCCGTCCGAGCTTACGCTCGGGCTCATATCACTCCTGGGCCAGCAAGGTCGTGACGTAGCTCAGCGCTTCCTTCGCGCTGTGCTCGTCATAGCCGTAATCCTTCACCAGCCGCTCCTGTACGACGGAGATCTTCTGCTTTGCTTCCTCGTCCGGTCTTGCCGTCGACGTAACGAGCCGCAGCACGTCTCTCCGCTCCTCGAACAGATACTGCTCGATCGCCTCGCGCATCCGCGCGTGGCTCGCGAGCTTGAACTTCTCGCCGGCCTTGAACGCGACCATCGCCTTGCGCACGACCTCCTGACGGAACGACAGCTTGCCGGAATCGGAAACCTTGATCTTCTCCTCGACCGAGCGCAGGAAGCGCTCGTCCGCCGGACGCGTCTCGCCGGTGATCGGATCCGTGACCTCGCGGTGATCGAGCGAAGCTTCGACCTCGTCGAGATACTTCTCGAGCAGCTGCTGCGCCTCGTCCTCGAACGACGCGAACATCGCGCGGTGCACGTCCTCCTTGACCCAGCGGTTGTAGAAGTCCTTGCGCGCGGTCACGAGATGGTCGATCCAGGTCTTTTTCTGCTTCGCGTCGATGCGCGCGTCGTGCTCGATCGCATCCTTCAACGCGAGCAGCAGCTCCATGCTCGTGAGGCTCTGCGCGTTGTTGCGCGTGATCGCGTTCGAGATCGCGTTGATTACGAAGCGCGGGCTGACGCCGGTCAGGCCTTCGTCCGGCGACTCGTGCTTCAGCTTCGCCGCTTCCGTCTCGGAAACGCCTTCTACCGCCTCGCCGGCATAAATCCGCAGCTTCTTCGTCAGGTCGAGGCCCTCGCGCTCCGTCGGCGCGAGGCGCGTCAGGATCGCGAAGACCGCCGCGAGGTTCAGCACGTGCGGATCGAGATGCACGTTGCGGAACGCCGGCGCCCCGGAAACGAGCTTGTGATAGATGCGAGCCTCGTCCTTATAGGAGAGGGCATACGGCACCTTGATGATGACCATGCGGTCGAGCAGCGCCTCGTTCTCCTTCTCCTGAAGGAACTTGTGGAACTCGGCGAGGTTGGTATGCGCGACGATCGTCTCATCGAGATGAATCAGCGGGAAGCGCGACACCTTGACGTTCTTCTCCTGGGTCATCGTCAGGAGGAGATACAAGAACTCCCGCTTGACCTTCAGGATCTCGATCATCTCGAGGATTCCGCGGCTCGCCGCGTAGACGGCGCCCGACCACGACCATGCTCGCGGATCGCCCTCATCGCCGATGTGCGCGACCTTCGCAAGATCCACCGAGCCGACGAGATCCGCGATGTCCGCCGTCGTCGGATCGTGCGGTGCGTAAGTGCCGATTCCTACGCGAGACGCCTCGGACAGAAAGATACGCTCGACAGGGACCTTGACGAAATCGCCCTCGAACTCGCGCTCGACGTAGTCACGAGCCCAAGGCGAGAGCTCGCCGGTGACCTCGATACCGTATCGTTCGCGAAACTCCGCACGCAGGCTCGCCGGAATCAGATTTAGCGGGTTCTCGCGCAAAGGCGAGCCCTTGATGCCGTACAGCGCGCCTTCGTCCGTGCGGCTGTACTCCTCGAGACCACGCTTCAGCAGGATCGCGAGCGTCGACTTGCCGCCGGACGGGGGACCTAGCAGCAGCAGCAAGCGTCTGCCGACATCGGAGCCGGCGGCCGCCGCCTTGAAGTAGTCTGCAACCCGCGAAAGCGCTTCATCGATACCGAACAGCTCGCGCCGAAACAATTCCCGGCCCTTGGCGCTGTCACCGATTTCGGGATCGGCGGCACGGTCGTGCCAGCGAAGCATGTCCCAGATGTATTCGTGGCTAGACCTAGCCAATGCGGCCGGATTGGCCGGCAGGATCTCGGTGAGGAACTCACCGAAGGTGCCTTCCCAGCGCTGCGCGCGATGGAGGCGGCTGAACGAGCTCAAAGATTCTAAGAAGTCGTCCGAGCGATTCGTTTCCTCGTCACTAGAGATAGGCATCTCCTCAGTCCTCCGGCGCGCCCGAGCTCCCGCGAAGGGAGCTGCCGGCCTGTTCTATCACGGCCTAGTCACGTAAGCCCCCAATGCGTTGCACGAGCCGTGCCGCTTCTACCCCATGATTGTCTTCTATTGAGACGATCGAAGCGCGCATTTGTTCATTTTCAGCACGCATGAACTTCATGGATCGAGGTAGTCGCTCTGCGCTCACAGCAAGACTCTGCGACTTCGAGAAAGAAATGGCAAGTAGGTGACACACAAGTTTTTTGTCGCGGGTTTGCGCGCTGAAGTCAAGCGTTTTATTCAGTCACCGTTCACATTTCTTTCGAATTTTTGCGCTCGGTCGAAGCGCTGTGACATACGCATCGCGCGGCGTCGGAAGAACGCATGCGCCGGTGCGCCGCGCGCTTTTGTGACGGGCCACACGTTCTGCAACGTCACGGGCTCGCGTTGATCTCGTTTGGTGCGTGCAACGAAGCGGCGGGCTCGTCCGTGGTGCCTCGATGTTGCGCAAGTACCGACGCTTGGACCTTCGTTGACGCAGACTGTTTCGTGGGATAGCCTCGATCGAACGCCTGCCGTCACGGCTTGTCAAGGCGACGATTTCAAGGGCGCAGCTCCGTTTCGGCCACCGCACGGCCGCACCGCGCCTCGAGACGATCGATAGGGGAGGAGCGAATAGGGGTCGGAGCCTAACCGCCACAGCGGGCGGGCTCCGACTCCTCTGTTTCGCACCGGCCGAAGCGCTCCCCGACCACTCCTTGCTTGCTTCCGTTCGCTGCGCGCATTTCTCTGCGGACGCACGAGATAGACGACGCGCCGTTTGCCCGCGCGGGCTCTACTCTCGAACCGACGACGCCGAGGAGGAGGGAGTAGAAAGCTATGGAAGACAACGGAGATCGTCGATTGGCCGGTCCGTCGGCCGGGCTAACGGCCGGTCGAACGGTCGATCGAACGGCCGGGGAGTCGGCCGCATTGCATGTCGACGCCGGCGTCGAGCGGCCGCAGTCGGACGCGGCGCCGGGCTCATCGACTACGTCGCGGATCCATTCCATGGTCATCGATTCATGCGATGCGCTGCGCGTCGACCACGAGCACGCGCTTCGCGTGCTCGCAGCGACCGGTTGCTGACGCCAGCGATGTCCGCGGCGAACACTCCGCATGACGCGCTCGTCGGATGGCTCTGCGTCACGATTGCCCGCGCGTGTCGGGTCGAGCCGTCGCGCGTGACCGCGACCAGCCCGCTGCTCGAGCTCGGTCTCGACTCGCTGACATTGGTCTCCGTGCTGACTCAGGTCGAGACGGCGCATGCGATCGAGCTCGCGCCGGACGAGACGCTCGCGCTGCTCGAGGCTGCAGACGTCGGCTCGCTCGCGGCGCGGCTGACCGCGATCGTCGATGCGCGAAGGCTGGAGGATGCATCGGGCTGATCAACGCGCGGGCGCGCGCATCGGCGCGCTGCAGGCGCGGCTCGACGCCGCCGTCGCCGACGCGCCAGGCACGCGTACCGTCGTCGCCCTCGCTCGGAACGGCGAGCGGAGAATCGCGGCGAACGGCGGCCGCGCCGATCGTCCCGAGGACGAGTCGTTCCGCACGGGCTGCGTGACCAAGCTGCTCGTCGCCGCGCTGATCGGCCGCAAGCTCGCCGGGCATCGGCTCGATCTTCGGGCCGAGATCGGTCCGCTGCTTCGAGTGCCGGGTACGGACGGGCTCGCCGGGATCACGCTGCGTCAGCTCCTCGAGCACACGCATGGGCTCGACGACGGCCTGGTCGGCGCCGTGCCGCGCGATGCGCGCGGACGGATCGATGTCGAGCGGCTGCTCGTGCTCGTCGGCGAAGGTCGTCTCGCCGCGCCCGGGGCGCTCTATAGCTATTCGAACGCGGGCGCATGGCTTCTAGCGGCGATGCTCGAGGCGCTCGAAGGCCAGTCGTTTGCCGTGCAGCTCGCCGACGATCTCTTCGCGCCGCTCGGCATCGGCATGCGGGGCGCAACGCGAAAGCTCCCGCACTGCCCGCCGGGGGCGGTCTGCCCGGCCATGGGCGGCGGCTTGGCGCTGACGGTCGGCGATCTGCTCGCGTTCCTCGAAGCGAGCGCCGCGCAGCCCGCGATCGCGCCGATCGGAGCGGATCGCGACGGCGAGCGGATCACGCCGTTGCCCGGCTGGCATCCGCTCGAGCGCGGAGTACGTCTCGGCTGGAAGTGTTACGACGACGGCTGGCTCGGCCATCAGTCCGTGCTGCCCTGCGCGTCGCTGCTCGTTCGTGTCCGCCCGCAAGACCGCAGCGCCGTCGTGGTGGCGTCCTCGGGATATCACGCAGCGGTCGTCGCGGCAAAGGTGCTCGGGCCGGAGATCCCGAGCCTGGTCACGGTCGCGCTGCCGAGAGCGCGCGCGGGCCCCGCGCCGCTCGATACGAGCGCGTACTGTGGCCGGTATGCGTCCGCGGCCGAATCTCTCGAGGTCGAGACGCTGGGCGGCGGCTTGATGCTCGGGAGCGCGAACGGCCGGACGCGGCTCGTAGGACGCGGCAACCATCTCTTTCTGCTCGAGCGCCCCGAGCCCGGCCGCGCATTCGTCGAATTCATCGACTCGGACGGCGGGCGCTTCCGTCGGCTGTGGGATGGGCGGCGCGTCTATCCGCTCGAGCGCTGCTCGTGAGTCGCTCGTAGGCTGCTCGTGAATCGCAGCCGTCGTGAATCGGCGGAGACGACATCGCGCAATCGTCTTGCCGCTCATGGTCGATCGTTCACGTACGACTTAATCGATCATTTGACAAAATTAATCGATTGTTTAAACTCGGCCCCATGTCGGCTCCGTCTGCACGGCCCAAGGGACGAGGGGAAGGCACGCGGGCGGCGCTTCTCGAGGCTGCGATTCGCGTGTTCGGGCGCGACGGGTTTCACGCTGCGACGACGAAGACCATCGCGCGCGAGGCCAGCGCGAACCAGGCGCTGATCTCGTATCACTTCGGCGGCAAGGAAGCGCTCTACGTCGCCGTCGTCGAGCACATCGTCGCGACGGTGGAGGCTCGAATCGGGCCCGTGATGGCGGAGGTCGACGCCGAGCGGCGCGCGCTCGACGCGGCCGCGGCCGACGATGCGACGCGTCGCGCGGCCTATTTCGAGCTCCTCGTCCGCATCGTGGACCGATTCATCGACGTGCTGACGGCCGAAGAGTCGGCGGCGTGGGCGAGGATCATCGTTCGCGAGCAGCAGGAGCCGACGGCCGCGTTCGAGCTCTTCTATTCGGGCCTCCATCGCCGCGTGCTCGCGCTCGTCTCGACGCTCGTTGCCCGCATCGACGGACGCCAGACGCCGTCCGCCGCCGATCGCCTGAAAGTGCTGACGATCGTCGGCCAGGTGCTCGTCTTTCGCGTCGCTCGCGCGACGGCGATGCGGTTCCTCGAATGGGAGACGCTGAAGCCGCGCGAGATCGCCCGGATCAAGAAGGCGCTGCGGATGAACCTGCGCGCGATGCTCGGCGTCGCGAAGGAGTGAACGGATGCACAAGCGCGTTCTGATCGTGCTGCTCGCCGCAATCGCCGTTGCAGCCGCCGTCGCGTGGCGGGTGTATTCGGGCCGCGACGCTACCGGCCCGCTGACCTTGCACGGCAACGTCGATATCCGCGAGGTGAATCTCGGCTTTCGCGTGCCGGGGCGTCTCGCAGCGGTGCTTCGCGAGGAGGGCGACCGGGTCGAGGCCGGCGAGCTTCTCGCCGAGCTCGACGACGCGCCGTATCGCGACGCGCTCCGCGCGGCGCTCGCGCAGGTCGGCATCGCGGAGGCCCGCGTCGCAATGTACCGCAGCGGCAGCCGGCCGCAGGAGATCGAGCGCGCCGAGGCGAACGTTCGCGAGGCGCGGGCGGCGCTGCGCAACGCCGAGCAGGAGCTCGCGCGCCAGCGCGGCCTCGACGAGCGCGGGCTCACGTCCGCGAGCAGCGTCGATCAGGCGCAGGCGCGCCGCGACGAGGCCGCCGCGCGGCTGCGTGCCGCGGAAGAAGCGCTCGCGCTTGCGCGCGCCGGCTTCCGCGACGAGGAGATCGCGGCGGCAGAGGCCGAGCTCGAGCTCGCCCGCGCGGAGGCTGCGCGCGCCGAGACCGAGCTCGCGGACACACGGCTCGAGGCCCCGTCCGTCGGCACGATAATCACCCGGGTGCGCGAGCCGGGCTCGATCGTCGCGGTCGGCGAGCCCGTCTATACGTTGTCGCTCGACGAGCCCGTCTTCATCCGCGCGTACGTCGAGGAGCCGGATCTCGGCAAGATCGCGCCCGGTATGCCGGCGTTCGTCGAGACGGACAGCTCGTCGCGGCGTTACCGAGGGCGCGTCGGCTTCATCTCGCCGCGCGCGGAGTTCACGCCGAAGAACGTCGAGACCGTGAACGTGCGCGCCGATCTCGTCTATCGGCTGCGGATCATCGTCGAGGACGCGGACCAGGGGCTGCGGCAAGGCATGCCGGTCACGGTCGTCTTCGATGCGGCCGGCGGCGAAGGGTAGCGGCGTGACCGGCGCCGCGGCCATCGAGCTTCATGGCGTAACGAAACGCTTCGGGCGGACGGCCGCGCTCGTCGACGTGGATGCGCGCTTCCACGCCGGCCGCCTGGCCGGCCTCGTCGGCCCCGACGGCAGCGGTAAGACCACGCTGATGCGGCTGATGGCGGCGCTCCTTCTGCCGAGCGATGGGCACATCACGGTTGCGGGCCGCGACACGCGCCGCGACGCCGACGAGATCCACAGGTCGACCGGATACATGCCGCAGCGCTTCGGCCTCTACGAAGACCTGACCGTCGCCGAGAACCTCGAGCTGCATGCGAAGCTGCGCCGGCTCCGTGGCGCCGAGCGCCGGCAAGCGCTCGACGACGCGCTCGAGTTCACGCGTCTCGGCCCGTTCGTCGAGCGTCTCGCCGGCCGGCTGTCCGGCGGGATGAAGCAGAAGCTCGGGCTCGCCTGCGCGCTGCTCGCGCGCCCGCAAGTGCTGCTGCTCGACGAGCCGAGCGTCGGCGTCGATCCGCTGTCGCGCCGGGATCTGTGGCAGATCGTGCGACGCCTCGCCGGGCACGGCATGGCGATCGTCTGGTCGACCGCGTATCTCGACGAGGCCGAGCGCTGCGACGACGTGCTGCTCCTGAACGCCGGGCGCGTCGAGTTTGCCGGCCCTCCGGCAGAGCTCCGCGATCGAGTGGCCGCCCGCTCGTTCCATCTGCGTGCTCCCGCGTCGGATCGGCGCGAGCTGCTCGCGCGCGTGCTCGAGAACCCCAGGGTGCGCGACGGCGTGATCCAGGGCGAGGCCGTGCGCATCGTCGTCGGCGCGGACGCATCCGGCGCGGACGTCGATCGCGAAGCGGTCGACGAGCTCGAGCATTTCGCCGCCGCCGCCGGCGGCACGTTGGCGCCGGTCGAGCCGCGCTTCGAGGATGCGTTCATCGACCTGCTCGGCGGCGGTCCGGGCGGGCGCTCGGCGCTTGTGGACAGAGTCGAGCCGGTCGTGCTCGACAGCGAAATCGCGGTCTCGTGCCGCGAGCTGACGAAGTGTTTCGGGGTGTTTACCGCCGCGGATCGGGTCACGTTCGACGTGCGCCAGGGCGAGATCTTCGGCCTGCTCGGCCCGAATGGCGCCGGCAAGTCGACGACGTTCAAGATGCTGTGTGGCCTGCTCGAGCCGACGTCGGGCTCCGCCGAGGTCGTCGGGCACGACCTCGCGCACGCCGGCGCCGCCGCGAAGCAGCGGGTCGGCTACATGGCGCAGAAGTTCTCGCTGTACGGGCTCCTGTCCGTGCAGCAGAACCTCGAGTTCTTCGCGGGCATCTATCAGCTCGCCGGGCGCACCCGCCGCCGGCGGATCGAAGAGATGATCGAGACGTTCGATCTCGGGCGCTTCCTTGCGAGCTCGCCGAACGATCTGCCGCTCGGCTACAAGCAGCGGCTCGCGCTCGCGTGCGCGCTGATGCACCGGCCCGCCGTGCTGTTCCTCGACGAGCCGACGTCCGGCGTAGATCCGATCACGCGGCGCGAGTTCTGGATGCATATCAACGGTCTCGTCCGCAAAGGCGTGACGATCATGGTCACGACCCACTTCATGGACGAGGCCGAGTACTGTGACCGCGTCGCGATGATCGACCGCGCGCAACTGATCGCGGTCGCGCCGCCCGACGAGCTGAAGGCGAGAGCGGCGTCCGCCGCGTTGCCGTCCCCGACGATGGAGGACGCGTTCATCGCGATGGTCGAGGCGCGGGGCGATGCCGAGGAGCGGGCCGCGTGAGCCGGGCGCCGCTGCCGCGTGCCGGGTTCAGCCTGCCGCGCCTCGCCGCGATCGTGCGCAAGGAGAGCCTGCAGGTCGTGCGCGATCCTTCGAACATCATCATCGCGTTCGTGCTGCCGATCGTGCTGCTTTTCCTGTTCGCATACGCGATCTCGCTCGACGTGCGCGATGTCTCGGTAGGCGTCGTCGTCGAGAGCGACTCCGCGCCGGCGCGCGAGCTTGCGTCCGCATTCGCCGCGACCCGCTACTTCGATGCGCGCTTCGCGCGCGACCGGCGCGAGCTCGAGCCGCTGCTCGTCGCCGGCACGCTGCGCGGCATCGTCGTGATCCCGCAGGATTTCGCGATCCGGCTCGCTTCGGGGCTTCAGGCGGACGTGCAGGTCGTCACGGACGGCTCCACGCCGAATACCGCGAACTTCGTCGCGAACTACGCTCGCGGCGTCGTGCTGAACTGGCTCGACGCGCGCCGCAGCGAGCAGGGGGGCGCGTCCCCGGCCGGTCGCGCCGTCGTCGAGCCGCGCTTCTGGTACAACCTCGAGCTCGAGAGCCGGGCGTTCATCGCGCCTGGCGCGATCGCGATCGTGATGACGATGATCGGCACGATGTTGACGGCGCTCGTCGTCGCGCGCGAATGGGAGCGCGGCACGATGGAGGCGATGATGGCGACGCCGCTCGGCATCGGCGAGTTCCTGGTCGGCAAGCTGTTGCCGTACTTCGCGCTCGGGCTCGGCGCGACGCTCGTTTGCGCGTTCGTCGCGGAGGCATGGCTCGGTGTGCCGCTGCGGGGCAGCGTGCCGGCGCTCCTCGCGCTGTCCGCCGCGTTCCTGATGCCGGCGCTCGGGCTCGGGCTGCTGATCTCGGCGGCGACGAAGAACCAGTTCGTCGCGTCGCAGCTCGCGCTTTTCTCCGGGTTCCTTCCCGCGTTCCTGCTGTCGGGCTTTCTGTTCGAGATCGACAGCATGCCGGAGCCGATCCAGTGGCTCACGCTGATCGTCGCGGCGCGCTATTTCGTCTCGGGCCTGCAGACACTGTTCCTGACCGGCGACCTGTGGCCGGAACTCGTGCGCGCGATCGGGCCGATGCTGGCCCTCGGCGCCGTGCTCTTCGGGCTCGCGGCGGTGAACACCCGTAAGAGGCTCGAATGACGCGCGCCCGGAACGGCAGCCGAGGCGGCGTGCTCGTCAGGCTCGTCGCACAGATCAAGAAGGAGATGCTGAGCGTGCTGCGCGATCCGCGCAGTCGCGCCGTGCTGGTCGGTCCGCCGCTGTTTCAGCTCTTCGTGTTCGCGTTCGCCGCGACGCTCGAGGTCGAGAACGTGTCCGTCGCCGTGCTCGATCGCGATGCGGGCTACTGGTCGCACGAGCTCGTCGAGCGGCTTCGCGCGACGCGTATGGTCGGCGAGCTCGTCGTCGTCGATTCCGAGGCCGAGCTCGCAGCCGCGCTCGACGGCCGGGACGTCCTGCTCGGCATCGCGTTCGCGACCGACTTCTCGAGACGAATCGAAGCGGGCGGGGATGCGGCGATACAGGTCGCGCTCGACGGGCGGCGCGGCAACTCCGCCCAGATCGCGCTCGTCTATATCGGGTCGATCGTCGAGGGCCTCAACGCGGAAATCGCGCAACGCGCCGGCGTCGCTCGAGCTGTCCCGGTCGACGTCGTGCCGAGACATCTGTTCAACCCGAACCTCGAGTACCTCTGGTTTACCGTGCCTGCGCTCGTCGGCATCCTGTCGATGTTCTCGGCGCTGATCGTCACATCGTTATCGATCGCCCGCGAGCGCGAGCTCGGCACGTTCGAGCAGCTGCTCGTCTCGCCCGCATCGCCGCTCGAAATCATCCTCGGCAAGTGCCTGCCGGCGCTGATCATCGGCACCGTGCTCGCGACGGTGATGATCGCGGCCGGCGTGTACGCGTATCGGATTCCGTTCACCGGCAGCGTCGGGCTGCTGTACGCGTCGTTGTTCCTGTTCATCCTGTCCGTCGTCGGCGTCGGGCTGATGATCTCGTCCGTGAGCCGCACGCAGCAGCAGGCGATCCTCGGCGCTTTCGCGGTCGGCGTGCCGCTCGTCGTGCTGTCGGGGTTCGCGACCCCGGTCGAGAACATGCCGCGCGCGCTGCAGATCGCCGCGCAAGCCGATCCTTTGCAGCATTTCCTCGTGATCGTCCAAGGCATCTTTCTGAAAGCGCTGCCGGCCGATGCCGTCCGGGCGCATCTGTGGCCGATCGCGCTGATCGCGGTCGTGACCCTCGGCGGCGCGCTCGCCTTCGTTGGCCGCCGTCTGCAGTGAGCGGCTGCGCTCGCCAGCCCTGATGTAGCTCGCACACAACTATCACGTTCAGGCGTGGCACGAATGTTGCTCCGCTTGGTCCCTCGCCATCCTCGGTTCGCGTCCAGCGACGATTCTTGACGTGGCGCACCTACCACATCCTTCCCGCAGAGCCCGTCCACATGGAAGAGGGGGATCGACATGAACGACGATCGCATCTCGTGCACGGCTTTCTCGAGCGCATCGCGCGGTACGCGTCTGCGCCGGCTTGCGAAGGTGATGTCGAACGCGCTGAAGAGCGGCGCGTATGCCGTGCCGGCCGCACTATCGGGAGCCGCAGGCGTCGCCGTTGCCCAGCAGGAGCAGCCGGACGCCGGCGTCGAGGAGGTTCTCGTCACCGGCTCGCGAATCCAGCGCACCGGGATGGTCACGCCGACGCCTGTCACCGCCGTCGAAGCCGAGGATCTGTCGGCAATGGCGCCCGGCAACCTGATCGAGTCGATGAACCAGCTTCCGCAGTTCTTCAACAACGATAGCCCGCAGACGCAGTTCAACTTCGCCGGCTCCGCCGGCGCGAGCAACCTGAACGTGCGCGGGATCGGCGCGAACCGCACGCTCGTGCTGCTCGACGGGCGGCGCATCGTCGCGTCGAACCGGCTCGGGACGACCGACATCAACGTATTTCCGGAAGCGATCCTGCAGCGCGTCGAGGTCGTGACGGGCGGGGCTTCCGCGGCGTACGGCTCCGACGCCGTCGCGGGCGTCGTGAACTTCATCCTCGACACCGAGTTCACCGGCCTCGATACACGCGTGCAAGGCGGCATCACGGACCGCGGCGACGCGGAGAACTTCGAGGGCGCGTTCACGTTCGGCACCGATGTCGGCGATGCCGGTCATTTCATCGTCTCGGCCGACGTCTTCGATCAGCGCGGCATCGATGGCTACGAGGACCGCGACTGGTACCAGGGTTGGGGCACCGTCACGAACCCGGAGTGGGTCGCGTCGGGCGGCGCGGTCGGGCCGGAGCTCATCATCGCGCCGAACGTCGTGTCGACGGAGTACACGTTCGGCGGGCTGATCCGCGCTCCGGGCACGTCGCTCGACCGGCTGATGTTTCTGCCGGACGGCACGGTCGCGCCGTTCGAGCGCAGCGAGCTGTCCGTGCTCGATACAGGCACGCAGTCGCAGTCGATCGCGCCGCAGTTCGGCGGCGGCAGCGGCGACAACATCGAAGCCGATCGCGGCGGCGAGGGCGGGCTCGTGCCGAGCATCGATCGCGAGAGCGCGTTCCTGCGCTACGGTCACGAGCTGTCGCCGAACCTGAACGTCTTCGCTCAGGCGATCTGGGGACGCAGCGAGACGAACTCGCCGGCATTCACGTCGCTGATGTTCGGGCCGTGGCAGGCGAGCTTGTTCGCCGACAACGCGTTCCTTCCGGACTCCGTGCGGTCGCTGATGGCAGCCGAGGGGCTCGACTCCGTCGGCTTCGCGCGCCTCGCGAGCTCCGCGGATCTCGGCGTCGCGCGCTTCGAGCAGGAGAACGACACCTTGTCCGGCACGGTCGGATTCACGGCGAGCTTCGCCGGCGGCGGCCTCTTCGACGGCTGGACGCTCGACGGCTACTACCAGCTCGGGCGCAACGACAACCGCATCCGCGAGTTCAACTATCCACGCGTCGACCGCATCTTCGTCGCGATGGACGCGGTCGAGGCGCCGGACGGCTCGATCGTCTGCCGGGCGGCGCTATTCGACCCGGCCGCATACGGGGATTGCGTGCCGCTGAATCTGCTCGGCGAGGGCCGCGCGTCGCCGGACGCGATCGCGTGGGCGACGGAGGGGACGAAGATCGTGCGCGCCGACCTCGAGCAGACGTTCACCGAGCTCGTGATGAACGGCGAGGTCCTGGACGGGCGCGCCGCCGGTCCCACGTCCGTCGCGTTCGGCGCGTCGTTCCGCGAGGATACGATCAAGCAGGTCGTCGACGACATCACGAACCCGACGAACGATCCGGACTTCGTTGCCGTGCCGTTCAACGACCCGGCCCGCGGAATCCAGGGGATTCCGCTCGCGTTTCAGGGCGGGGCGACCGGCTTCCAGTTCTCGACGTCGCCGAATATCGACGGCGGCTTCCAGGTTCGCGAGATCTTCGCGGAGACCTTGTTCCCGCTCGTCTCGGACGGCCGGATCGCGGAGCGGCTCGACCTGAACCTCGCGGCGCGCCTTGCGGACTATTCGGGCAGCGGCAGCGTCTGGTCGTACAAGGCGGGCCTCGACTGGCAGGTCGTCGAGCCGCTGCGGCTCCGCGGGACGTTCTCGCGCGACGTCCGCGCGGCGACGTTGTCCGAGCGTTTCGACGCGCAGGGCCAAGGCTCGTCCGCGGACGATCCGTTCCTCGGCAACATCAACTACGCGTTCGGCCAGATCATCGGCGGCAACCCGGAGGTCGACCCGGAGGAGGCGGACACCGTGACGATCGGCTTCGTCTATCAGCCGAACGCGGCGCCGGGCTTCTCGCTCGCGGCCGACCGGTACGTGATCGATATCGCCGGCGCAATCGACCAGCTCGGCACGCAGCGGATCATCGATGACTGCTTCCGCGGCGCGGTCGAGCTTTGCAACCTGATCGAGCGCTCGGACGAGATCCTGCCCGGAGAGAGCGTCGGCCGGATCACGCAGGTGCGGAACGTGTTCCTGAACGTCGCGGCCGCGAAGGTCAGCGGCGTCGATCTCGAGGCGACGTACACGACCGAGATCGGCGCCGGATCGATATCGATGCGCGGGCTCGTCAGCTACCTCGACGAAAACTCGGTCACGAATATCGGCGTTCCGACCGATAACGAGGCGGACGACATCCTTGCCGGCTTGCCCCGGTGGAAGGCCACCGCGCACGTGATGTGGAACCGCGGCCCGCTTTCGCTGTTCGTGCAGGAGCGGTATATCGGCAGCGGCAAGCGCAACAACGACGATATCGAGGGCAACGTGCCGGCGCCGCCGGACCTGACGGGCTCGACGATCAGCGACAATACCGTCTCGTCGGCGCTCTATACCGACATGCAGCTCGGGTATACATTCGACCGCCCGAACGGCGCGAGCTGGCGCCTGTTTGCGAACGTGACGAACGTGTTCGACGAGGATCCGCCGATCGTCGCGGGTTTCTTCAACTTCTTCGGCTCGACGCAGGTCAACGAGGCGCTCTACGACGTGCTCGGCAGGCGCTATACCGCCGGATTCACGTACGAGTTCTGATCCGGGCGGCGTTTCCAATATCCACAAAATCTGTGGATAAGGTTGTGGACATACCGCTGATTACTCCGACGAGCCGGCGTCGGCGCTAGGGTTCCGCTAACCTGGTTACAAAACACTCAAAAAACGTGTCGGACATCAGTTTTTGCGAAACGGGTGTCCGACATGTATGTTTCGTCCTCAGGCCTTCAGCCGGTAACCGGTGCGGAAGATCCACGCGACGACGACGAGGCAGATCGCGAGGAACGCGAGCGTCATTCCGACGCTGATGCCGACGTGGACGTCGGAGATCTCGTAGAAGCTCCAGCGGAAGCCGCTGATCAGGTAAACGACGGGGTTGAACAACGTAATCTTCTGCCAGACTTCGGGGAGCATGTTGATCGAATAGAACGTGCCGCCGAGGAATGCGAGCGGCATCACGATCAGGAGCGGCACGAGCTGCAGCTGCTCGAAGCTTTGCGCCCATATGCCGATGATGAAGCCGAACAAGCTGAACGTCACGCACGTCAGCACGAGGAAGATCAGCATCCATAGCGGATGCTCGATGTGCACCGGTACGAGGAACGAGGCTGTCGCGAGGATGATCAGGCCGAGCATCGCGGATTTCGTCGCGGCGGCGCCGACGTAGCCGAGCAAGATCTCGACGTACGACACCGGCGCGGACAACACTTCGTAGATCGTGCCGGTGAAGCGCGGAAAATAGATGCCGAACGACGCGTTCGACAGGCTCTGCGTCAGCAGCGAGAGCATGACGAGCCCCGGCACGATGAACGAGCCGTAGTTGACGCCCTCGACCTCGTCGATGCGCGAGCCGATCGCCGCGCCGAACACGACGAAGTAGAGCGCCGTCGAGATCACCGGCGATACGATGCTCTGCAGCAGCGTGCGCCATGTGCGCGCCATCTCGAACAGATAAATGGCCTTGACCGCGTAAATGTTCATGCGGATCGCTTCACGAGGCTGACGAAAATTTCCTCGAGGGAGCTCTGCGTCGTTTGCAGATCCCTGAACTTGATGCCGGCGTGCTGCAGGTCGCCGAGAAGGGCGGTGATGCCGGTGCGCTCGCCCTGCGTATCGTACGTGTAGATCAGCTCCGAGCCGTCGGCGTTCAGCTCGAGCCCGTAATGCGCGAGCTCGCTCGGCAGCGCGTCGAGCTTCTCGTTCAGCTGGAGCGTCAGCTGCTTCCTGCCGAGCTGGCGCATCAGCTCGGCCTTGTCCTGCACCAGCGCGAGCTCACCGTGGTTCACGACGCCGACCCGGTCCGCCATCTCCTCGGCCTCCTCGATGTAGTGCGTCGTCAGAATGATCGTGACGCCCGATTCGCGCAGGTTACGCACCATGTTCCACATGTCCTGCCGCAGCTCGACGTCGACGCCGGCCGTCGGCTCGTCGAGGAACAGGACTTCGGGCTCGTGCGACAGGGCCTTCGCGATCATCACGCGCCGCTTCATGCCGCCCGACAGCGCGAGGATCTTCGAATCCTTCTTGTCCCACAGCGACAGCGCTTTCAGCACGCGCTCGATATGCTCCGGATTCGCCGGCTTGCCGAACAGCCCACGGCTGAACGTGACGGTCGCCCATACCGTTTCGAACGCGTCGGTCGTGAGCTCCTGCGGGACGAGGCCGATCTTCGCGCGGGCCGCACGGTAGTCGCGCACGATGTCGTGGCCGTCGACGGTCACGGTGCCGGAGCTCGGCGTCACGATCCCGCAGACGATGCTGATCAACGTCGTCTTGCCGGCGCCGTTCGGCCCGAGCAGCGCGAAAATCTCGCCCCGCCGAATCTCGAGATTCACGTTCTTCAGCGCCCGGAACCCGGACGCATAAGTCTTCGAAAGGTTGCGCACCTCGATGATCGGATTCGCGGACATGCTCGATCTCGTCCCTGTGTCGCCGCGTGCGACCGGGCAGTTGCTGACGGTCTCGGGAACGGCCGCCCGGGCAAGCCGGCGGCCGAGGGCGCCATATTCTCCACTGATTCGGCTTCGATTTCTAACCCCCCGGCGCCGGGCTGGCGCCCGCACGCCAGGACGGGGGTGCAGCGCCCGGGTCAGAAGTACAGGTGCAGCTCCGCGAAGAAGAAGTCGCGGTTGCTCGCAGCGTCCTCCGGCACGCCATTGTAGAAGCGCAGGCCTATCCGCGATTGCAGGTTCTGCATCGGCGACAGCTCCCAGACCATGCTGTAGCGTTCGCGCTCATCCTCGTCGACGTCGTCGTCCGGGTCGAAGTACTCGTACGTGACCTTCAGATTGTGTCCGCGGCGCAGCCGCCAATTGCCTTCGAGCAGGCTGACGTACGTATCGCGCTCGCCGAGCGGGCCGTCGTCGGTGATCAGATCCGCCTCCGCGAGCCACGCGATCGGCCCGGTGCGGAAGCCGACGAAAGCCGCGCGGATTTCCCGGTCGCCGAGATCGGCATTGTTGTAGTTGTAGCTTGCGCCGATGCGCCAGCGCGGCCGGACGTGGGTCGCGCTGAGCGATGTCTGCTTCGTCGAGTCGTTCTCGCCGCCGCCGGCCGTGCCGTTCGTCACGGCAAGCTGCGCAGACCAGCGCGGCAGCTCGAGCCCGAGCTCGACGCCGTGATCGGGCGAGTCGAAGTTGATGCCGGTTATCTGCCGGACGAACGCCGTATCGTCCTGCAGGCGAGTGCCGTGCGGCAGGAAGAATTTGCCCGCCTTCACCGTATAGCGCCCGCCGAGCGGCGTGACGAGCGCGTACGCCTCGCGGGTCAGCGCGCCTCCGGGCGCGAGCTGCTGATCAACGTAGACCGTCAACAGATTCGGGATCGCGCGGAGCGCGGCATACACGGTCGCGCGCGAGATGCCGAACTCCGATTCCGCGTCGAGGCCGGGCGTGTCGTCGTACGTCAGGCCGGCCCGCAGATCGCCGCCGATCGCGAGATACCGCTGCACCTCGCCGGTCCAGCCCGGCTCCGCGGCATCGGTGCCGGGAGGCGTCACGATGCGCGCCGCAAGCTCGTTCCGCGCCCACGTCTGCCCGAATGCATTGCGCATCCCGCCGCCCGACGGGTTCACGTGGCACGTGACGCATTTGAGGCCTGTCTGCACGGCGAGATAGGGCTCGGCGACCGCGGTCGTCGCGGCGAGCGCCGCGACCAGCGCGATCAGCGGCGGCGCGGCGTGAAGCATCGTCCTCAGCATGCGCACCGGCCCCCGGGTCAGCGCGCCGCGCCGCTCGCGATCCATGCACGGATCGCGGCGATCACGTCCGGGTCGAGCGGATCTTGCGCGAGCGGCATCCGCCCGCCGACGGCCGCGGTGCCCTCGATCTTCTGCACGAGATAGCTCGCATCCGGGTCGCCGGGATCGACGCGCAGCACCGTCGGCGCCTCGAGGCTCTCGACGGAGACGAGGCTCGCGAAACTGGCGTCCGCACTCGACAGATCGAGACCCGCTGGCAGCGTGTCGGAGGCGGGGCCGGTATGGCACCCTGAGCAGATCGGCGTGAAGACGTCCGCCTGGAGCGAATCGAGCGTCGGCGGCGGTGCGGCGACGACGAAGCTTGCGACGAAGTCGCCGCCCTGCGTGCCGTCCCCTGACGGGAACGCGCCCGCAAACTCGCCGTCGAGCGCGTTGCTGTCGAGATCGAGGATCACGACGGGGCCGTCGCCCGCGAGCCGAACCCGATACGTGTCGTCGCCGGCGTCGACGCCGCCGAGGTCGAGAACGGCCGATGCGGGATTGCCGGCTGCGATCTCGACGGACGCGGCCGCGATTTCGGTCTCGTTACCGTCGTCGAACGTGCCGTCGCCGCCGCTCGCGGTCAACGTGAAGGTGTCCGGGGTGACCGACGTCGCATCGAGCTCGCGATCGAACACAGCGATGATCGATGCGGGCAGCGCCTTGAGCGTCGAGTCCGGGAGCGGCGACAGCGACGTCACGCGCAGCGGCGCGCTCGGCGGCTCGGGCGGCGTCGTTGGCTGCGCGCCGTCGGTGATCCACTGGCGAATCACGTCGATGTCGGCTTGCGGCAGCGGCGTGCCGTTCAGCGGCATGCGCGCGCCGACGGCGGCCGTGCCTTCGAGCTTGTGGATCAGATAGCTGTCGTCCGGATCGCCGGGCGCGACGCGCAGGATCGAAGGCTGCTCGGCGCTCGCGATGCCGACGAGGAGCCCGTAGCTGTTCGCCTCGTCGAGACGCAATCCCTGCGGCGCCGTTGCGCCGCTGTGGCACGTCGTGCAGAGCGGTGTGAACACGTTCTGCTGGATCGATGCGAACGTCGGCTCGAGCGTCGTCGCGCCGCCGCCACCGCCGTTGCCTCCGCCGCCGCCGTTGCCTCCGCCGCCGCTACCCCCGCCGCCGCCGCCCGGCGGGGGCGGCGAGCTGCCGCCCGAGCCCGATCCGCACGCGGCGAGCAGCGCGACGACGAATGCGACGGCGCAAGTATCGACGACGAGGAGGAAACGACGGCGGGAACGTCTTGCGAGCGAACGGCTCATGGGCGCGCCTCCTGGGCATCACTGACCGCTGAGTGCCGGCGTACCGAAGGAAGGTTCAATGGCGAGAAACGTCGCGTCGCCGTAGACTGGAGCGACGTCTCGTTCGCTCGGCTCACCGATGGCTTTCGACCCGCAATCGAGCTCGTCGACGACCTCGCCGCACATCGCATCCGACGGCGACGCGGCGGATGCGGCTTTGCTCGACCGCATCCGCACCGGCGATCACGATGCGTTGCATGCGCTCTACCGCAAGTACTACCACCCGCTGCTCCGTTTCGCGTACCGGATCGCGGGCCGGCTCGAGCTTGCGGAGGAGACGGTCAACGACGTGATGCTCGTCGTCTGGCAGGACGCCGGCGCCTTCGAGGGGCGCTCGAAGGTCTCGACGTGGATCATGGGGATCGCGTACCGGAAAGCGATGAAGCTCGCGTCTCGGACGCGGCGCTGGTACGCGCGATTTGCAGCGGCGGATTTCGCCGCAGCGATTGAACGTCCAGAAGGCGCGGCGGAACCCACGCAGCGGACCGAGCTCGAGGACCTGCTCGAGCAGGCGCTTCGCGCGCTGCCGCCCGAGCAGCGCGCCGCCGTCGAGCTCACGTATTACTTCGGCTGCACGTACGAGGAGATCGCGAGCATCGCGGATTGTCCGGTGAACACGGTGAAGACGCGGATGTTTCACGCGCGCGCGAAGCTGCGCGCGCTGCTGCCGAGCCTCGGCAGGGACGACCTCGAATGACGCACGAGCTCGATCACGAGCAGGCTGCGGCGCTGCTGCCGTGGCTCGCGAACGGCACGCTCGACGGCGCCGAGCGGGAGCGAGTCGAGCGGCACGTGCGCGGTTGCCTGCCGTGCCGCGCCGAGCTTGCCGAGCAGACGCGGCTGCGCGCGCTCGTGCAGCGTCGTCCGATCGTGCATCTGTCCGCGGACGCGGGCTTCGAGCGTTTGCGGTCGCGCCTCGCGCACGCGCGCGGGCCCCGGGTAACGCGTCGGACGCTGTGGGCCGCGGCCGCGGTCGTCGCGCTCGCCGGCATCGGCTGGATGCTTGCGATGAATGTCGTCGGGCTTGCACCGCGCAGCGACGACGGCGAGTACCGAACGTTGTCGGATTCCGGAGCGCACGGTGCGCTGGTCGACGTGATCTTTGCGGACGGCGTGCGCGAATCCGACATGCGCGCGCTGCTCGAGGAGCTCGATGCGGAAATCGTCGCGGGGCCGAGCCGCAGCCTCGGCCGCTACACGCTCGAGCTCGCCGAGCCGCGCGATGCACCGCTCGACGTCGACAGCGTCGTCCGACGTCTCCTCGCTGACGAGCGCGTGCGTTTCGCAGCGCCGACATACTCGGCGCCTCCCGCGTCCGATGAGCGGTAAGCCGAACACGACGAGCGCACTCGGGCTTGCATGGGCCCGCGCATTCGCCCGTGCGCTCCTCTGCACATCGCTCGTGCTCGTCGCGGCCGGTTGCGCGACGACGCGCACGCCGGTTCCGGATTCGGAAACTCTCGCACGCGAGCTGCTGCTGACCGTCGCGCAGCCTGAGCGCGCTGCGCTCGGCCTGACCGGGCCGCTCGATTCACGCTACCTGCGCCGCCGCGGTTACGGCGCGGCGCCGCCCAACGTCGACCGTGTGCTCGATCAGCTCGCGAAAGAGCACGGCATCGAGCGCAAGGAGGGGTGGCCGATTCGCTCGCTCGACGTCTATTGCGAGGTGTTCGTCGTGCCGGAAGGCCGCGATGTCGACGACGTCATCGAGCGGCTCAGTGCCGATCCGCGCGTCGATCTCGCGCAGCCGATGAACGTCTTCGGCACGCTCGGCAGCCGTTACGACGATCCGTACGCGGACCTGCAGCCCGCCGCGCTCGAGCTCGGTATCGAGGAGGCGCATACGCTCGCGACCGGCAAAGGCGTGCGCGTCGCGGTGATCGACTCGGCCGTCGATGCCGAGCATCCGGAGCTCGAAGGGCGCGTGCGCATCTCGCGCGATGTCGTCGACCCGCGGCGGCGCGCGGCGGCCGGCGAGGTGCACGGCACGGCCGTCGCCGGCATCATCGCGTCGGCCGCGAACAACCGGCAGGGTATCTTCGGCATCGCACCCGACGTCGAGGTCGCCGCGCTGCGCGCGTGCTGGAGCGCGCCGCCCGGCGCTCCGTCCGATGCAGCGTTCGATCGGGGCCGCGCGCTCTGCTCGAGCTTCACGCTCGCGCAGGCGCTCGAGATCGCGATCGCGATCCGCGCGGACGTGATCAACCTCAGTTTGACGGGACCGGCCGATCCGCTGCTCGAGCGGCTCGTCGCGGAAGCGACGGCTCGCGGAGCCGTCGTCGTGACGGCGGAGCCGCCTGCTGCGACGCGGGACGACCGTTTCCCGGCCGCCGCCTCCGGAGTGCTGGTCGCGCGTGCGGCTGGTGCGGCGGCGACTGCAGACTCGGCGCCGGGGCTGCCCGCGCCCGGAGACGAGATCCTGACGACGACGCCCGGCGGCGGTTACGGCATTTTCTCCGGCGCGAGCCTCGCGGCTGCGCATCTGTCCGGCATCGTCGCGCTGCTGCGCGAGCGCTCGCCGGGGATCGCTGCGCCGAGCGTCGACGCGCTGCTGCGCCGTTCGCTCGTGCGCCGCGACGCCGGGATGATCGTCAACGCGTGCTTTGCGGTCGAAGCGCTGGCCGACGTCAGGGTCTGCGGGCCGCGTTCCGCTCAGCGCGAGCCGAAGCCGTACGAGGCGCTCAGCACCCACGAGTCCGCGTCGGTCGTCGCGATCGCGTTCGACAGATAGCGGCTGCCGTCGTAGTAGCGCAGGTCGACGCCGAGTCGGCGCGCGAAGGTTCTCGAGAGCCCGAGGTTCCAATGCGTGTACGCGAGCCTCGAGTCGGACGACGCGAGCCGGCCGATCGTCGCGCCGAGCTCGAGCCCGTGCGCGAGCGGCCACGCGGTGCCGATCTCGCCGTAGAGCGCGGATGCCCGGCGGCCGAACGGCTCGTCGACGTACGCGGCCGTGACGAAGAGGCGATCGCGGAAGCCTGCCGTCGCCGACACCTCGTCATAGTCATAGTCGTAGGCGAGGCCGGGGTAGGCGTAGTGGACCGCGGTCGCCGTCAGCGACCAGCGCGCGACGCGCTTGCTGAGGCCGACGTAATAGCCGACCTTGAACCGCGTCGACGCATCCGCTGCGGGCTGCGCGTAATCGATACGCGCGGCCCACGCGCCGGCAAAGAATCCGGTCGCGTGCTGGTAGTCGCCGCCGACCTGGAACGAAAACTCGCCGCCGCTCTCGCTGAGCCCGCGGTGCCGATAGTCGCTCGTCAACGTGACGTAGCCGCTGACGAGCGGCTCGAGCCCCTGCGCGCCGGCGACGGCCGGCGCCGCGACGAGCAGCAGGCCGAGCGCAGCTCGGCGCGCATGACGCGCTCGGACGTCGGCCGTGCGGCTTCGCGGCTTGAGCATAGGCGACGCGGCGATCGGATCAGCGAACGGACGTCGATCAGAGCGAACGGACGTCCGCGTGAATCTTCGATCGTATGTCCGCGGCCGCCTCGTCGTCGAGCCAGACTTCCGCGCCGGCCGGCGGGACGACCGCGCTTGCCGGAATCGCGGGATCGAGACGCGCGAGCCGGGCGACCGCGTCGCGCTTTCGCTCGCCCGCGACGAGAAAGACGATCTCGCCGGATGCCCGCAGCCGCCGGGCGCTCAAGCTGACTCGCTCGGGCGGCGGTTTCGGCGAGTCTCGCACCGGAATCGCGTCCGGCGCGTCTTCGGCGAGGCCGGCGTTTCGGCCGGGGAAGAGGCTCGCTGCATGGCCGTCCTCGCCGAGACCGAGCAAGGTCGTATCGAACGGCCCGACGCCGCGCAGCACGCGGCAGTAGTCTTCGGCCGCGCGCTCGGGCCCGAGCTCGCCGCGAATCGGGTGCACGTTCTCGGCCGGAATCGCGACCCGGCCGAGCCACGCCGCCGCGGCCATCGCATCGATGCGCTCGCGATCGCCGATCGGCACGCAGCGCTCGTCGCCGAAGTAGATTTGCCAGCCGGACCAGTCGGTGTCGATCTCCGCGAGGCGCTCGTAGAGCCGCCGCGGCGTCTCGCCGCCGGTCAGCACGATCGAGTAGCGCCCGCGTAACGTCAGGCATTCCTCCGCGCGGATCGCGATCGCGGCCGCCAGTCCTTCGGCGAGACGCTCTGGATCGGGGTAGAGGTGGAAGTGCAGGTCGCGTGTCGTCATGCGCGTCTCCGCCAGGCGTGATGCGGGCGCTCGAGCAGCGCGTCCGCGGCGGCCGGCCCATACGAGCCGGCGGGGTAGTCGTAGAGCGGCGAATCGGCCGTTCGCCAGCGTTCGAGCACGGGCTCGATCACGCGCCACGCCGTCTCGACCTCGTCGAAGCGGATGAACAGCGAGCGATCGCCTTCGATGACGTCGAGCAGCAACGTCGCATAGGGGCCGAGCCGGCGCTCCCGCTCGTCGCGCGGCTGCGTGTCGAAGTTCAGCGTCCGCGGCTGCATGTCGAAGCCCGGCGCGCGGACCTGCAGCTCGAAACGCAGCGTATCCTGCGGCTCGAGCCCGAGGATCAGCCAATTCGGATCCGGGTTCTCGCACGCAGTGTTGCGGAACAGCTGCTGCGGCGCGTCGCGGAAGCGGATCGCGACGTGCGACTCGTGCGCCGCGAGGCGTTTGCCGGACTGCAGATAGAACGGCACGCCGCGCCAGCGCCAGTTGTCGATGAAGAGCTTCATCGCGACGAAAGTCTCCGTCATCGATTCCGCGGGAACGCCTTCCTCTTCGAGGTAGCCGGGCACGGCCTCGCCGTCGATCTTCCCGGCCGTGTACCGCCCGCGCACCGCGTACTCGTCGACGGACGCCGGATCGAGCGCACGGACGGAACGCAGGACTTTCTCTTTCTCCGTGCGCATGTCGTCGGCGTCGAGCGATGCCGGCGGCTCCATCGCGACGAACGCGAGCACCTGCAGCAGGTGGTTCTGGATCATGTCGCGCAGCGTGCCGGCGCTGTCGAAGTAGCCGGCGCGCCCGCCGATGCCGAGCGTCTCCGCGAACATCACCTGCACGTGGTCGATGTAGTGGCGATTCCACAGCGGCTCGATGACCGCGTTCGCGAACCGGAAGACGAGCAGGTTCTGCACGGTCTCCTTGCCGAGGAAGTGATCGATCCGATAGATCTGCTCCTCGGCGAAGTGACGGTGAAGCTCTTCGTTCAGGCGTTGCGCGCTCGCGAGGTCGTGGCCGAACGGCTTCTCGATCACGATTCGATTGCCGTTCGTGCTGCCGTTCAGGCCGGCCTCGTCGAGCTTGCCGACGATCAAGCCGAAGTCGCTCGGCGGCACGGCGAGATAGAACGCGACGTTGTCGCAGCGGCGTGAGTCCGACCTCAGCGTCTGCGCAAGGCGCTCGTACGTTCCCGAGTCGCCGTGCTCGCCGCGGATGAAGCGGAAACGTTTCGCGAAGCGGCTCGTCGCTGCGTCGTCCGCATCGGGCCGCTGTTCCGCGAGGATGTCGCGCAGATTGCCGCGGAACGCGTCATCGTCCCAATCGCGCCTGCCGACGGCGATGAAGCCGAGGCCTTCGTCGAGGTAGCCTCGGCAATCGAGGTCGAGAAGCGCGGGCAACAGCTTGCGCTTCGCGAGATCGCCGGTCGCGCCGAAGATCACGAAGCGGCACGGGGAAGCCGACGCGCTCATGACGAGCCCTCGGCCCGCACCGCGTGCCCGCCGAAGCGATTGCGCATCATCGCGAGCAGCTTTGCGCCGTAGTCGATTCCGCCCCGGCTCGCGAAGCGCATCATCAGCGCGGTGCTGATCACGGGGGCCGGCACGCCGCGCTCGATCGCTTCGATCGCGGTCCAGCGTCCTTCGCCGGAGTCGGCGACGTACGGCGCGACATCGTCGAGCCGCGCGTCCTCGCGCAGCACGTCTGTCGTCAGATCGAGCAGCCAGCTGCGCACGACGCTGCCGTGTCGCCACAGCTCCGCGATCGAAGCGAGATCGAGCTCGAAATCCTTACGCGACTCGAGCAGCGCGAAGCCTTCGGCGTAGGCCTGCATCATTCCGTATTCGATGCCGTTGTGAACCATCTTCACGAAGTGACCGGCGCCCGTCGGCCCGCAGTGCAGCCAGCCGCGATCGGGGGCCGGCGCGAGCGCCTTCAGCACCGGCTCGATCGCTTGGACCGCATCCCGCGGCCCGCCGACCATTAGCGCATAGCCTTCCGCGAGTCCCCAGATGCCGCCCGAGACGCCGGCGTCGACGAACGAAATGCCGCGCTCGCCGAGATACGCGCCGTGCGTGATCGAATCGCGGTAGTGCGAGTTCGCGCCGTCGACGACGATGTCGCCCGGCGCGAGGCGTTCGCCGAGCGCGACGATATGCTCGTGCGTGACTTCGCCGGCGGGGAGCATCAGCCAGACCACGCGCGGAGCGGCGAGGGCGTCGATCACGTCCTCGAGCGATGAGGCCGGAATCATCCCGCAGTCGCGCGCGAGCTCGTCGACGGTATGCTCGTCACGCGTGAAGCCGACGACGTCGATCGATGCGGCACGCAGCCTGCGCGTCATATTGCCGCCCATGCGGCCGAGCCCGATCATTCCCAAGCGCACGTTGACCTCCTCGCCGTGGATCTCGATTCGAGGCAAGTAGCATGCCACGCGCGCGACGGTCGCCGTTCATTCGGCGCGAGTTTATACGGCGTTGGGAGTGCCCTGATTCAGCGCAGGCCGAGCGGATTCAGCGCAAACCGAGCGACGGCTCGAGCTGCGCGACGCGCCGCCCGCCGGCCGCCGCAGCCAACGTCGATGCGGCGAGCGTCAGCAGCAGCGCGAGGCCGAGGTGCCACGCGCGGATCCGGCAGACCGGCTCGCCGCCGCCGATGCTCTCGGCGAAGAGGCCGTTCAGGATTCCCTGCACGACGAAGTACGCGACGCACGCGAGGAGCCACGCGAGTACGGCCGTGAACGCCGCCTGCAGGATCGGGAACCAGACGATGTCGCGCGTTCTGAAACCGGTCAGACGGAGCACGCTGAACTCGCGGCGCTTGCGATCGACGTTCGCCCAGACGCTCGTCGCGAACGACAGGCAGTAGCCCGCGATCGCCATCGACGCGATGATCCAATAGACGATGCCGAGATTACGGTCGAGCGTGCGCACGAGGGAGATGTCCGCGATGCTCGTGCGCACGTCGACGTTCTGCGCGAGCAGCTCCGCGCGCAGCGTCGCGACGTCGTCGAGCCCGCGCGCGTACATCCGGAAGCCGGCGAACGCGCGGTCCGCAGCTCTCGGCGCGGCGCCCGGCCAATCGAGCGCGGGCACGGCGCGGCCGTCGAGGAAATCCTCGATCGCGACGAGCAGCTCGCTCGACACGAACATGCCGTCGCGTCCGAATGCGGCCGGCGGGGCGATGCCGGCCACGTTCAGCGGCAGCCGCTCGGTCTCGACTTCGCCCTGCCGCGTGCGCGACACGATGCCTTCGACGCGCGTGCCGACGCTCGCGCCGAGCCGCTCCGCGACGCTGGTCGACAGCAGCACGTCGCGGTAGCCCTTCGGCGGCTCGAGACTCGAATCGAGCACGGGGTCGCCTGCGCCGGACGGGATCAGCTCGACGTCGATGATGCGGCCGACCTCGCTGTCCGGCACTCGCAACCGAATCGACGCGGCCAGGGACCGCGTTCTCGGCACGACGAACTCGACGTCGTCGCGGGCGCGCATCGTGTCGAACCACTCGGGCGTGTAGCGGCCGCTCGTGACCGGCGTGACCTCGCGGTAGCGCGGATTCTCGATCAGCGGGTCGAGCAGGTTCGCGATGATGCCGTAGCGCAGCCCGAACAGGACGAGCAGCGGGATCAGCACTGCGGCGAGCGCGAGCACCGAGCATCCCGACAGCACCCATTCGTGGCGATAGTCGTCGAGCGCGAGCCGACCGACGAGGCGAAGTTTGCCGTCCGGCTTCAGCATCGCAGCGAGCTCAGGCCGGCAGCGGCTCTGCCGAGCACACGCTGACCGTCATCGACTCCTCGGCGGCCTCGTCGATCTCGTGCGAGACGAGCGTGAAGCCCGCTTGCCGCATCAGCTCCTGCGCGTGACTCGCGACGATCAGCGTGACGTCGAGCTCGTCCGCGAGCTGCGCGAGCAGCGCAGTGATGCGCTCGGCGTTCAACGGATCGATTGCCGCGGTCGGCTCGTCCGCGATCACGATCGGCGGCTCGTGCGCGAGCGCGCGGGCGATCGCGGCTCGCTGCCGCTGTCCGACCGAAAGCGCGGCCGGAAGCTTGTCGAGCTGCTGGCGGATGCCGAGCCGCGCGGCGATATCCTCCGCTACGCTGCCGAGCGGCAGCTCGAGGAGCATCCGCGGCAGCTCGATATTGCGGCGCACGCTGAGATACGGCAGCAGCCCGCCGTGCTGCAGCACGTAACCGATATAGCGGCTTCGCCAGCCGCTCATCTCGTCCGAGTCGGCACGGCGCCACGCCGCGTCGACGTCGAGCGTCTGACCGCGAACGGGACTGAACGTGAAGCGCCCGACGGAGGTCGGCTTCAAAATCATCGCGAGGAGCTCGAGCAACGTGCTTTTGCCGGAGCCGCTCTCGCCGATCAGAGCAAGCTTCGCACCGCGAGGGATATCGAGCCGCGGGATGCGCAGACGAAACTCGATTCCGCCGGCGCTATAGGTCTTCGTGACGTCGCGCAGCGCGAAGACGGCGTCGACACTCAGGGCAGGGCCTCCAACAGCAGCGGATAGACGGAATCACCGTCGACCGGGCCGCCGTCGAGCGACACCCATAAGTCGACGTTGTCGTGCAGCGCACGATAGTACGCGACCTTGCCGTCGAGCTGGTTGATGAACTCGAACTGCTGCTGGGCGGACCATTGCTGCCAGTCGGACAGGTCGAGGTGCATGACCTCGCTCTGGTACGGCAGGCCCTCGATGTACTCCCGCATGTAGCCGAGCTCGGCGAGGCTCACGCCGTCGCTTGCGGCCGCGTCGACCGCCTCCGGATCGCGGCTGATGATCGCGGCGAGGCTGCGCAGCTCGTCGAGGAAGCCTTGCGGAGCGATCGCGCCTTCCTCGGCGCGCTCGACGACCCGCCGCAGCACGTCGTGCAGATCGCTGAGCTGGTCGCGCGTCAGCAGCACGCGCACGTCGATCGCGCGCTCGGCCGGGTTCGAGAAGTCGCGATCGACCAACCACGCGTCGAACAGGGCCGGCACACCTCCATCGTCGCCTGCGCGCTGCAGATAATCCATGCGGAGCGCATAGCCGAGCCGCGCGACCTTCTGCTGGAACGCCGACAGCTCGCTTCCGTCGTCGGCGATCGCGATCGTCGGCGTACCCTGGAGCGGCTGGAAACCTTGCGCGGCCGCGGCAACCTGTGCGGTCAGCTGCCGCATCATCGCGGCCAGCGCCGCGCCGAAGTCGTCGACGTCGCCGGCCTCGATCGGGTAGTAGAACGAGCCGATGTCCGGGACGCGCGAAAGCTGCCGATACTCTCGCTCGGCGAATGCATGCTCGTCCCGGCCGACCTCGGTTTTCAGATGGATCGACCACAGCGCAATCCCGCGGTCGGCGAGCTGCGCCGCGAGCTCTGCCGTGTCGAGCCCGGTCGTGCTGCGCGGATCATCGCCGAGGCGCGGCCCGGCGTCGGTGATCAAGATGATGTACCGCGCGAAGTAGTTGCCCCAATTGATTGATTCTAAAGCAGTAGTGACGCCCGCATAGACGTCCTCGTTGAAGCCTTCGCTCGATACGTCGGTCGCGTCGACCGCGGCGACCTGCGACAGGAACTCGTCGCCGCTGCTTGTCAGATCGGCAAAGACGCGCGCCACGTACCCGAGCGCGGGCACCGCCTCCGTGCTGTCGCGGAAGCCGACGAGACCGTACGCGACCTTATCGGACAGCCCGGCATTCTCGATCTGCGCGTAGACGTCGCGCATGATCTCGCGCGTGCGCTCGATATAGGGCCGCATCGACTGCGTCGTGTCGATCACGAACACGATGCCGGCGCGGTACGGATCCTCCTCGGGCGCCGGATCCCTGAGCGGCACGCTCGCGACGCGCAGCAGCCGTCCCTGATGATCGCCGACGAGCACGTCCTCGTGGCTCAGGATCGGCACGAGATAGAAGTTGCGGCGGATGTCGATGAAGCCTTCCGGTTGGATCGCCGCGACCGGCGAATCGCGGACGTCGCCGGCGATCGCCTGCTCGCGCAGCGCCTCGTACCGCGCCGCGTCGTTCGTGTCGATGATCTCGCGTAACGCGTCGCGCTGGCGGAACAGCAGCACGCGCGGCTGTTGCGCCGGATCCTTGAAGCCGACCGTCAGCGTCTGCTGCCAGTCGATCGCCTGCTCGGCGGGCAGCCAGCCGTCGATCTCGCCGGTGCTGTCGATGCCGACCTGCACGTAGTCGCGTCCGTCGACGTTCTCGCGGTCGTAGACGTAGAACACGGTGAACGGCGTGACCGGCTGCGCAAACGCGCGCGCCGCGCCCGGCGCATCGAGCAGCAGCGCGCCCGGAACGGCGATCACGCGCTGATACAGCGCGCGCTTGCCTTCGACGGTCAACGGCCGATTCTGTTGTGCATCGGCCGAGATCGCGAATACGGCGAGCGCCGCGATCAGGAGCCGCGTTGCGATGCAGAGCTTCACCGTCGTTGCGCGCATGGTCGTCAGTTCCATTGCAGCAGGAGGCGTTCGGCCTCGGCGTTCGCGTACGCTTCGCGCTCCGCCCAGTCGTGAAGCGCATCGAGCCGGCCCTGCGCTTCCGCGACGCCGCCGTCGAGCGCCTGCATGTAGTACTTGTACGCTTGGAACGCGTCGGGTCTGTCGAGAAGGCTCGTCGACGGATCGTGGTGCAGCGGGTCGTACGACGTCCCGAGCTGAAACGCGGCCTCGGCATGGCCGTTGCGGGCGGCGAAAAAGTACAGGATCTGCGCGTCCGCGAGCTCGCCGGCTTCGCGATGCGCCTCGGCGCGCGCGAACGCCTCGTCGAGATTCGGTCGGCCGGCTTCGCTTTGGCTGCGCAGCTCGGCGATCGTCTCGCGCGCCGTCACGCCGCGATCCGCATCCGTGACGGGACGGCCGTCCGGCGCTACCGTCGTCGTCGACGGGGAGTAGACGTAAAACAGCGCGGCGACCAGGACGACCGTGGCAGCCACCACGGCCGCCGCGATGATTGGACGGCTCATGGGCTCACTCCGAATGCCGGAAAGTCGAGCGGCATCATTGCGTTCCACGATATACCTTTGACGTTGGCAAAGCAAAACGCGCGCCGTTCGCGGGTATGATCGGTAGATGTAATGGCCCGAACTTTACGTAAAGGCACGCCCGCGACCCGTGCGTACGTCAGATTCAGACGTATCCGGCGGCGTTTGGTTCGCAGCCGCCGGGCTCGGATCGCGGCCGCCGCGGGCGCGATCGGCGCGGCCGCGTTCGCGGTCGGCGTATGGGTGGTCGTGCCGCTCGTCGTCGGCAAGAGCCTCGCGGCTTGGGCCGCCGACGCGCCGGGCCGGGCGGCTGCCGCACGCAGCATCGCCGTGAATCCGTTCACGTTGACCGTGACTTTGCACGACGCCGAGCTCGGCACGGCCGCCGCGTCGGCCGCGGCCCGCCGCGTCGCGCTCGATTTCGGCCTCGCCGCGCTGTTCGGACGGGACGTCGCGCTCGACGGGATCGACGTCGACGGCGGCCGGTTCGAATGGTTCGACGGCGGCGGCGCGCCGCTCGTGCTCGACGGCGTGACGGCCCGCATCGCAAACGTTTCCACGCGCTCGCCGGCGCGGTTCGACATCGACGTGAGAGATGCGCTCGGCGGCGCGCTGCGGATCGAAGGCGAGGCGGTGCTGGCCGATACGGTGGACGTGCGCGGCCGCGCGACGCTCGAGAACGTCGCCGCCGGGCCGGTTGCGGTGCGGCTGTTCGGCGCGCCGGCAGTCGCGGGTGCGGCAAGCGGCGTCGCGGACTTCGACTGGGATCGCGAGGACGGCACTTTGCACGTTTCCGCGCGCATCGATGTGATGCAGGCGTCGCTGCGCGATGCGAGCGGCAGCGCGTGGCTCGAAGCGGAGCGCCTCGTCGCGCTCGATGCAGAGGCCGATCTGCGGCAGGGGGAATCGACGGTGTCGGTCGGGACCGTCGCGCTGACCGCGCCGCGAGCGACGGTGGTCCTCGGCGCCGACGACGATCGCGCGCTCGGTACCGCGGTCGCAGCGCTGTCCGCGGGCCGCGTCGGGCGCATCGAGATCGACCGCGGCTCTCTGCTGATCGTCGACGCCGGGCTCGACGACGCCGAGCTCGACGGGCCGCGACCGTCGCTCGAGGCGCTCGACGTGTCCGGAGCGCTCGAGCGCGCCGCGGACGGGAGCATCGCGGCGGAGCTCGCCGCGCGGATCGCGGAGCAGGGCGCCGCGACGCTGCAAGTGCGCGCGACCGTCGGCGACGCGCCCGAGCGGGACGTCACGCTCGAGCTCGCGCGGGTTCCGGCGTCCGCGTTCGCCGAGCACATGCGGGCGCTCGCAGGCATCCGGCTCGCGGGCGGCACCGTCGACGCGCGCGTCCGCTATCGGACCGACAGTGACGGCGTCGAAGGCAGCGCGCGGCTCGGCGGCCACGGGCTCGTCGTCGAGCCGGACGATGAGCCCGCGGTCGTCGAGCCGGACGACGAATCCGGCCCCGTCGGCGACGGACGCGAGCGTGACGTCGCCCTCGCGCTCGCGTTGCTGACGGACGTCGCCGGCAGCGCCGAGACGGCGTTCGACTTTCGCGCGCCGCGCGATCCGGCGGCCGACGCGCGGCTCGATCGGATACTCGCCGAGGCCGCGCTGATTCACCTCGAGTCCGTCGCCGCGGCGCCGTTCGCGGCGCTCGGCGCCGCGATCGGCGTCGAGGCCGATGTGCTCGAGGCCGTGTCGTTCGCACCCGGGGTCGCTACCCCGGCCGACCCCGCCGTGCTCGACGCGTTGGCGGAGGTGCTGCTCGCGCGGCCGCGGATCGGCCTGCGCGTGACGGGCGTCGCGCACCGAGAGCTCGATCGCGATGCGCTCGCGGCGCAGCAGATCGAGCTGCACGTGACGCTCGCGACGGCGGGCCCGACGCTCGTGGCACGCCCCCGGCCCGTCGATTTCGCATCGCCTCGTCATCGCGACGTGCTCGACGAGTTCGCGGGCGAGCGCCTCGGCGCGGAGCGCCTCGAGACGATCGCCTCGTATTTCACGCGAACGCCGGACGGACGCATCGTCGAGGAGGAGGTGGACGACTACTACCGCGCGATCTTCGATGCTCTCGTCGAGAACGAAACGATTCCCGAGAACGGCATCGAGCGACTCGGCCGCTTTCGCGCCCGCTCGATCGCGAACGCACTGATGGCGAAAGGCGTCGCCGAGAGCCGGATCGAGATTGCGCCGGCTCGCGTCGACTCCGGAGAAGCGTCGGCCGCGGCCGAGCGCGGGCGGCACGTCGACGTCCCGCTCGAGGTTTTCGTCGTCGCCGAGGGCTGAGCGAGGCGGGCGCGCTCGCTACGCGGCACCCGTTCGTGTTTAATGTCGCCGATCATGATCTGCCTGCCTGAGCCCGATCCGCATATCGTTGCTCGCCGCGACGAGATCGTACGCGCATTGCGCGCGATGCTCGGCCGCGAGCGCTTGATCGACGAGCCGCTGCGGCTCGCGGCCTATGAGACGGATGCGCTTACGGCTTACCGGCAGCGCCCGCTCGTCGTCGCGTTGCCGGAGACCACGGCCGAGGTCGCCGAGATTTTGCGCTATGCGCATCGTGAAGGCATCAAGGTCGTGCCGCGCGGCGCCGGCACGTCGCTTTCGGGCGGCGCGATTCCTGCCGCCGATGCGATCGTCGTCGGGCTCGGCAAGTTCAACCGGATTCTCGATATCGACTATCCGAATCGCTGCGTCGTCGCGCAAAGCGGCGTGACGAATCTCGCGATCAGTCATGCGGTCGCGGATCGCGGCTTCTACTACGCGCCTGATCCGTCGAGCCAGATCGCGTGCACGATCGGCGGCAACGTCGCCGAGAACTCGGGCGGGGTGCATTGCCTCAAGTACGGCTTGACGACGAATAACGTGCTCGGCGTCGAGATGGTCACGGCCGAAGGCGACATCGTGCGTCTCGGCGGCCGGCACCTCGATGCCGGTCACTATGACCTCCTCGGCGTCACGATCGGATCGGAAGGGCTGATCGGCATCGTGACCGAGGTCACGGTGCGGATCCTGAAGCGGCCCGAGACGGCGCGTGCGCTTCTGATCGGATTCGCTGCGGTCGAGGATGCGGGCGCGTGCGTCGCGCAGATCATCGGCGAGGGCATCGTTCCGGCCGGCATGGAGATGATGGATAAGCCCGCGATCCACGCGGCCGAGGCGTTCGTGAAGGTCGGCTATCCGCTCGACGTCGAGGCGCTGCTGATCGTCGAGCTCGACGGGCCCGCGGCCGAGGTCGATCTTCTGATCGAGCGCGTGCAACGCATCGCTAATGCGCGCGGCTCGACGAGCTGCCGCGTATCGGCGAGCGAAGCCGAGCGGCTCGCGTTCTGGGCCGGCCGGAAAGCGGCGTTCCCGGCCGTCGGGCGCCTGTCTCCGGACTATTACTGCATGGACGGCACGATCCCGCGCCGCGAGCTGCCGCGCGTGCTGCATGCGATGAGCGAGATGTCCGTGAAATACGGGCTGCGCGTCGCGAACGTCTTTCACGCGGGCGACGGGAATCTGCATCCGCTGATCCTGTACGATGCGAACGCGCCCGGCGAGCTCGAGCGTGCGGAGGAGTTCGGCAACGAGATCCTGAAGCTTTGCGTTGACGTCGGCGGCGTGCTGACCGGTGAGCACGGCGTCGGCCTCGAGAAGCGCGATCTGATGACGTATCAGTTCGACGAGCGCGATCTCGAGCTGCAGCATCGTGTGAAGCGGGTGTTCGATCCCGATCTGAGGTTCAATCCGGGCAAGGTATTCCCGACGCTGCATCGCTGCGCCGAGCTCGGCCGCGAGCACGTGCACGCGGGCCAGGTGCGTTTCCCGGATCTGCCGCGGTTCTGATGGCGCATGCGACTCGCGAAGCGGCCTTGCGGCCGCGTGACCGTGCGGATCTGATCGAGATTCTGCGCGGTCATCCGCGGCCGCTCGAGCCGATCGGCGGCGGCACGAAGCGCGCCGTCGGCCGGCCCGTAGACGCCGATCCTGTCGATCTTTCGCTGCTGTCCGGCATCGTCGATTACGTTCCGGCGGAGCTCGTGTTGACTGCCGGCGCCGCGACTCCGCTCGCCGACATCGAGGCCGAGCTTGCGCGGCACAATCAGCGGCTCGCGTTCGAGCCGCCCGATTGCGGCGTGCTGCTCGGCGGCTCGGCCGCAGCGCAGAGCCTCGGCGGCGTGCTCGCAGCGAACCTGTCCGGCTCGAGACGTATTTCCGCGGGTGCGGCGCGCGATCACTTTCTCGGCTTCGAAGCCGTGAGCGGCGACGGCGTGCCGTTCAAGGCCGGCGGCCGCGTCGTGAAGAACGTGACGGGCTACGACCTGCCGAAGCTGATGGCCGGCTCGTGGGGCACGCTCGCAGTGCTCGTGTCCGTGACCGTGCGTGTCGCGCCGCTGCCTGAAACCGAGACGACCGTGATCGTCCCGGCGCGCGATGCGTCCGCGGCCGTCGCGCTGCTCGGGAACGCGCTCGGCTCCCCGCACGACGTGTCCGCGGCCGCATTCGTGCCTGCGCGCGGCGCGGCCGTCAGGATCGAAGGCTTCGGCGCATCCGTCGACGCGCGCGTGCGCGGTCTCCTCGCGCATGTCGGCTCCGGCGATGCCGAGATGCTTCGCGACGATGCGTCGCGCGCGTTCTGGCGAGCGACCGGCGCCGCCGCGGAGCTCGCGGACGCGCCGTGCGTCGTCAAGATTTCCGTGCCGCCATCCGATGCGCCGCGCGTGCTCGACGCGATCCGGCCGGAACGTTATCTGCTCGACTGGGGCGGCGGCTTGATCTGGGCCGCGTTCGCGGATGTCGACATCGAACGAATTCGCGGCGCGCTTGCCGGAGGTCATGCGATGCTGTGGAAGGCGCCGCGAGCGCTGCGGGAGTCGGTCGCGGTCTTTCCGCCGCAGCCGCCTGCGATCGCGCGCGTCGCCGCGAAGCTGAAGGCCGCGTTCGATCCGGCCGACCGGTTGAACCCAGGGCGAATGAGCGCCTAGACGTCATGCAGACGAGATTCAAACCCGAGCGCCTCGCCGATCCCGAGCTGCGCGAAGCGGAGCAGGTGCTGCGCAAGTGCGTGCACTGCGGCTTCTGCACGGCGACGTGTCCGACCTACGTTCTGCTCGGCGACGAGCTCGATAGTCCGCGCGGGCGCATTTATCTGATCAAGGACATGCTCGAAAACGATCGTCCCGCGACGGCCGAGGTCGTGCGGCACATCGATCGCTGCCTGTCGTGCCTCGCGTGCATGACGACGTGCCCGTCCGGCGTCCATTACCAGCATCTGATCGATCATGCGCGCGTGCATGTCGAGCGCACGTATCGGCGGCCGTGGCGCGAGCGGTGGGTGCGTGCTGCACTCGCGGCCGTTCTGCCGTATCCGCGGCGGTTCGCCGCGGCGCTGAAGCTCGGGATGTGGGTCCGGCCGGTGCTCGCGTATCTGCCCGCGCGAGTCGCGCACGTCGCGGGCCTGTTGCCGAAGGAGGGCGCTTCGAAAGCCGCGCAGACCGGTCGCGCCGACAGGGCGGCTGCGCCGAGGCGAGCACGGGTTGCGCTGCTCGAAGGCTGCGTCGAGTCCGTGCTCGCACCCGGAATTCACGCGTCCGCGCGGCGCGTGCTCGCTGCCGCGGGTGTCGACGTCGTTTCCGTCGCCGGATGCTGCGGCTCGATCGTGCACCACCTCGGCCGCGAGCGGGACAACCGCCGGCTCGCCGGCGCCTTGATCGAGCAGCTCCACGGCGAGATCGAAGGCGGCGGGCTCGATGCGATTCTGTCGACGGCGTCGGGCTGCGGCACGCACGCGAAGGACTATGGGTTTCTGTTCCGCGGAGATCCGTCGCTCACGGAGAAGGCGGCAACGGTGTCGGAGCGCGTACGCGACGTCAGCGAGTACCTGCACGAGATCGGTGTGCCGGCGCCGCAGCGTTCACCGGGCATCAGCGTCGCGTATCACTCCGCGTGCTCGATGCAGCACGGTCAGAAGGTCGATCTGCAACCGCGCGAGCTGCTCGAGCGGGCGGGCTTCGATGTCCGCACGATCCCGGAAGGGCACTTATGCTGCGGCTCGGCGGGAACGTACAACATTTTGCAGCCCGAGATCGCGGATCGTTTGCGGGATCGCAAGCTCGACAACATCGCGCGTACCGGCGCGCACGTCGTCGCGACCGGCAATATCGGCTGCATCGTGCAGCTCGTTTCGGGGGCGCGGGTCCCGGTCGTGCATACCGTGCAGCTGCTCGACTGGGCGCTCGGCGGTCCCGTGCCGCCGGGGCTCGAGCCGATTGCCCGAGCGACGCCGTAACTCGGCTTTGGACAGGAGATCGCCGTTGCCGATACCATTCGATCATCGCAGTCAAGAGTTGGTCTCGAGGCGGTGACGATCGACGGGGCGAAGCGGCGGCAGACGTCCTGACGGGCGCCGTTGCGGCCGGCACGGTCGAGCCCGAAACCGGGAAAGGCACGGCTGAACGCGGAGGAAGCGACTCCCGCTCGTGCCTCAATTGCGGCGCGATCTTGACGGGCCGATACTGCGCGGCGTGCGGCCAGTCCGCGCACATTCATCGCGACCTTCGCTCGATAGGTCACGACGTCCTGCACGCGGTATTCCATTTCGACGGCAAGCTCTGGCGAACCATGCCCGAGCTCGCGTTTCATCCCGGCAGGCTTACTCGCCGGTACATCGACGGCGAGCGCGCGAAGTTCATTTCGCCGATGGCGCTTTTCCTGTTCACCGTGTTCGCGATGTACGCCGTCTTCGCGTTCGTGCCCGCCGTCGAGTGGAACCAGCCGCCGCCGTTTGCGGGCGATGCGATCGAGTCGATGGAGGCAGACGCCGAGTTGCTGCGGCGCCAACTCGACGCGCCGGGCATCACCGCGGGGCAGCGACTCGAGCTGGAGCAGCAGCTCGCCGGCCTCGAGCTCGCGGTCGAGCTGTGGGAGGCAGCCGCGTCGGAAGATTGGCAGCGATACGAAGAGCTCCGAGCGGAGTATCGGCGTCTTCGACCGGACGCGGCGCGTGACCGGGCGGCCGACGTGGATCGCAACGATACCGGGAGCGCCGCGTCGGCCGACGGTGCGGTCGAGCAGGGCGGTCACGCATTCCGCGCGGCCCTCGAGAAGCTCGAGGACAATCCGGAGCTCGTCTTCTACAAGATGAAGAGCAACGGCTACAAATGGTCCTGGCTCCTCGTCCCGCTCAGCATTCCTTTCATGTGGCTGCTGTTCTTCTGGCGGCGCGAGTTCGGTCTGTACGATCATGCGGTGTTCGTGACGTACTCGATCAGCTTCATGATGATCCTGCTGATCCTCGGGACGCTCGCGTCGACGGCCGGGGCAGGCCCGGCGCTCTCCACCTTGCTGCTGGTGGTGGCTCCGCCGGTGCACCTGTACACCCACTTGCGCGGCGCATACCGCTTATCGCGGCGCGCGGCGCTCGTCAGGCTGTTCCTCGTGCTGCTTGCCGCCGCGATCGTGCTATCGGGGTTCGTCGCGATGCTGCTCGTGACCGGGGCGCTCGACTAGCAGGCCGACGAGGTTCTTGCCCAATCGCGGCTGCACGCCGCTGCGGCGTCGAGCGACGCCTCGAGCCGCTCGTTGCAACGACTATGCAGTCAGCTCGTCGAGCCGCTCCGCGAGCTGCGGCAGCGCGTCGATCGTGAGCTTGGCGACGAGCTCGTCGCGCGGAATTTGCCGGTAGCCGTAGCTCGCCCAGACGAAGCGCCAGCCAGCGGCCTGCGCCGCATGCATGTCGTGGTACGAATCGCCGACGTAAACGGCGACGTCCGGCGCGATGCCGAGCCGCGCGGCGGCCGTGTCGAGCAGCATCGGGCTCGGCTTCTTCTCGGGGACGCTGTCGCCGCCGAGCACGAGCTCGAAGCGGTCGAGGAGTGCCGCCTGAGCGAGCAGGGCCTCGGCGAAGCGCAGCCGCTTGTTCGTCACGCACGCGAGACGTATGCCGCGCGCACGAAGCTCGTCGAGCGTCTCGGCGACGCCCGGATACAGGCGGCTTCGCACGTACAGGTTCCGCGCATAGCAGGCCGAGAAGCGCTCGATCGCGGTCGACACCAGCGCGTCCGCCTCGGCCGGCGGAACGGAGCGCTCGAGCCCGCGGCGCACCAGCTCCTCGACGCCGTCGCCGACCCAATCGCGCGTGTCGCGCTCGGTCGAGCGGGCGAGCCCGAGCGACTCGAACGCTTCGCCGAGGCAGTAATTCAAGTCGGGGACGGAGTCGACGAGCGTGCCGTCGAGATCGAAGGCCAGCACGTCGATGCCGGCCTTCGAGAGTGCGGAGGTCAAAATACGCGGACCGCGATCTCGGCCGGCGCCGCGAGCAGGTCCTCGAGCTCGCCGTCGAGGCGCAGCAGTGTCAGCGAAGCGCCCGCCATCTCGAGCGACGTGCAGTACTCGCCGACGTAGTTGCGCACGATCGTGAGCCCCTTCTCCTGACAACGCTGGGCCGCGCGGCGGTACAGGATATACAGCTCGCTGATCGGTGTGCCGCCGAGGCCGTTGATCATCAGCGCGACACGGTCACCCGACTTGAACGGCAGATCGTTGTAGACGGCATCGAAGAGCTCGTCGACGATCGCGTCGGCGTTCTTCAGCTTGTCGCGGCGACGTCCCGGCTCGCCGTGAATGCCGACGCCGACCTCCATCTCGTCAGGCCCGATCTCGAAGATCGGCGTGCCCTTCGCCGGCGGCGTGCACGACGTCAACGCGATACCCATCGTGCGGACCTGGCCGTTGACCTTCTCCGCGAGCTGCAGCAGCTCGTCGAGGCTCGCACCGCGCTCCGCGGCCGCGCCGCAGGCCTTGATCACGAAGAAGTTGCCGGCGACGCCGCGGCGGCCGACCGTGTGCGTCGAATCCTGCACGGCGACGTCATCGTCGATCACGAAGCTCTTGACGTTGATGCCTTCGGCCTGGGCCATCTCGACGGCCATGTCCCAGTTCATGCGGTCGCCCTGATAGTTGTTGATCAGCACCAGGACGCCCTTCGGCGAGTTCATCAGCTTGATGCACTCGTAGCAGAACTCCATCGGCGGCGCCGAGAAGACGCCGCCCGGCGAGGCCGCGTCGAGCATTCCGGGACCGACGGCCATCACGTGGGCCGGCTCGTGGCCGCTGCCGGAGCCTTGCACGATCGACACCTTGTCGTTGGCCGGGCGGTCGGCGCGGTAGATGATGTTGTACTCGGGCTTGTAGCGCAGCAGCTGCGGGTTTGCGAGCGCGACGCCTTCGAGCATTTCAGGGACGAAATTGGCGGGATCGTTGACGAACTTCTTCATGATCTGGTCCCCACGGTTGTTCTCGTATTGTCTGTAGCTCGGATCGGCTAGCTCGCCTTGCTGACCGGCTCGATGCCGACCTCTTTGCAGAGGTCGTTCAGCATCGTCGCGACGGCGACGATTCCGGGGTCGGGGCTGCCGATGCTGCGCTCGCCGGTGAACGATTGCCGGCCGCGTCTCGCGACCCAGTTGCGCGTGCGCTCGATCGCGTCGGTCGCGACGGCCGTCGCTTCGCGCAGCACCTCGCCGGGATCGGCATCGTCGCGGTCGACGTACTCCTTGATCTTGTCGCGCACCGGAATCAGCGCGTCGAGCAGGGTCTTGTCGCCGGCGACCGCGCCGCCGCGCTGCTGAATGCCCTCGATCGCCGAGGTCAGCATCTTCTCGAGCTCGTCGAGCGTGATGCTCGCCTTGTCGCGGCACAGGGACCCCGCGCGCATGAAACCGGTTCCCCAGATCGGACCGGAGCAACCGCCCACGTTTCTGCTGATGATCATCGCGATCTTCAGCAGAAACGCGCCGATCGAGCTCCGATCGAGCTGATCCCAGTCCTTCTGCACGACGCGAAAGCCGGAAGCCAGCGAAACGCCGAAGTCGGCGTCGCCGGCCGCCGAGTCGAGCTCCGAGAAATATTTCTCGTTACGCAGCGCCGTCTCCGCGATCGATCTGACCGCTCGTTCGACGTCCGCGAGCGTGATCTCCCTCATGGTGTCGTTACCTCTCGTGGTAGCTGCCGCTCATGCCGCGCGTTCGGCGGCAAGCGCCTGGAGGTCGGCCAACGTCACGAGGACGTTCGGCGGATCGCCGAGCTCGGGCACGACCTTCACGGCGTGATCGAAATCTTCGTTCGTCGTATAGGTGCTCGTCGTGATCAGGCACGGCATCCCTGCGCCATGCGCGGCGAGCAGACCATTGCGGCTGTCCTCGATGACCATGCAGCTGCTGCCGGGCAGGCCTAGCCGCTCTTTCGCGAGGTTGTAGATTTCGGGATCGGGCTTCTTCTTCGAGACGACGTCGCCTGCGAGGACGAACTCGAACCGGCTCTTGCGCTCGGCGCCCATCAGGTCGAGAACGCCGTCGACCGAAATAGGATTCGACGTCGTGCAGACGCCGAGCCGGATGCCGGCGGCGGACGCATCGTCGATGATACGGTTGATGCCGGAGCGGAGCGGGAGCTGCCCCGACGCGATCATGTCTTTGAAGATCGCCGTCTTGCGCTTGTGCAGCTCGGCGATGAACGCGCTCTTGTCCTTCGCTTCGGCCGGCCAGCCGGCCTTCTCGAAGTAGGCCGTCATGCGCTCCTTGCCGCCGGCGACCTTCAAGAGCTCGCCGTAGAGCTCGACGTCCCACGAGACGTCGAGCCCCATATCGGCGAATGCGCGGTTGAACGCGACGCGGTGACCGTCGCGCTCGGTGTCGACGAGGACGCCGTCGCAATCGAAGATCAATGCTTGCATCGTCATCGCGAGCTCACGCGACCTTGGACAGGACTTCCGGCGCGCGATTCGCGCCGCCGAACTGCTGGATCTTCTCCTTGAAAAGAGCCTTCAGCGCGTCGAACTGAGCGCCGAGCACTCGCAGCGGCTCGTAGTCCTTCGGGTTCTTCTGGTGATACTCGACGAAGCTGTCGATGAAGACGTGCTTCAGGTTCGTCGAGATGTTGATCTTCGCGCAGCCGAGCCGAATGCAACGTTGGATCACCTCGTCCGACAGACCCGTGCCGCCGTGCAGCGCCATCGGGGTGCCGGTGCGCTTGTTGATCTCCTCGATCAGGCCGAACTCGACCTTCGGCTCGCCCTTGTAGTAGCCGTGCGCCGTGCCGATCGCGGCGGCGAATGCGGCGAGATCGAGCTCGCGGCAGAAGATCTCGGCTTCGTTCGGATCGGTCAGATGGGAGTCTTCCTCGGCGACGACCATGTCGTCCTCGACGCCCTTGATCTGGCCGATCTCGGCCTCGACGCCGACGTTCGCGGCGGTTGCAAGATCGACGACCCGGCGCGAGAGCTCGAGGTTTTTCTCGAACGGATGATCGGAGGCGTCGATCATCACCGACGTCCAGCCCATCTCGACGCACTTCTTGATCATCTCGAAGTCCTTGCCGTGGTCGAGATGCAGCACGACGGGGACCGGAGAATCGCCGGCGATCTCACGCATCCATTCGACGAGCGCGCGATGGCCATAGTATTTGATGGTCTTCGCGGAGGTTTGGATGATGACCGGTGCGTTCAGCTCCTCGGCTGCCGCGACCATCGCCTTCATCGACGCATAGTCGACCGGATTGAAGGCCGCGACCGCGTATCCCTGCGCCTTGGCCTCTGCCAGAACTGGCTTTAGATTGACGAGCGGCATCTGTCGTTCTCCTTCGCCGCGCGGGCAAAAAAAGGGTTTGGAAACAGCGGACCAATATACTTGATCGGGGCGGTATTGTCCCGGATGGACCCGGGCCGGAAAACCCGGATGGCCCTCCGCCGAAAAAAAGGACGGGGCCTTTCGGCCCCGTCCTTGCTTCTGTGCAGCCGCCTGCAACGGCGGCTTCGGGCGCTTTCGACTTACTCGTCGACGCGCGTGCCGCCGAGATCGAGGCTCGTGCCGTCCGGGAAGACGACGCCCGTCGAGTTGGCCCGCAGCGAGCCGTCCTTCGCCTGGAAGCCGGTGACCTGCACCTTCGTTCCGGGCGGAAGCGTGTCTCGCGTCCAGCCGCGGCGGAGCAGGGCGCTCGGCGCGCCGCCTTCGACCATCCAGCGCTCCGTCGTGCCGTCTTCCTTCGTCACGTCGATGTGCAGCCACGAGTGCGGATTGACCCACTCGAACTCGACGACCACGCCCTCGAGCGACACGGGCTTGTTACGGTCGAACTCCGCGGCGAAGGAATGGTGCGCGAGCGCGGTACCGGCAGAGAGCATGAATCCGGTCCCGGCCGCGATGCTCAAAAACGTCTTTCGCATAACCTGATACTCCTGATTACAGCTGATCGCTTCGCACTTCGTCCGGGTACTCAAACGTTACGTCTCGGTGCGTGCTCGTCGGCTGATATTTTAGACCAGTTCTCGTCCGTTGGTTCCTGGCTGCTTTCTCAATTCTGCTCCGGCTGCTCTTCCTGGGGCAGCAGCAAGTCGTGATAAAGCAACATGTCCGCGAACGGAACGCACTTGAACTCGAGGAGCTGCGCGTTTTCCTCGACGTGCCGGTACAGCATCATCTCGATGGTCCACGGCGCCGAGAACGTCGCCGGATCCTCTAGCGTCGCCTCGTACCAGAGGTGATCCGGCCCGCGCGGCGTGAAGCGCTCGGTAACCTTCAACGTGCGGCTCGCGTGGTTGCCGGCACGGTCGAGCCAGGTCCGGCCGTTGAAGCCTTCGGTCTCGACGACGAGCACGTCGCCTTCCCAGCGGCCGTTCGAGTAGCCCATCCACGTGTCGACGACGGCGGGCTGGTGCTCGACCATGTTGATGACCCGGTTCGTCGCCGCGAACGGGTAGACCATCAGGATGTCGCCGTCACCCTGGAAAATCTGGAACGGGAATGGCTGATAGGTCGCACGCGGGATGCCCGGCATGTAGCACTTCGCGGCAGGGTCGGCCTCGGGCCAGTTCGCCCGGTTCTCGTCCCGCTTCGCAAGGGCTTCTGGAAGGTACGGAATCTTGCCCTCGCGGACGACGCTCTGGCCGGCGGGGATCGCGGCGAAGGCACCCATTTGCCAGAAGTCCTCGAGCTGCTCGGCCGAATGTGCCTCGAGGTTCCAGTACGCGGTGTTCATCGCCTGCCAGATCCCATTGAGGTTCGGCTTGTCCAACAGGCGCTCCGGTCGCTCTTGTTGCTGCGCTTGCGCGGTATTCGCGGTGAAGGCCACTGCCATGGCCGTCGCGATAGCGCCTGCCAATCGATTTCGCATCTGCAAACTCTCCTCTGACAAAGTTTCCGGGACCTGCTGCTGCCGAATGGTAAAGGAAGCGCCGGTTCACCGTCACGGTTCCGCCCGGCCGCATTCAACGACGCGCGAGGTCCTGGGAACGACAGCGACGGTACCCCTCTTCAGCCATTCGGCAGTCTTAATTTTTCTGTAAGGCGCTCGACCTGTCGGCCGTCCTCGGGGTTTCAGGGTAGCGCAAATACGTTGACGGTGTCTCCGGCCACGATGGCGACGTGCTGCTTGCCGTCTCGATCCGCGTAGCTCATCGGATTCGCATTCGCGTTCCCTTCGAGCTCGACGCTCCACAGCTCGTCGCCGGTCCGGGCGTCGAAAGCCCTGAAGCGACGGTCGTTCGTCGCGCCGACGAACACTAGATCGCCGCCGGTCACCGTCGGACCCGCGCTGCCCGAGTTGCCGACGAGCTGCTTGCCTTCCGGCAACAGCTCGTTCAGGCCGAGCACCGATTCCCACAGGATCTCGCCGCTGTTCGTGTCGACGGCGATCAGCCGCGCCCACGGCGGCCGATGGCACGGCAAGGTCGGGCCGACCGGACGGCCGTTCTCGTCGAACTCGCCGCTGATCGGCGCGTTGAAGCTGAAGAACGGACCGACGCCGAGGATGCTCGCCCGGTCGTACGGCTGAGTGGAGCCGACCGCCTCGAAACTGTACGTCACGTTCGGGTCTTTCTCCTCGAGCCAGCCGACGAGCGACGTGTCGTGCGAGTTCACGTAGACGATGCCCGTCGTCGGGTCCGCCGCGACGCCGCCCCAGTTGATGCCGCCGGTGCCGCCCGGGAACTGAATCGTCGACGCGGGCGGCGCACCCTTCTCGTGGAACAGGAACGGCGTGAACGGCCCCGCGTTATAGAAGCCGCCGCTCATCTCCCAGAATTTGTGGCAAGCGGCGGAGTGCTCGGGCGTCGTCTCGTCGGGCGTCACGATCTCTTCGCGCGTGAAGCTGACCCGTGCGAGCGGCGGCGGCTTCACTGGGAACGGCTGCGTCGGCGAGTACCACTCGCCCGGCACGTCGCCCTTCGGCACGGGTCGCTCCTCGACGTCGATCACGGGCTCGCCGGTCTCGCGGTTCAGCACGAACAGATAGCTCGTCTTGCCGACGTGCACGAGCGACGGCACGCGCCGTCCGTCGACGATCGTGTCGAGCAGCGCGCCGGCGGACGGCATGTCGGCATCCCACAGGTCGTGATGCACGGTCTGGAAGTGCCATAAGTACTTTCCGGTCTCGGCTTCGACCGCGACGATCGAGTTGCCGAACACGTTTGCGCCGGGCCGGCCGCCGCCGTAGTAGTTCGGCGCAGGCCCCGCGATCGGCAGATAGACGATGCCGCGAGCCGCATCCACCGGAGCCGCAAACGCCCACATGTTCGTGCCGGAGCGGTTCTCCCAGCCGTCTCCCCACGTCTCGTTGAACGGCTCGCCGGGGCGGGGCACGGTCTGGAATTCCCACAGCTTCTCGCCGGTGCGCACGTCGAATGCGCGCGGATTGCCTGGCGGGCCCTGCGGCACCTCGTTCACGTTCGCGCCGATCACCGCGACGTGCCCGTAGATCGTCGGCGTGCCGCGGTACGGCACTCCGACGTCGACGCTGCCGTTCTCGCCGAAGCCTTCGGCCGGCATGCCGGTCGCCGCGTCGATCGCGATCAGCTGCGAGCCCGCGGTGAAGACGACGCGCGGCGGCGTGTCGGCGTCGCCGGCCCAGTAGCCGACTCCTCGCGTCGATACGCCGCCGGGTCCGCCCTGGCCGTCGGGTCGCGGCACGACATACGCCCAGATTTCGTCGCCGGTGCTCGCGTCGAGCGCGACGACCCGATCGCCGCTCGGCACATACATCACGCCTTCGATCACGAGCGGCACGGCCGTCGAGTTGCCGTTCAGGCGGTACGTCCACACGCGCTCGAGGCTCGCGACGTTATGCGTGTCGATCTGGTCGAGCGGAGAGTAGCGGGTCGCAGCAAGATCCCTGTTGATCGTGCGCCAGTCGCCGGCCGGCATGTGGCTGTTGCTCCAGCGGGGCGCGGCGCTTTGTGCGTGCGCGTGCTCCGCCGCAGCGACTATCAAGGCTGCCGTCGCCCCCGCGGCGACGATGCTCGGGATCCGCTTCATCATGCTTGATCTCCGCGATGGCTGCGTGGAAGGCAAAATCGCCTGCAAAGATACACGCTAGGCGCAGCGGGGCCCAAGCCGGGGCGCTCGACCCTCGTTCGAGCCAGCGCGTATACTCGGGCGGCTTTCGAAACCCGATGAGGAGTCAATCGATATGGAGCGGACTTTGCGACTCGGGCTTGTGGCGACGGGTGTCGCCGCTGCGCTGCTCGCGGCTTCGGTGCCGGGCGTCGCGCAGGACTCGACCTGGGAGCACCCGGTCACGCCGTGGGGCGATCCGGATTTGCAGGGCATGTGGCCCGTCAATCACATGACCGGGGTTCCGCTCGTGCGTCCAACGCAGTTCGGTACGCGGAACGTGCTGACGGAAGAGGAATATCGGCAGCGCGAGGAGCAGCTCAATCGCCGCAACGAGGCGTACGATCGCGAGATCGAATCGGGCAGGATGGGCATGGGGCACTGGGCCGAAGCGGGCCAGATCCCAACGCGCGTCGCATCGTTGATCGTCGATCCGCCGGACGGGCAGTTCCCGGAGCTTACGGAGCTCGGCAAGGAGATTTCGCCGACGATGGGCACGAGCTGGTTCCGCGATACGTGGGATCGGCCGGAGGATTTCGACGTCTGGGACCGCTGCATCACGCGCGGGCTGCCCGCGTCGATGTTCCCGATGCAATATAACAACGGCATCGAGATCATCCAGACCCCGGGATACGTCGTGCTGCGGCTCGAGATGATCCACGAGGCGCGCATCATTCCGGTCGACGGCAGGGCGCCGCTCGATTCGGAAATCAAGCAGTGGATGGGCGAATCGCGCGGGCGCTGGGAAGGCAACACGCTCGTCGTCGAGACGACGAACTTCAACGGCATCCCGCACATGACGAACATCGGCACGACGGGCTCGCCGGGATACAACACGCCGACCAGCGAGCAGCTGCACCTGACGGAGCGCTTCACGCGGATCAGTCAAGATCAGCTTCAATACGAGGTCACGGTCTCGGATCCGGTGATGCAGACGCGGCCTTGGACGGCGGCGTACACGTGGGTGCTGAACAACGACTATGACATCTTCGAGTACGCGTGCCACGAGGGGAACATTCAGCTGCGCGGGTACATCGAGACTTCGCGTTACGAGCGGCAGCAGCAGGCGCGGGAGAACTAAGTTCGCCGACAGCGGCGCGATTCCCGCGGGTTAGCGAAGGCGCGACGGCCGGCCGGCTCGATGTGTGCCTTCGCGAGGCACGCCGCAAGTACGTCCCTGTAGGCTCGTGTGCCGCCGTCCTGGCGGCACACGGCCTCGCGAAGGCACACATCGAGCCGACCGGCCTCCCACCGTTCACGCGTGATTTGGCCGGCGGCGCCGCGGCGGCGGGAAAAATCGTGCCTGGCACGAATTTTCGATAAATCGTGCCTGGCACGAATTTTCGGTTAGTTCTGCTCGGGCAGCGCGAAGGTGATGTACTTGCCGGGGCCGGGCTCCGGGAGACCTTCCCGCAAGCCGAACAGGCCCCAGCCGCCGCTCGCGATCGTGATGAACTGCCGCCCGTCGACCTCGTAGACCGCCGGCACGCCCTCCGAAGCCGCGTCGAGGCGGTACGTCCACAGCACCTCGCCGGTCTCGGTGTCGTACGCCCGGAACGCTCGGTCCGACGATGTCCCGACGAACAGCAGGCCGCCCGCGGTCACGACCGGCCCGCCGCGCGGCGCGTGGCTGCCGGTGCCGGTGATGCCTTGCTCGGCGAGGTACGCGACTTCACCGTTCGGGACCTGCCACTCGATCACGCCTTCGTTGAGGTCGTACGCGGTCAGCTGCGACCACGGCGGCCCGATCGCGGAGAGGCCGTTGCTCTGCAGCATGAAGTCGACGGGCACCGTATACGGCACGAAGTCCTCGCCCTCGTTCGGAATCGGTCCGCCGGCGCCGAACTGACCGCCGCCGCCGCCGCTGCCGGGCTCGCGAAGCTGCAGGTTCGCGGTCGTCGGCAGCTCCTTCGAGACGACGTACATCTTGCCGTTCACCGGATCGACCGCGCCGCTGCCCCAGTTCGCGCCGCCGTTGTGGCCCGGCATCATCACCGTGCCCTGCAGGCTCGGCGGCGTATACAAGCCCTCGTTGCGAGACGTGCGCAGGATCTCGCGCACGCGCTCCTGATCTTCTTCCGGGATGTACGGATTGATGTCGTCCTCCGTGAACGACTGCCGCGCGAACGGCGGAGGGGCGGTCGGGAACGGCTGCGTCGGCGACGATTGCTCGCCGGGCGCGTCCGACTGCGGCACCGGACGCTCCTCGATCGGCCACAGCGGCTCGCCGGACTCGCGCTCGAAGACGTATAGGAAGCCTTGCTTCGACGCCTGCACGACGACGTCGACCTCTTCGCCGTCGTGCTGCACGGTCAGCAGCTTCGGCGCCTGCGGCAGATCGAGATCCCACAGGTCGTGATGGATCGTCTGGAAGTGCCAGAGCCGCTCCCCAGTCCACGCGTCGAGCGCGACGATGCTGTTGCCGAACAGGTTGTCGCCGTGGCGGTTGCCGCCGTAGAAGTCGTAGCGCGCGGTGCCCGTCGGAATGAACACGATGCCGCGCTCGACGTCGACGGTCGACTCGCTCCAGTTGTGCACGCCGCCGAAAGCGTGCGCCGCGTCGTCCGGCCACGTGTCTGCGCCAAACTCGCCCGGACGGGGCACGGTGTGGAACACCCACACGAGCTCGCCGGTGCGAACGTCGTACGCATGGATGTCCGCCGGCGTCGAGTTGTAGCTCGCGCCGCCAGCCGGCAGCGACATGATGATCAGGTTCTCGAAGACGCGGCCCGGGTTGTTCGTCTGCAGCGGGCGCACGGAGTCGACGTCGTCGACGAGCCCGACGCGAAGGTCGACGCGCCCGTTGTCGCCGAACGATTCGATGATGTTGCCGGTGCGGGCATCGACGGCCGTCAGCAGTCCGCGATTCAGGAACAGCAGCCGGCGATCCGAGCGGTCCTCGCTTTCCCAGTAGCTGATGCCGCGCGTGCCGGGGCCGACGTCGCTCTTCCAGATCTCGCGCCCGGTGGCTGCGTCGAGCGCGACGAGACCGCCCTGAGCGCGCACGTACATCACGCCGTCGACGACGATCGGATTGAACAACGGGTTATCGCCGGTCTCGTAGCTCCAGACGACCTCGAGCTGCGTGACGTTGCTCTTGTCGATCTGATCGAGGGACGAGTACTGCGACGAGTCGACGCCGCCGAGATATTGATCCCACGTGCGGTAGTCGGGCTCGCCCGACGGCTGCTGCGCGTCGGCGATGGCGGCCGCGAGCACGCCCAGGGCGAGGCCGCCCGCCGCGAAGGACGTGCGAAGAATCGGTCGTATGCGCTTCATTGCTCTGCTCTTTTTTGGTTTTGGGCCCTGGTGGCCGGCCACTCGATACTAAAGGAAGAGATCCGGAATGTCCGCAGTTGGGCCCCGCTGCCACTGTGGATCAAAGGCCGTACAGCACCGGCATCACGAGCGACAGGCCGATCCACATCAGCAGCTGCAACGGCAGCCCGACGCGGATGAAGTCCGAGAAGCGGTAACCGCCGGCGCTCATGACGAGCAGATTCGTCTGATAGCCGACCGGGATCATGTAGCTCATGTTCGCGCCGAACAGCACGGCGAGGACGAACGGCTCGATCGGCGCGTTGAGCTGCTGCGCGACCCCGAACGCGATCGGCGTGCCGAGCACGGCGACCGCATTGTTCGTTACCAGCTCCGTCAACAGCGCCATGATCAGCATGAAGCCGGCGAGGACGAGGGGCACGGGCAAGTCGCCCATCAATGCAACGTATAGCGATGCGACGTAGGCCGCTGCGCCGGTCTCGGTCAGCGCGAGTCCGAGCGCGAGGCTCGCGACGATCACGAAGATGATTCGCCGGTCGAGCGCGCCGAGCGCGTCGCGCCACGTCAGGCAGCGAGTCGCTAGCAGCAGCGCGACGCCGAGGAGGGCGGCGACCGAGATCCGCAGCACGCCGAAAGCAGCGAACAGGACGACGCCGGACATGATCGTCAGCGCCGCGGAGGCGCGCTCCGTTCTCGGCACCGTGATGCGACCGTCGAGCACGAGCACTTGTCCCGAGCGCTTCAGCCGCTCGAGCGCCTCGGTGCTGCCTTGCACGAGCACGATATCGCCGACGCGCAGCGTCTCGCGCGTCACGGGCTCGACCGGCTCGCCGGGCTCGGCGCCGGAGCGGTGCAGCGCGAGCGGCACGAGCTCGTATGCATGCAGCACGCGGCTCGAGTCTAGCGACACGCCGTCGAGCGCCGAGCCCGGTGTCACGACGACCTCCGCCAGATGCTGATCGCTCGTGAGCGGATGATCGGCCGTCACGTCCTCGTCCGTCTCGCCGGCGAGAAGCGTTGCGCCGAGCACCCGCTCGAACTCTTTGAGGTTTTCGGCCGTGTCGCGCACGTGCAGCCGGTCGCCGGCGGCGATCACGACCGACGGCAGCTTCACGAGCGCCAGATTGCCGCGTGCGACGCGCGAGACCTTCATGCGGCCTTGAGTGAGTGCGAGCACCTCCGCGAGCGTCTTGCCTCGCGCGGCGCTGTCCTCGTTGATTCGCAGCTTCGCATCGAAGACGCGCGGCGCGACGTCGGTCAGCGGGGGGCGTCGATCGGGAATCAGGCGCGGCGCGATCAGCCATAGGTATAGGATCGCGACGGATCCGACGATAAAGACCGGCAGCGCGAAATCGAACATGCGCAGCTCGCGTAAGCCGAGATCCGCCGCAATCGTGACGACGAGGAGATTCGTCGATGTGCCGATCGTCGTCGCCGCGCCGCCGATGATCGTCGCGTAGCCGATCGGCATCAGGATTCCGGCAGGGGAAACCCGTGCGCGGAGCGACACTGCGACCAGCAGCGGCAAAACCGCGGCGACGACCGGCGTGTTGTTCAGAAACATGCTGAGCGACGCGACGGTCAGCAACGTCGCGAGAAACGCGAGCTGCGGACGCTCCGCCCAGAGATTCGCGAGCGACTGCGAGATCGGCTGCAGCGCTCCGGTCGTCTCGAGCCCCTTTGCGAGAATCATCAGCCCGGAGATGCCGATCAGCGCCTCGTTGCCGAAACCGGCGAGGACCGCCTTGGCGCCGAGCTCGCGCTGCCCGTCGATCGGAAAGAGCTCGAACCAGAGCAGCACGACGCAAACGATAAAGAAGCTCGACGCCTCGAGCAGGTACCGCTCGCGCGTAAAGAGGAAGATCGCGAAGAGCGCGAGCGCTATCGCGAACGCGGCGTGCAGGCTCGGCGGTGTCGGCACAGGCTATCTCGCGCCGTTAGCCGGCGTCGCGGTTGACGCGCACGTGTCCCCGGGACTTAGCGAGCGTTGCCGGTCGACTGGAGATAGCGGAAGAAATCCGAATCCGCGTCGATCATCAGCGTCGTGTTCTGGCCGAGTGCCCGATAGCTCTCTAATGTCTTGAAGAAGTCATAGAACTCGGGATCGGCGCCGAACGCCTCGCCGTAGATACGGGTCGCCGCGGCGTCCGCCTCGCCGATGATCTCCTGCGCCTGCCGCTCCGCCTCGGAACGGATCCGGCGCAGCTCGCGCTCCATCTCGCCGAGAATCTCCTGGCTCCGGCCTTCGCCCTCGGAGCGAAAGCGTGCGGCGATGCTCTCGCGCTCGGAGATCATGCGCGCCTCGACCTGCTGGCGGACCGAGTCGATGTAGTTGATGCGCTTGATACGCACGTCGACGAGCTCGATGCCGAGGCCCGGCATCAGCCGCGATGCGGCGCTCAGCATCTCGTCCTCGAGCTGCGCGCGGCCTTTGGTCGGCCGCTCGAGATCCGTCTCGGCAAGCGCGTCGATCTCTTCCTCGGCGAGGGACGAGACGTCGACTTGCCAATCGGCCGAGCGCACGATCTCCTCGAGCTCGGTGCCGGACACGATGTCGCGCACGACCGAATCGAGGATATCGTCGAGCCGCGTGCGCGCGCCTTGCTCGTCGCGGACCGAGCGCAGGAACTGCAGCGGATCGAGAATGCGCCAGCGCGCGGTCGTGTCGACGATGATGAACTCGCGGCCGAGCGTCGGAATCTGGCTCACGTCGCCCTGCCAGTCGAGAAGCCGCTTGTCGAAGCGGCGGACCTCCTGAATGAACGGCACCCTCCAATGCAGCCCCGGCTCGTCGATCACGCCGCCGATCGGCTCGCCGAACTGAACGATGATGCCTTGCTCGGCCTGATCGATGATGAACGCGGAGTTCATCACGACGAACATCAGCGCGACGACGACGAGCGCCGGAAACGTCATGTTCTTCATCGCGATCTCCCCGTGTTGCGATTCGTCCGGTCGGGCTCGGGCATAGGCGGCGCCTCCTGCGTTGCGCTTCTCGGCTGCGTATCCTGCTGCGGGCGAATCGTCGACGCGGCGCCCGCCGCCTCGCGCAGGTTCAGCAGCGGCAGAGGCGACATCTGGCCCTCGCCGCGCACGACGACGACCGAGCCGATGTTCGGCAAGACCTCGTTCAGGGTCTCAAGATAGAGGCGCGAGCGCGTGACCTCGGGCACGCCCTGGTATTCCGCGAGCACCGCGCTGAAGCGCGCCGCCTCGCCGAGCGCGCGGTTCACGCGCTCGGTCGCATAACCTTCCGCCTCGGCGATCGTGCGCTGCGCCGTGCCTTGCGCGCGAGGAATCTGCTGGTTCGCCTGCCGGTTCGCCTCGTTGATCATCCGCTCGCGCTCCTGACGCGCTTCATTGACCGCGTTGAACGCGGGCTGGACGCGTGCGGGCGGAACCACGTCCTGCAGCTCGACGGTGATCACGCGGATGCCGTTGTCGTACGCATCCATCGCCTCCTGGATCTCCTCGCGTGCAGTGTTCGCGATGTCGACGCGGGCGGTGGTCAGGACCTCGCTGCCTACGCGGTTGCCGACGACGCGGCGCATCACCGATTCCGAGAGGTCGCGCAGCGTTTGAGTGGGATTGCGCATGCCGTACAGGAACTTGATCGGTTCCTCGATGCGGTATTGAACGACCCATTCGACCTGGATGATGTTGAGATCGCCGGTCAGCATCAGCGACTCGTCCGGTATCGGCCCCGTGAACTGACTGCGGTCGAATCCGGTGCTTTCCTCCGTCCGGAAGCCGAACTCCTGCTTCAGCACGCGCTCGGTCGCGACCTTCTGCACCGTATCGATACCGAACGGCAGCTTGAAGTGCAGGCCGGGATCGGCGATGCCGTAGACGCGGCCGAAGCGCTTCAGCACGGCCCGCTCCTCCGGCTGCACCGTGAAGAACGAGGTGAGGATACCGATCGCTACGATGGCTGCGCCGACACCGAGCAGCAGGTACATGGGCCGCGGCGGGCGGGGGGCGGCCGGGCCTCTGCCCCTCGGGCGCTGGCCGATTCGGCTCAACAGATCCGTGATCGGGTCGTCGTTCTGCTTCATGAGAAACTCCTCTCGCCAGACCGGAAGTGTAGGCAAATCGGGGCTGCGATGCCTCACCTTGCGTATCGGAGCGATTCGTGCCGTACCGGCCCCGGGTCGCTATGCTGAGGCCGCGACTCGAATTTTCGGTCGGATCACGGAGGAAGACGAATGGCCCGAGACACCCGGGCGCCGGGGGTGCTGAACACGATCTGGGTGCTGTTCGCCGACGCTTTCAGCTCGTTCATCGCGCACGAGCCGTTTCGGCTCGCGGCTGCGCTCTCCTATTACTCTCTGCTGTCGATGGCGCCGCTGCTGCTGATCGTGATCGGCACGGCCGGATTCTTCTTCGGCGAAGGGGTCGTCAGCAACGAGCTCGTCGAGCAGGTCGGCAGATTGACCGGGCAGGAGGGCGCAGCGCTCGTGCGCACGGTGATCGAGAACGCCGAGCGGCTCGAGCAGGACGTCTGGTCGATCCTGCTCGGCGGCGGCCTGATGCTGTTCGGCGCGACGACCGTCTTCGCGCAGCTGCAAGGCGCGTTGAACCAGGTGTGGCACGTGAAGGCGGCGCCCGAGAATGCGCTCCTCGGATTCTTGAGGCATCGGCTCCTGTCGTTCGCACTGATCGTGAGCCTCGGGTTTTTGCTGATCGTGTCCCTTATTGCCAGCGCGATCCTGGCGGCGCTGCAAGGTTATCTCGACACGCTCGGCTTCGCGACGATCGGCTGGTGGCGTTTCGTGAACTCGTTCGTGTCGTTCGCATTCGCGACCTTGCTGATCGCGATGATTTTCAAGTATCTGCCGGACGCGCTGATCGGCTGGCCTAACGTCTGGCTCGGGGCGGTCATCACGTCGCTGCTGCTCCTCGTCGGGCGCTACCTGATCGGGCTGTATCTGGGGCAGGCGAGCGTCGGCTCGGTGTTCGGGACCGCGGGCTCGGTGGTCGTCTTCATGGTGTGGGTTTACTACGCCGCGCTAATCTTCTTCTTCGGCGCCGAGGTCACCCGGACCGTCGCCCGGCACCGCGGCCAGCGTGTCGAGCCCTCCGGGCACGCCGAGCCGGACGAGAACGATGCGCAGCCGGAGGAGTCCCGGTAAAGTAGCGCGTCGCCTCGGCCGGCGCGGCGCGTAAGAGGAATGATTTGAAGCTGAACGGATTCACGTTCTTTTGGAGCAGCACCGCGTTCACGGCCGTCGCAGGCTGCGCCGCTCATGCCGAGGACGGCGGGCTGCTCGACCTCAGCATCGAGCAGCTCAGCGAGATCCGTGTGACCTCCGTGTCCCGCCGTCCGGAGCGCCTCAACGACGCGCCTGCGGCCGTGCATGTCATCACGCGCGACGAGATTCGCCGCTCCGGCGTCAGAAGCCTCGCCGAGGCGTTGCGCCTCGCTCCCGGCGTCGAGGTCGCACGCACTGGCGCCCACGGATGGGCGATCACGATGCGCGGCTTCAACAGCGATCTGTCGAACAAGCTGCTCGTGCTGATCGACGGGCGCAGCGTCTACTCGCCGCTCTACGCGGGCGTCTTTTGGGACGCGCAGCATACGTTCCTCGAGGACGTCGAGCGCATCGAGGTCATCGCCGGTCCCGCAGGCACGATGTGGGGCGCGAACGCCGTCAACGGCGTGATCAACATCATCACCCGCTCCGCATGGGATACCGAAGGCGGCTTGCTGCAGCTCGGCGCCGGCGACGAGCAGGAGGCGTTCGCCGGCCTGCGTTACGCCGGCCGTATCGGCGCCAGCATCGCGGCGCGAGGCTACGTGCAGTATCTCGAGCGCGACGCGGCAAAGACGCCTGCGCTCGATGATGCGTTCGACACGTGGGACGTCGCTCAGGGGGGCTTCCGGATCGATTGGGACATCGACGGGCCGAGCGTCCTGACCTTGCAGGGCGACGTCTATACGGTCGACGAGTCGGCGCGGCTGCGGGGCGATTTCTCGCTCGGCACGCTGCCCGACGCGAACGTGCCCGGCCGGATCGACGTCAACGGCTACGATCTGCTCGCGCGCTGGGAGCGCCCGCTTGCGCGGCGCGGCTCGCTGCAGCTGCAGGCCTACTACGATCATACCGAGCGTGACATTCCGTTTACGTTCGCGGAGCGCCGCGACACGTTCGATATCGACTTCCAGCACCGGCTCGCGCCGATCGGGCGCCACGATCTGATGTGGGGCGCCGACCTGCTGGTCACGCGGGATCGAGTGCTCGGCAGTCAGTTCTCGATGTTCGTGCCGTCGCGGCGCCGAGATCGTCTGTACGGCGTGTTCCTGCAGGACGAGATCGAGCTGCTCGACGATCGGCTCTATCTGACGCTCGGCTCGAAGCTGCAGCGGAACGATTACACGGGCACGGAGCATCAGCCGAACGCGCGGCTCGCGTGGCGCGCGAGCGAGCGTCAGACGTTGTGGGCGGCCGTATCACATGCCGCTCGAGTTCCGGCGCGGTTGAACCACGATCTCGAGCTTTACGCTCCGCTCGACGTGCCGGAGCTGCCGGTGCCGGTATACGTGAACGTCGTCGGGACGGACGACTTCGAATCCGAGGAGCTGATCGCGCGGGAGCTCGGCTATCGCGTCAGCGTGCGCAGCAATCTCAACGTCGACGTCTCGCTGTTCGAGCATGCCTATCAGGATCTCGCGACGAACGAGAGCGCGGGTCCGCCGCAGCTCGTGCCGGGACCGCCCGCGTACCTGATTCTGCCGCTCGTGCAGGGCAACGGCATGAGCGGCGACGCTCGCGGCGCGACGCTGACGGTCAACTTCGAGCCGCTGCCGAGCTGGCGGCTGCAGATGCAGTACTCGCACCTCGATCTCGACCTTACGGCCGAGCCTTCGAGCTCGGATCGCGATTCCCCGGCTTCGGCCGGCAACAGTCCCGAGCATCAGGCGTCGATCTTCTCGTACGCCGATCTGCCGTTCGGCCTTTCGTTATTCGCCGGCGTCCGCTTCGTCGACGCGTTGCCGAACCTCAACGTGCCGAGCTACATCGCGGTCGACGCGAATCTGCGCTGGCAGATCAGGGACGACTTCGAAGCTTCGCTGACCGTGCGTAATCTGAACGATGCGCATCGCATCGAGTTCGGCGGCGGCAACGTGATCGAGCGCAGCGCGCTCGTCATGATCGATTGGCGCTTCTGACCCGGAGCCGCGCGCGCACCGAGCCCGGCGCTCGCGACAGCAGCGGAAGGGATTCGATGTCGGCTTGACATTCGAGCCAGCAGTCGCTGATTTCGACCCGCAGAGCCGCCGACAGCAGCCGCGCGCTCAGCATCAACCCGGCCGCTTCGGCCGCCGGCAGCCGGACCTCGAAACGGACACGCTCGTCGATCAGCTGGAAGTTGATCATCGCGCCGGCGTCGAGCCCGTCCGGCGCATCGGTGACGATCAAGGTCGGGCCTTCGATCGACGCGACGAGCTCGGGGAGCCGCCAGTTCTCGGCCGCACCGATGAACACGACCTCTTCACCGTCGAGCTCGCCGATCGAGCGCAGACGCCGTACGCGTACCGGCCGGTTCTGCAACGTGCGGCCTTGGACGAGGCGCGTAAGCGCGAGCTCGACGCCGCGCGCGTTCAGCACGGCGAACGTGATCGGATCGCTCGGGCCTGCTTCCGTCGGCCATTGCACGTAGCTGCCGAAGTTGTACAGGAACGCAGCCTTGATATCGGTCTCGGAGTATGCGGACGACGCGGCTGCCGTAGACGGCTGTGCATGAAGCGGAAAGGGTGCGGCTCCGGCGAGCGACAGCGCTGCGGCGCACAGGCAGCGGGCCGTCCAGGCGATGAGTCGCGCACGGATTCCCGTCATCGCCCGCCGGTCCGGCTCGACGACGGGCACGGGTGCACGTTCAAGCTCATTCGAATCGACGCTCGGAAGAGACGCTAAGTGGAACATATTCACCGATCGTCGGCCAGACCGGCGAGGACGTTTTCGATCGTCTTCAGGTCGACCGGCTTCACGAGGTGCTCCGCGAACCCCGCCTCGTACGAGCGCTTCCGATCGTCGATTTGCCCCCAGCCGCTCAACGCGATCATCGTCGTGTCGACGCACTCCGGCAGCGCTCGAAGCCTTGTCGCGACCTCGTAGCCGCTGATGTCCGGCAGCCCGATGTCGAGGAACGCGACGTGCGGGCGAAGCTCGGCTGCGGCCTCGATCGCGCCCTTCGCCTCGTGCGCGACACGCACTTCGTGACCGAGCGTCTCGAGAAGAATCGCCAGGCTCGTTGCAAAGTCGACGTTGTCGTCGACGAGCAGGATCCGCCGCGGCTGCGGGACCGCGGGCTCCGTAGCCGCTGTCGTGGACGGTGCAGGATCGTGTGTCGGCTTCGCCTTTGCGGACGCTGGCAGCCGAACCTCGAAGGTGCTGCCGTGATCGGGGCCGGCGCTCTTCGCCGAGATCGTGCCGCCATGCAGCTCGACGAGGCGCCTCGACAACGCGAGACCGACTCCGAGGCCGGACTGCGCGCGGCTCGTCTTATCGCCGGGGGCCTGCGTGAACATCTCGAAGATCATGCCGAGCGTCTCCTTCGACATGCCGATCCCGTCGTCCGTGATCGTGACCTTCACGCGGTCGCCTTCGAGCTCGGCCGCGAGCGCGATGTGCCCGCCGGTCGGCGTGTACTTCGCGGCATTGTTGAGCACATTCGAAAATACCTGCGACAGCCGCACGGCGTCGCCCCGCAGGTATATCGCATCGTCGGGCAAGGCGACGTCGAGCTGGTGGCCGCGCGCCTCGATGACCGGCCGCACCGTATCCACCGCGCTGCGGATGATTCCGCCGAGCTCGACCTCGGCCATGTGCACGGCGAGCTTGCCACGCGTGATCCTCGAGACGTCGAGCAGATCGTCGACGAGCCGCACCATGTGTCCGAGCTGGCGGTCGATGATGTCGCGGGCGCGCTGCGCGTCCGGTCCGAGCGTCGAGACGTCGATCATCCCGAGCGCATTGACCATCGGCGCGAGCGGGTTACGCAGCTCGTGCGCGAGGGTTGCGAGGAACTCGTCCTTGCGCCGGTCGGCAATGCGTAGCGCGGCCTCGGCGCTGCGGCGCTCCTCGGTTTCCTGACGGAGGCGGCGATTGGTCGTCTCGAGCGTTTCGGTCATCGAGCCGACCTCGCTGAGCATCGCATTGAAGGAATCGACGAGCACGCCGATCTCGTCGTCCGTCGTCTTCTTCGCACGGAGAGCGAAATCGCGCTGCTCGACGACCTTGCGCGCGACCGAGCTGACTGCGCGCACCGGGGCGGTGATGCTGCGCTGCAGCTGCAGCGAGATGAACGCGGCGACGCCGAGGCTGAGCAGGATCACCGCGCCTAGGATCAACAGATAATCCTGAACGCGGCCGCCGAGATCGTAGCTCGCGCGCAGGAACACCGTGCCGATCTCCTCGTTCTCGGCGATCACCGGCACGGCCAGCTCGGTCACCCCCCCTGCGAAGCTCACGCGGTGATCCGATACCGCTCGAGGATCGAGCGCAGGCGGCGGCTTGCCGAGCTCGCCGCGCCCTTCGTAGGCCGCGAAGAGCTCGCCGTCCGCGGTATAGATCGCGGCCGCGAGGATGTCCTGGCGAATCGTCAGCGGCGACAGGCTCTCCTGTGCCAGCTTCGGATCGTCGTACTGCAACGTGACCTTGTTCGCGTCCGCGAGGAAGGCGGCCTGCGTGCGGATGTCAGCGATCACGGACGCGCGGTAGCGTCGCACGTCGTAGCTCAGCAGTGCGGCGCTCGCGACGAGCAGCGCGGCGAGGGTCGTCGCGAGTATCACGGCCGTGACTTTGAATCGGACCGAGCGATGGAGAAGCGCGAACATCGTGCCGAAGTCGCTAATTCGGGGAGACGAATGCAGGATTCATCCGGCACCAGCCGCGGCGTTGGAATTTAGAAACATTAAGATAGGCTAAGCGTCGGCTGCAACCAGCCGCCGCATGCCGACACCTTGGCGGGCTTAATCGTCGATAACGGCCTGCAGCGTACGCGCGAGCCGCTCGAGCATCGCGTTCGTATCGTTTCCGGGAGGCGCACAGCCGATCGCGAGCATCGCCGCGGCGCCCATCAGTATCGATCCGGCGAGCCACGCCTTCTTCGCAGCCTCGTCGCCGCCGAGCCATGCAGCAAACGGCACGATGAACTGACTCTCGATGCGCTCGCGAACGAGCTTGCTTGCTACCGGCGATGCGCTCGAGCGGATCGCGAGCTGCACGAAGGCAAGTCGCTCCGGATTGTCCTCGGTCGGCCGGAGCATCGCTTCGGCGACGCGACGCCCGAATGTAGCGCGGTCGCCGGCGATGACCTCCATCGGATCCCTTCCCGTTGCCGCGAGCACCTCCGCAAACAAAAGCTCCTTGCCGCCGAAGTATCGGCAGATCAATGCCGGGTCGACGCCGGCGTCTGCCGCGATCGCGCGCAGCCCCGCGTGGTCGTAGCCGTCGAGCATGAAGCGCTGGCGCGCGGCGCCGAGAATGGCTTCGCGCGTAGTGGCGGCGTTGCGCTGTCGGATTGGCAGTGTCATGGGCGTGCGGGGCGCGGGATGAGGGTAACGGAACCGGTTCGGGACGCAACTGCGTTGACAGAGGCTAGCAGTGCGGATGTAATAAGTCACCATCTGTTGACACGCGACGCCGGGGGCCGCCGGCGTCGCGTTTCTCGTTACGCTGCAAGGACGTCACCATGCGTATTCTTCGTCTCCTCCCGGCGCTGGCGGCCAGCCTGCTGTGCGCGTGCGACGGCGCTCCGCCGCCGCAGGCGCCCGCAAGGCCGCAAGTCACCGCTGCGGAACCCCTGGTCAGGACGATCATCGATTGGGACGAGTTCGTCGGCCGCTTCGAGCCGGCAGAGCGGGTCGAGGTGCGGCCCCGCGTGTCCGGCTATATCGTCGAAGCCCACTTCGAGGAGGGACAGCGGGTCGAGCGGGGGCAGCCGCTCTTTACGATCGATCCGCGCCCGTTCGAAGCCCGGCGGGACGAGATGCGCGGCCGGGCCGCGGCGGCCGGCGCGCGCGTCGAGAACGCGCGCACCGAGCTCGAGCGCGCGCGCGGGCTCGTCGACATCGGCGCGGTCAGCACCGAGGAGCTCGAGGGCCTCGAGGCGGCGCTGCGCACGGCCGAGGCGGAGCTGACGGCCGCGCGCGCGAGCGTGCGGGCGGCCGAGCTCGACGTCGAGTTCACGAAGGTGCTCGCGCCGATCTCGGGGCGCGTCTCGTATCGGCGGGTCGATCCCGGCAACGCGGTTCGCGCCGACGAGACGGTGCTGACGACGATCGTGTCCATCGATCCGATCCATTTCGTCTTTCAGGGCTCCGAGGCGCTGTACCTGAAGTACAAGCGCGCGCAGCTCGACGGCCGCAGGATCGCGCGGATCAGGCTTCAGGACGAGCGCGACTATCGTTGGGTCGGAGAGCTCGACTTCCTGGACAACTCGATCGACACGGGCTCCGGCACGATTCGCGGGCGGGCCGTCGTGCCGAATGCGGACGGCTTCCTGACGCCCGGCATGTTCGGTCACATGCTGCTGCAGGCCTCGACCGAGTATTCCGGCGTGCTGTTGCCGGATAGCGCGATCGCGACGCGCGGCGCCGATCGAATCGTCTACGTCGTCGACGCCGAAGGCGTCGTTTCCGCACGATCCATCGAGCTCGGCGGGCTCCACGAGGGGCTGCGCGTGATCCGCTCGGGCGTCGAGGCCGGGGATCGAGTCGTCGTCGACGGTCAGCTGCGCGTGCGGCCCGGCCAGAACGTCGATGTCGTGCACGCGCGCCTCGAGGCGCCGGGGCCGGACGGCGCCCCGGTCGCAATCGTGCCGGCTGAGATCGAGCCGGGCATGACGGCCGCCGACGCGCGCTAGCGCGCCGGCGATTCCACCTTCCAACTGGCTGACGTCGTCAGCAAGGTCAAGGCTTTGGGCTCATGCGTCTAGCGCACTTCTTCGTCGAGCGTCCGATTTTCGCCACCGTGATCGCGATCGTGATCACGCTGGTCGGCGCATTCTCGTATCCGCTGCTGCCGGTCGCGCAGTTCCCGCAGATCGCACCGCCGACGATCAGCGTGGCCGTGACGTATCCCGGCGCGTCCGCGGAGGTCGTCTCGGAGACGGTGCTCGCGCCGCTCGAGCAGCAGATCAACGGCGTCGAGAACATGCTCTACATGACTTCGACGGCGGTCGCGAACGGCCAGTCGGAGATCCTCGTCGCGTTCGAGCAGGGGACCGATCTCGATACGGCGCAGGTGCAGGTGCAGAACCGCGTTGCGGTCGCGGAGCCGCGCCTGCCGGAGCAGGTGCGGGCGCTCGGCGTCGTCGTGTCGAAGCAGGCGCCGGGCTTTCTGATGCTCGTCACGATGAAGTCGTCCGATCCAGAGGTCACCCTCGACTATATGGGCAACTGGGCGAATACGGTCGTTCGGGATCGGATGCTGCGCATCGACGGCGTCGGCGACGTGCGCGTGTTCGGCGGCGGCGACTACGCGATGCGCATCTGGATCGATCCGGACCGCGCCGCCGCCCGCAATCTGACGGCGACCGAGATCGTGCAGGCGCTGCGAACGCAGAATGTGCAGGTCGCGGCCGGCTCGATCGGTCAGGCTCCGATGGACAAGCACGCGGCGGCGTTCCTGCTGCCGATCCAGATGCAGGGCCGCTTGAGCGACCCGGCCGAGTTCGAGGATTTGATCATCAAGGTCGAAGCGGACGGCGCGGTTACGCGCGTCCGGGACGTCGGCCGCGCCGAGCTGACGAGGCGCGACTTCTCCGTCAGCGCGTACTCGAGCGGCGGGTTGCCGACGATCGGCATGGCGATCGTCGCGCAGCCCGAGTCGAACGAGCTCGCGGCCGCGAATGGAGTGCTTGCCGAGCTCGACGCGATGCTGCCCGAGTTCCCGCCCGGCGTGACCTACAGCGTTCCATACAACCCGACGGAGTTCGTCGAGGCGTCGATCGGCGCCGTGCAGCAGACCCTGCTCGAGGCCGTGCTGCTCGTCGTCGTCGTCATCGTCGTGTTCCTGCAGACGTGGCGCGCGGCGATCATCCCGATCGTCGTGATTCCGGTCGCGCTGATCGGCGCGATGACCGCGCTGCTCGTGCTCGGGTACTCGCTGAACTCGCTCGCGCTCTTCGCACTGGTGCTCGCGGTCGGCATCGTCGTCGACGACGCGATCGTCGTCGTCGAGAACGTCGAGCGGAACATCCGCGCAGGGCTCTCGCCGCGCGAGGCCGCGCATCGCACGATGGACGAAGTCTCGGGTGCGCTGATCGCGATCGGCCTCGTGCTGCTCTCGGTGTTCATCCCGACGGCGTTCGTGTCAGGAATCCCCGGGCTTTTCTATCGGCAGTTCGCAGTGACGATCTCGGCCGCGGCGCTGATCTCGCTGCTGTTGTCCCTGACGTTGACGCCTGCGATGGCGGCCGTGCTGCTGCGTCCGCACCAAGCGCACGGCGATGCGGCGACCGGCCCGCGCTGGCTCCGGCCGCTGCGCCGTGCCGGCGACGCGTTCAACCGCTACTTCGACGAGCTCGGCGAGCGCTACGGACGGCTGACGTCGAGAACGGTTCGGCACGCGGCGATGATGCTCGTGCTCTATGCGGGGCTCCTCGCGCTCACCGGCTGGCGTTTCGTCGCGACGCCGGGCGGCTTCATTCCTGAGCAGGACCAGGGTGCGCTGATCGGCGTGATCACGCTGCCGCCGGGCGCGTCGTCCGCTCGTACGAACGAGGTGATGCAGCAGGCGATGGCGATCGTCGAGGAGCTGCCGGGCGTTCAGGAGGTCGTCGCGTTCTCGGGCTTCAATGCCGCGAGCTCGTCGCTCGAGTCGAACTCCGGCGCGCTGTTTGCGCGGCTTACGCCGTTCGACGTGCGCGAGCGCGAGGGCGTGACCGCCGTCGGTCTGAGTCAGGTTCTGTCGCAGCAGCTCGCGGCAATTCAAGGCGCGTCGATCGTCGTGATCCCGCCGCCGACCGTGCAGGGCATGGGTAACGGCGGCGGCTGGCGCATGATGATTCAGGACCGCACCGGCGCGAACTACGCGGCGCTCGAGGCCGCTGCGAACGATCTCGTCGCCGCGGCCGCCGAGCGTCCGGAGGTCGTCGGCACGTTCAGCCAGTTCAGCACCGGCGCGCCGCGGCTCTTCGCCGAGCTCGATCGCGACAAGGCGCAGCTCCTCGGCGTCCATCCGGGCGACGTCTACAGCACGATGAACGTCTATCTCGGCTCGCTGTACGTGAACGACCTCAACCTGTTCGGCCGCACGTACCAGGTCGTCGCGCAGGCGGAGCCTTCGTATCGCGACGATCGTACGGACATCTTGAATCTGCGCGTTCGCTCGGTGTCCGGAGAGATGGTGCCGCTCGCGTCGTTGCTCGAGCTCAAGGAGGATTCCGGCGCGACGCGCGTGATACGGCACAACTTGTTCCCGACCGCCGACATCCGTGGCCAGCCCGCGCCCGGCTTCTCGTCCGCGCAGGCGCTCGATGCGATGGAGCGGCTCGCGGCCGAGCGGCTTCCGCAGGGCATGAGCTTCGAATGGACCGATATCGCGTTCCAGGAGCGGCTCGCCGGCAATACCGGCCTGCTCGTGTTCGGCCTCGCCGTCGTGTTCGCGTTCCTCGTGCTCGCGGCGCAGTACGAGGCGTTCACGTTGCCGCTGTCGGTCATCCTGATCGTGCCGATGTGTCTGCTCGCCGCGATCCTCGGCGTGAACCTGCGCGGCATGGACGTGAACATCCTCACGCAGATCGGCCTCGTCGTGCTGATCGCGCTGGCCGCGAAGAATGCGATCCTGATCGTCGAGTTCGCGAAGCAATACGAGGAGCGCGACGGGCTGTCGCGCTTCGACGCGGCGATCGCCGCGGCGCGGACTCGCCTGCGTCCGATCCTGATGACGTCGTTCGCGTTCATTCTCGGCGTGCTGCCGCTCGCGATCGCGGAGGGGCCGGGCAAGGAGATGCGTCAGGCGCTCGGCACGGCCGTGTTCTTCGGCATGATCGGCGTCACGTTGTTCGGTCTGATCTTTACGCCGGTCTTCTACGTCGTCTGCAGAAAGCTCGGCTGGCAGCGGAGGGCGTCGGCATGAGCGGCGCTCGCCTGAGTATTCTCGGCGCTGCGCTTCTGTCGCTCGTCGGCTGCGCCGTCGGTCCCGATTATCGCGAGCCGGAGCCCGACCCGGCCGCGCGCGCGCCGTTCGCCGGCGCCGACGTCGACGCGTTCGTGCCGGAGCCGCCGCGCGACGACTGGTGGCGGCTCTATGACGATCCGGTGCTCGATGCCGTCGTCACCGAGGCGCTCGACGCGAATACGGACCTCCGCGCCGCGGCCGCGAATCTCGCGCGCGCGAATGCCGTGCTGCGCGAGGCGCGCGGCGAGCGGCTGCCTGCGACGACGTTCAGCGCGGGCTCGACGAGCGGCCGGCAGAACTTCGTGCAGCAGGGCTTCTCGTTCGAGGACACGATCTACGACGTCGGCTTCGATGTCTCGTACCAGCTCGACCTCTTCGGCCGCGTGACCCGTGCGATCCAGGCCGCGAGGGCGGACGCGCAAGCCGTCGAGGCCGTGCACCGCACCGTGCAGATCACGGTCGCGGCCGAGACGGCGCGCGCGTACGTCGCCGCGTGCGCGGCGCGCCTCGAGCTCGCCGCGGCCGAGCGCAGCCTCGCGCTGCAGCGCGAGACGCAGGCGTTGACCGAGCGCCTCTACGAGGCGGGTCGCGGCACCGCCCTCGACGTGGCGCGTGCGTCCGCTGCGGCCGAGCAGACGCGCGCGGCCATACCGACCCTCGAGGCCGCGCACTCGACCGCGCTCTACAGGCTCGCCGTGCTGATGGGCCGCGCGCCGACCGAGTTTCCGGTGCAGGCGGCCGAGTGCGAGGCGCCGCCGTCGACCGACGCGCCGATCGCGGTCGGCGACGGCGAGCTGCTGCTCGCGCGACGTCCGGACATCCGCGAGGCCGAGCGTCGGCTCGCTGCGGCCACGGCGCGGATCGGCCTTGCGACGTCGCAGCTTTACCCGAGCGTGAGCCTCGCCGGCACGGCCGGGGCGGTCGCGCTGTCGACGTCGGATCTCGACAGCGGCGATGCATCCCGCTGGACGTTCGGGCCGCTGCTTCGCTTCAGCTTCCCGAACCGCACGATAGCGCGGACGCGCGTCGCGCAGGCCGAAGCCGACGCCGAGGCCGCGCTCGCGGCGTTCGACGGCGCATGGCTGAACGCGCTGCGCGAGGTCGAGAGCACCCTAGCGGACTACGCCAAGGAGCTCGAGCGCCGCGCCGCGCTCGAAGCGGCGCGTGCGCACGCGGAGAACGCGTCCCGTCTCGTCGATGCGCGTTTCGACGCGGGGCAGGTCAGCCTTCTCGACGTGCTGCAAGCGGATCTCGCGCTTGCCGAGACCGAGATGGCGCTCGCGCGCTCGCAGGCGCGGGCGGCGGACCTCGAGGTGGCGTTGTTCCTCGCGCTCGGCGGCGGGTGGGGCACGCGCTGACCTTTCCGATACGCTGACCTCGAGCCCGCGGCGCGACCGACGACAGTCAGGGCCGCTGCCGACACGAGCCTCCGTTTGCCGGTAAGATGCGATCCGTGGGCAAGTGCTCGTCGCGGGCGAACGGTCGCGTTCGCACCGGAGCGAGCGTGCGTCGCCGCCTTCGGATACTCTTCCCGGCATCATCATGCGACGGGATGCGGAACGGCTCCGCGGCCCGTTAACGAGAAGAAGGGAGCAAGGGAACCCCCATGAGCACGATGCGCCTCGATCTGATCTCCATCGGATGCCTCTCGGTGCTCGCGGCCGGTATCGCGGCCGCGCAGAGCCCGGCCCCGTCGGACGCGCTCGCCGCCGTCGCGGCGGCGCCGGTCACGGACGACGTGCTCGAGCGGCCGGACCCGGCCGACTGGCTGATGTACAGCCGCACCTATGACGCGCAGCGCTTCAGCCCGCTCGATCAAATCAACCGCGACAACGTCGCCGCGCTCGAGAAGGCTTGGACGAAGCCGCTTCCGCCGGGAAATATCGAGATCGTTCCGCTCGTCTACAAAGGCGTCATGTATCTCGTGACGCCCGGCGGGCGCGAAGGGCCGAGCGAGGTGCTTGCGCTCGATGCCGCGACCGGCGACGAGCTTTGGAGATATACGCCCGAAGGGCAGGCGGGGTCGCGCGTGAAAGCGCTCGCGATCTACGACGACATGATCTACTACACCGCGCCCGGGCCGCGTAACCAGCCGAACTCCGTCGTCGCGCTCGATGCGGCGACCGGCGACGTGCGCTGGGAGACCGGCGTCACGATCGAGGCGCATACCTCGGGCGCGATCGTTGCGGACGGTAAAGTGATTTCGGGCCGCACGTGCAACAGCACGCGCGAGGAATGCTACATCGTCGCGCACGACGCGAAGACCGGCGAGGAGGTCTGGCGCTTTTATACCGCGCCCGACGCAGGCGAGCCGGGCGACGAGTCGTGGGGCGGCACCCCGCCGAGCGAGCGGCGGGCGTCGACATGGGGATTGCCGGGAACGTACGACCCCGAGCTCGGGATCGTATACTGGGGCATCTCGAATCCGATGCCGAACACGCGCGCGGACCGGCATGGCGGCGATCACGAGGCGATCCCGCGCCACGCGCCGGCGGATCTCTACAGCAACTCGACCGTTGCGCTCGACGTCGATACCGGCGAGCTCGTCTGGTATTACCAGCATCTGCCGGGCGACGACTGGGACATGGACATCAACCAGGAGAAGGTGCTGATTCGCACCGTCGTCGACCCCGATCCCGAGCACGTGAAGTGGATCAGCGCGAGCCTCGAGCGCGGCGTGGAGCGCGACATCGTCGTGACGGTCGGCGAGGGCGGCGGCATCTGGGTCAACGATCGCGAGACCGGTGAATTCATCTGGGCGACGCCGTTCCCGTTCGATACGCCGCATTTCATCCTGTCGGATATCGACGTCGAGACCGGTGCGACGTACATCAACTGGGATCTCGTGCTGAAGGAGCCCGGCGCGAACAGCCTGATCTGCTACTGGAATACGCGCAGCTACTGGCCGACGGCCTACCACCCCGACACGAACTCCCTGTACGTGCCGTACGTCGACCATTGCCTCGACATGACCCGGGCCGTGCCCGGCGGCGCCGGCGAGCGGCGCACGGGCGCGCTTCGACCGGGCGCCGATCCTGCGAAGTTCGCCGGGCTCGCGCGCATCGACATGACGACCGGCGAGATGCACGTGCTCTACGAGGGCAGGGCGGCCGGCGTCGGCGCCGTGCTCGCGACCGCGGGCGGCCTCGTGTTCTGGGGTGACATCGGGCAGGTGCTGCGCGCGTTCGATGCGCAGACCGGCGAGATCCTGTGGGAGTCGGAGCCGCTCGGTGCAAGCGTGCAGAACAGCACGATCACGTACGCGGTCGACGGCAAGCAGTACATCGCGGTCGTGAACGGCGAGCAGTTGATCGGCGCCGGAATGCTCGCGAGCCCGGCCGAGTTCGCGTTGCCCGAGAATCGCGGCAACTCCATCAACGTGTTCGCGTTGCCCGAGCAGTGAGCGCGCGCAGCGGCAGGCATTTCCTGCAGATTCCCGGTCCGACCAACGTGCCGGATCGCATCCTGCGGGCGATCGATCGTCCGACGATCGATCACCGCGGCCCGGAGTTCGCCGCGCTCGGCCGCGAGGTGCTCACCGGGATTCGCGCGATCTTCAAGACCCGGCACCCGGTCGTGATCTATTCGGCGTCCGGCACCGGCGCATGGGAGGCCGCGCTCGTCAACGTGCTCGCACCCGGCGATACGGTGCTGATGTGCGAGACGGGACATTTCGCCGCGCTGTGGGCGAGGCTCGCGTCGCGGCTCGGTCTCGAGGTCGTGATGATCCCGACGGACTGGCGGCGCGGTGCGGACACGGCCGCGATCGAGGCGCGCCTTGCGGACGATCGCGAGCGGCGCATCAAGGCCGTTTGCGTCGTGCACAACGAGACGTCGACCGGCGCAGTGACCCGGATCGACCGGGTTCGTCGGGCGCTCGATGCCGCGCATCATCCGGCGCTGCTGCTCGTCGATACGATCTCGTCGCTCGGCTCGCTCGATTTCCGGATGGACGAGTGGGGGGTCGACGTGACCGTTGCCGGCTCGCAGAAGGGCCTGATGCTGCCGCCGGGGCTCGCGTTCAACGCGGTCTCGGACAAGGCGCTCGCGGCCGCGAAAGCGATGCGCTGCCGGAGCACGTATTGGGACTGGCAGGAGATGCTGGCCGTCAACCCGAACGGCTTCTTCCCGTACACACCGTCGACGAATCTGCTGTTCGGCCTGCGAGAGGCGATCGCGATGCTGCTCGAGGAGGGGCTCGACGCCGTGTTCACGCGGCATGCGCGGCATGCCGAGGCCACCCGGCGCGCCGTCGCCGCGTGGGGGCTCGAGCTGTGGTGCGCCGAGCCCGACGAGCGCAGCAATGCATTGACCGCCGTGCTGATGCCTGACGGTCATGATGCGGACGAGATGCGACGCAAGACGCTCGACGCGTTCGACCTCTCGCTCGGCGCGGGGCTCGGCAGGCTCGCTGGCAAGGTGTTCAGGATCGGCCATCTCGGCAGCTTCAACGACCTGATGCTGGCCGGCACGTTATCGGGCGTCGAGATGGGCCTCGCGCTCGCCGGGGTCCCGCACCGGGCCGGCGGCGTCCAGGCCGCGCTCGACTACCTCGTCGACGCCGCGCGGCGCGCGTAAGTGCCGGTTTCCATACGCGAATGACAACCCTCATCAACTGCAATTGACAACCATTCTCAATGCGCTCATCCTACAGCGCATGTACATTTGCATCTGCAACGGCCATCGCGAGAGCGACATCCGCGACGCGGCCCGTCAAGGACTTTGTTCGGCGCGCGAGATCTACCGGCGGCTCGGCAAGCCGGTACGGTGCGGGCGCTGCCTGGAAGTGGCGACCGAGGTTATCGAGGAAGTACGGGCGACGATGAACGACGGCCCGGCGGAGATCTCCGAGGTTGCATAGCTGGCGCGCGTTGCATCCAGGCACCGTGCTCGCGCTCGTCGAGCACGCGGGCCTGTTGATGCGGCGAAAGCGGCCTGCGGCCGCGCCTGCTTCTACTCCGCCGGCTCGCTCTGAAGCTGAATGTAGTTCTGAAGACCCACGCGCTTTATCAGCTCGAACTGAGCCTCCAGCTTATCCACGTGCTCCTCTTCGTTAGCGAGGATTTCCTCGAGCAGGCGACGGGAGACGTAGTCGTTCGCGCGCTCGCACAGCGCGATGCCCTCGCGCAGCAGCGGAATCGCGCGCTGCTCCTGGCGCAGGTCGCATTTCAAGATTTCCTCGACGTCCTCGCCGATGAACAGCTTGCCGAGATCCTGCAGGTTCGGCAGCCCCTCGAGGAACAGGATGCGCTCGATCAGCCGATCGGCGTGACGCATCTCATCGAGCGACTCCTCGTACTCGTACTTGGCGAGCTTCGTGACGCCCCAGTTGCGCAGCATGCGCGAATGCAGAAAGTACTGGTTGATCGCGGTGAGCTCGTTGTAGAGCACCTTGTTCAACATCGCTACTACGTCGTCGTTGCCTTTCATGCCGGCTCACTGCTTCCGAGTACGGTGAAAGGCTACCACAGTGCGCTGTCGGCCGCTCTTCGCGCGCCCCTCACAGGTACGGGGTGAAGAGCCAGGCGGCGCCGTCGCGAATCCGCTCGAGAAGCGGCCGCCCGTCCACTTCCTGCAAGGTGACCGGCGCGGAGCGCGCACGACTGCGCTCGAAGTGCTCGACGAGATCGCCGACGACGTCGGGGTCATGGATCTCGACTGCGAGCTCGAAGTTGAGCCGCAGGCTGCGCGTATCGAGATTCCACGAGCCGACGATCGCGCGGCCGTCGTCGACGATCAGCAACTTCGTATGCACGAACGGGGCAGGCTGATAGTAGATGCGCACTCCGAACAGCAGCAGCTCCCAGAGCATGTGGCGCGTCGCCCAGTGCATATACGGTAAGTTGTTCTCGGCCGGGAGCACGACTGCGACCTCGACGCCGCGCAGCGCCGTCGCCTGCATGACGCCGATCAGCTCGGGCGGCGGCAGGAAGTAGGGCGTCATGATCGCGACCCGTTGCCGCGCGCTCGCGATCGCTTCGAGCAGCAGCGCGACGAGCGGATCGCGGTTCTCGTCCGGCCCGTCGGGGACGACCCGGCAACGCGCGCGGCCGCGCTCGGCGGCGCGGGCCGTGCCGATCGTCAGCGTTTCGCGCGTCGCGAACTGCCAGTCCGCCGCGAATACCGTCTCGAGGGGCGCCACGACCGGACCCTCGAGCTTGAAGTGCAGATCGACGACCGGACGTTTGCGCGCCGAAGCTTCGACTAGATGCCGATCGTCGAGGTTCATCCCGCCGGTAAACGCAACCTCGCCGTCGACGATCAGCAGCTTGCGGTGATTGCGCATGTTGATGCGCAGCGCCGGAGGCAGAATCCGCGGCGGCAGGAAGCGCGCGAGCCGGACGCCGCGTCGGCGCAGATCGCTGCCCGCTCGCGGCCATGTGTAGAGCTCGCCGATGCCGTCGATGAGCACGCGGACGCGGACGTTGCGGCGATGGGCATCCGCGAGCGCGTCGATCAGCTCGCCGCCGACGCCGGCCGTTCCGAAGATGTAGGTCGCGAGCCAGATGTAGCGCTCGGCGCCGCGAATCGCGGCCAGCATCGCCGGATAGGCCTGCTCGCCGTTGTGCAGGATCTCGACGCGGTTGCCGTCGATATACGGAAACTCTTCAGCCGGCGCGATCGGCGCTTTCGACACGTGCGTGCCGCGCAGCAGGCGCGCGCGCGTCTCGACGCGGTTGATACCGAATAAGTAGTAGAGGAATGCGCCGGCGAACGGCAGCGTGAGGCTGACCGCGATCCACGCGAGCGCGGCCTGCGGTCGGCGCTTGTTCAGCAGCGCGTGCACCGCGGCGACGAGAGCGATCGCCGTTGCGAGAACGGTCAGCGCCGCGCCGAGCCGCATTCGAGGCACCGTGGTATGGAACTTGCTATAGGGGGGTATAGCGAAACAGACGAGCCGAAAAGGAGACGCTCATCATGGCCGAACGCAACGAAGGCGAAGGAAACCGTACCGCTGCTCGCCGCTACAACGAAGGCGCTCACAAGACGGCCGAGCGCGGCGTCTCGGAGAAGCCGGAAGCGCTCTCGGACGAGGAGCGCCGGGAGCTCGAGCGGGCGGAAGAGGAAGGCCGCAGCCGCGCGAAGGAAGTCGACCCCGCCGTGGAGCGTGATTACAGCAAGCCCACCCGTTGACGCCAGACGCCGGCGCCCGCAGCCGCGGTCGCCGGCCGTTCCCCGGCCCTCGCGCCGATCCATCGAGCCGCCGTCCTTACTCCACCTTGCCTTTGCGGCGAAGATAGCGGGCGAAGCTCCAGCATGCGAGGGCCCACGCACACCCAGCCGTCCAGCCGGCAAGCACGTCCGTCGGCCAATGCACGCCGAGATAGACTCGAGAGACCCCGATCACGACAGTCAGCAGCGCGGCGAGCCCGAGCACGTAGCTCTTGAGCAGCAGGTTCGGCTGAGCGCTCGCGAGCAGGGCGCCGAGCGTGAGGTAGGCGATTGCGGACATCATCGAATGTCCGCTCGGAAAGCTGCTCGTATAGACCTCCTGGCCATGCGGCACGAGATCCGGGCGCGGCCGATCGAAACCGGCTTTCAGCAGGAAGCTGATCAGGATTCCGCTGCCGACCGCGCCGATCACATACCACGCAAGATGGCTCTTGCGATGGAGGATCAGAAAGCCCGCCGCCGCGAGGGTCACGAGCGTCAGGATGCCGATGCCGCCGAGCGCAGTGAAATCGCGCGCGGTTTCTTCGATCCACCCCGGGCCGATCGGATCGCCGTCCGCGGTTCGAAAGAGCAGCAGCACGCGCTCGTCGATCCGGCGGGTCTCGCCCTCGACGACCTCGTCCGAAAGCTCGGCGAAGAACCAGCCGCCGCCGAGCACGACAATCAGCGCGACCAGCATGCCGCGCTCGCGGCGGCCTAACCATTGCAGCATCGCGCGCAGCCGCCCTTCGCGTGCGATCGCCGTGTTGTCGTTTATTGTCGTTCTTCGCCGCAAAAAGCCCTGCGCGGAATCATACGTGATCGCGCTCGGGTCGGGGCTCCTCGTACAGGAACCAGTCCACGCATCCGTAGTCCGGGCCGCTGCGTTCGCTCGGGGGTGCCGCGTAGCGCGCGCTGCGAGACGGAGGAGTGCGAGGCGACTGGCCCTTAGTCACCGGGGCAGCGGCATAGCGGCGGCTGCTTCGCATGGCTGTCAGCACATCAAGAGACCAATGCATCCCTCTCACTCCTTACGCCCCGCAGCGTAGTTTCTCGGTCGTCATCTGATCAGCAGGAACAGCTGCCGTCCCATGCGCTCGACACGAAGCGCGACGGGCCCGGAAGTCTGTGCAAGCGCGGTGTTCAGCTCGGCGACCGTGGCGACTTCCATGCGGTTGACCGCCGAGATGATGTCGTTCGGACGCAAGCCATTGCGTGCAGCCGGGCTGTTCGGACGAACGCTCGCGACGAGCACGCCGCTGCTGCCCTCGAAGCGCGGATCGGTCGGATCGAGCGTCACGAGCTCGGCGCCGTCGAGACCGCGCAGGCTCTCCTCCTCGTCGGCCTGATCCGTTTGCGGTGCGGCCGACGTCTGCTCGGTCGGGCCGACGACGACATCGACGTCCATCGTCTGCCCGTCGCGCACGTACGTCAGCGTGACCGTTTCGCCGAGCCTCACGAGGCCGATCGCGTTGCGGAGCTCCGACGCGGTCGCGATCTCGTCGCCGTTGACCGCAATGATCACGTCGCCGACCTCGATGCCCGCCTGCTCGGCCGGCGAGCCCGGCTCGACCTCGCTGACGAGGGCGCCGCTGTCGACCGAGAGCTCGAGCGCTTCCGACAAGCCGGGCAGCACGTCCTGGATGCCGATGCCGACGCGGCCTCGTTGCACCTCGCCGTACTCGAGCAGGTGAGCGACGACCTGTCGCACCATGTTGCTCGGAATCGCGAAGCCGATGCCGATGTTCCCGCCTGCGGGCGAGAGGATCGCGGTGTTGATGCCTTTCAGCGTGCCGTCGAGTCCGACCAGCGCGCCGCCGGAGTTTCCGGGGTTGATCGACGCATCCGTTTGGATGAAGTCTTCGTAGCCTTCGACGTTGATGCCGCTGCGGCCGAGCGCGCTTACGATTCCGGCCGTCGCCGTTTGGCCGAGACCGAACGGATTGCCGATCGCGACGACGAAATCGCCGACGTCGAGGTCGTCCGAGTTGCCGAGCTCGAGCTCGCTCAGGTTGTCGGCGTCGATGCGCAGCAGCGCGATATCCGTCGGCGGATCGCTGCCGATGACCTCGGCCTCGTACTGGCGTCGATCAGCCAAGGTGACGACGATCGACTCCGCGTTCTGGACGACGTGGCTGTTCGAGACGATCAGACCTTGCTCGGCATCGATGATGACGCCGGAACCGACGCCCTGCTGCGGCTGCGGCTGCTGAAACTCCTCCGGCAGCTCGAAAAAGCGGCGGAAGAACGGATCCTCGAGCAGCGGACTTTGCGGGACTTGCGGGGCGGCGGATGCGACCGCGACGTTCACGACCGCGGGGGTCGCCTTCTCGAGTAACGGTGCGTACGTCGGATTGTCGTTCTCGTCGACGAACGGCCATGCGGACGCTACGGTGTAGACCGCAGTAACCGCGACGGCGACGAGGCCCGTCCCTATGGCCCAGCCGGTCGGTTTCATAGTGGCGCCTTCAGCTTCGAAATCGGTAAGCGAATGCCGGAGCAAGATGTATGCCACTCGAAACCGACGGCGAGTGACCCACTTACGCGCGCATCACGATCAGAATCTGCAAAGGCGGGCGCAAGAATTGCACCCGAACGCCGACGTTCAGGACGCACCCGGCGGGGCGGACTGGTAGGATAAGCCCTGCACGATGCAGCGTCTGCCTGCTGTTTTCGATAGCACGACGCGGGAGTCGAGAATGAGTCTAGCCGATCAGCATTGCGTGCCATGCCGAGGCGGTGTTCCGCCGCTCGAGCGGAGCCGCGCCGAAGCGCTGCTTCGCGAGCTCGACGGTGCGTGGCGCCTGAACGACGCCGGCCACCTCGAACGTACGTTCGAGTTCAAGAACTTCAAGCAAGCGCTCGAGTTTGCGAATCGGGTCGGAGAGATCGCAGAAGCCGAGCAGCATCATCCCGATCTGCACGTGGCGTGGGGCCGCTGTACGGTAGAAGTGTGGACTCATAAGATCGACGGGTTGACCGAAAGCGACTTCTATCTAGCGGCGAAGGTCGATCGCGCAGCGAAGGGCGAGGCGAGCCGGGCGAACGGATGAAATGCCGAATCCGGCGCTGAAACCAGGCTGGCTCCCGGAGGAGCTCGGCATGTATGTCGATCGGCTGCGAAAAGCCTACCGTCGATAGACGAGATCTGGCTGCTCGGCTCTCGAGTCAACGCAGCGAGAGAGCGAGGCAGCGAATGGGAGCTGCTGGCGTTCGCAGACACTGGTGCGCTCGACGCGATTCGCGCAGATGCGTCCGTACACCGCGACGATCTGCACCTGTCGATCGTGACCGACGGCGATCGCTTCGAGAGGGCGTGGGGTTCGCCGCAGCCGGGCAGCCTGTCGTCGATCCGCTGGCGCGTCGAGGACTTGCATTCGGCGAGCTACACGAAGGAAGGGTTCGCTCGAGAAACAGCCGTCCGGGTCCGTTGAGCCAATCTCGAGTAATGTGAGATCGCGCCTTGCGCGCGCAAGATCGCATGCGTGAGAATCGGCGCGCTCATGCGATTACAGACACGGATCATTTCTCTTCCCGAACCGGACTCCGCACCCCGATGAGGATATTGGTCGTAGAGGACGACGACGACTCACGCGAAGGTTTGCGGATGCTGCTCGAAGCCTCGGGGTATCGCGTCGAAACGGCTGCAACGGGACCCGATGGTCTCGAGAAGCTGCTCGCGGGTAAGCCCGATACCGCGATCGTCGATATCGACCTGCCGGGCATGAACGGCTACGAGATCGCGCGGCGAGCGCGCCGAGTTCCCGCGCTCGACGCCGTGCGGCTGATCGCATTGACCGGATACGGCCGCGACAAGGATCGCGTCGCCGCCCATGACGCAGGCTTCAACCTCCACCTGACGAAGCCCGTCAGCTTCGCGACGCTGCGCCGGCAGATCGAGCGCTAGCCCGCCGAACGCCTCCCGTTCCGTGCTGCGGCCTCGGGCGTGGCATGGCTTTTGCTTTGGTGCGTCCGGCGCTGAAGCGTCGACACTCGAAAGGTTTAGCACAAATGGCATCGATGAACGCGGTAGACATGCTGCGAGAGGACCACGACAAGGTTCGAGAGCTGCTTTCGCAGCTGTCCGAAACGACCAGCCGCGCAACGAAGAAGCGCAGCGACTTGCTGGAGAAAATCAAGAAGGAAATTCTGATTCACACGCAGATCGAGGAAGAGGTGTTCTACCCCGCATTCCGCGATTCCGACGCCGAAGAGAGCAAGAAGCTGTTCTACGAGGCGAAGGAGGAGCACCGCGCGGTCGACGAGCTCGTTCTTCCCGATCTCGAGACGACTGAGCCCGGCAGCGACGAGTTCTCGGGCCGAATGAAGGTGCTGAAGGAGATGATCGAGCACCATGCCGAGGAAGAAGAAAAGGAAATCTTCCCGAAGGCGAAAAAGGTGTTCAGCAAAGAGGAGCTCGGCCAACGCATGGCGGAGCGCAAGCAGGAGCTTCAGAAGCAGTTCTGATCCGAGCTTCCCGCGTGTATTTCCTCGCGCTCGCCACCGATTACGATGGAACTCTTGCGCACGGCGGCGTCGTCTCCAGCGAGACGCTCGCCGCTTTGCGCAGGCTCAAGGAAACGGGCCGGCGACTGATACTCGTCACAGGGCGCGAGCTCGACGACTTGCAACGCGTCTTCCGTGAGCTCGACGTGTTCGATCGAATCGTCGCGGAGAACGGCGCGCTGCTCTACGATCCCGCCGCACGGGCCGAACGTCTTCTCGCGGAGCCGCCGCCGCCTACGTTCGTCGAGCGGCTAGAGGCGCGGCGCATCGAGCCGCTGTCGGTCGGGCGCGTGATCGTCGCGACGTGGGAGCCGCAGGAGAAGCTCGTGCTCGATGTCATTCGCGAGCTTGGGCTCGAGCTTCAGATCGTCTTCAACAAGGGCGCGGTGATGATCCTGCCGGCCGGCGTCAACAAGGCATCCGGGCTTGCCGCCGCGCTCGACGATCTTGGTCTGTCGGCGCACAACGTCGTCGGCGTCGGCGACGCCGAGAACGACCACGCGTTCATGGCCGCATGCGGATGCGGCGTCGCGGTCGCGAATGCGCTTCCGATGCTCAAGGCCGAGGCGGATCACGTGCTCGAGGGCTCTCACGGCGCAGGCGTCGAGGAGCTGATCGACCTGATGATCGCCGACGACACGGTGCTTGTGTCCGCGCGGCACGGCATCGACGTCGGCACCGATTCGGACGGGACGGACGTGCTGCTCGAGCCGCATCGCGGCAGCGTGCTTATCGCGGGGACATCGGGAGTCGGCAAGTCGACGCTCGCGACGGCGCTCACGGAGCGAATGGCCGAACGATGCTTCGAGTTCTGCGTGCTCGACCCCGAAGGCGACTACGACGAGCTCGAGAATGCGGTGACCGTCGGCGACACGGTTACGGCGCCGCAAATCGATGAGGTCCTGAAGCTCCTCGAGCACCTCGGCACGAACGTCGTCGTCAACACTCAATGCTTCACGATGGCGGAGCGGCCGACGTATTTCGCGCAGCTGCTGCCGCAGATCGCGTCGCTGCGGGCCCGGACCGGCCGCCCGCACTGGCTGCTGATCGACGAAGCGCATCACCTCTTGCCGGCGAATCGTGCGGACTTCCCGCTTCTGATGCCGGAGAATCTTCCGGGCGTGGTGTTGATCACCGTGCACCCCGAAGCGGTATCGCCTGCGGCGCTCGAGACGGTCGAGACGGTCCTCGCGATCGGAGAGCACGCCGACGGCGTGATCGCGGCCGTCTGCAACGTCATCGGACGCTCGCCGCCCGAGCGCGTGCCTGCTGCAGGCAACGACGAGATCGTCGTCTACGACGTGCGCACCGGCGCCGCGCCGCGAGTGCTGCGCGCCGCAACGCCGAGTCAGAAGCGTCGCCGTCATACGCGCAAGTACGCGGAAGGCCGCCTCGGCGAGGACCGAAGCTTCTATTTCCGAGGTCCGCACGAGCGCCTGAATCTACGGGCGCACAATCTGATGCTTTTCGTCGAGCTCGGTGCAGGCGTCGACGACGAGACGTGGGAGCACCATCGCAAAGCGGGGGATTATTCCGCGTGGTTTCGCAATGTCATCAAGGACGATGAGCTCGCGCGAGAGGCCGCGGACATCGAGGCCGATTCCACGCTCGACGCGCGCGACAGCAGGGAGAGGATCGCCGCGGCAGTGCGCCGCCGCTACACCGTGCCGGCCGAGCCGGCCGCGGAGCGTTGACGCGCAGAGCGCGGGTACCGCGCACTCATTCGATCGCGCAACGCAAGTCGCCGTACCGCGACATCGGGCCGTCGGCTACGCGGATGTCACGACTGCTTTTTTGCACGCCCGCATGCACGCAGCGTGCGCCGCTTGCGCGAGCCTGCTGGGGTTTGGCGTAATGCCCGCTCGCGCGCCGCGTGCCGTCGGCGATGCCGGCGCCGCGGTCCAGACAATCACCCGACGGAGCGATCATCCGTGAACGATGCCGATCCGATGACCGCGTCCTTGAAAGCTCTACGGCGCCGCGAGCGAGCGCTGCACAGGCGAGCAGAGCTGAATCGGCGCGTGCTCGTGCTCGTGCAGGATTCGGGCGACGAGGCACTCGCGCGCGGCGCAGCGGAAAAGGCAGGCGCGAAGCTTTGTTTCGTGCACGACGTGCCGGAGCTTGCGCGGGCGATCGCGGCCGGCGCGGGCGCCGCGCTGCTCTCCGATACGGTTCTAGGTGCCGCGCTCGATGAGCTGCGGCGCGTGCTCGATCACCAACGCAAGTGGTCCGAGCTCCCGGTCATCGTGCTGTTTCGCGAGGACGCGCCGCGCGCCGTGCTCGATGCGCTCGAGGAGTTCGAGTTGCACGCGCGGGTCAAGCTTTCGCTGCTGCACCGGCCGGTGCCTCTGATCTCGCTCGCAAGCGCGTTGCGCTCGGCGCTGAAATCTCGGCGCCGACAGTATGAGATGCGCGATCTGCTGGCGCGATTGAACAAGGACGTAAGACTGCGTGATCAGTTTCTCGCGATGCTCGGACACGAGCTGCGCAATCCGCTGAACTCGATCGGATACGTTGCCGAGATTTTTTCGATGTCGGACGATGCGTCGACGGCCGAGCAAACCCGTTGGGGAGCCGAAGTGATCGGCCGCCAGCTTCGTCATCTTTCGCGGCTGCTGGATCAGCTGCTCGACGTCGCTCGCGTGCAGCGGGGGAAGATTCGGCTCAAAGCCGTAAGCGTCGATCTGCGTGCGGTCGCCCGGAGGTCCGCCGAAAGCTTCGATTCGCCCGCGCAGCGACGCGACTTTGCGCTGTCTTTGCCCACGGAGCCGGTTCTCGTGCGGGGCGATCCGCTGCGTCTGACTCAGATCGTCGAGAGCCTGCTCGACAATGCGTTCAAGTACACGGATGACGGCGGGACGATTCGTCTCGACGTGTGCCGGGACGAGGAGGCCGTGCTGACCGTTAAGGACGACGGGCAAGGCATCAGACCATCTGCCGTGCCGTATCTGTTCGAGCCGTTCTTTCAGGAGGCGAATGCGAGCTCGGCGGGCGCGCGCGGGCTCGGGCTCGGGCTCACGATGGCCGACAACTTGACGCGTCTGCACGGAGGACGAATCAGCGCGCGCAGCGCGGGGCTCGGGCACGGTGCGGAGTTCGAGGTGCGTCTGCCGCTCGGCGAGCCCGACGAGCGGCACACTGCGCCCGCTGCACGGCAGCGGCCGCGGGCGCTGCACGTGCTCGTGATCGAGGACGACGCCGACGGCGCCGATGCCCTCGCGTTACTCCTGAAGTCGCTCGGCCACGAAGCGCGTGTCGCCTACGATGGCGAGAGCGCGATGCGCGCAGTCGACGCCGACGCTTTCGATCTCGTGATCGTCGATCTCGGCCTCCCGGATATCGGAGGCGAGAAGGTCGCGGAGCGCATTCGTACGCAGCTTGGCGTCGCGGCACCGCGGCTCGTCGCGCTGACGGGGCGGGTCGACGATGGCGATTCGACCGTCTTCGACGAATTCCTGCTGAAGCCCGTGCGGCGGGAACAGGTCGAGCGGTTGCTCGTCCGACGACGTGACGGAGCGGGTGTCGGCTAGGGCTGCGGGCGACGGCGGACGAGCGGGATCGCGGCCGCGACCGTCGGCACGGGCGCCGCGCGCGTCGGCTTCGGCGTCGCCCGGGCGCACCATCGCGCACGGGCGCTGATGTGATCCGCGAGCCGGTGCGCGAGCGCCGCGACCGTCAGGGCCGGCGGGACGGCTCCGCCTCGAGGGAAAGTCTCGGCGCCGCAGACGTACAGGTTCGGGCTCGAGTGTACGCGCAAGGTCGAGTCGCAGACGCTGCTGCGCGGATCAGCGCCCATGCGGCACGTTCCGCTAAGGCTGCCCGCCCATTCGACCTCGTGTTGCGTGCTGCCTGACGCGCCGAGGCGTTCGAGCCAGCGCTCGAGCCACGCGCGCGTGCGTGCGATCAGCTCGAGGTCCTCGGCGGCATAGTGAAAGCTGCACCGCGGCCTCGGGTCGCCAAACGCGTCGAGCGACCCCGCCGACAGCAGCACCCGATTCTCGTCGCCCGGGAGGAGCTCGACCCGACACGCGATCGAGAACGTCTCGCGCCGACCGCACGCGTTTGCGATCCGGTCGCGCCACGATGCTTTCCCGGGGCGGACGTGAAGCAGCGTTGCGCTTCGCTCGAAGAACGGGTGCACGGCGCCGAGGCCGTCGCGGCGGAACATCTGATGGAACTGCTCCGTGTGCAGCGGAGAAGCGCTGCGCGGCCGATGTCCGAGGCGCTCGATCAACCCGTGCGCCGAGACGACGGTTTGATCCGTCACGCCGCGCCCGACGCGATCGAAGTCGTTGCCGAGCCCGTGCGGAAAGCGTTGAGAGCGCGACAGCAACAGCAGACGCGGCGTCTCGAGCGCTCCCGCAGCGACCACGTAGGTATGAGCGCGCGCCGTCTTGCTCGTCCCGTCGGGGGCGCGGCACACCGCGCCGATCACTCGCCCGTTACCGTCGCTGCGTAGCCGAGTGGCCTTGACGCCAGAGACGAACGTGCCGGTACGCGACGCGACGAGCTCCGGCAGCAGCTCGCGCGATACGGCAAACGTAGCGCGTCCGCGCCCCGGCGTCGCGCGAGCGGCGCCCTTCGCGTCGATGCCGTGGCGGCGCAGCAGGGCGGCGAAGGCGGGATCCGCGTAACGCGAGTGGGGCAGACGCCGCCCGGGGGACGGCGGCGCCTGGCGCACACGCAGCATCCGTTCCGCCGCGCGGTAGTGCGGCTCGAGATCCGCATAGCCAATTGGCCATGGGTTCGACCGACGATTGTACGGATGCACGCGGAGGTCTGCCGGATCGAGCCGCTCGCAGATCCCTCGCCACACGTCGGACTCTGCGGCGTGCTCCGTCGAGCCCGAATCGACGAGCAAAACGCGAAGGCCGCAGCGCACGAGCCGCACGCCAAGCACCGTGCCCGCGAGCCCTGCGCCGATGACGCAAACGTCGTACGGCTCTGTCGCATCGAGGGCTTCGAAGTTGCGGGCGATCGCTGTCATTACCGCCACCGGCCGTGCTCAACCTCGGGCGAGCGCGGCGCCGCGCGCCGCGCCCGCCTCGCTGCCGCCGCGGGCCTCCGGATGCGGGCACGGCTGCGTTGCAGCAGCATCTGCCGCCGCACCGTGTGCTCCGGCAGCCTCCGCTGATCGCTGGCTCACGCGTTGGCGGCCACTGCGGCGACGATGGTCCAAACGATCGCTCCGATCCCCGCTCCGAGCAGGATCCCTTCGACTGCTCTCGCGTCCTCGTCCGACATGCTCATCCGTCCTCATGATGTAGCACTCGCACGATGCAAGCGGCGTGCCACGGCAATCCGACGCCGCAGCGACGCGGATTTCGGCGCGTTCGGTCGGCCGGCGCACGTCATCGCATGTCATTATTAGACCGGGGCGGCATATGGGCCGCTCGAATGATCAATGCGGTGTCCGTTGGGTTTGCAAACGAGATGAGGACGACGAGTCGTTTCGCTCGCCGCCGTCGAGCCTCCATCATATGGCTTTTCCTGCTCGTCGGCTTGGGCGATGCGGCCGTCGCCGCGGTGGAGGTGCGCGTCGAGGGGCTCGGCGACGAGCTCGCGCGCAATGTGCGAGCGTTCCTGTCGATCGCGGAACTTGCCGAGGAACGGGAAACGCGCCAGAACGACCGGCAACGGGGCGGCGAGTCGCAGCGCCCGCCGGGCGGCGATGCGGTCGACCTCGACGACGAAGAAGAGGATGCCTCGGAGGTGCGGATCCGACGCCTCCATGCCGCCGCGAGCAACGAGATCCGCACGGCGCTCCAGCCGTTCGGGTTCTACGAGCCGACGATCGACGCAAGCCTCGAGCGCGACGGCGACGATTGGATCGCGCGCTACGTCGTCGATCCCGGACCGCCGACGACGCTGACCGAGGTCGATATACGGATCGTCGGCGACGGCGCCGATCTGCCGGCCCTCCGCGCGGCGCGGGCCGCGATTCCGCTCACTAGGGGCCAGGTGCTTCGGCACGCGGCGTACGAGGCGGCGAAGCAGTCGCTGTTCGACGCGGCCTACAACGCCGGTTTCATCGACGTCGCTTTCCGCCGCTCCGAGCTGCTCGTGCATCGCGGGCGGCGCGAAGCGTCGATCCACCTCGAGCTCGATACCGGGCCCCGCTACTACTTCGGCGAGATCGAGGTCGAGCAGGATATTCTGGACGAGGACTTCGTCGCGCGCTTCGTGCCGATCCGTTACGGCGAGCCGTTCGATACCGATCGGCTTCTCGCGCTGCAGATTGCGCTGACCGACAGCGGCTATTTCAGCGACGTCGTCGTCGATATCGAGCGGGAGCTGACCGAGGATCGGCACATTCCGGTCGTCGTGCGCACGACGCCGCGGCGCACGCAGGAATACACGGTGGGCCTCGGCTACGGCACCGATACCGGGCCGCGTGTGAGCCTCGGCGTCGAGCTGCGGCGTATCAATTCGCGCGGCCACCGGTTCACGTCGGATTTGCGCCTGTCGAGCATCGAGCAGGCGATTGCGGCCGAGTACCGTATTCCGCGCGCGCCAAATCCGGTCACGGATTTCGTCGCGCTGCGCGGCTCGCTCGGTAATCAGGAGATCGGCGACTGGGACACGCGTCAGCAGTCTCTTGGCGTGTCCTGGCACGACGCGTGGCGGGTCTTCCAGCGGCGAATCTACGTGAGCATCCAGCGCGAGGAATTCTGGACGTCGGTCACTCCGTCCGCGACGGAGGCCGTGCTTTTCGGCGGCACGCAGCTCACTCGGAAAGTCGCGGACGATCCGCTGATTCCGCGGCGCGGGTTCTCGTGGTCCGTGGATCTGCGCGCCGGCACCGACGCGCTCGGATCCGGCACGTCCTTCGGGCGGCTGCACGCGAGCACGAACTTCGTGCGCTCGTTCGGCGAGCGAGTGCGCCTGCTGCTGCGCGGCGAGTACGGCGCGATCTCCGCGTCGGAGTTCTCCCGACTGCCGCCGTCACAGCGCTTCTATGCCGGCGGCGACGGCAGCGTGCGCGGCTACGCGTATCAGTCGCTGAGCCCGCGCGACGAGCACGGTGCGCGGGTCGGCGGGCGATATCTCCTCGTCGGCAGCGCGGAGCTCGAAGTGCGCATCGTCGGCGATTACGGCGCGGCGCTGTTCTTCGATGCGGGTAATGCGGGCGACTCGGCGCGACCCGATTTGTCCCGCGGCGTCGGCATCGGCGCCCGCTGGCGATCGCCGGTCGGCGTCGTCGGCCTCGACCTCGCGCATCCGCTCGACGATCCGGACACGGATTTCCGTATCCATCTCAGCGTGGGCTCCGACCTGTGAAGCGCGGGGCGAAGTACATCGGCCTCGCCGTCGCGGCCGCGGTCGGACTCTTCGTCGCGGTCGGCGCGTGGGTGCTCGGAACCGAGAGCGGGCTCCGCGCCGCGTGGCGCGCAGGTGCGCGCTTCATGCCTGCCGCTATCGAGGTCGGAGCGATCGACGGCAAACTCGTGGGGCCTCTCGTGCTGACGAACGTTCGCTACTCGACGCCCGACCTGCAAGCGAGCATCGAGCGCATCGAGCTCGAATGGGCGCCGCGCGCGCTCCTTCGCCGCGTGCTATCCGTCGAGCGCCTCGTCGCCGCCGGCGTCGACGTCGTGCGCGTGCCGCGCGACGAAGAGCCCCCGGCGGGTGATCCGTGGCAGCCGCCGGAAGAGGTGCGGTTGCCCGTCCGCGTCGATGTCGTTCTCGCAGCAGTGGAAGACGTGCGCGTGCGCACGGCCCCCGACGCCGCGGAGATCGTCGTCGACGACGTGCATTTCGGCTTGCGCTTCGACGACGACGGCCTCGCGATCGACGGGCTCGACGTGCGGGCTCCGCTGTTCGACGTCGCGGGGCAGGCGCGGATCGCGCCGGCCGCGCCGTATGCCGCCGAGCTCGCCCTCGACGCGGTCGTTCGCCCGCCGCAGCGTCCCGCGGCGACCGCGGCCGTGCGCGCGTCCGGGACCCTCGATCGGCTCGAGCTGCGGATCGACGCCGAGGCGCCCTATACGCTCGCCGTCGAGCTCGACGTTGCGGACGTCCTCGACGGACCCGTTCTCGACGGCGAGGTGCGTGCGCGCGTCGTGCCAGCCGACATCGGCGTCGACATCGCGATCGCAGAGGCCGGCCTCGAGCTCGAGCTCGCAGGGCCGCTCGACGATCTCGCCGTCGGCGGACGGGCTGATGCCGCGATACCGGATCTGATGCATGTCGATATCGCGCTCGCCGCGCGCTGGCTCGGCAACGCCGTCGAAGTCGCCACGCTCGACATCGACGAGCGGGACGGGCCCGCCGCGCTCGGTCTCGCAGGCCGGATCGCTCTCGACCCGGGGCCGGACATCGCGCTGACCGGAGAATGGTCCGGGCTCCGCTGGCCGCTCGCCGGCGAGCCGGTCGCAGCGAGCCCGGGCGGCACGTTGGAGCTGCGCGGTACGCCGACGGATCTCGAGGCGCGTCTTGCAGCAGCGTGGGATACGGATGGGCGCATCGACGGCGTCGTGCGGCGCGACAGCGAGCGCATCGCGGCAGATCTCGAGTGGCGAGACGTGAGCTGGCCGCCGACCGAGCCGCGGCTCGAGAGCGCTCGCGGCGCGCTGCAGGTCGGGGGGACGCTCGACGACTACACACTCGTGCTCGATGCCGAGCTCGCTGCCGCCGCGGACGTCGCCGAGGGCTGGCAGGCGGACGGAGCCGCGGGACACGTGCGCGCGCAAGGCCGCGGCGATCGGCGCCGCTTCGAGCTCGCGAGCGTCGACGTCGCGGTGCTCGACGGCGAGCTGCGCGGCAGCGGCGCCGTCGCGTGGGATCCGGCGTTCGACGGCGCGATCGCCGTCGAGTTTGCGCAGCTCGACCCCGGTCTCCTCGTTCCCGAGTGGGCAGGGCGGATCGGCGGCGCGATCGAGGCGACGGCCCGCAGCGACGACGCCGGCCTCACCGCGGACGTCGCACGGCTCGACGTCGCCGGCACGCTGCGCGGCCGGCCGATCGATCTCGACGCTCGCGGCCGATACAGCGCGCCGGATCGCGGAACGATCGACGTGCTGACGTTACGGTCGGGCGCATCGAGTCTCGCCGCGAACGGCAGCCTCGGCGAGTCGCTCGACGTCGAATGGCGCGTCGACAGCCCGAACCTCGAGGATTTCTGGCCGGGGCTCGCGGGCCGGCTGACGACCGCCGGCCGGGCGCGAGGACCGCTTCGCCGGCCGCTCGTCGACGCCGAGGCAAGCGGCGAGGCGCTCGCGCTCAACGGTATCGAGGTCGGGCAGCTCGAGCTGTCGGCCGATCTCGATGTCGCCGGCGCGGCGGCGTCGCAGGTCGCCGTCGATATCCGCGACGCGCGGGTCGCCGACCGCAGCATCGAGCGGCTCGAGCTCCGCGGCGACGGCACGGCGAGCGATCATCGTGTCGCGGCCGACGTCTCGATCGACGGCATCGAGGCTGCGCTCGCGCTGCGCGGCGCTTTCGAGAAGCCTTGGGAGCCGGGTTTCGTCTGGCGCTTCGCCATCGACGACGGTCGCGTTTCGCATCCCGCGCTGCCGGCGTGGACGCTCGATGCGCCGGGCTCGGGTACGTTGACCGCGGACGGCGCAGAGCTCGAACGCTCGTGCATGCGCAGCGGCGAAGCGTCGCTCTGCATCGCTGCCGCGCGGCGCAACGGCACGACGGACGTGAGCCTCGACCTTGCCACGCTGCCGTTCGAGCACTTCGCCGCGTACCTGCCGGAGGACACGCGCGTGACCGGCAGCGTGTCGGGCAACGGACGCATCGAGCTGTCCCCGGAGCTCGCACCGCGCGCGTCGCTGACATTGACGACGACGCCGGCGCGAATCGCCGCGAACCGGAGCGGCACGACGGTGCCCCCGCTTGCGTTCGCCGCCGGCCGCGCGGTCCTCGAGCTCGACGGCGGCCGTCTCGATACCGAGCTCGATCTGCCGCTCGCGCGCGGCGAAGGCGGGATCGATGCGCGCGCGGCCGTCGTGATGCAGGAAGGCGAGCCGCTCGCCGCGAGCAGCGTCGACGGCCGGCTGCGCGCCGAGTTCGCGAACCTCGCGTTCTTGTCCGATCTCGTGCGCGGCGTCGATGCGACGTCGGGGGCACTGTCGATGGACGTCGCGTTGTCCGGCAGCGTGGGTGCGCCGAGTTTCGCCGGCGACATCGTGCTGCGCGACGGCAGCGTGAGGCTGCGCGAGCCCGGCATCGTCGTCGAGGCGCTCGACGTCGTCGTCGCCGGCGACGGCAGCGGCGCGATCACGATCGATGCGTCTGCCGAGTCGGGCGGCGGCACGCTCGAGGCGGACGGCGTGCTGCGCTTCGCCGAGTCGCTCGCGATCGGTAACCTCGCGCTGCGCGGCGACACGTTCGAGCTCGCGAACACGCCGGACGCGCGCATCTGGGTGTCGCCCGATCTCACGCTGGAGCTCACGCCGGAGCGCATTCAGCTCGGCGGCACCGTGCAGATCCCCCGTGCGCGCTTCACGCCTCGCGACTCGGTCGAAGGCGCGGTAAGCGTGTCGGCCGATCAGATCATCGTCGACGAGGAGGAGGCGCGGACCGCGCAGCTGTCGAGGCCGTTCTATGCGCGGGTCGCGATCGCGCTCGGCGACGACGTGACGTTCGACGGTTTCGGATTGACGGGTAAGCTGCGCGGCGCGCTCGAGGTCGTCGAGGTGCCGGCGGAGCCGGTCACGGGCAGCGGCGAGCTGCGCGTCGAGTCCGGAACGTACGAAGCGTACGGCCAGGAGCTCGAGGTGCGCACGGGCCGACTGCTGTTCGCCGGCGGCGCGGTGTCGCGGCCCGGTCTCGACATCGAAGCGGTGCGCCGGCCGACCGAGGATATCCTCGTCGGCGCGCGCGTTCGCGGCACGCTCGATCGGCCGGAGCTGTCGGTCTTCTCGGAGCCGCCGATGCAGCGCTCGGAGCAGCTGTCGTATCTGCTGCTCGGCCGCCCGCTCGAGACCGCATCGGGCTCGGAGACGTCCGCGCTGTCGCAGGCCGCGATGGCGCTCGGATTGCGCGGCGGCAACTTCGTCTCCGACCGGCTGAATCAGGCGCTCGGGTTCGACGAGTTCGGCATCCAGTCGCAGCCGGCTCAGGCGAACTCCGCATCCTTCGTGATCGGCAAGTATCTGACGCCGAGCCTCTACGTGAGCTACGGGGTCGGATTGTTCGAGCCGGTGAACACTCTGCGCCTGCGTTACACGATATCGCGCCGCTGGCGGCTCGTGACCGAATCCTCCACCGCAGCGAGCGGCGGCGATCTGATCTACCACATCGAGCGGGGGGACTAGGGCGGTTCCGTGGCATGGAACTTGCTGAACTCGATCGAAACCGAACGGAGGCGGCATTGGCGTTGAACGAGGCCGGCGCTTGGCCCTCGGCGGTAGGGCACGGCGCGATGGATGAAGGCGACGTTTACTACTTCCGGGAAGGCACGCACGCGCGGCTGTACCGCGTGCTCGGCGCACATCCGGCAGTCGTCGACGGCGTTGCCGGCGTGCGCTTTGCGGTATGGGCGCCGAACGCCGAGCGCGTCTCGGTGATCGGCGATTTCAACGGTTGGCGCAAGGACGCGAACCCGCTCACGGCGCGCGGCGACTGGTCGGGGATCTGGCAGGGCTTCGTGCCCGGCGTCGCGACCGGCGCGGCGTACAAATACCACATCGTGTCGCGCTACGACGGGTACCAGGTCGATAAGGCAGATCCGTTTGCGTTTTACGCGGAGGAGCCGCCGCGCACGGCGTCGCGCGTGTGGACGCTCGAGTACGACTGGGGCGACGGCGAATGGATGAGCACGCGCAAGCACGTCAATTCGCTCGACGCGCCGTGGGCCATCTACGAGGTTCATCTCGGCTCGTGGCGGCGCACGAGCGACGGCCGGTCGCTGTCGTATCGCGAGATCGCCGAGCCCCTCGCGGACTACGTCGCGGAGATGGGCTTCACGCACGTCGAGTTTTTGCCCCTGATGGAGCATCCGTTCTACGGCTCGTGGGGCTATCAAACCGTCGGTTATTTCGCGCCGACGTCCCGCTACGGTACGCCTCAGGACTTCAAGTATCTGATAGACGTGCTGCATCGACGGGGGATCGGCGTGATCCTCGACTGGGTTCCGTCGCACTTCCCGGCCGACGAGCACGGCCTCGCGTACTTCGACGGCACGCACGTGTTCGAGCATCGCGACAGGCGGCAGGGATATCACCCCGAGTGGCACAGCTACATCTTCAACTACGGCCGGAACGAGGTGCGAGCGTTCCTGCTTTCGAGCGCGCTCTTCTGGCTCGACCAGTACCACGTCGATGCGCTGCGCGTCGACGCGGTCGCGTCGATGCTCTACCTCGATTACGCACGCAAGGATGGCGAGTGGATCCCGAATGCGTTCGGCGGCCGCGAGAACCTCGACGCAATGAGCTTCCTGCGCAAACTCAACGCGACGGTCTACGAGCACTACCCAGACGTGCAGACGATCGCCGAGGAGTCGACTGCATGGCCGATGGTGTCGCGCCCCGTGCACATCGGCGGCCTGGGTTTCGGCATGAAATGGAACATGGGCTGGATGCACGACACGCTGTCGTACATGTCGACCGATCCGCTGTTCCGCAAGTACCACCACCATAAGCTGACGTTCAGCCTGGTCTACGCGTTCACCGAGAATTTCGTGCTGCCGCTGTCGCACGACGAGGTCGTGTACGGAAAGGGCTCGCTGATCGGCAAGATGCCGGGCGACGAGTGGCAGAAGTTCGCGAACCTGCGCGCCTTGTTCGGTTACATGATGCTGCACCCCGGAAAGAAGCTGCTGTTCATGGGCGGCGAGATCGGCCAGTGGAGCGAATGGAACCACGAGGCGGCGGTCGATTTCGCGCTGCTCGAGCGGCCGCTGCACGCGGGGCTGAAGCGTTGGGTGCGCGACCTGAACACGCTCTACCGCGGCGAGCCGAGCCTGCACAAGCACGACTTCAGCGGCGACGGCTTCGAGTGGATCGACTGCAACGACAGCGAGGAGAGCGTGCTCAGCTTCATCCGCAAGGGCGATGCAAACGATCCGGTGATTCTCGCCGTAGCGAACTTCACGCCGGTGCCGCGCCTGAACTATCAGGTCGGTGTGCCGAGCGGCGGCTACTGGAGCGAGGTGCTGAACAGCGACGCCGAGCTTTACGGCGGATCGGGGCAGGGCAATCTCGGCGGCGTCGACGCTGCGCCGGTCGGCGCACATGGCCGCTATTACTCGCTGACGATCACGTTGCCGCCGCTCGCGGTCGTCGTCTTCAAGAAGGCCGGGGACGCGGCGTGAGCAGCGAGGCCGACGGGCGCAGGCGCGTCGTCATCGAGTCCGTGCGCCCGGAAGTCGACTGCGGGCGCTTTCCGGCAAAACGGGTGGTCGGCGACCTCGTCGTCGTCGAGGCGGACGTGTTCACCGACGGCCACGATCGCATCGCGTGCAGGTTGAAGTATCGCGGCCCCGGCGAAGCCGAGTGGCGCGAGACGCCGATGGAGCCGCTCGCGAACGACCGTTGGCGCGGCCGGTTCCAAGTCGACACGCTCGGCCGCTACGAGTACACCGTGGCCGCGTGGGCGGACAGGTTCCTGTCGTTTCGACACGATCTCGCGCGCCGCGACGATCCTGCGGACATCGAGCTCGCGCTGCGCGTCGGAGCCGAGCTCGTCCGCGCGGCGGCGGCGCGCGCGCGCGGGGACGACGCGGCCCGGCTCGCCGACGCGGCGGCGCGGCTCTGCAGCGCCGAGCCGCTCGACGCGCGCCGGGCGCTCGCGCTGTCGGAGATGCTGTGCGAAGCGATGATGGCGTACCCGGATCGCCGGTTCGAGACGCTCTACCCGCGGGCCTTGCCTCTCGTCGTCGATCGCGAGAAGGCGCGCTTCTCGGCGTGGTACGAGTTCTTCCCGCGCTCGGTCGCGGACGACGACGGGGCGCACGGTACTTTCAAGACCGCGCGCGAGCGGCTTGCGTACGTCGCGCGGCTCGGATTCGACGTCGTGTACTTGCCGCCGATCCATCCGATCGGCGTCACGCACCGCAAGGGGCCGAACAATCGTCTGGATGCGGGCCCGGACGACCCCGGCTCGCCGTGGGCGATCGGCTCCGCGGAGGGGGGCCACAAGAGCGTGCATCCGGCTCTCGGCACGCTCGAGGACTTTCGCGAGCTCGTCGAGCATGCGCGCCGTCACGGTCTCGAGATCGCGCTCGATATCGCGTTCCAGTGCTCGCCGGATCACCCCTACGTGCGCGAGCATCCGGAGTGGTTTCGGCGGCGACCGGACGGCACGGTGCAGTATGCCGAGAACCCGCCGAAGAAATACGAGGACATCTACCCGTTCGACTTCGAGTGCGACGACTGGCAGTCGCTATGGATGGAGCTGAAGAGCGTGTTCGACTTCTGGATCGCGCAAGGCGTCACGATCTTTAGGGTCGACAATCCGCACACGAAGCCGTTCGCGTTCTGGGAGTGGGTGATCGGCGAGATCAAGGCGGAGCATCCCGAGACGTTGTTCCTCTCCGAGGCGTTCAGCCGGCCGCGCGTGATGCATCGGCTCGCGAAGGCGGGATTCACGCAGTCGTATACCTATTTCACGTGGCGAAACACGAAGCACGAGCTCATCGAGTACATGACGGAGCTTGCGAAGCACGAGTCGCGGGAGTATTTCAGGCCGAACCTCTGGCCGAACACGCCGGATATCCTGCACGAGTACCTGCAGTACGGCGGGCGCCCGGCCTTCATGTGCCGGCTCGTGCTCGCCGCAACGCTCGCCGCGAGCTTCGGCATCTATGGGCCGGCGTTCGAGCTGCTCGAGGACCGCGCGCGCGAGCCCGGCAGCGAGGAGTACCTCGATTCGGAAAAGTATCAGGTGCGCCGCTGGCATCTTCGGGATCCACGAAGCCTCGCGGACCTGATCGCGCGCATCAACCGGATTCGGCGCGACAACCCGGCGCTTCAATCCGATTGGAGCCTCGAGTTCCACCGCATCGATAACGATCAGCTGATCTGCTATTCGAAGCGGACGGAGGATTTGTCGAATATCGTGCTCGTCGTCGCGAATCTCGATCCTCATCACGTGCAGAGCGGCTACGTCGAGCTGCCGCTTGAGCGGTTCGATCTCGATGTGTCCCGGCCGTATCAGGTGCACGATCTTCTATCCGGCGCGCGCTACCTTTGGCACGGGACGCGCAACTTCGTCGCGCTCGATCCGCAGCGCTCGCCGGCGCACGTGTTCCGGCTGCGCCGGCGCGTCGCCACCGAAAGGGATTTCGACTACTTCATGTGATGGAAGACTTGGAACTCGCGACGAGCCCGCTGCTTTCCGAAGCGATCGAGGAGGCCGGCTGGGAGAACGATCCGCTCTGGTACAAGGACGCGATCATTTATCAGATTCACGTCCGCTCGTTCTTCGACTCGAACGACGACGGCGTCGGTGATTTCCGCGGGCTCACGCAGAAGCTCGACTATATCCAGCGGCTCGGCGTCAACGCGCTGTGGCTGCTGCCTTTCTACCCGTCGCCGATGCGGGACGACGGCTACGACATCGCCGACTACCGCAACATCAACCCGGTCTACGGCACGCTGCGCGATTTTCGCCGCTTCGTGCGCGAGGCACATCGGCGCGGGCTGAAGGTCATTACCGAGCTCGTCGTGAACCACACGTCGGATCAGCATCCGTGGTTTCAGGCAGCGCGCAAGGCGCCGCCGGGCTCGGCGAAGCGAAACTTCTACATCTGGAGCGACACGGATCGGAAGTTTCCCGAAACGCGCATCATCTTCACCGACACCGAGACGTCGAACTGGGCGTGGGATCCGGTCGCGAAGCAGTATTACTGGCACCGCTTCTTCTCGCATCAGCCCGACTTGAATCACAACAATCCGGCCGTCGTCGCCGCCGTGATCCGCGTGATGAAGTTCTGGCTCGACATGGGGGTCGACGGCCTGCGGCTCGACGCGATCCCGTATCTGTGCGTGCGCGAAGGGACGAACAACGAGAATCTGCCGGAGACGCACGCCGTGATCCGTCAGATCCGCGCGGCCGTCGACCGGGATTACTCGAACCGCATGCTGCTCGCCGAGGCGAATCAGTGGCCCGAGGACGTATGCGAGTACTTCGGCAACGGCGACGAGTGCCACATGGCATACCACTTCCCGCTGATGCCGCGGATGTACATGGCGATCGCGCAGGAGGACCGCTACCCGATCGTCGAGATCATGGAGCAGACGCCGGAGATCCCGGAGAACTGCCAGTGGGCGATCTTCCTTCGCAATCACGACGAGCTGACGCTCGAGATGGTCACCGATCGCGAGCGCGACTACATGTACCGCACGTATGCGACGGATCCGCGGATGCGGGTCAACGTCGGAATCAGGCGCCGCCTCGCGCCGCTGATGGAGAACGATCGAGCGAAGATCGAGCTGATGAATAGTCTGCTGTTCTCGATGCCTGGATCGCCGATCGTGTACTACGGCGACGAGCTCGGCATGGGCGACAACTTCTACCTCGGCGACCGGAACGGCGTGCGCACGCCGATGCAGTGGAGCCCCGACCGCAACGGCGGCTTCTCGCGCGCGGATCCGCAGAGCCTGTACCTGCCGCCGATCATGGATCCCGTCTACGGATACGAGGCGGTGAACGTCGAAGCGCAGAACCGCGCGCCGTCGTCGCTGCTGAACTGGACGCGCAGGATCCTGACCGTGCGCAAGGCACACAAGGCGTTCGGCCGCGGCACGCTCGAGTTCCTGCACCCGGGGAACCGGAAGATCCTCGCGTATATCCGCGAGTACGGCGACGAGACACTGCTGTGCGTCGCCAACCTGAAGCGCTCGGCTCAAGCCGTCGAGCTCGACTTGCGCCGTTTCAAGGGCTGCGTGCCGATCGAGCTGATGGGCGGCGCGCCGTTCCCGCCGGTCGGCGATCTGCCGTACCTGCTGACGCTTGCGGGCTACGGTTTCTACTGGTTCAAGCTGACGTCGGAAGCCGCCGCGCCGAGCTGGCACGCGGAGTTTCTTGCGCCCGAGCCGCCGCCTTGGCTCGTGCTGTTCGATTCGCTCGCGAGCTTCACGGCGCGCGGGGACGGCGAGCGGCAGACGCTCGTCAATCGTCTGATCCGTCAGCTCGAGACGGAGGTGCTGCCGCGTTATCTCCGTCAGCAGCGCTGGTTCGCCGCGAAAAACGAAACCGTCGCGGCGGCCGTGCTGCGCGACCGCTGCGAATGGAGCACAGAGCGCGGACGCTGGCTGCTGACGACCGTCGAAGCGCAGTTCGAGGAGGGCGGCGTCCAAACCTACTTCCTGCCGCTCGCGATCGATTGGGGCGCCGAGCGCGCCGGGCCCGAGCATGCCGCCGCGCTCGCGCGGGTCCGGCAGAAGGCGAGCACGGGGCTGCTGTTCGACGCCTTCGCGCGCGAGGATTTCTGCCGAGACTTGATCGAGCGGATCGTGCGCCGTGACGACGAGCCGGTCGGGTGCGGCGACGGCACGCTGCGCTTCATCGCGACGGCCGCGCTCGAATCGCTCGTACCGCAGAATCTGGACGAAGAGGACGTGCGCCGGCCGGCGACGGAAGGCTCGAACTCCGCGTTCCTCGTCGGAGAGACGCTGTTCTTCAAGGCGTATCGGCGGCTGCGCCGCGGCGTGAATCCCGAGTGGGAAATGGGACGTTTCCTGACCGACGTCTCGCCGTGCCCGGCGATCGTGCCGGTGGCCGGTGCGATCGAGTATCGAAGCGCGGACGGCGGTGTCGCGACGCTCGCGTTGCTGCAAGCCGCGGCAAAGAATCAGGGGGACGGCTGGAGCTACACGCTGAGCTATCTCGAACGGTTTCTCGATGATGCGCTGACTCGGGCGGCGGGGGAGACGCCGGAGGAGGCGAGCCATATGGAGTATCTGGTGCTGATCCGCCAGCTCGCGCGCCGCACCGCAGAGCTGCATCGCGCGCTGGGCCGGCGGACCGGCGATCCCGCATTCGATCCGGAGCCGTTCGGCCGCGACGATCTCGTCGCGTGGGCCGAGCGAGTCGGCCGAGAGCTGACCGAGACGATGCAGATGCTGCGTGCGCCGGCCGAGCCGCTTCCGGAGCATGTCGAAGTCGATATGGAGCGGCTCGACGCGCTCGAGGCGGCGTTGCGTGCGAAGCTCGCGGCGCTCGTCGAGCAGCCGATCGCGACCGTGAGCACGCGCTACCATGGCGACTATCATCTCGGCCAGGTGCTGCTGACCGGCGCGGATTTCGTGATCGTCGATCTCGAGGGCGAGCCGGGACGCGACTTCGACGAGCGCCGGCAGAAGGCGCCGCCGCTGAAGGACGTCGCCGCGATGCTGAGATCGTTCGACTACGCGCGCGGTGTGGTCGCTCGGACGGTCGGCGCCGAGCGGCAGATCGATCGCGCGGAGCTCGACGTGCTGCTCGAGGGCTGGCTCGGCGCGACGCGGCAGGCATTTCTCGACGAGTATCGCAGCGCGATGGAAGGCTCGGGCGCATATCCGGCGGATCCGGACGACGTCGACGCGCTGCTCGAGCTCGGCAAGCTCGAGAAGGTGCTGTACGAGGTGCGGTACGAGCTCAGGAATCGGCCTGATTGGCTGGCGGTGCCGTTGCGGGCGTTGGATGCGGCGGTTTGAGGCGTCGGCGGCGGCGTCTGCGCTGAAGACGGCTCGTTAAGGGGCGGCGCGGCGGGCCGTGCGGCGCTGTGTGCCTTTCCGAGACACGCGGGGAATCGCGTCCATGCCGCTCGTCTGCCGCCGTCCATGGCGGCAGACGGTCTCGGAAAGGCACGCAGCGCCGCACGCCCCGTCGGCGTCGGCGCGGCCGACGAGTTGGAAGAGCCGCCCTGTAGTTTACGGCGGCGCTATGCGTCGCTGCTGGCTGCTCCGCCTCTCGTGGTTAGAGGCGGAGCTCGCGGACGCCGCAAATGACGGACATGATCACGAGCTCGTTCAGCGAGGTCGCGTCCATCTTCTTCATGATGTGTGCGCGGTGGTGCTCGACGGTTCGCGGGCTGATGCCGAGCTCGCGCGCGATCTGCTTGCTCGAGTTGTCGCGTACGACCATCGACATGATCTGACGCTCGCGCGCCGTCAGCGTCTCGAACTTCTGCAGCACGCCGGCATGCTGCTGCTCGCTCGCGCGCTGCTGGCGATGCCAGCTCAGCGCTTCGCCGACGCTGTGCAGCAGCTCGTCGTCGTCGACCGGCTTCTCGAGGAAGTGGAACGCGCCGTTCTTCAGAGCCGCGACGGACGTCGAGACGTCGGCGTGGCCCGTCAGGAACACGATCGGCACCGTCTCGCCGCGCGCGGACAGCTCCTGCTGAATCTCGAGCCCGCTGAGGTCGGGCAGGCTGACATCCAGCACGAGGCAGCACGTCGAGCCGTCCGTGCGGTAGTTGCGCAAGAATTCCTTCCCGGTGCGATACGGCCGCACGTCGAGCCCTGCATTCTGCAGAGTCAGCGCGAGCGCATCGAGGAAGAAGGCGTCGTCGTCGACGGCGTAGGCCGTCCCTTGAAGCGAAGTGGTGCTAGTGTCGTTCATTGGCTGGTAACGTAAAGGAGAGAGTCGTGCCTCGGCGCGTCTTCGGTGCCCAAAGACGGCCGCCGTAAGATTCGATGATGGAGCGGCTGATCGAAAGCCCCATCCCCATGCCGTCCTTCTTCGTCGTGAAGAACGGCTCGAAAGCGCGGCGTCGCTGCTCGTCGGTCATGCCGGGCCCGGAGTCCGCGACGATCACGCGGACGAGGGCGGGGTCCGGCCTGTCGCTGACGACGACGATGCGTCTTTCATCCGCGGGGATTCCTTGCATCGCGTCGACGCCGTTCTGCAGCAGATTCAGCAGAACCTGCTGTAAATGCACCCGACTCGCCCGTACCCCGGGCAGCGCGTCGGAAAGCCTAAGCTCGATTCGGCAGCCGCGTTCCTTCGCGTACGCGCTCGCGAGCCGTGCGGCATCGCGAATGACTGCGTTGATCTCGAGATCTTCGACCGCCGTCTCGCGCTTGCTCAAATACGCGCGCAGCCCCTGAACGGTCGCGTGCGCATGGGACGCGGCCGCCGTGATTTTCTCGACGAGCGACGCGAGCTGCTGCTCGTCGACGCTGCCGGAGCCGAGACTTTTCTTTGCGGCGTTGCAGTAGAGCGCGATCGCGCCGAGCGGCTGACTGAGCTCATGGGCGAGCGCGGCCGCCATCTCGCCGCAGGAATTCAGCCTTGCGGCATGCGCGACGTCGTTGAGACCGTCGCGGCTAGCCCACCGCTGCTCCGTCACGTCGGTCATCGTGACGTGGCAGCGGCCGAGCCTCGTCGCGCCGGCGAAACCCCGGGCGACGACCGCTACGCTGTCGAACCGCACGTCGCGAGTGCGCCCACGGCGGTCGTTGAAGCGGAACTCGTCGCTCAATGGCTCCCGGCTATGGCAGGCGTTGCGCACGTGCTCCAGAAATCGCTTCGCATCACCCTTCGCGATCCATCGCGAGAAGAGCTGCCCGGCAATCCAGGGGCGCGGCAAGCCCAGCATCGACGCAGCCGCTCGATTGATTTCCTCGACGCGGCTGTCCTCTGTAAGCACGACTGCACCGACCGGCGCGAACGTGAAAAGGTCCGCGTAGCGCTGCAGCGTGCCGATCAATTCCTGATCGCGGACGACGCTTTGTTCCATATGCGGGTAAGGCTGCGATTGGTGTTGCTACGCATGTTTGCAAGTCCTGTGCCAAAGCGTCGCGAGAAAACGCCGAACCGACGACTTCGTTTTGCGCGGCCCCGCAAACGGCATACGCGGCGGCGCGCAACGGTTCCATCCCGTGCGCGAGGCGGTTCGACGTTTGCACCAAACGAATCGTCCCGAACGAATTTGACCGATTTTTGTATTTGAGCTTTGCTTATCTGCACCGGCGGCGCCCGCCGAGCGGCGAGCTGCGACTTGGAAGTCCGCCGGCGCGTCGTTCGGCGCACGCTGCGCCAACCCACATAAGAACGGAGCTCCGCATGCCTAGAGGCTTTCATCTCGCCCGGATCGCAGGAATCGACGTGTTCCTCGACTGGAGTCTGGCGATCATCTTCATGCTCGTCACGTTCAGCCTCGGGGCGGTCGCGTTTCCATCCTGGCATCCTGACTGGAGCGCGGCGACCAGCTGGCTGACCGCGGTCACTGCCGCCGTGCTGTTTTTCACGTCAGTGCTGATTCACGAGATGTCGCACGCTCTGGTCGGCCGGCGATACGGCATCGACGTGCCGAGCATCACGCTGTTCGTCTTCGGCGGCATGGCGCAGATGCGGGAGGAGCCGCACGCATGGCGGCCGGAGCTGATGATGGCGATCGCGGGACCGATCACGAGCCTGCTGCTCGGCGGCCTCTTCATCCTGCTCGGCGGCCTGGTCGCCGGACCGATCCCGGAGACGACGGATCCGGCCGCGTTCCTGGCCGAGCTGAGCCCGCTCGCAACCCTGTTCTTCTGGCTGGGGCCGATCAACGTCATCCTCGGCATCTTCAATCTCGTGCCGGGTTTTCCGCTCGACGGAGGGAGGGTGCTGCGAGCGACGCTGTGGGGGGCCACGGGCGATATCATCCGGGCAACCCGCTGGGCGTCGAATGCGGGTAGGGCGGTCGCCTGGGTGCTGATCGCCACCGGTTTCGCGATGGCGCTCGGGATACCGGTGCCGTACTTCGGGACGGGGCTCGCCGGCGGCCTGTGGCTCGCGCTGATCGGCTGGTTCCTGCATAACGCGGCCGTGGCGAGCTACCGGCAGCTGCTGGTCAGGGAATCCCTGCTCGATGTCCCGGTCAACCGGCTGATGACCACGGAGCAGGGCGTCGTTTCGCCGGATCTGGCCGTCAGGCGTTTCGTCGACGAGCATCTGCTTCGCGGCGACCAGCGCGCATTCGCCGTCGTCGACGGCGGCCGCCTCGTCGGGCTCGTCTGCTTGAAGGACGTCCACCGCCTTCCCCGGGAAGAATGGGATCGGCGGTCCGTCGCGGACATCATGACGGCGGCCAGCGATCTCGAGACCGTTTCCCCGTCCGACGACGGCGTTGCGGTCTTGAACGCGCTCAATCGGCGCAATGTGAATCAGGTGCCGGTCGTCGACGGCGGCGGGCGAATGCTGGGTGTCGTCAGACGCGAGGACGTGCTGCGCTGGCTCGCGGTCTACGGGGACAGCAGGCTCGGTCTCGGCGGGCCGAAGCTGCGGAGATCGTAACGCCGAAATGGCGAATCGGGCGGGGCGGCAGCTCGCGCCCCGCCCGATCAGGGTCAGTAGCTGAGACCCGTCGACGGCGACGATGTCTGCGAGCCGGGGCTCTGTTCCGTCGTTCCGCCTGCGCGGGAAGTAAGATGCTCGCTCGGCGTCGTGCCCGTGTCCTCGCCTTGCATCGCGTTCTTCGTCGACTCGGCGGCCTCCTCGACGCGTTCGCGGGCCCGCCGCGCGCCCTCGGCGCCGGCACGTTTCGCACGCTCGAGGGCCCGGTCTCGCGCACGGCCGAATGCGCGGTCTTCCTGCTCGGTCGGCGGCAGCGCGGCGCCCGCAATGACGCCTGCGGCGAGGCCGATCGCGCCGAGCAGCAGCGGCTGCTCCTCGAGCAGATTGCCGAAGCTCGAACGCGCGCGCTGCGCGCGGTAGCGTGCAGACGACGACATCGAGTGGGTCCGCTCGCGCATGTGATGACCCGAGCTCGACATCCTCTCCCGAGCACTCAGCATTCCATCGCGCGCCTCGTCCGCGCGGTGACGGAATGACTCGCGCACGCCGTCCGCGCGCTCACGCGCGCCGTGTATTCGCTGACGCACGCCGCGCATACCTTCGCGAACGCGCTCGCCGACGCGGTCGCCCGTTTCCCTGATGCGCGAGCCGGTGCCACGCAGGCGGCTCGAGCCGTTGCCATTGCCATTGCCGGCATGCATACGACTGCGGTACGCGCCGTCATGCTCGCGGCCGTTCGCCGACGCCATCATCCACGCGATACCGATCGACGTCAGCAGCGCGGGCATCGGGTTCTCCTTCAGCTTGCGCCCGAGGTTGCCCCCGTATTCGCCGCCGTGCCGGCGAAACTGCGACCAAACCTGATTGATCAGGTCGGTCGGCGACAGTCGATGCTCGAGCTCCTCGAGCGTAGCGAGCAGCTCCGCTCTGGTCGCGTCGATCTCCCGCTCGAGTTGCTGCGGGCTCTTCGCGGAGTCCCGGCGAAATTCATCGTTCATGCGATTCATGGATGTTCCTCTTGATCATGTCCCGGTCTTTCTGCATCGCCGCCTGAGTGTGCTCGGGCTTAAGCGAAGACGCTTCGAGCTTCTTCTTGCCGCTCGCCAGCATGATCGCGCCGATGATCGAGACGACTGCTCCGACGATCAGTGCAGCGAGCCACCCTTCGACGACCAGTGAGAGGGCGAGGAAGGCCGACACCAGGAGAAACAGGAAGCCTGCGTAGAGAACTGCGCCGCCGGCCGCCATCGACGTGATGCCGGCCTGCGTGTCCCGAATCGCGTTCGTGGTCTCAACCTTGAGCAGCGCAAGCTCCTTCGTGAAGAGCGTCGAGACCTCGTCGGCTAAACGCCGGACGAGCGTAAAGACGCGCGCATCGGTGGTCTGGCGCGACTCGGGAATCGTAGTGATATCCTCGATGCCCGCGCCGACGGGCTCATGGTCATAAGCGGGTCTGCTCACGGTTCGTTCCTCCTGATCTCGTCGCTGCGTGTCCCGGTGTCCGGCGCGGCCGATCGATCCGTCCGTTCGCTCGACTCGGCATCCGGAGCCGATGCGGACCGGCTCGGCTCGTCATCCGGGATCGCCGGCGACCAGTGATCGCCTGACGATGCGGCGCCCGGCCGCTCCCGGCCGCGATCCTCGGGCCAGGCTCCCGCACCGTTGTCGCCGCCGCCTGCGCCATAGCTCGTGGACGACGACCCGTAACCCGACGACTCGTATTCGGACGCGGTCGCCTCGTCGTCCGACGCGCTCGCATAGCGCGGATCGGCGGACGTTACGGTGCCGGTCTCGTCGAACTCGAAGTCGTCCTCGTCGTCGAGCAAATACTCGTCGTCTTCATCGTCGTAGCCGTACTCTTCGAGCGAGCGCGTGCTCGTCGCTTTCAGGAAGCGTGAGACGCCGAATCCGAGCGCGACGCTTCCCGCGAGAAAGCTGGCCGGATTCCGTCTCGCGAAGCTCGCGAGCTGGCCCGCGAACTCCTCGATTTCATGCTCGCGCAGCCCGCCGGCGAACCGGCGCATCAGCTCCGCCATGCTGCGGCCGTAACCTGAGATCATCTCGCCGCTTTCGGTATTCTCGAGGTCGTCAGCGGTGCTCTCTAGTGCGGACGCGAAGTCCTCCGCGCTGTCCGCCGCACGATCCTTGATGCGATCGGCCGCTTCCTGACCTCGCCGCTTCGCCGTCTCCGCGGCGCTCGAAGCGAGCTGACTCGCTTCGCTCTTCGCACGCTCGAGCTCCTGTTGGATCTCGCGATCCGTTCCGGAGTGTGGTGTTGTCGACATTGCTCGTGCCCTTCCATGCTGAATTCTCTGGAGTCGCCCAGATGCAATCGCCATGCCACGGAACACGTATAGAAGCGCTGCATGAAGCGCGAGCTTCCCTCTTGGCACGCCGCATGCACATTGCACAGTTCTTGCGATTCGCCGCGCGATGCGGCGCCGATAAAACGCGATTGAACGGGAGCGGGCATGGTCGAGCGTGCGAGACGCCAACGGAACGACGAGCTGCGCAGCGACGAGGTGCGCGAAGGCGGGTACGACAGAGACGACGTCGTACCCGCCGATATCGAGCGCCTCGCTCACCTGCTCGATCGCGCGATTCGCTTGCCGGGAAACCTGCGTATCGGCGTCGATGGTTTGATCGGCTTGATTCCGGGCGTCGGCGACGCGGTCGGAGCGTTGCTCGGCTTCTACATCGTGTCGCGCGCGACGGCCCTCGGCGTGCCGAAGGCCGTGCTCGCGCGGATGCTGATCAACGTGGGGCTCGACGCTCTGGTCGGCGCCGTGCCGTTCCTCGGCGACTTATTCGACTTCGCTTTCAAGTCAAATGCGCGCAACGTCGAGCTGATGCGCCGATCACTTGCGGACGGCAAGCGGGAGCGCACGCGGAGCACGCTTCTGCTCGGCGCGATCCTTCTCGTGATCGTTTTGTTCGCTGCGCTGATCGTCGCGCTCGGAATTCTGCTCGCGCGCTTGATCGCTTCGGCGTTCTAGACCTCTGTAACGGCCTTCGAGGTCTAAGCTTCGGTACGACAGGGCGGCGGGGCGGGATGCCCCGATCGGAAGCCTCGGTGGAAGCCCCGATCGGAGGGGGCGACTCAGAATCGGTGACGGACTCCGAGGTGCACGTTGTCGTCGACCTCGCGGTCGACGTCGAGGTCGAACTCGAACACGCGATAGCCGAGGAAGACGTTCGTGCTTTCGCTGAGGCGGGTTTCGACGGTCACGGTTACGTCCTTGATGTTGTCCGCGTTGCCGAACGTCACGATGTCCGGCGCGTAAAAGGCCGTCAGCGATATCGCCGACTGACGGCTGCGTCCGAGGTAGTAGCTCAGGCGCCCGCCGAGGGCGATCGCGAAAACGTCCTGGTTCTCGATGGTCATCAGGGCACCGTAGGCCCGCGGCCCGACTTGCAACGACCAGTACGGCCGCCGATTCGGCTCGCCGACGTCGAAGAGCATGTCCGCGATGCCGATCAGATCGCGGTCCTCGTTCAGGAAGACGCCGACGCGCGCCTGGTTAGTGCCGAGCTCGCCGACGTCGAGCTGTCGCCCGTAAAGCACCTGCATCGCGTTCTCGCTGAGGTAAGCCTCGATGGATTGCGTGCCTTCTGCGGGTTCGGTTTGAGGTTGTGCGAGCGCGAGAAAAGGAAAGAGGGCGAGCGCCGGCAGCGCCGCGAGCGGCGCTCGCGGCCCGGACGGAGTCGACATCGGTCCGTCGGGATGCAGCAATCGTTGCGTCATGATAGAAATCTCCCAAGGAGAGCCGCGAGGCGGCGAAGGTTCATCGGAAAAGCCTCGAGATCGGCGCGACGTCAGTCGCCGCGCATTTGCGTCTCGTAGGCAGCGCAGTTGCAATCTGGATGCGCGCAACCGGCGCCGGTGGCGCAGCCGTGGCTACAGTAATGACGGCCGTCTTGGGACGCTGCGGCAGCCGGGCAGGAGCACCCCTCGTGCGCACACTTCCTGTCGCTGGGAGATTTATCGCCTCGCGAAGGTGGTGTGCTCATGCGCGGCCACGGTAATCAGCGCTATATGGTCGGTCTTCGTCCGCGGATAAAGAACACGATTGCGAGAATCAGACCGACGACGAACAGAATCCAAGCGATGTTTGCGGCGGTTCCGGCGATGCCGGAAAAACCTAGAACGCCGGCGACAATAGCAACAACGAGAAAGATCAAAGCCCAGTACAGCATGTTTGCTCCTTGAGAGCGCTGCGCCGGGCACGCCGGCGCTTCGCCTCGTTATACCAATGGAAGTTATTCGTCGAGATAACCGTCGAGATCGTCGTACGCCGAGAGCTCTTCCTGCAGCCTGCGCCGTTCCATGTGATCCTCGATGCGCCGCCACGCGGGGCGCTCCGGGTCGTCCATGGCCTGGAGGAACGCGTCAAGATCGAACTCAACGTCGTATGCGATGTTCATTTGCCGATGCTCCTTGCCTTTCTTTTACTTCGTATCTACATACAGTTCGGGTCGCGACATCGGCCCAGACTGCAAGGAGCATGCCAGCGCCGGAGACGTCGACGATCCGGACGATAATGCGCGCTTAAGTCACGGTTCTGATTGAGCGCGGCCACACCGACGCCGAGGCTCGGCGTCGGTCACGATGCGGTCGAGGCGATGCAACTTTCGAGAGCCGGGTCATTTCCTACGGCCCGCTCGACGGCGCTTACAGCCCGTGGCATGCCTCTTGCAGCCGAGCCGCTCGGCGCCGGCGGCGCCTCTGTTCCTTCCAACCAGCTCCGTCACGCCGATTCGCGAGGGGGATTCGGATGAAACGCTGTGTCACTTTGCTCGCGCTTGCAGCCGCGGGTTACGGCTTCGCGCAGGAACCTCTGCCACCTTTCGAGGAGGTCGACTCGAATCAGGACGGTCGAATCAGCCGCACCGAGGCCGCCGCGATCGAAGGCATGAACTTCGATACTGCGGACGCGGATCAGAACGGCGCCGTGGATCGTACCGAGTACATGGCTGCCGCGAGCTCGCAAGGAGATGACGCGTCGCCTGCGGAGCCTGAACAGCCGGAACGGACGGACCAGCCCGACACGCGCGACAGCGAAGCCGGGGCAAGTCGATGATGCGGAGGTGCTGCCGATCGTGAGTGCAGCTCGGCGCGTCGGCTGGATCGGCGCGTTCGTCGCTGCCGCGTTGGCGAGCGCGAGCCTCGGGTATCAGATGAGAGCGGCATTGCGGGACGAGCCCGTAGCCGTTCTAGGGCCCGCGATCGAAGCCTGGGATCGGCAGCTCGAGCGCGATCGCGAGCGACTGATCGACGAGCAGGCCGCCGTCGCTCGGTGGCACGCACGGGCGGCATCCGAGCTCAGCCGGATGGAGGCGCGCATCGTGCAGCTCGAATCGACCGCGGTGCGGCTCGTCGACCGGACCGGTCTCGACGGCTTCGACTTCCGAGTCGAGCCTGCCGTCGGCGGACCGGAAGAGGGACCCGTCGAGCACGCGTCGATACCGGAGCAATGGAACGAAGCGGCGCGCGGCTTGTCCAGACAAATCGCAGACCGAACACTGCAGATGCAAATTCTCGAAGACGTGTTGAAGTGGCGCGACCTACGTGCCGCGGTCATGCCGGACGGGCGTCCGGTGCAGGCCGCTTATGTCTCATCGCGATTCGGGCCGCGCATCGACCCGTTCACCGGGCGCCGTGCATCCCACAAAGGCATCGACTTCGCGGGCGCTCTCGGGACGGAAGTCGTGGCGGTCGCGGCTGGCATCGTCACGTGGTCCGGCGAGCGCACGGGCTACGGCGAGCTCGTCGAGATCGATCACGGTAACGGGCTCGTCACGCGCTATGCACACAACTCAAATAATCTGGTCGAGGTGGGAGACGTGGTGACACGCGGGCAATCGATCGCTCTGCTCGGTGCGACCGGCAGGGCTACCGGGCCGAATCTGCATTTCGAGGTCGTGCAAGACGGCGAGGCGGTGGACCCGCTGCCGTTCATCGAATGATGACGAGCATCGGCGGCGCGGCCGTGAAGAAGGGTGCGCTGTTCGCCGCGATCGCGGTCGTCGCGGCAGCGTGGCTTGGGCCGCTGCCTGATCTCGCGCTCGAGCGATTCGCCGCGCAAGCTGCGCTGCATGTCGTGCTCGCGACGATCGTCGCGCCTTTGCTGGCCGCGAGTATTGCCGGCACGCGTTACGATCCGGTGCGGCGCTGGGCGCACCGCTTTTCACCGCTCGGTTTCTCGCTGCTGCAGGCGGCGGTCGTCTGGGTTTGGCTCGCGCCGGCTGCCCAAGCGGCCGCGCCGATAACGCCCGGGCTGTTGTGGCTCGAGCAGGTCACGATCCTGCTCGCCGCGGTGCTGCTTTGGATGTCGGTTCTCGGCGGCGACCGCGCGACCCGCTACGAGCGGGTCGGTGCCGGCATCGTCGCGCTGCTGATGATGTCGGTGCACATGACGCTGCTCGGCGGCATGGCGCTGATCTCGAGCTCGCCGTTCGTCGGCGACGAGATTGCGGCGTTCGCCGATGACCGGCGGACGAGCGGGCTCGTGACGCTGGCGGGCGCGGCGATCGTCTACGCGATCGCCGGCGCGCTGCTGCTCGCGTGGCTTCTGAAGCCCGGCCTCACCGACGCGTCTCGGGTCACCACGGCAAGCGGCCGAAGCTGAAGCGCATCGACAAGGTGACGCTCGAGATGTCGCCGCTCTGATAGTCGAGTCCGACGCCGAGGTCCGGGAAGAAGTACCAGCGCAGGCCGGCGTTCAGCACTGTCGCCGAATCGAAACGGCGCTCCTCGAGATCGATCTTGCCGAACGCGACGGGACCCGCGGATGCGAAAAGCTCGAACGGCTCTCTCGGGTTCCAGCGAAAGCCGAGTCGCGCACCGACACCGGACGTATCGATATCGAAATCCTCTCCGGCGAGGCTGCCGAAATCGAGCTCGCCGCTGTCGTACGTGAGCTCGAACGTCAAGTCGAAATTCGGCGCGAGCTCGCGCTGATAGCCGAGCCCGAACTGCGACGTGATCAGGTCGAATTCGTCGTCGATATCGAGCTCAGCGAGCGGACTCTGGATGTGCGCCCGCACGTCGATGATCGAGCTGTTGAACGCGCCGACGAGGTAAAAGCGGTTCGGGAGCGCGACGGCGCCGGCGACCGAGATGCCGTCGCCGTCGCCGGCCTCGGCGGTCACGTCCTGACCCGGCGTCGTCGACTGGGTGCCCCTCGCGTCGACGCTCGTCGACAGCACTCTGAAGTCCACGTACGTATAGCTGAGATCCGAGGCGAACGTGCTCGTCGGGCCGCCGAGGACGAGCAGGGCAAGCGCCGCGGGGCGGGTGAAATAACGCTGTCGCATGAATGCTCCCGAGTCGTCGACTCTTTTATCGTGAGCCCGTGAGGCTCTTGGTCGGTTGCTTCTTTAGCTGTTTCCGGGATGGCGCGACATCGCCGAACCCGCGCGGGCGCGCTCTTTTCGCGTGCCGCGCAGTCCAAGCGCCGCGCCGAGCGACAGGAGCATTGCAAGCCCGATCCTGCCGCCGCCGCCTCCGCCGCCCGCTTCACGTGCGGTGACTTCGACGGTTCGGGTCAGAGTCGTTGCCGAGTTCCCGGACGAATCCGTCACATTATAGGTGACGGTGTACGCGCCGATCACATCGACGTCAACGGGGTTATCGACGGCGATGCGGTCCGTCAGGTCCCCGTCGACGTCGTCGCTCGCCGTCGCGCCGGGGTCGGTGTAGCTTTCGCCGACGACGATCGTGATGCGCAGGTCCCCGACCAGGGACAGGGTCGGGGCGGTCTCGTCGCCGCGGCCGAGGTTGCCGCGGCCATCGTTCAGGAACACCGCGATGCCGTCCGAGCTCGCGACCGCGACGTCCGGCCGGCCGTCGCCGTTGAGGTCGCCGGCGGCCGCCGCTTTGGCGTCCGTCGTCGCGAACTGTTCCGCGGCGAGCACGAACGCGAGATTCGCCGCGCTGCTGTTCGTGTAAAGCCGATGGCCGCCGTCCGCGCTGATCGCGACGATATCCGTACGCCCGTCCATATCGAAATCGTCCGCGAGGGCTGTAACCGTCGCCGCGCGCCCGAGCTCGGCGGCGAGGAAGAACGATGCCGCGGCGGCAGACGTATTGACGAAGACGCCGTCCGGATCGCTGCCGTCGCGGCGCGCGAGCACGAGATCCGCGCGGCCGTCGCCGTCGAAATCGGCCGATGTGAGACTCTCGCCAGGTCCGGACCGAATCTCGCCGGCTGGTGTGCCGTCGACGTTGACGATCGCGAGGTACCCCGCTTCGGTCGCGAAGACGAGCTGCGCCGGTCCGCCGCCGACGTCCGCAGCGGCGACGTCCGCGGCCGGAACGTCGAGGATCGCTCCGGCGTCGGCTAAAGCGCCGCCCCCACCGCTCAGATAGACGCGGTTCGCGCCGGGGTCGCGGCCGGCGAAGGCGAGGTCGGCGCGGCCGTCGCCGTCGAAGTCGGCGATCGTCAAGCCCTCGCTGCGCGTGCCGCCCGCGACAGCCGACGGGGCGAAGCTTCCGGCGCCGTCGTTCAACAGCAGCTGGTGCGCGCCGTTCGCGTCGGCGGCGACGAGGTCCGTATCGCCGTCGCCGTCGATGTCGGCCGCAGCGAGATCGATCGCGTCGAGCGGCTCGCCGATCGCGATCGGCTCCGACGAGAATCCCGCCCGCTCGCCGTCGGCGGAGCCTTCGCGGCCGACGAACACGAGCACCGGCTGAGCGGGGCCCGCCGCGGCGAGATCCGGCGCGCCGTCGCCGTCGAAGTCGCCGATCGCGACCGCGGCGAGATCAGGCGCTGCGATCTCCTGGGCGGCGCCCGTGCCGAGGCTGCGCGCGACGACGAGCGTGATGGACGCCTCGTCGTTGTCCGGCACGTCGTCGATCGGTACGCCTTCCGCGATCACGACGCGCGCCGCTGCGGAAATCTCCGCGGCCTGCTCGGCGCTGCCCGTCACGTCGACGGAGCAGCTCGCGCCCGCGGCGAGCGATGCAAACGTGCAGCGCAGCGCGACCGTATCGGCGTCGGGCTCGAGCGCGCAGTCGGGATCCACGGTGTCGTCGATCACGAACGGCGCATCGCCGGTGAAGGCTACGTCGAAGGACGCGTTGCCCACGTCGATCCCGGACGCGTTCGAGACCGTGAACGTGAACGTCGCAGCCGAGCCGGTAAGCGCGGGGTTCGGTGCAACATCCGCTTCGACCGAAAGATCCGCACGATCCGCCGCCGTGACGCGCAGCTCGAAGCTCGCGGACGATGACGCTTCCGCGTCCTGCGCCGTGAACTCGACGGTATGCGGGCCGGCTGCTGCAGCGACGGCCGGTGTGCCGCTGATCGCGCCGCTCGCCGAGTCGAGCGACAGATCGGGCGGCAGGCCAGCCGCGGAGAACGTGATTGGGTCGTCCTCGGGATCGGATACGAAATCGCGGAGCGAAAGCTCGAACGGTACGCCTTCGCTCGCCGTCTGCGCCGGCACGGTTTCGATACGCGGCGCATCGTTGACCGGCGTCACTTCGATTGCGAGCATCACGCGGTTGCTCGACGACGTCGCGTCCCGGACGCTCGCCTCTACGGTCAGCGTGCCGTTGAAATCGGGTTTGGGCTGCACGACCCGTCCGCCGCCGGTTAAGGTGAAGTCCGCGTCGGCGCTCGGCGGCGTCAGCACGACGGATAACGACTCGACATCCTCGTCGCGTGCGTCGAGCAGCTGCGGCGTGATCTCGAGCGGCGTGTCCTCCGGTGTGCTGAGTGCCGGCGGCGGGTCGGGAAGCACCGGCGGCTCATCAACGACGACGATGTCGAGCGAGTATCGACCGGACGCGGACGCGACGCCGTCGGACGCAGTGACTCTAACCGCATGCGAGCCTTCGTCGCCGTCGGCCGGCGTTCCAGATATCACACCGGTTGCCGAGTCGATCCGCAGGCTCGTGGGCAGGCCGCCGGCCGAGAACAGCAGCGCGTCCCCGTCCGGATCGGCGAAGAACGCGCCTGCGTCGAAACGATAGCTTTCGCCCGCCGTCACCCGCTGCGGATCCGGCAGCGCGCGCTCGAGGACGGGCGGCGCGTTGCGCGTCTCGACGACGAGAGTGAAGGCGTCGGAGACCGCCGCTGTCGCGGGATCGGCTGCACGGACCGTGACCATGAACGGCGAGCGCGCAGCGTCGTCGGCTGTCGGCGTTCCGGTGATGCGGCCGTTCGCCGCGATCGCGAGCGTGTTCGGCAAACCGGTTGCGGTGAACGTCAGCGTATCGTCGTCGGGATCCGTGAAAAATTCCGCGACGTCGAACGCGAAGGGCTCGCCGACGAACGCGTGCTGCGGGTCGGGCTCGATCGGCCGTGCGACCTGCGGAGCGCGGTTGACCGCGGTGACCGTGACCGAGAGCGTGCCTTCGGTGGATGCGCCGCCGGCATCGGTCGCTATTACGGTGAACGAGAACGTGCTCCCGGCGGCATCGTCCGGCGCGACGCCGGTGATTCGGTTGCCGGTCAGAGCGAGCCAGGGGGGCATGCCGCGCTGCGCGAACGTGAGCGGATCGGCGTCCGGGTCCGAGAAGGACGCGGCGACATCGATGTCGACACTGTCGCCCGGGTTCACCGACTGCGGAGTCGAGCCCGTGAAGACCGGCGGCCTGTTCGGCGCCGGCGGAGCGGCCACGTCGATCGCGAACCGCTGGGTTGCGAACCTGCCGCGAGCGAGCGCGAGAATGACGACGCTATGACGGCCGACGTCCTGCGCAGCCGGAGTGCCGGAAAGAGTGGCCGTGCCGTCGAACGTCAGCCAGCGCGGAACGACCTGCGGGATGAAACGAACGGTCGGGTCGGGCGGGCCGTCGTCATCGTCATCGTCATCATCATCGACGCCGGCCTGGAGTCGCGCGGTCATCGTGTAGCTGTACGGCGCCCCGACCTGAGCGTCGAGCGGCGGCTCGCTCGTGAACACCAACTGTGCCGGCTGGGCATGGGCGTGGAACGGCGCGAGCGTGACTGCGAGCGCGAGGATCAGCAACAACGTATGACGAGGAACGCGGCGACGGCTCGATCGCACGACACCGTCCCGTTCGGGCGTGACTCCGCAGCGAGGCGCTGGCCGTAGGTCGTCGTCGGTCAAATGTGCGTCTTGATTGGATCCGGCGAGAAGCCGCTTGCGGAGCAAAAAGTATGCCATTCAATGGCATGGATCTTGCTCCTCGCGAAACCACCCAGGTCAGGGAGTTTCGAAAGTGAGGAAGATTCTTGCACGAACAGCGGAGCTATTGATGCTCGGCACGATCCTCGCGACCGGCGCGACACTTGCGGGCTGTGAGGAAGGTCCCGTCGAAGAGGCAGGCGAGGAAATCGACGACGCGCTCGACAATACGGGCGACGCATTCGAGTAGGACGCGTTCATGGGCCCGGGCCGCGGGTTCTCGCGGCCCGGCTCGAATCTCCGGGCAAAAAAAAAAAAGCCCGGCCAGCGCGCCGGGCTCAATCACGATGGGAGACTGAGCATGGGGGGGCTTACAGCCTCGCTCATCGTATGACGGTGCTAATAGCAAGCTTCATGCCAAGTTCACGGCCCGGCCGGGGGCTTCGCTCGCGTCCGAGCTTCGCGTCGTTCAAAAATTTCGTTAGAACCTACACTTACACTCTCACGCTAACGCGATATTTGAGCTTTCGGCACGATTGCCATCTGGCTGAGCGCCCCAAAAATCTCGCTGACGATTCTCAAATTCCCAATGGTTCAACTCACGGATTGAGAAGCTCCGTGAGTGGCATAGATTGTGCACCGCTCAGAACATCTCACAGAGAGCGCTATCGATGCCGAACTTGCGTTCGACACCGCGGAGCGAGAAACGTTATGCCGACCGGCGCAGAGGCGGCGGCCGGCCCCTGGCGAGGGATGGCCAGAAACGTTCCGGCGACCCCGGCGTCCTTCAGCAGCAGGAGACACTCGACGTTTCGTCGCTCCCCGGAGCGCGGCCGGCGCCGATACCTCGCCGCCTCGAGCCGCAGCTTGCGACGCGCTCGAATGCTGCGCCGAGCGGCGACGGTTGGCTGCATGAGATCAAGTTCGACGGTTATCGCCTCGTTGCGCGCGTCGAAGGGCGGGCCGTGCGGCTCTATAGCCGAAACCTCAAGGACTGGACCGCACGTTTCCCGGTGCTGGTCGAGGCGCTGGCCGATCTCGATATCGATGAGGCGTTGCTCGACGGCGAGCTCGTCGCGCTGCAGCCGGACGGCACGAGCAGCTTTCGGCAGCTTCAGGAGTCCCTCGCCGCGAATCGCACGTCGGGTCTGATCTACGAGGTATTCGACCTTCCGTACCTGAGCGGCTACGACCTCACGGACGTCGAGCTCGAACGCCGGAAGCGCGTATTGAAGGAGCTGCTCGCAAGCCGCGGCGTGCTGAGTCACCGCGGCACGATCCGCTACGTCCAACATTTCGAGGGCAAGGGCGATGCGCTGTTCGACGAGGTCTGCCAGCTCGGGCTCGAAGGCATCATGTCGAAGCGCCGAAACTCGGCTTATCGAAGCGGCCGCTCGACCGATTGGCTGAAGATCAAATGCGTGCAGCAGGGCGAGTTCGTCGTCGGCGGCTTCACCGATCCAAGCAACGCCCGGATCGGTTTCGGCGCACTGCTGCTCGGTGCGTACAACGACCGCGGCGAGCTCGTCTACATCGGCAGCGTCGGAACCGGCTTCTCCGCGCAGCGCCTGCGCACCCTTTACCAGCAGCTGCGCGAGCTCGAGGTCGACTGGTCCCCGTTCGCGAACAGCCCGATGCTGTCGGCCGTGCGTGCCACGCATTGGGTGAAGCCCGAGCTCGTCGCGGATGTCGAGTTCACCGAATGGACGCGCGACGGCGTGCTGCGTCATCCGGTCTTTCGCGGCCTCCGGGAGGACCGCAATCCCACCGAGATCGTTCTCGAAGCGGATTCACCTGCGGCGGAACTGCGCATCGAGCCGCCGACCCGAGGAGCGAGAATGACGAAGCCGGCGAGGCAGCGGAGCCACGAGGATCGCGTGGCGGGCGTACGCTTGACGCATCCGGACAGGATTCTGTATCCCGACCAGGGCGTGACGAAGGCGCACCTTGCGCGGTACTACGAGCAGATCGCAGAGCACATCCTGCCGCACATCTCGAATCGTCCGTTGAGCTTGGTGCGCTGTCCGGACGGCCACGAGAAGAACTGCTTCTATCAGAAGCATCCGCCGGAAGGGCTCGGCGACGCGGTGCACCGAGTGACGATCGTAGAGGGCGACGGCCCCGCCGAGTACATGTACGTCGACTCGCTCGCCGGCATCGTGTCGCTCGTGCAGGTCGGCACGCTCGAGTTCCACGTCTGGGGCAGCGTCGTCGATGCGCTCGAGACGCCGGACATGCTGGTTTTCGACCTCGATCCCGGCCCTGGCGTCACATGGCCGCGCCTGATCGATGCGGCGCACCTGCTGCGGGACCGTCTCGAGCGGATCGGCCTCAGGAGCTACCCGAAGCTGACCGGCGGGAAGGGACTGCACCTGGTCGTGCCCCTCGTACCGCGCGCGGACTGGGACCAGGCAAAGGAGTTCGCGCGCACCGTTGCCGAGGTCGTCGCGAAAGAGCAGCCGGACCGGTTCACGGCCAATATGGCGAAGGCGCGGCGTCAGGGCCGCATTTTCATCGACTACCTGCGCAACGGTCGGGGCGCGACCGCGGTCTGCTCGTACTCGACGCGAGCCCGAGCGGCGGCGCCGGTGGCCGTGCCCATCGGCTGGGAGGAGCTCGACCCCGCGTCGCGCTCCGACCGCTACGGCATCGATACCGTGAAGCGGCGCCTCGCGGCCTTGCGCAAGGACCCATGGGCCGATTTCGAGCGTGCGCGCCGGCCGATCACGGACGAGACGCTCGAGTCCGTCGCGGCCGATTGAGGGCAGAGCATGGCCGCGCGTGCAATGTGGAAGGGTGTGATCAGGATCGGCAACGAGCGGGTCGGCGTGAAGCTCTATTCGGCCGTGCAGGATCGCATGGTGCGCTTTCGCTTGCTGCACGATGAGGACCGCGTGCCCGTCAAGCAGCGGCTCGTCGAGCCCGAGTCGGAGCGGATCGTCGAGTACGCCGAGACCCGGCGCGCGTTCCTTACGCCCGAGCGCGATCTCGTCGCGGTGCGCCCCGAAGAGCTCGACGCGCTGGCCCCCGAGCCGTCGCGAGACATAGAGGTGCTGCGCTTCGTTCCGGTCGGCGCCGTCGATCACCGCTGGTACGAGCGGCCGTACTTCGTCGGGCCGGACGGCGAGGCCAGTACGCTCGCCGCGCTCGTCACGGCGATGCGTGAGACGAGGCGCGAAGGCATTGTGCGCTGGGTCATGCGCAAGAAGGAGTATCGCGGCGCGCTGCGTGCACGCGACGACGGCGTGCCGATGCTCGTGACATTGCGCTCGGCGGAGGAGGTCATCGTTGCGTCCGAGCTCGGCTCGCCGCGCGGTAAGCCGCTCGACGAGCGCGAGATCGCGATGGCGCAGCAGCTCTTGTCGATCCTGGAGGCCCCGTTCGATGCGGAGCAGTACAAGGACGAGTACCGGGAGCGGGTGCTCGAGCTCGTTCGCGCGAAATCGGAGGGCAAGACGGTGCGGCGTGCGCCTGCGAGGCGGCATCGGATCGAGCCCGATCTCGCCAAGGCGCTGCGGCAGAGTCTCGAGGCGGAGCGCAAGCGTGCTTGATGACGAGCGCTACGATCGGTGCGATCGGGCGGAGGAACGATATGGCTGACGAGCGCGAGGATGCCGACGACCTCGAGCAACTCGACGAAGGGGGTGCGAGGTCCCTATGGTCGGGCTCGATCACGTTCGGGTTGCTGAGTCTCGCGGTCGATCTCTTTCCTGCGGTGCGCACCGAGGCGCTGCCGCTGAAGATCGTCGACGAGTCCTTGCGGCCGCTGACGCGCCGCTACATGTGCCCCGAGCACGAGCGGTTCTTGGCGCGCGACGAGATCGTGCGCGGCTATGAGATCGACGACGGCGAGTTCGTGATCGTCACGGACGAGGAGCTCGAGTCGCTCGCGCCCGAGAAGTCGCGGGCGATCGATCTCAGGAAGTTCGTCGACATCGCCGAGATCGATCCGATGTACTTCAAGCGCTCGTATTTCCTGACCCCGGCCGAGGACGAAGCGAACCGTGCGTACAGGCTGCTCGCGGAAACGATGGAGCGCAGCGGCCGCGCCGGCATTGCGACGTTCGTGATGCGCGGTAAGGAGTACCTCGTCGCGTTGCTCGCGGAGAACGGCGTGCTGCGTGCCGAGACGCTGCGGTTCCACGACGAGATACGCGACGCCGCCGACGTCGGCCTGCCCGTCGAGGCGGAGGCGGACCCTGACGCGGTCCAGCGTTTTCGCAAAGCGATCGCGGCGCTCGAGGCGGATCAGGTCGATCGGGCGGAGCTGCGGGACGAGCGCATCGAGCGGCTGCGGGCGCTGATCGACGACAAGCTTGCACGCGGCGTCGACGTCGAGAAGGCGCCAGAAGCCGAAGAGGCTGAAGAAGAGGCCGAGATCATCGATTTGATGGAGGTGCTGAAGCGTCGGCTCCAGCCGGAGCAGCGCGAGCGGGCGCCGGCCGAGGATGGACGCGGGCGCCGTGAGCAGAGTACCGGCAAGCGTGAGCGCAGCGCCGACGATGACCTCGACAGCCGCTCGAAGAGCGAGCTTTATGAGCGCGCGAAGGCGCTGAACGTGCCCGGGCGCAGCAAGATGGACAAGGACGAGCTCGTGCGAGCGCTCCGCGAAGCCGGTGGCTGAGCTCGCCCGCGTGGCATGCGATTTGCTGCGCACGCGCCAGGCGCTACAACTGCAATGGCGTCCTGTTTCGGACGCGATGACGATCCAGGCACGGGGGACTCCAATGAAACTGGCACGTCAAACGCAGGTCACGATTCCGATCGGCATATGTCTTGGCTGCTTCAACGCTCAGCAGCAGCTGCGCTTCCCGTTTCTCGTCTATTGCTCCCACTCGGAGACGTTGGCGGTCATACACGGACCGGACGAGCATGCAACGTTCCAGTGCGCGCCGGCCCAGCTCGAGAACGTGCTGAAGCAGCTCGGGCACGGCGACGCGATTCGCGGCGCGGCGAGCGGGGCGTGACGACAGGGACGGCGTGATGGGCATTGCGGCGACGCTGCGGGAGTATCTGGATCGCCACGGCGTCCTCTACGAGCTGCTGCACCACGCCGAGACCAGGAGCTCGGCCAGGACGGCCGAGGAGGCGCACGTGCCCGGCGACCGAATCGCGAAGCCGGTCGTGATCGAGGACGCGGACCGCTACATGGTCGTCGTCATACCGGCCACTCGGCGCATCGACTTCACGGCGCTGCACCGCACGTTCGGGAGGCAGGTCGGACTCGCGACCGAGCCCGAGATCGAGTCGCTGTTCAAGGACTGCGCGCCGGGCGCCGTGCCCGCGCTCGCGCAGGCTTACGGTCTCGACGTCGCCGTGGACGAGGCGCTGCTCGACCTCGACGACGTCTACTTCGAAGCAGGCGATCACCGCGAGCTCGTGCACTTGTCCGGCGATGCGTTCCGGGAGCTGATGACCGGCGTACCGCGCGGCCGCTTCGGCGAGCCGATGGGCAGCTACGGCGAGGGTCGCCGCACGACGAGCTGAGCCGGTTACCGCGGGTCCTGAGTCAGCGACGGCGGATCACTCGCCGGGAAGCTGTCCTCGAGCTCCTTGTCGAGCGCGTCGTCGAGCTTCTCGTCGGCGTCTTTCGAACCGTTATCCGTTCCGGCTTTGCCGGGCTTGTCGCGCTCGTCGTCCTTCGGCTGTCGCGATCGAACGTCGTCGTTCATACGGGTTCTCCAATGCTTCGTCACGCCAGTCTGCAAGTCATGTGCCCGTTCGGCCGCGGTTGTGGAAAACCCTGTGGATACCGCCTTTCCAAAATTTGGAATAGCACGGCGCGTACGGCTGCTGCCGTTGCGACGGAATATATTTACAATGGGATTCAAGTAGATACATTGTTAAATTGAAGTAGGCTAAGAATGCAGAATCTGTGACGACCGGGCGCATCAGCGGTGGAAAAATGCAAGTGCTCGGCGAACTGACCCGCAGCCGCCGCGCGGTCACGTCGTAATGAAGTCCCCGCCGTTCGGATGCAATACCTGACCCGTCATGTACGACGCATCCGCCGACGCGAGGAATACGAAGCACGGGGCGACCTCCGACGGCTGACCGGCCCTGCCCATCGGAGTGTCCGTGCCGAACGACGCGACTTTCTCCTCGTCGAACGTGGCCGGTATCAGCGGCGTCCAGATCGGACCCGGCGCGACGCCGTTTACGCGGATCTTTCGCTCGACGAGGGATTGCGACAGGCTTCGAGTCAGCGAGACGATCGCCCCCTTCGTCGCGGAATAATCGAGCAGATGCGGGCTGCCGCGGTACGCCGTGACCGATGTCGTGTTCACGATCGCACCGCCCTCCGGCATGTGGCGCAGCGCCGCCTGAATGAACAGGAAGTACGCGTAAATGTTCGTCCGGAACGTCCGCTCGATCTGCTCGAGGGTAATGTCCTCGATCTCCGATCGAGGCCACTGCACGGCCGCGTTGTTCACGAGGACGTCGATGCGGCCGCCCGCCGCTGCGGCGGCGTCGTCGATGGCGCGGCGCGGGAAGTCCGGGTCTTTGACGTCGCCCTCGAGCAGCAGGCAGCTCGCGCCTCGCTCCTCGACGAGCTCCTTCGTCTTTTCCGCGTCCCGGCGCTCGTCGCGATACACGATCGCGACGCTTGCGGCGCCTTCGGCGGCGAAATGCACGGCGACGGCCCGGCCGATTCCGCTGTCCCCGCCGGTGATCACGCAATGCTTGCTCGCGAGCCGCTGCGACCCGATATAACCCTCTCGGATGATCTCCGGCTCCGGATGCATCCGGTGCTCGTCGCCGGGTTGCGTCGCCTGGCGTTGCGGCGGAAAACCTCCGCTCTCGGCTTTGCTCATCGTCGTCTCTCCTGACGTCAATCGTGATCGGGCGGCCTGGTTCGAAGTCGTGCCGTTAGTCGCTGCGTTCCTCCAGGAACCACGCGGCGTACCATGGCGGAAGATCCGCGGGACGACGCGCACCGGGCGGCTCGCTCGATGCGAGCAGCGCGCCGCCGGGCCACTCCGAGCACGCGACGGCGTCGTCGCCGAGGTTCGCGACGAGCGTGAGACGGGAGCGGTCCGCGAGGGTCCACGTGACCGTCAGCGCGCGCTCGCCGAGCATCCGGCCGTCTGCCGTCGATGCGGGAAGACGCGGCGTCAACGTGTCGTGCCGCACGCGCAGAAGCTGCGTGTACCGCTCGAGCGGCACGGCATGCTCGGGCCTGCGCGCCGCGTCCCAGTCGAGGCGGGCGGCGGCGAATGCGGCCTCGTCGATCGGATCCGGAATCGCGTCGAGGTCATGGGCTGCGAAGAAATGCGCGAACTCGCCGCGGCGGCCTTCCCGAACCGCGTCCGCCAGCTCGCCTTCGAAGTCGCAGAAGAACGGAAACGGGCTCGGCGCGTGAAACTCCTCGCCCATGAACAGCAGGATCGGCGTCGGCAGGAGCAGCAGCAAGGTCTCTGCTACGCGGAGCGCGTGGTCCGGCGCGAGCATCGACAACCGCTCGCCGAAGGCGCGATTGCCGACCTGGTCGTGGTTCTGCAGGAAGTTCACGAACGCGTCTGGCGGCAACTCGGCGGACGGCTCGCCGCGGGCCCTTCCTTGCCAGTGTCTCGACGGCTCGCCTTGGTACGCGAAACCTTCCGTCAGGCAACGCAGCAGTCGCCGTGCCGGCTCGTCGTAGTCCTCGTAGTAGCCGCGCGTCTCCGACGTTAAGAGCACGTGCATTGCATGATGGAAGTCGTCGTTCCATTGGGCCGTGTACGTGCGGGGACGGCCGTCCGGGCGGCGCGCGAGATGCCGCGCCTCGTTGTCCCCGTTCTCGAGCACGAGGTGGACTTGTCGGCCGGTAACGCGCTTCTCGACCGTTTCGGCGAGCTCGGTCAGGAAGTGGGAGTCTGATTCGTCGATGATCGCGTGCACGGCGTCGAGACGCAGGCCGTCGAATCGGTACTCGAGCAGCCAGAAGAGGGCGTTCTCGATGAAGAACGCGCGGACCGGGCCGGCAGCCTCGTCGCCATCGAAATTGATCGCGTCTCCCCACGGCGTCTGGTGACGGCTCGTGAAGAACTGCGGCGCATAGAGCGGCAGGTAGTTGCTCTGCGGGCCGAAGTGGTTGTAGACGACATCGAGAAAGACCATCAGCCCCGCGCGGTGAGCCGCGTCGATGAACGCCTTCAGGTCGTCGGGCCGGCCGTAGCTCGGCCGAATCGCGTAAGGCAGAACCGCATCGTAGCCCCAGCTGCGCCGGCCCGGGCCGTCGGCGATCGGCATCAGCTCGATCGCCGTCACGCCGAGTCGCACGAGGTCGGCAAGCTTCTCGCTTGCCGCTGCGAACGTGCCTTCCGGCGTGAATGCGCCGACATGGAGCTCGTAGAACACGGCTTCGCGCCACGGCCGGCCTTGCCAGTCCGCATCCCGCCACTCGTACGCGCTCGGGTCGATGAGCTCGCTCGGGCCTTCCGGGCCTTCCGGATTGAAGCGCGATGCGGGATCCGGAAGTGCCCGCTCGCCGCCGTCGATTACGAAGCCGTAGCGCTCGCCGGCCGTTACGTTCGGCACGGTCAGCGCGTAAAACCCGTCGCGCTCCGGTTCCATCTCGAGCACGCGCCTGCCGCCGAGCGCAACCTCGACGCGCGTTGCGCCCGGCGCCCATAGGCGAAATCGCGCGCTTCCGTCGACGAGCTCGGCGCCGAACGGCATCGAGTGACTGGCTCTCATGCCGTCGTCACGCGACCTTGCGTGCAGCGGTCTCCTCGGACGGCGCCGCTCGTGCGGTCACGAGGACTATGCCGCCGGGCGACACGTAGCGGTCACGCCGGCCCGCGTCCTCGAACAGGTCGCCGCCGATCACCGTGTTGTCGGGGATCGTGCAGCGACTGTCGACGACTACCCGATCGAGAACGCAGTTGCGTCCGACCTTGACGTTCGGCAGCAGCACCGAGTTCCTGATCCGCGAGTGCGCGCCGATCTCGCAGCCGGCCGACACGATCGAATGGTGCACGTCGCCGGCGATGATCGAGCCCTGACCGACGATCGATGCGCTGACGCGGACGGAGTGGCTGATCCGCGCCGGAGCGCAGCGGTCGACGTGCGTCCAGATCGGCCACGCCGGGTCGAATAGATCCACCTTCGGCCCGTCGTCGCGCAGTAGATCCATATGAGCGCTCCAGTATGCGTCTACGGTGCCGACGTCTCGCCAGTAGCCGGGCGCGGTGCCGCCGCGCGCGCGAAACGGATACCCGAACACGCGCGACGACGAGATCGCTTTCGGCAGCAGGCTGTAGCCGAAGTCATGCGCAGAATCCGGGTCCGCCGCATCCTCATCGAGGTGCTCGAACAGAGCTTCGCGGCTGAACACGTAGATGCCCATCGACGCGAGCGTTACGTCCGGCCGGCCCGGGCTCGGCTGCGGCCGGTCCGGCTTTTCGACGAACGAGCGCACGCGTCCGTCGCGGTCCATTCCGACGATGCCGTATGTGCGGCGCGCTTCGTCGATTGGAACCTCGATGCAGCCGACCGAGATGTCCGCGCGATTGTGCGCGTGCGCTTCGATCATCCGCGAGTAGTCCATCGAGTAGACGTGGTCGCCGGCGAGCACGAGGACGTAATCCGGATCGAGCGATTCGATCAGGTCGCGGTTCTGATGAACCGCGTCCACGGTGCCCGAGTACCAGCGCTCGCCGCGGCGCTGCTGAGCGGGCCAGATCTCGATGAACTCGCCGAACTCGCGGCGTGCGAACGCCCAGCCTTGCTGCACATGCCGGATTAGAGACTGCGACTTGTACTGCGTCAGCAGCGCGACGCGCCGGATGTCGGAGTTGATGCAGTTCGACAGCGTGAAGTCTATCGTCCTGTGATGACCGCCGAACGGCACGGCGGGTTTCGCTCTCCATTCGGTCAGGCCTTTCAGCCTAGATCCGCATCCTCCGGCGAGGATCAACGCCAACGTGTTGCTTCCGCGCCGAGATGCGGAGCGGCTGCTGCTCTCCATAAGACCGAGTCCTCCTGCGCGTGCAAACGCGCTCCGACCGCGGTTCCGTGCGTGGCCGGCAAGTTGAAAAGGGCTGAGGTTTTCCCATTTTTGATACGTCCGCGCTGCGGAAGCGATCGGAGGACGGCATTCGAGTCGGTGCCCCGGTGATGACTGGCGCTATCATCACTCGCTGTCGGCCCTCCGACCCTCCGCGCGAGAACGTGCCGAAACGGTCGATTCCCCGCGAGAAGCGAAGCAAACACTGTGCCACCGATGCGGCGCTGGCATGGAAATTGGAGCCGGTGCGACGCGGGTCCACCGCGCGGACGTAGCAATGCGATACACGCCTGCTTTCGACTCTCCCTGCTTCACGCGAGCTCGCGCTGCGGCTGCCGCGCTCCTTGTTGCGATACTCGCGGGCGCTTGCTCGGTCAATCCGGTGACCGGGCAGCGGGAGTTGTCGCTGATATCCGAGCAGCAGGAGGTTGCGCTCGGCGCCGAGGCGTCGCAGCAGGTCGCGCAGCAGCTCGGGCTCGTCGAAGACGACGCGCTGCAGCAGTACGTCGCTGATCTTGGGCGGCGTCTCGCGGCGACGAGCGAGCGTCCGGATCTCCCATGGCAGTTCGCGGTGGTCGACGATCCGACTCCGAACGCGTTTGCGCTGCCGGGCGGATACATTTTCGTGACGCGCGGGCTCGCATCGCTGTTGACGTCGGAAGCGGAGCTCGCAGCAGTGCTCGGCCACGAGATCGGCCACGTCGCCGCGCGGCATTCGGTCTCGCAGATGAGCCGGGCACAGCTCGCGCAGCTCGGTCTAGGGCTCGGCGTCATCCTGTCCCCCGAGATCGCGCAGCTCGGCGATCTCCTCGGCAGCGGCTTGCAGTTACTGTTCCTGAAATACGGCCGCGACGACGAACGGCAATCGGACGAGCTCGGCTTCCGTTACATGCTCGCTGCAGGCTACGACGTCGACGAGATGGACGATGTCTTTCGCGCGCTGCTTGCGGCCGGCGAGCAGGCCGGCGCGAGTCCGCTTCCGGGCTGGCTGTCGAGCCATCCGACCGAGGCGGAGCGGATCGCGACGGCCGAGCAGCGCGCCGCGTCGTTGACGGACCGGCCGCCGGAGTTGCGCGTCGGGCGCGACGAGTATCTCGCCGCGATCGACGGCGTCATCTATGGCGCGAATCCCCGCCAAGGCTTCTTCCGCGATGACTGGTTCTACCATCCGGAGCTGATCTTTCGGTTCAGGATCCCGGCGGACTGGCAACGGCAGAATCTGACGCACGCGGTCGTCGGCATAAGCCCTCAGCAGGACGCCGCGGTCGAGCTGACGCTTGCGGCGTCGGCGTCCCCGGCCGATGCCGCCAACGCGTTCTTCGGCAGCGAGGGCGTGCAGGCCGTCGCGAGCACCCGCGACGAGCTGAACGGCAAGCCTGCGATCGTCAGCGAGTTCCGCGCGCAGTCCCAAGGCGGCATCGTCCGCGGCTACGTTGCGCACATCGCGCACGGCACTGCGATCTATCAGATCGTCGCGTATGCGCCGGAGCAGGCGTTTCGAGCCCGAGCGCGGGAGCTGCAGGCGATCATCGGCAGCTTCTCCGACGTGCGGGATCGAGATGTGCTCGACGTGCAGCCGAACCGCATCCAGATCGTGGAGGTCCCGCGTGCGATGACGCTTGCAGAGTTCGCGCGCGAGTACCCGTCCGAGGTTCCGGACGAGGAGCTCGCGTTGCTCAATCAAATGGAGCTCGGCGAGCGGTTGCCGGCCGGCACGCGCGTCAAGCGCGTCGTTCGCGGCTAGGCCCGGCGCTAGATTCGATAAACCGCCGCCGGGTCCGCACCGTCCGCATCCTCGAACGGAGCCGCGTCCGCGAAACGTTCAGGGGCGATGTCGATCACGAGAGCTTCGCTCTCGGTATCGAGACGCACCGACGCCGCGGGTACGACGTAGCGCGGACGGTGCAGCGACAGCGCACCTCCAAGGGACACGACGAAATAGCGGGCATGGCCGAGCGTCTCGTCGAGCAGCACGTCCTGGACGGTGCCGAGCGTCTCGCCGCGCGGGTCGAGCACTTGATAGTCCTCGAGGCTCCGGACCGAAATCATCGACGACAAGCTTCCGTTCATCAGACTAGCTTCGCTGAGTGCCTTGACCGGAAAAGCAATTTGCGTGCCGCGCGGTTGCCGCTCGTTCGAGCCCGTGGCACGCTTTCTGCACCGGCTCTGCTCAGAAGAAGAGCTTGAGGAGAACAACACCGTGAGCACCACACCGAATGCCGCCGACGCGCAGGCGGAAGGCTTCGACGATTTGCGCGACGAGCCGGCGCCCCGAACGGAGCGGCTCGCCGAGCGCGCGCACGAGTCGATCGAAGGCGCGGCGGAGACTGCGGCCCATGCGGAGCGCGAGATCCGGCGCGCAGCGACGGAGGCGGCCGAGCGTTTCCGGCGCTCGGAAGCGGAGGTCGCCGAGCTGCTCGATCAGAATCTGCGCAGGGTTCGCGACTACATCGAGAAGAATCCGGTCCAGAGCGCGGCGATCGCATTCGCCGCCGGGGTCGTGCTGAGCAGCCTGCTGCGGCGGTGAGCGCGGCTCGCTCGCCCGTCGAGGACGCACCCGATCGCGAGCCATCGGCTTCCGCCGGCGACGCCGATCCGGAAGCCGGGGGGCAGGGCACGGCAGCCGCCGCCGCCGCGGTCGTCTCGAACACGCTGAATCTCGCCCGCGACATTATCGATCTCGCGGCGGCGGAGCTGCGCCTCGCTGCACTCAGCGGCGTGACGATGCTGATGCTCGTCATCGTGACCGCCGCGCTGCTCGTCGTCGGCTGGGTCTTCATCGCGGCCGTCATCGCGTACGCGCTCGTCCAGCTGGGATTGCCATGGCCTGCGGCGGGGCTGCTCGTCGCAGCCGCGCACGGCATCATCGCGTATTTGCTATGGCGGACGATCGTCAGGCTCAGCCGCTCGCTGACGTTGCCCGAGCTGCGGCGCAGCGTGCTGTCGCGGGAACGGGATTAACGCGATGACCTTCTGGCTGAGATCGGTGGAGCGGCAGGTCGCCGAGCGGGGCCGGCGGGTCAGGGGCGACCTTACGGCTATCGATGCGGCGCGGCGGAGCTTCGCGACCGGGCTTCGAAACGAGCTGCGCAGGCCGGAGGTACTGCTCGCGGTCTTCGCGGCGGGACTCGGTGTCGGCTGGCTCCGGCGAGCCGAGCAACGACCAGTCGATGCGGACCGAACGACGGACGACGATGCGCCGCAGACGGGGCGCATCGCGAAGGCCGTGGCCGCCGTCGTCGCGGGCGCGCGCGTCTACGAGCAGTTGCGGCGGGTCGTTGCGCTCATCGATCAGCCACGCTACGCGACGGCCGGGCAACGGGATGTTGCGGCGCCGTCAGAATCGATTCACGAGTCTTCGCTCGACGGAGCCGAGCGTGCCCAGATGTACGCAGGCAGCGCGGCTCGCGAGCAGGTAGGGTAGATGCGGGCCGCGTCCGCGCGGCCCGCTGAGTGGTCAGGAAGCCTTTTCCTGCTCGTAGACGTGCAGGCGGTTGTACAGCGTGTTCAGGCTGATGCCGAGGATCTCGGCGGCCGCGCGCTTGTCGCCGTCGAAGTGAGCGAGCGTGCGCATGATCAGCTCCCGCTCGATCTCGCGGATCGAACGCCCGACCTGCAGACCCTCGAGCCGGTTCTGCTGACCGAACGGGCTCTCGAAACGCTCCGGCAGGACGACCTCGCCGTCGTCCGAATCGGACAGGATGAACGCCCGGTGGATCACATGGCGCAGCTCGCGGACGTTTCCGGGCCAGTGATAGGCTTCGAGTCGCTTGATCGACTTGTCGGAGAGCCACCGGTGCGGCCCGTACCGCTTCGCGAGCTCGTTCAGGAAGTGGTTCGCGAGAAGCGCGATGTCGGCGCGGCGCTGATGGAGCGGCGGCAGGCTGATCGGGAACACGCTGAGCCGGTAGTAGAGGTCCTTCCGCAGCGCCTTGTTCTGGATCGCCTCGTTCGGCACCCGGTTCGTGGCCGCGATCACCCGCGTCTCGACCGGGATTTCCTTCTCGCTGCCGACCGGCAGGACTTTGCGCGTCTCGAGCACCCGCAGGAAGTGCGGTTGGAGCTCGGAGGGCATCTCAGTCAGCTCGTCGAGGAAGAGCGTGCCGTTGTGCGCCCGCACGAAGAAGCCGGAGTGCTGACGCGTCGCGCCGGTGAAGCTGCCCTTCTCGTGCCCGAACAGCTCGCTGCCCGCAAGCTCGCGCGACAACGAGCCGCAGTTCACGGCGACGAACTCGCCGCGGCGGCGGCTCTCGCGGTGAATCGCTTCGGCGACGAGCTCCTTGCCAGTGCCCGTCTCTCCGAGGATCAGCACGGGGCTGTCCGTTCCCGCAATCTTCTTGATCTGGTTGTAAACCTCGTGCATCTGGGGCGTCTCGCCGACGAGCAGGCCGAAGTGCAGATCGACATCGTCGTCCTCGAACGTGCGGTGCTCGAGGTCGCGCAGCAGGCTCATCAGCTCTCGGTTGTCGATCGGCTTCGTCAGATACGAGACGGTCGGGCCGCTGAGGTTCTTGATTTGCGACTTGATGCCGGGATGGCCCGTGATCAGCACGACGCGTTCGACGTCCAGCTTGTTCTTCGCGAGCTCGTCGAGCAGCTCGAGGCCATTGCCGTCGGGCAGCATCAAGTCGAGCAGCAACACGTCCGAGGGCTGAGAGTCGAGGATTCTTCTGGCATTCGCCAGCGTGTCGGCCGTACGCACTTCGTGGCCGTGCAGCCGCAACATTTCGGATGCGCTGGCGACGAAATCCGGCTCGTCATCGACCAACAATACGCTTGCCATCAGTTCACCGTTCCGCTTTTTGCGTTTATCGAGTAATACGAATCTACCAGAATCCGCCGGCGCATTCTTTTGCGTGCGACGGTTGGCCTCGAGTGTTACCGCTTGGCAACAATTCGCGCCGAAACGAAGCCCGCGTCGGCATGAGGAATGCATCGGGTATCATGAGGGACCGGCACCGTCCCGTCGGATTGCCGGGCATCCCCGACTAAGGTACAGCACGTGACGGAGATTGACAAAGAAGCCTTCTCGGCGGCGATCGTCCACGATATGCGGGCCCCGCTGAACGCCTGCCTGATGTCGCTCAGTCTCATCGAGCTGAAAGCCTCGCAGCCCGGCGAGGTCCTGAAGTCGGTCGAGGTGCTGCGCCGCAATCTGGAGCGCCAGGCGCTGTTGATCGACGATCTCGGGGACGCGCTGCAGATGGTCGGCGGCGGCCTCGAGCTCGAGCTCGAAGGGGCGGATCTCGTGGACCTGGTCGACGAGGCCGTCCGGACGATCGGCCGCTCGCAGGAGCTGCGCATAGACTGGGTCGGAGGCCGGCCCGGCCCGTGCCCGGTCTTGGCCGACCGGGATCGGCTCGCGCGTGCGATCGGAACGGCCCTCGAGAGCATTGCGGGCGGCCTGCCTCCTGGCGGCCGGATCGAGCTCGGGGTCACGATGGCGAACGGCCGGATACGGCTCGATATCGGGCGTGCAGGGGCCCCGTCCGCCGAGCCGAGCTCGGCGCGAAAGCGCCCGGTCCTGCGCATGACGGTCGCTCACGAGATCGTCGAGAAGCACGGCGGAAGGCTCGACGCGGACGAAATTCGTGCCGCCGTCGAGCTGCCGGCCGGTTGACCGGGGCGATCGAGGGGATCTCGGCGACGGCCGCACGGCCGGCGGGCCGCCGACCGTCCGCCGAGAGACGTCAATCCTGCTGTTCCGTCGGCTCCGCGGCGGCCGTCCGCTGCTCGCCCTGGAAGCGCCCGGTCTCGTCGGACAGTACGATCTCGACGCGCCGATTGAGCTGCCGGCCCGCCGTCGTGTCGTTCGTCGCGACCGGGAATTCCTCGCCGAGCGCTCGGATCTCGATCCGGCTCGATTGCACGCCGCGATCCACGAGCGCCTGACGGACCGCGTCGGCGCGCTGCCTCGACAGGTCGCGGTTGTAGGTCGCCGAGCCGGAGGAATCGGTGTGGCCTTCGATCGCGATGGTCCGGTCCGGGTTCGCCGTCAGAAACTCGGCGAGACGATCCATCGTCGCCGCGGCGCCTGCGTTCAGCTCGGCCGCGTCGAAGTCGAACAGCACGTCGCTCAGCGTCATCACCCAGCCGCGCTCGGTCTCTTCCGCTTCGAGGTCCGACAATTGCTGCTCGAGGTCTTGCCTCTGCTGCTCGAGATCCTCCGCGCGCTGCGCGAGCGCCTGCGCGCGCTGCTGCGCCTCCTCGGTTTGGCGCGTCTGCAGCTCGAGCTCCCGCTCTCGCTGCGTCACGAGCTGCGATGCCTCCTCCGCTTCGCGCTCCCGGGCCTGAAGCAGGACGCGATTGCGCTCCGCCTCGCTGCTCTCGAGCTCTTGTCGCCCGCGGCGTTCGTCGGCTTCCGCCTGCACGATCTGCGCGTTGCGGATCGCCGTGTACGCCTCGTGCTCGATGATCTCGAGGTCGTCCTCGTTCGCGTAAGCCTCCTCCGCACGGCCGAGCGCGGCGCGCGCCTGCTCGTAGCGGGCCTGTGAGACATCGCGTGCGAGCGGGTCCTGCTCGATGGCTTGGACGGCGGTCCGCGCCTGCTCGAGCGACTCGACCTGCTCGGGCAGCTGACTGCATGCGGCGGCGAGCACGGCGGCGGCGAGCGCCGTCATGGTTCCGGTTCCGTTTCGCATCTCGGGTTCCTCCTCGGATCGCGTCACAGCCCGGGGCCGCGCACGGCATCGTCCGGGTTGTCGGCGGGCGATTCGGGGCCGAACGGATCGGGCCCGAGATCCTCGTTATCGAGCGGCGGAAGCTCCTCGGGCGCGGGCGCGGGCTCGACGCCGCCGCTATCGCGGAGCGAAACGTCGATGTCCGCATCGCTCGAGCCGAGCCGATCGCCCTGCGCGCCGAGCCGATCGCCTTGCCCGCGCTCCAGCTCGCTCTCGAGCGTCGCGAGCGTTGCGCGAAGCTCGTCGACGGCCGCCTGCACCGACTCGTTGTCCGCGAGCGCGATCGCATAGGCGGCATCGAGCTCTGCGTGCTCCGCGAGCCGCGCGGCGCGCTCCTCGTCGCCGTCTTCCTGCGCTTCGCGCGCCTGAATCAGCTTCTCACGCGCCATGTTCAGCTCGCGATTCGCGTACCGCTGCGCATCGGCGCGTTCTGCTTCGTCGATGCGCTGCGCCGCCTGATCGATGCTCGCCGACGGAACGGCTTGGTTGCCTGCGCATCCCGCTCCGAAAGCGAGGCATATCGCGGCCGCGATTCCCGCGACTGCCTGGGTCCGTATCATCAGCCTCCCTCCGTGGCCGTGAAAGGACAGGTCCAATGCAGTTTCCGTGCCACGCCTTTCCGGCGCGGCTCGTCCCGACGGGTTGTCGCGGCGCAACCGCACGCGATAAATAGGCGCATGGGAATCGAGAGCGTCGATCAGGGTGCCCGGTCGCCTGAGCGAGCCGTCGTGCTCGAGCTCCTGACGATTGCCGTGCTCGCCGCGGCGTTCCTCGTGCTCTTCCGCGGCCGGCCGGGGTACGTCGACGTGCTGCTCGCCGCCGTCGCCGTCGCGTTCATCCTCGCCGGCTACCGGCGCAGCCGCAGACTCTGGGACGCTCGGCGCGGCGAGCGGCTGGACGCGAGTTATCGGGGAGCGGCGCTCGCGACCGCGGGGTTCACCGCCGTCGCGCTTATCGTGCTCGCCTCGATCGCCGCCGCGGCGGCGTATCGGGCGGGCGGGCTCGATGCCGTGATCGAGCGCTTGTCCAACCCGCGCATCGTCGGCGCGTTCCTTTTCTATCTGCCGTGGGCGCTGCTTCAGCAATTCGTGTTTCAGTTCTATCTGCTCGCGAGGCTGCTGTTGCTGATGCCCGTTTGGTGCGCGGTCGGCACGACGGCACTCGCGTTTTCGCTCGTGCATTTTCCGCGGGCGCCCGTCATGGCCGTGACGCTCGTCGCCGGAGCCGTCTGGGCGCTGCTCTATCGGCGGCACCGGGCTCTGCTGCCGCTCGCCGTATCGCACGCGCTGCTCGGTTCCGCGCTGCACTACTGGGTATTCGGCCGGGATCTCCTCGCGAACTGGCTCGGCGTACGTTAGCGCGGCACAATACTTGCCTCAGGGCGCGCGGTGCTCACACTCGAGGGGCCGCGATGTCGGATACCGCCGTCAGCATCTTGATCTATGCGGGGCTTGGCCTGCTCGTCACAATCGTGATCTTCGCGGGTGCGTTCTGGTTCGCGAATGCCGCGAAACGCGGAAACATGCAGCTCAAGTGGCGGCGGCGCCGCTCTGCGCCGCGCGAAGACTGACGGCGAAAGCGAGCCGGGATGCGGTGCTGTGCGCTACGTTCAGGCGTGATGAGGACAACGACAACAACAATGCGGAGAAGGAACTGTACAGATGAGTGAACCCGACGTTTTGCACGAGGCTCGCGAGACGATGAGCGAGGCCGTCATCGACGGCCATCGCGCGATTCGCTCGTTGATGGAGGAGCTCGAGGCCGTCGATTGGTACGCGCAGCGGGTCGACGCAACGGACGATCAGGACCTCAAGGAGATCCTCGCGCACAACCGCGACGAGGAGAAGGAGCACGCGGCGATGGTTCTCGAGTGGCTCCGCCGTCGCGATCCCGTCCTCGATAGTCATCTGCGTCAGTACCTCTTCACCGAAGGATCGATCCTCGCGATCGAGGAGGCGGCCGAGGGGGGCGGCGCGGCAGATGCGCCGGCGGTCAAGGATCGAGGCACGGCCGCCGGTCTCGGCATCGGCAGCCTGCGCGGCGAGATCAAGTAGGAGATCGGGGATGGATCATCTGCTTCGTGGACTCGCCCCGATAGGCGAGCAAGGCTGGCGCGAGATCGATGCGGAGGCGGCCAGGACGCTGCGCCGCACGCTCGCCGGGCGTCGGCTGGTCGATTTCAGCGGACCGCTGGGCTGGGACGTTTCCGCGGTAGGCCGGGGGCGCGTGCGCACGATCGATGCACGGGAGGGCGTGCGCGCCCGCCTGCGCGAGACGCAGCCGCTCGTCGAGATCGACGTGCCTTTCCGGCTTGCGCGGACCGAGGTCGACGCTATCGAGCGCGGTGCGAAGGACGCGGACCTCGGCCCCGTCGTGCAGGCCGCGCGTCTCGCCGGGCTCACCGAGGATCGCGCGATATTCGCCGGCTTCTCGTCGGCCGGGATCGCCGGCATCTTCGAGCGCTGCAGCGAGCAGACGTTGCCGCTGACGGACGATTACGAGCGCTACCCGAAGGTCGTCGCGGCGGCCCTGACGCGGCTCCGGAACGAGGGCATCGAGGGCCCGTACGCGATTGCGCTTGGCCCGCGCTGCTATCAGGGGCTGACCGAGACGACGAACAAGGGCGGCTATCCGGTCATCAATATGGTTCGACAGCAGCTCGAGGATCGGATCATCTGGGCGCCGGCCGTCGATGGTGCTGTCGTGCTGAGTCTGCGCGGCGGCGACTTCGAGCTCAGCATCGGACAGGATTTCGCAGTCGGGTACTCGCATCACGATGCGGAGCACGTCGAGCTCTTCATCCGCGAGAGCATGACCTTCGAGGTCTATACGCCGGAGGCGGCCGTGCCGCTGAAGTACGACTCGGCGAGCTCCGCGGCGACGCAAAGCCCGGCTCCGAAGACGGCCTGATCGTTACGTCGGAGCCAGTCTGCACGAGGGCGGCCGAGCGGGCCGCCCTCGTCGTGTCTATTTCGGCATTCCGATCACGGAGTCGCGGTCCGCGACAGGCCGCGAAACACGGCGCCGACCGACAGCACGTTCGCGGTGCCGTCGAGTTGCTGTCCCGAGAATTCCTGATCGACCGCACCGACGCGCGCCGTGAACGACCATTGCCGCGTGAATGCCCATTCGATGTCGACGTCCGCGCGCAGGTACTGACGGTCGCGCACGTTCTCCCGTTCGAGCGCGCCCATATCCACGGCGCTGAAGCCGAATCCGACGCGCATACGCTCGGAGAGCTGGCGGGCGAAGCGCACGCGCAGCTCGTTGCGCTCGACGAGGAAGCCGACCGCGTTCGGATCGAGCAGCCGATAGAGCCCGAGGTCGAGCGTCGACAGCTCCGTCCGTTTCTGAAACTCGAGGGTCACCGTGAAATTCGTCGATGCGTTGTCGACGAGCTCGTCGCCGTCGTCGAGGAAGCTGAATTCGCTGCGCTGCAGGCCGGCCGTCAAGTCGAACGTCCAGAGCTCGTTGAGCTGCCGAGTGAAGCTGCCTTCGAGGCCTACGGTATCCGTCTCGTTGCCCGTCAAGTCCGCTTCGAACCGCGACACTACCAGTCGTGCGGCCGCGTCGGTTCGAGAGTCGATACTTCGCCCGACGCCGACTGCGAGCTCCGAATCACTGAAGTCCGATCGGCCGGTCACCTGGGGTCCTGTGTACGACACGTCCAGCAAGCGTGCCTCGAGCAGGAGCGCGCTGCGCTCGGACAACGTGACCTCCGCGTAAGGGGCGATGTTCATGCGCTTGCGGAACTCATCGAGCCCGAACAGGAGCCCGGTATCGTTGTCTATCGGGTCATCGATTGGATCCTCGGGATCGACCAGCCCAGGATCTCCGAGCTCCGCGCTGATGATGCTCTCCCGGGCGGCATTGACGTTGATTCCGGCATTCGCGCGCTGCCAGCTGTAGGTGCCGCGCATGCTGAGGTAAGCGTCGCGGCGCTCGAGATCGTCGTCCACGGCGTCCGCGTAGGCGTCGAGCCGCACGCGCGGCTGCACGACGAACTGGCCGCGCTGCCCGACGTTGCGCAGCCGGACTCGGGCGTCGAGCAGCATGCGCGTCGCCGTATGGTCTTCGAGCCCCTCGTCTAGCCGGCGAGAGCTCTGGCCGAGACGGGGGTTGTCGTTCGCTTCGATTTCCATGCGCAGGTCCGGCGTCGACTCCCAATCGGCGAACGCGTCGCCTGCAAGGACGGCGACTGCGAGAGCGCAGCCGATCGTGGTGCCGCGAGCGGCGCGCGAATAGCGCATGGACGTATTCATGAACTGCCCCCTTTAGTAGGCTTTCTCGCTCCTGAACAGGACGGTGACCGTCTTGAGCAGGATTTTTAGATCCAGCATCAGCGACCAGTGACGTAGGTAGTCGAGGTCGTAATCGATGCGGCGCTTCATCTCGGCAAGATCGGCCGTTTCGCCCCGGCAGCCGTTGACCTGCGCGAGGCCGGTGATGCCGGGCGAAGCCTTGTGTCGAACCATGTAGCCGTCGATCAGCTTGCGGTATTGCTCGTTGTGCGCGATGGCGTGCGGGCGAGGTCCGACCAGGCTCATACGGCCCTGCAGCACGTTGATCAGCTGCGGCAGCTCGTCGAGCGAATAGCGGCGGAGGAAACGGCCGAACGGGGTTACGCGCGGATCGTTGCGCGTCGCTTGACGGACATCGTCGCCGTCCTCGCTGACGGACATCGTCCTGAATTTGTAGACGACGATCTCCTCGCCATCGAGGCCGTAGCGCCGCTGCTTGAAGATTACCGGGCCGCCGGTCGTCAGCTTCACGCCGATTGCGATCGCCAGCATCACGGGGATCGCCGCGACGAGCATCAGCGACGCGATCGCGATATCGAGCGCCCGCTTCTTGATGCCGCTCCAGCCTTGGAACGGCGTCTCGCAGAGCGCGATGACCGGTATGCCGCGGATGTCGTCGACACGGGCCTGGATCAGGTCGATGAAGGAAATCTCGGGGATCAGATACACGGACGCCGTCGTGTCGCGCAGGTCGTGCAGGAGCCGCCGCGTTCGCTCGAGGTGATACGGCATCGAGATGAAGATGATGTCGACGTGATGCTGCTTCACGTATGCGGGCAACTCCGCCAATGTGCCGAGCAGGTCGCTCGGACGAAGCTTCGTAACGCGATCCGGGTCCCGGTCCTCGAAGAAGCCGCGATGCTCGAGGCCGAGCTCGGGACGATCCGCGATCGCGGCCGCAAGCTGCACGCTGACTTCGTTTGCGCCGGCGATCACGACTCTGCGCCGCGTATTCGATACGACCGTTACATGACGCATGAGCTTACGCAGCAGGAGCGGCGCCGCCATCAGCAGAGGCGGTGTCGCGATGAACCATAGAAACAGTGCGCGGCGCGAATAAAGCGCAGATACCTTCGTCGCGTAACCGATCATCAATAGCAGCGCGACGACGACGAGCCAGGCGACGCCGGCCCGCGTCGCAAGCGTCCAGCCGCTCACGAAAGCTGCGCGTTGATACGACGTTTCCGGTCGGACGATCGTGAAGCAGAGAAGGGCGGAGAAGATCGCGAGCAACACATAACCCTGATCGAACTCGACGCCGAGAAGTTGCGTGGAACCAACCAGTACAGCCGTGGAGATCAACGGCGCCGACACGGCTTCGAGCACCGCAAGCAAAAGCAACAACAGGGTGACTCTGTAGTAGCCGCCGGCCAAGCCGTCGTCTCCGTAATTCTTATTGTGGCGACGGTCATGCAATCGACATGCCACTGATCACAACGTGTGTACGGCGCGTCTTCCGGTATTTGTGCCTTACAAATTGTGAGAGGCGCGCAACACTTTTTTACAGGCGGATCGACGCTTGTAAAGACGCGATAACGCGGAGAAACCCAAGAGATTCGCAGGGTACGCGCGCTCGCAGCGCGTGGCATGCGTCTTGCTCCATGAAGCGCGTCGACATCGTCGACGCAGCGCGTACGCTGCAACGCAGGGGAAGCGCTTCGAAGTGTTTCGTAAATAGAACACATCAGAACAACGAGCAAAAACGAGAGCCAAGTTATCCAATGTGCGGGATAGCAGGAGTGCTTCGACCGGACCACGTCGAAGCCGAGGCCGTTCAGCGAATGGTGGGTGCGATGGCGCACCGCGGTCCGGATGGCGAGGGTTTCGTCGTGCGCGGCGGCGTCGCCTTCGGGCATGCGCGTCTCGCCGTGATCGATCCCGCGTCGAGCGCTCAGCCGATGGAATCCGCGGACGGGCGTTACCTGATCACCTTCAACGGAGAAATCTACAATTACCGCGATCTGGCCCGCGAGCTCGAGACGGAGCGGCGTCTCGAGACCCGTGGCGATACCGAAGTGCTGCTGCGTGTTCTACAGCGGGACGGCACCCGTGCGCTCGAGCGTCTTCGCGGCATGTTCGCTTTCGGATTCTACGATTTCACTCGGCGGCGCTTGCTGCTCGCGCGGGATCACTTCGGACAGAAGCCGCTGTACTACTTTCATGACGGCGAACGGTTCGCGTTCGCGTCCGAGATCAAGGCGCTGCTTGCCTACGACCCGGCGCTCGCGGAGCTCGATCCGGACGCATTGCACGAGTACCTGACGTTGCGGGTCGTCACCGCGCCGCGCTCGATGTTTCGGCGGATCAAAAAGGTGCCGCCCGGCCACTTTCTCGTGCTGGAGCGCGGGCGCGTCGAGATTGCGCCGTACTGGAAGCTCGAGTTCGAGCCGAAGCGCAGGATCTCGCTGAGGACGGCCGTCGACGAGCTCGACGAGCGCCTGCGCGAGGCCGTTTCGTACCATCTCGTCAGTGACGTGCCGGTCGGCGCTTTTCTCAGCGGTGGAATGGATTCAGGGCTCGTCACCGCGCTGATGCATGCGGTCCAACCGGGCTCGTTCGAGACGTTCACCGGCGACATCGAGCATGCGGGCCGCTCCGAGCTCGAGGCCGCGGCGCGTGTCGCGAAGCGTTACGGGTTGCCGAACCGGCAGCTGCGAATCGATTCGTCGCTGACGGGAAGTTTGCCCGCCGTGATCCGCCATCTCGACGAGCCCGCCGATGCGCTGTCGATCTGCGTGTATCACCTCGCAGAGCTCGCTCGGCAGCACGTCAAGGTCGTGCTCGGCGGCGACGGCGGCGATGAGCTGTTCGGCGGTTACGATCGATACTGGGGCAACCGCTACGTCGGCATCTATGCATCGTTGCCGGCAGCGGTGCGCCGGCGCCTGTTCGGGCCCGCGATCGCGCGGCTGTCGGGCGGGAGCTGGTACCGCAGCGTCGGTCATCGGCTGAAGTGGCTGCAGCATCTCGCCGAGTTCGACGGCGGCCGCCGGTATGCGAAGAGCCTCGGTTATTTCTATTTGAGCGACGAGTATCGCGAGCGGCTTTACGCGCCGGCGCTCGCCGCGCGGGTTGCCGCGTTCGATCCCGCGCAGACGATCGAGGAGCTGTACGAGACCGCCGGTCCGCGGGAGGCGCTCGACAAGATGATCCAGGCCGATGTGCGCACGCGCTTGCCGGACCATCCGCTGATGATCCTCGACCGGATGACGATGGCGCACGGCCTCGAGGCGCGCAGTCCGTTTCTCGATCATCGGGTCGCGGAGTACTGCGCGTCGCTGCCGGCCGAGATCAAGGTGCGCGGTACGCGCACGCGGATCATCGAGAGGGCGCTCGCGCGCCGCTATCTACCCGCCGAGACGCTGCAGCGGCCGAAGCAAGGCTTCTCGTCGCCGCTCTTCTACGCGCTGCGGCGCGAGTACCGAAGGCTGTACACAACGCTGCTGCGCGACTCGCGGCTCGTCGAGGACGGCTGGCTGCGCGGCGACGGCATCGCCGCGCTCGTCCACGAGCACGTCGACGGCAGCATGGATCACGCGCAGCGGCTCTGGCTCCTGTGCGCGGCCGAGGTCTGGTATCGGCTCAGGCTGCGCGGCGAGGAGCAGGAGCAGGTCGAGGTCGCACTGATGAGGGAGGCGGCATGACTCCGTTTGTGCCCGACGTGTCCGAGCTGCGGCGCTGGCGCCGCTCGGCAGGCCGTATCGCGCGAACGCGCTACCCGGCCTTTCTGTTCGGCCGCGAGGTGCCGGCCGACGAGATTCCGGTGTTTACGTATCACGATATCGATGCGGACGAGCTCGATCGGGATCTCGAGTTTCTCGAGCGCAATGGCTATCGAACGCTGTCCCTCGACGAGTTTTGCGAGCGGATGCGCGCTCCGTCGCGTCATGGAAGGGAGAATTGCGTCCTGCTGACGTTCGACGATGCGCGCAAGAGCTTTTTCGACGCCGCATACCCGGTCCTTAAGCGCCGCGGCGCGCGCGCCGCGCTGTTCGTGCCGACCTATTGGGTCGGCGATCGCCACGTGTCGCCGGCGGACGCGACGCCGCCCGGCTTCATGACGTGGGCGCAGATCGCGGAATGTGCTGCGTCCGGCCTCGTCGACGTCGAGTCGCACGCGTACCGTCATACCCTCGTCTTCACGTCGGCGCGGCTCGCGGGCTTCGCGACGCCGCGCGCGCTGCGGGCATACGACCTGTTCGATTGGCCGATGCGCCGCGAGCGGGGAGTCGATCTTTGCGGGCGCCCGCCGCTCGGAACGCCGATCTTCGAGTCCGCGCCGCTGCTCTCGGCGTCGCACCGCTATATCGAGCCCGCTCTGCCGGCGTCGACGTGCCGGAGCCTCGTCGAGGCGGGCGGAGGAGAGGGGTTCTTCGAGCGGCGCGGCGCGCTCGCGGAGCTCAAGGCCGCCTACGCCTCGGTCGCCGGCCGCGTGCGCGGGGAGCTCGTTCCGGCTTCGGCATTTCGCACGGAGCTCGAGACCGAGCTGTCGCTCGCGGTCGAAACGTTCCGCCGCGAGCTCGGCCGCAAACCCCGCTATTTCGCTTATCCGTGGATGCTCGGCAACGCCGAGTCGCTCGCGTTGCTCAAGGATCTCGGGTTCGAGGGGGCGTTCGGCGTCGCGCTTGATTTCGGCCGCATTCGCCGCGAGGCGTCGCCGCTCCCCGTCTACGGGCGCTACAAGCGCGATTATCTGAAGTTCCTGCCGGGCGAAGGCAGACGCCGCCTCGTCGGCATCGTGCCGGAGAAGCTGGCCGGGTTTTTGAAGGATCAACACTTGGCTCACTGAACCGAGGATTCGACATGCGCGAGCGGTGCATTTGCGTGATGGCGAGGATGCTCGACCAGGATGACGGTTTGTACGTTTATGCGCGAAATCTCCTCGAGAACGTCCTCGCGCTCGATCCGGTATCGCGCTATCTGATACTGCTGCGCACCGACAAATGCGCGCACCTCTTCGATCGATTCCCGAACGCCGACGTGCGGGTCCTGCCGGCGAAGGTGAAAATACTCTGGGATCAGGTCGTCGCCCCGCGCGCCGCAGCCCGCGAGAACGCCGACCTCATCTTCAACCCGAAGTTCTCGCTGCCGCTGTTCTCCCGCCGGCCGGCGACGTTCGTCCTGCAGGGCTCGGACTGGTATGTGAACCCGCAGAACTATCCGTGGTGGGACAACCTTTATATTCGCGTAATGCTGCCGCTCTACGTGCGCAAGACCGAGCACCTGCTTGCGATCTCGCAAACCGTCATCGAAGACCTCAAGCCGCATCTGCCGCTCGACGGGGTGCCTATCACCGTATCGTACGCCGGGCCCGGACCGAGCTTCGGGACCCGCCGCGACGAGCGCGAGCTCGAACGGTTCCGGGCCGAGTATCGGCTGCCGCGCGCGTTCATTCTGACGGTCGCCCGCGGCTACCACACCGGGCATGGACGCTTGCCGGAGTATCCGGGCGGTAATAACGAGCGACTGATACGGGCGTATCGGGCTTATCGCGAGCGGGGAGGACGTTTGCCGCTCGTCGTCGTCGGCAATCGGATCGAGTCGTATTTGCGGCAGCGCGGTTTCGGCGACGACGACTTGCGCGACGTCGTCTTCACCGGATTCGTGCCGCACGAGAAGGTCCACCTCGCGTATCAGCTTGCCGAGTTCTTCGTGCTCGCGACGTTGAACGAAAGCTTCTGCTTCCCACTCGTCGAGGCGATGGCATGCGGCTGCCCGGTCATCGCGCCGGCGACCGGCGCATGCCCCGAGATCGGCGGCCGAGCCATCCGTCGCGTCGATCCGTACGACGTCGATGCGATCTGCGCCCGGCTCCTCGAGCTCGACCGTTCGCCCGAGCTGCGGGACAGGCTGCGCGCGGCAGGGCTCGAGCGGGTGCGCCGCTACAGCTGGAGACAGACGGCCGAGCGGACGCTCGAAGTTTTCGACGCGCTCGTGCCGCCTTACACGCGCATCGCCCGGGCGGCGTAGCGACGCGGCGCCGACGACGGCTCGTCCGCCGAAACGGATCGCGCCAACGGATCGCGCCGTCGCGGGCGGCAGCGCTCAACGCAGCGCTTGCGTGCTCGCAGCGTTCGCGCGCGCCGAAAGTGAGCGGTAATAGCGGAACTTGCCGGACGGCTCCCGCTCGATTTTCGCGACGACCTCGACTTGCGGACGGCAATCCGCGCCGAGGACGTCGCGCATCAATGTCTCGACCTGACGGTGCAGCGCGTCGAGATCGAGCGCCTCGTGCGACTCGACCCTGACCTTCCACGAGCGAAGGTCGACCTGCTCGAACTGCACCTTCTGCGCCGCGCCGAGCGGCGGCTCGTGCGCGAAGCGCTCGAGCGCGCGACCGAGCTGCGAGCCATGGACCGGAGTGCCATCCGTCCTGAAGACGAGGTCCGCGGCGCGGCCTTGGAGCTCGGCGAGCACGGGCTGCGGGCGCCCGCACACGCACGGATCCGGAGACAGCGCGCCGAGGTCTCCGATGCGGCAGCGCACGAGAGGCATGCCGCGGTTGACCAACGTCGTCGCGACGATCTCGCCGAGCTCGCCGGGCGCGACGGGCCGGCCGTCGCGGACGATTTCGATGTGGACGTTGGTCGTGAGCAGATGCATCGAGCCCGCAGGACACTCGGCTGCGATGGGTCCCATCTCCGTGGAGCCGTACGACTCGATGACCCGACCGCCGAGGTAGCGCGCGATCTCGTCGCGTTGGAACGCGTAGAACTGCTCGCCGCCGACCTTCACGAACCCGACGCGCGGACCGTCGCTCGGACCTCGAGTCCGACCGATATACCGTGCGAGCTCGTGAACGGCGGACGGCGTGCCCCAGACGACGTCGGGCTTGCGCGTTTCGAGATAATGCACCGCTTCCTCGAGTCGCGTGGGGTCGAGATCGTGCGCCGGGACGAAATGACGATTCAGCACGAGGTTCTCGAGCCCCCGCGCGGAGCCCCACATCCGCAGTGTTCGCGCACCGATCTCGAGGCCATGCCACTGCATCGGGTAATACTCGGCGGCCCAGCTCCATGCGACGCCGTCGAGCGTCCACGACACGACGATCGGTGTCCCGGTCGACGCGGAGCTGCGGCGCGGAAAGAGGGTCGCGCGCGCCATCCCTTCCGGGATCAGCGAGTCCCGCTCGTCGGCGACGAGGCGGCGGTCGAGGAGCGGCCAGCGGGCGAGATGTGCGGGATCGCCTTCGATCTCCCTCCACGGCGCGGTGCGGTAGAGCGGTACGCGGTCTGCGGCGAACCTCAGCATCTCCACTAACCGGGAGCGGCTCAGCGATGCGTAGCTTCCGGCATCGAGCCGATCCCATTCCGCGAGCTGCCGCATCAGCTTGCCGATCGGCCGGCCGCGCATGCGCTGCGCGCCGAGGTACATTGAACGATGGATCCGGCGCTCGATCCGCCTTAACGCCGCGCCCGCACCCGACGGGACGGGTGGGGAGCTCCGCAGCCGTCGATCGCCGGACGGCGCGGTCTCGATGTGAGTCACCTAGCAGTCTCCCTGTTCACGCGAAACAGACGATCGGTCGTCCGGGGTACGACGCTGCCCTCGCTCGGCTGATCGAGGTGGCGCACGACGCGGGCGGGGACGCCGACCGCGAGCGCGCGGGACGGGACGTCGCGGATGACGACCGCGCCGGCGCCGATGACGGCGCCGTCACCGATCGTGACTCCGCCGATGATCGTCGCATTCGCGCCGATCCAGACGCGGCGGCCGATCCTGATCGGCGTGAATGAGGCCTCGAGGTTACGATCGGAGTAGTCGTGGCCGGTCGTCGTGACGATCGTGCCGGGACCGAGCTGCGTCTCGTCGCCGATGAAAACGCCGCCGTGGCCGTAGATCTGCACGAAGCTGTTGATCGCGACCCGGTCGCCGAGCTCGACGCGCCCGCTCACGCCCGCGCGGATATAGATCGAATCCTGGAAAAGACAATCGCGGCCGATCGTGACGTTCGCCGCGTTGATGATGCGGTTACCCGTGCCGAATACGCTGCCGGGGCCCGCGACGCGAAGCACGTAGCGGAAGCGGAACGTCGCGAGGCCGATGCGCGCGATCCGGAGGCCTTCGGCCGGATCGCGGCGAAGCCCGGACAGGGCTTCGGTCAGCTTGCCGCTCCATTTCATCGCGTCGTCGATCGTGCCGTGCACGCAACGCGGTTACGACTGCGTGCCATAGTAGTAATAGTAGGGCGCGACGTTCTCGGACGACCTGTTCAGCACGGTGCCGACGACGTTCACGTCCTGCAACAGCTCCTTTGCGGCAACGAGGTCGGCCTGCTTCGTCGTGCCCTGGGACAATACGAGCAGGATCGCGTCTACCAGAGGGCTGAACGCGAGCATGTCGTCGGTTGCAAGCAGCGGCGGCAGGTCGAACACGACGATGCGGCCTTCGCCCTGCCGGAGCTGATCGACGAGCGCGCTCATCTGCGGGGACGTCAGCAGCTCCGACGAGTTCGAGAACGGCCGCTCGTTCAGGAGCAGACCGAGCCGCTCGATTCCGGGGTTGAACAGCGCGCGTTCGACGTCGACCGCCCCTTGCAGCACGTCGCCGATGCCGTGTCGGGGATAGACGCCGAGATAGCGGGATACCGACGGCTTGCGCAAGTCGAGATCGACGAGGACGACGCTCGTCGACAAGTCACGCGCCATGCTGATGCTGAGATTGATCGCCGTCAGCGTCTTGCCTTCGTTCGGGCACGTGCCGGTCACCGCGAGCGTCGTCCAGCCGTTGCGCCGCATCCGCTGCAAGACTCGAGTCCGCAGCATCTTGTACGCTGAGCTTGCCGGCACTTCGGCATCCGTCAGCACACGGTGACTCTGCAGGGTCTGCGGGTTCAGCTTGACTCGCGGCAGCGACTCGGTCGCGATTGGCGCGTATCCCGGCGTCCGCGGTGCAAGCTCGGTGACCTCCCCGTCGTGTTGTCCGGTCCGCGCGCCTCTGACGCGCGCGAAGCCTTTGTCGATCGTCGCCATCGAGTCCTGCTCCTTCAGTGCTATTGCGCGGGAACCATGACGAGGAACGCCACGACCCCTACCCATGCCGTTACGCTCGCCGCGAGGGCGAGCCGCTTCCATCGCTTAGCGCGTGTATCCGCCTCGTTCTCGATGTACGGAATCATTACGAGCGGGGGAATCTCGAGCAGCGAGCTCACATCGCGCGGGCTCCTCACCGTCGTATCCATCGTCTCCGCCATTGCGATGCTGCCCGCGCCGCCCATGAACGCGAACGCGAGCCCGAGCAGCAGAATCGCGATGCGGTTTGGCTGCACCGGGCGTCGCGGCTCGTCCGGGGAGTCGAGGATCGTGAACCGGTCACCGCGATTCTCGGACTCGAGATTGACGGACATCGCCGCAGCCTGCTGCTTGCTCAACAGGTCGTTGTACTGCGCGGTGAGCTGCTCGAGCCCGCGGGTCAGCGCCGCGTACTCCCGCTCGACCTCCGGCGTCTGCGTCAGGCGCTCCTCGAGCATCGCGAGCCGCTCGCGAAGCGAGTCTCTGCGCGCGAGCACCGCCTGGAGCTGGTCGCGGGCGGTGTCCAGCTGCACCTGTCGCTGAAGGTATGCCGGATTGTCGGGCGGCGCGGACGCGGTTACCGGAGGCGCGGCCGGCGCTCCGTCGAGCTGATTCCGCAAGTTCTGAACGGACCGCTCGAGCCGGACGATATCCGGGTGCTCGTCGGTGAGACCGCGCTCGCGGGCCGACCGAAGCTCCTGCTCTCGGGTAGCCAGCACGGTCTGCAAGGTCGCGCGATCGAAGCCCGGGAGGCCCGTTTGAGCGCTCAGGGCCTCGATCTCGCGCTGCAGACGGATGATATTCGGGTGCTCTTGGCTGTATATCGCCGAGTCCCGGACGTACTGCCGCTGCAGCGATTTCAAGCGCTCCGCAGGGCTCAGCATCACATTGCCGTTCTCATCCATGACGGGGGCGTAAGGGCTGAGCTGCGCGAGCTCCGACTCGAGCAGAGAGATGCGTTCACGCAGCGTCCTGATCTCGTTGTCGGCCGCGAGCAGCTCCTGCTCGGTTTGCGTCAACAGCTGCATGTTCATGTTCGACAGCTCGGGCAGGCGCCCGGCGTTGCGCCGTTTGAACTCGGCGAGCTCCGCCTCGCGCTCGGCGATCCGCTGCTCGACACGTTGAGCTTCGGATTCGAGGAAGACGAGCGTCTCGGTCGCGAGCTCCTGCCGTGCGCGCTGATTCTCGCGCGTGTACAGCGAGACGAGCTCCTCCGCCATCGCGTACGCGAGCTCGGGATCCGGATGCCGAACGCCGACGTGGAACGCGATGACCGTCGGGCCTGCCGCGATCAGCGACGGGAGCAGAGTCGGATCCTCCGCGCCCGTGACGACGCTGCGGCGCAGCTCCCGCACCGCCTGATCGGGCGAGAGCATCGGATACGGGTCGTGGCGCTCGACGATCCCGCGGAGGTTCTCCTCCGTCAGCACACGTTCCGTGATGCGCCGGACGCGCTCCTCGGGGAGGTTCGCAATCGTCGAGCGTACGAGATCGTCCGGAACCTCGGATTCCTCGACGAGCAGGATGCCGGTCGACTCGTAAAGGGTGGGCAGCCGGAAGGCGAGGGCGAGGGCGATCGTGAAGATCGGCACGGCGACGAGGAAGAACAGCAACCCTCGTCGTTTCAGAATTCCGAGATAGTCCTTCAAACCTAGCTCGGTGTCGGCTCTGTCCTCCATGTTCTTCTTCCTTTACCCCGGCGCTCGGTGTTGACTCTTGTTATCAAGGAACCACGACGACATCTCCGCTTTCGAGAAGGATGTTCTGATCGAGGTTGCGGCCGCGCACGACATCGTCCAGTCGAAACGGCAGTGCAACTTGCCTGCCATTTTGCCGGCGGAGCACGAAAATGCCGTTCGTCGACGCGAACGCAGTCGTGCCGCCGGCGATGCTGAGCGCCTGCATGACGTCGATGCGCGGGTTCATCACGAACTCGCCCGGGTTGTTGACCTGGCCGAGCACGTAAATCTTGTTGCCGTTGATCGCCCGGACCGCGACCGTGACGACGGAGCCCGGAATGTAGCGTGCGAGCCGTTCGGTAATCTCGACGCGCAGCTCCTCGACGGTCTTGCCGACTGCGCTCAGGTCTCCTGCGAGCGGGAAGGAGAATCCGCCGTCGGGCCGCACGAGCACGTCCTGATCGAGCCCCGCCTCGCCCCATACGGAGATATGCAGCAGGTCGCCGGGCTGCACGAGGTAGCCGCGATTCTCATCGCTCGGGGCGTCATCCTGGCCATTCGCGCTCGGAGAGACGAAGACCGCTGCGAGCATGACGGCGAGCGCCGCTCGTGCGATGAATTGAACGAACCGCTTCGGTACGGCAGTTGCAGTATCGGTGCTGGCGATAGGGAGTGACGTCGAGTTCATGTTCGTCTTCTTCGTTCTGCTTGTATGCGAATCGGCGATCGGGTCGCCGCGGCGGCGTCGATGGCGCGACGATGAATCGAGCTTAGCAAAAGAAAATACGGCTGCGTCATAGCCGGCAGTCCGTTTGAAAAACATGTAACTCGTTCCGCTTTTTGGAAATGAAAACAATGCTCAGGAATTTTTCTGCCCTCGAAAGTCGCGTCTTCGACCTGCTGGTCATCGGCGGCGGAATCTTCGGCGCATGCGCGGCTTGGGACGCGACGCTGCGTGGCATGTCCGTCGCGCTCGTGGAGCGCACCGACTTCGCGTCGGGCGTGTCTGCTAATTCGTACAAGTTCGTGCATGGTGGCATCCGCTACTTGCAACATGCGGACCTATGGCGCTTGCGGCAGTCCTGTGCCGAGCGGAGCGCGCTGCTGCGGATCGCGCCGCACCTCGTGCATCCCCAGCCGGTCGTGGTTCCGACGTACGCACGCCGCAGACAGGGCAAGGGGCTCCTCGGTGCTGGCATGCTGCTTTATGACGCGCTGACGCTCGACCGCAACCTCGGCATTCGGGATCCCGAGCGCCGAGTCCCACTGACCGGCTTCTTCGACCGCGAGCGCGTCCTCGAGCTGTTCCCCGGGATTCCGACCGAAGCGCTCAGCGGCGGCGCAACGTTCTGGGACGGACAGATGTACAACCCGACGCGGCTCGTTCTGGCATTCGTTCGCTCGGCCGTCGAGAGCGGCGCCGTCGCGGTGAACTATGCCGAGGCAGAGGATTTCGAGCTGTCGGATACGGCGGTCGAGGTCGTCAAGGTACGCGACCATCTGTCGGGTGACGTGGCCGAGGTCAGGGCAAGGGCGGTGTTGAACGCCGCGGGACCGTGGGTGCCGCACATGTTCGCCGGCATCGATCGCAACCGAGGTGCGCTGCGGGGAACATATTCGCGGGATGCGTGCTTCGTCGTGAAGCGGAAGTTCCCGCATTCGTACGCGGTCGCTCTCCAGGGAAGGACGCGCGACCCGGACGCGCTGATCGGCCGGGCGGCGCGGCACGTGTTCCTGACGCCGTGGCGGCAGTACACGCTGTGCGGCGTATGGCATCGGGTGTGGACGGACAGCCCCGACGACGTGCGCGTGACGCCCGAGGAGCTCGAAAGCTTCGTCGGCGAGGTCAACGAGGCGATGCCGGGGCTCGGCCTCGATCCGGCGGAGGTCACGATGTGGAACGCGGGCCTCGTGCCGTTCGGCGACAACGAGGACGGTGCGGTCCACTTGCGCTACGGTAAGCGCTCGCACGTGATCGACCACCGCGCTACGCACGGCATCGACAATCTCGTGAGCTTGATCGGAGTGCGCTATACGATGGCTCGAGCGGACGCCGCAAGGGCCGTCGATCTCGTCTGCTCGCGGCTCGAGCAGAAGTTCGATCGCTGTAAGACACGGTTCGTTCCGGTCCATGGTGCCGGTTTCGAACGCTTCGAGTCGCTCGTCGAAGCGGTATGCCGGACGCTCGGACATGGCGCGAATCGGGACGCGGCGACCGCGCTCGCGCACAACTACGGCTCCGAGTACCGTCGAGTGCTCGCGCTCCGCGCGGAGCCGGGCGTCGGCGACGGATGCCTGACCGGCGCGACGACGTTTCGAGCCGAGGTATTGCATGCGATTCGCGAGGAGATGGCGATCCGTCTCGCGGACATCGTGTTTCGCCGCACGGATCTCGCTACGGGCGGCCACCCCGGGCCCGCGGCGCTGCAAGAGGCCGCGACGCTCGCCGCGCGCGAGCTCGGCTGGGACGAGCGGCGGCGGCGGGACGAGATCGCGTTCGTGGAGCGACGGTTCATCGTGGGGAACGACGCCGGTTTTGCTCCGCCTGCACGTGTCGTCGAGAATACGAAGGAGGCCTTTGTCGGAGCCAGTGCCTGAGCGCGGTCGCCGAGACCTCGGTCTGCCGGGCGCGTGCGAGCGAGGGTGCTCTGGGCCGGCGGCGCGAGACGATGATCGCCCGGCCTAGCGACGGGGTATGCGTAAGGATGGATGCACTGGTGACCGGCGCAACGGGCTTTATCGGAGCCCGCCTTGCGGAAAGGCTCGTGCAGCAAGGGCATAAAGTCCTTGCTTTCGGCGCCGAACGTACGCCCGTCGAAGCCGAGCGCCGCAAGGCTCTCGAGGCTAAGGGCATTCCGGTGCGAATCGGCCGCCTCGACGATTTGCCGCTGGTACGCGAGCTCGTCTCGTCGGTCGACACGGTCTTTCATCTGGCGGCGGCACAGCACGAATCGAACGTCGGCGAGACCTATTACCGCGCCGTCAACGTGGACGGCACGCGAAATCTGCTCGACGTCTGCGAGGAAGCCGGCGTCGAGCGTTTCGTATACGGCAGCACGATCGGCGTCTACGGCTCGGCGCGGAACGGGCGGCTCGACGAGACGTCCGCCACGCGCCCCGAGAACATCTATGCGCGCACGAAGCTCGAGGCGGAGCGCGAGGTCGCAAGCCGCGGCGATCGGCTGGGATGGACGATAGTGCGCATCTCCGAAACGTACGGGCCGGGCGACGGGCGTCTGGTCAAGCTCTTCCGGCTCGTGGACAGCAGCGTCGTTCCGATCATCGGCAGGGGCACGAACGAGCACCATCCGGTCTATGTCGACGACCTCGTGACAGGCCTCGAGCTCGCGGCAACGAGCCCGGAAGCCGTCCGGGAGACGATCGTAATAGCCGGTAAGGACGTGCTTGCGACCCGCGAGTTCGTGGAAGGCGTCGCGAGCGCGCTCGGGAAACCGCTGCGCACCGTCAATCTCCCGCTCGGCCCGTTTCTGGTCGCGGCCGTGATGTGCGAGACCGGCTGCCGTCCGTTCGGAATCTCGCCGCCGTGGCATCGTCGTCGGCTCGATTTTTTCGTCAAGCGCTTCTACTTCTCGCTCGAGAAGGCCGAGCGCCTGCTGGGCTATCGACCGACCGTCTCTTTCTACGATGGCGCCCGCGAGACCGCGGCCTGGTATCGAGCCAAAGGATTGCTCTGACGCGGCGCCGGGCGGCCGAGGCTCAGCAGCCTCAGCTCGCGATAGCCGCAATCTTCTTCGTCAGGATCTTCACGTTCTTTCCGTACATCTTGTACGCGGCCTTGAAGAACAGCTCGCACGCGCCGGTAAACGCGAGACCGACGTAATTCAGCGGGTTTTTCCAGAACACATAGATCGCGAGCGGCAGCGTACGGATGCTTTCGAAGCCTGCGAGCTGCAGCACCTGCGTGAGGCTATGCTCGGTGAACGTGTTGAAGTGATCGATGTTGTGCGCGAGGTTCTCGGAGCCGACGAGCGGGTTCGCGCCGTTCAGTCCGTACACGAAGACGAAACCGCCCGGCCTGAGCGATGCTTTGCAGAGCTTCAAGAACTCGATCTGCTCATCGAGCGTCAAGTGATTCAGCTCCTGCTCGGCGATGATCACATCGTACGCTTCGTCGCTCGACGCCAGGAACTCGAACGCCCGTGCCGCGCGGCAGTCCAGATTTCTCTTGGCGCCGTGCGCGACTTTCGCTGGATCTGAGTCGATGCCGACAACGCCGGTGTAGCCTTCCTCGTGCAGCGTGTTCACCAGGTAGCCGGGGCCGCAGCTCACGACCAGGATGCGCGCGGCACGGTCATTAGGCATGTGCGGAAGGTAGTTGTGCCGGTAGTACTGCCGGAACGACGCATAGCCCTTCTCGACGTCCGCAGGCGCCTGCCAGTACGAATCGAAGGGCTCGAGACGCGCGGCAAGCCGTACGCTGCGGTCCGACATTGCGTTGCGCAGCGGCGCCGGATTTGCAGCCGTCGCGTTGGCGAGCGATCGATTTTCTTCTCGCATTTCCGTTGCCATGTGGTCACGTACCTCCCGAAGTGATCCGCGGGTGACGAGCCGCGGCTGTCATACCGCGAGCACCTTGCAAAAAACGCGCTCGGGCGCTGCCGCCGCTAGATCCGAGCGTAGCGGGAATCTCTGTCTCGCGCGTTCCAAAGTTTTCAATCGAGCTCCCAAAGCTTGTTTGAGAGAGCCGCGCAGGTGTTTCGCGAGCATGGAACGTGCATCTGTTGGCTACGCGCAGCACGGAAACCGTTCGTCGGATCATCCTGTTCTTGGCACGTACATTGAATGGAATGGTTACCGTGTGGCGCGCGTGCACGCGATGAGGACGGCTCCCGCTCGCGCGGGCTCGGAACAGGAAGCCGAACCGGTCCTCTCGAGGGACGGCCAACAAGGAGAACACAGATGATCGGCAACATAGGCCCACCGGTGTCGCGAGCTCACCACGGCGGTACGGTCTTCAGCCGATACGTTCGACGATGAAGATCCTGTTCTGCAATTACGAGTACCCGCCGATCGGCGGCGGCGGCGGAGTGGTGAACGCCGCGCTTGCTGCCGAGCTTGCAAAGCGGCACGACGTAACGGTGCTGACTTCCCGGGCGGGCTCGCTGCCGGAAACGGAGGACATGGACGGCGTGCGCGTGATGCGAGTGCCTGTCTGGTTCCGTCGCCGCCGCGCGGTGGCAAACTTCCCGTCGATGCTTGCCTATCTCGCGACCGGAACTGTGGCCGGACGCCGTCTCGTGCGGGCCGAGGCGTTCGACGTGATCAACACGCATTTCGCGCTGCCGACCGGGCCGGTCGGGCATGCGGTGAGCCGCGCGGCGGGCGTACCGAACGTGCTGTCCGTGCACGGCGGCGATCTGTTCGATCCGACCAAGCGCTCGTCGGCGCACCGGCACGCCGTTCTCCGTGCGAGCGTGCGGCGGCTTGCGCTCGGCGCGGACGCGGTCGTCGCGCAGTCGTCGGACACGCGAGACAACCTGCGCAAGTACTTTGCGCCGGAGGTCGAGCCGCACGTGATTCCGCTCGGAATCGCGAAGCCGCCGCATGTGGTCGCGAGCCGCGATGCGCACGGATTCGTGCCGGACGACATCGTGCTGATCAGCATCGGCAGGATGGTCGATAGAAAGCGCTTCGATCGACTGATCGCCGTGGTCGCGGCGCTGAAGGACTATCGCGTGCGGCTCGTGCTCGTCGGTGACGGGCCGCGCGAAGAGGAGCTTCGAACGACGGCCCGCAGCCTAGGCGTCGCGAACAGAGTGCACTTCGTCGGCGCGGTGGACGAGCGGACGAAGTTCGAGCTGCTCAGCGTGTCGGACATTTACGTGTCGACCAGCGAGCACGAGGGCTTCGGCCTGGTATTTCTCGAGGCGATGGCGAGCGGTCTGCCGATCGTCAGTTTCGATCGGGGCGGGCAACGCGACTTTCTGCGCGACGGCTCGAGCGGCTACCTCGTGCCGCTCGGCGACGAGAACACCTTCACCGAGCGCTGCCGACGCCTGATTGGAGATCCCGAGTTGCGCCGCGCGATGGGGCGGACCAATCGCGAGCGTGTCAACGAGTTCTACATCGATCGCTGCGCGCGTCGCTACGAGGAGCTTTTCGAGTCGCTGTTTCGCGCGCACGGGCAACGCGTCGAGGGCCGCGGCGTCCGCGCCGCGGGGATCGTCGGGGGCGCGAGATGAGCAGCGTCTTGGCACGCGACGGCAGCGGCTCCATCGGTGCGGGGGGGCCAGACGAGATCGAGCTCTCCGTGATCGTGCCGCTATACAACGAGGAGGCGAACGTCCGTCCGTTGGCCGACGCAATTCGTGCCGCGCTAGGGCCGACGGGAATCCGCTACGAGGTGCTGCTCGTCGACGACGGCAGCTCGGACGCGACGTTCGAGACGGCGGCAGCGCTTCCGTCGGAGTACCCCGAAGTGCGTGTCGTGAAGCTGCGGCGCAACTACGGGCAGACTGCGGCGATGGCAGCCGGCATCGAGCACGCCTCGGGGCGGGTGCTCGTCACGATGGACGGCGATCTGCAGAACGACCCGCTCGACATTCCGCGCTTCCTCGCCACGTTGGAAGAGGGGTATGACATCGTCGTCGGCTGGCGGCACGACCGGAAGGACAAGCTCTGGACCCGCAAGGTGCCGTCGCGGATCGCGAACGCGCTGATCGGCAAGGTCACCGGTGTGCCGATCAAAGACAACGGCTGCTCGTTGAAGGCGTATCGAGCGGACGTCATCAAGAAGATACCGCTCTACTCCGAAATGCACAGGTTCATTCCGGCGATGGCGTCGCTCGCGGGGCCTCGTCTCGCGGAGATCAAGGTCCGCCATCATGCACGGCGTTTCGGCGAATCGAAGTACGGTCTTTCGCGCGTCTATCGCGTGCTGCTCGACCTCCTGGCCGTGAAGACGATCATCGGCTTCGCGTCACGTTCCGCGGGCTGGTTCGCGTTGCTTGCCGTGCCCGCGCTGCTGGTCTCGGTCGCTACCCTCGGCGCGAGCCTGTACCGGATGCTCGCGCTCGGAATGCCGTTCTCGACGGCGATCGCGGGCGTCGGCGTGCTGTTCGGCGCACTGGCGTTCTTTCTGACGATGATCGGGATGATCGGCGAGCTGGTCTACAAGACCGGCGACGCGCGCGAGGACAGGATGTCGATGCTGACGGCGCAGAAAGTCACGGGTCGCGGCATACGCGATCCCGCGGCGCGCCGCGGACCATGGTCCTTCGCCGCGAATGCGGGATTCACTGACGAGGCGAAGACGACATGAGGCGAGTAGAGCTGTCCGTCGTCGTGCCGGTGGGCAAACGGGTGGATGACCTCGAGGCGTTGCATCACGATTACCGCCGCGGCCTCGACCGGTGCGGGCTGACGTACGAAATGATCTACGTGCTCGACGGCAACAGGGATGAAGGCCGCAAGCTCGAGCGGCTGCGGGAGGGCGGCGAGCCCATCGAGATCGTGAAGCTCGGCAGGAGCTTCGGGGAAGCGACCGCGCTGATGGTGGGCTTCGCAAATGCGGACGGTGCGAGGCTGATGACTCTGCCCGCGTACTTTCAAGTCGACGCGAACGAGTTTCCGAAGCTCGTCGCGGCCGCCGCCGACGTCGATCTCGTCGTCGCGCATCGCTGGCCGCGGCGCGGCGGGCGAATCGAGACCTGGCGCCGTAACGGCTTTCACGCGCTGTTGCGCGCAATCACTCGCCAGTCGTTCAACGATCTCGGCTGCAGCGTGCGGATCATGAGCCGTCGCGTCGCGAACGAGATTACGATCTACGGCGATCAGCATCGCCTGCTGCCGGTGCTCGCGGCGCAGCAGGGCTTTGCCGTGCGCGAGATCGAGGTCGCGCAGTCGCTTCAGGACGAGTTTCGCGGACACTATCGGCCGCGCGAGTATCTGCACCGCCTGCTCGATCTTTTCACCGTGTTCTTCCTGACGCGCTTCACGAAGAAACCGCTGCGCTTCTTCGGCATGATCGGCAGCGCGACCTTCGCGGTCGGTGCGCTGTTCGTAGCCGTGCTCGTCGTGCAACGCATGCTGTTCGACATGCCGTTGGCGGACCGCCCGGCACTGCTGCTGAGCTGCCTGTTGCTCGTGCTCGGCGTGCAGCTCTTCGCGCTCGGCCTGCTCGGCGAGCTGATCATCTTCACGCACGCCAAGGATCTCAAGGAGTACAAGGTGGCCGACATCATCGACGCTCGTTCCCGGCGGCGGGAGCGGGGAGAGGAGCCGGGTCAAGAGGCGAGGACCCGGACGGCCGACCCATCCGAGTATCCGCGAGTGACGTCCGGATGAGCCTCGCTCCGGCGCCGCGGCTTCGTCGCTCGTTTCCCGCGGCATGCCAAGCCGTCCCGACCGCTAGCACACACTGAAGTCGCAGCATGCCAGGCGAAAACACCGCACTGTCGGAGAATCGTAGCGCCGCGCCCGTCGGAGTGTCGTCGTTGCTGTCCGAGCGGTTCGTGCTCGAGGAGCGGATCGAGCAGGGCCGCCTCGGCACCATGTATCGGGCGCTCGATCGGTTGAGAGGCCAGGAAGGTCGAACGCATGTCGCCGTCCTGGTGCTGCCGGGCGACCTCGCCAACAATCCCGATCGTCTCGACGCGTTCGAGCGCGAGCTCGAAGCCGTACGGCTGTTGTCGCACCCGAATATCGTCCGGATCTTCAGCCTCGAGCGGGATGGCCCGATCGCCTTCGTCGTGCTCGAGTGGGTGGACGGCGAGTCGCTGCGCTCGGTGATCGACTCGCTTGCTCCGGAGACGGTGTGCGAAGCCGATGCTCTCGCTGTCGTGCGCGCCGTCGGCAACGCGCTCGTCTATGCACACGCGAGAGGGATCGTGCACGGCGATATTCGCCCGGAGAACATCGTCGTGACTGCGCGCGGCGAAGTGCGCCTTCACTTCACGTCGGCGGGTCTCGCGAAGCTGTCGCCGTTCACGGTCGACGCGCGTGACGACGTGCGCGGGCTTGCAGCGCTCGCATACGAGCTGATGGCCGGGGCTCCGCCGCCGATCGCGAGCTTATATCCCGGAGGCAAAGCTTACGAGCCGAAGCCGATCGGCGGCTTGAGCCGAAAGCGCTGGAAGGCACTTCGCTCGGCTTTGTCGAGGCGCGACGGCCGGATCCGGAGCGTACGCGGTCTCCTTGCCGCCCTCGAGCTGCCGGAGCCCCGTGCGCCTCGACAAGGCAGCCGGCCGGACCGGCTTCGCGGCGAGAGCCGCGGCGGGGGCCGGCGCGCTGCGCTCGTGGTCGGCATCTGCATCGGGATCGCAGCGATTGCCGCCGGCGGTGCGTGGCTATCGCGAGAGCGCGCCGCTTCGCTGCCCGACTTTCGCGCGCTGCCGGCCGCGATCGAGACCGGCGCCGGGCGTGCCGCAGAGCTCACACTCGACGGGTGGGCCGGCGCCCGCGACCAGCTGCAGCGGGCGGGCAGCGCACTTGCCGCACTGTGGAGCGCTGTCGCGGGGCGTGTGCGCGACGCGTCGGGCAATTCGAACGAGGTTCCGCCGGCCGTCGAATCCGCACCTCGAGCCGCGGAGTCGGTGTCCGAAAGCACCGCGAACGACGCGGTTCGGTCGACGGAACTTTTCGAATCGGAAGAGTTCAACCATAGCGGTAGCGAAAACGACGGGCCGCGTCCTCCGGACGCCGGAGCGACGGAATCGTCGCGCGCTGATGCGAGCGCCGCGCCGGCCGACGACGCGGCTGCACGTGCGCAGGATGGCTCGCCGCTCGGCGGTGACGAACCCGAACCGCGCGAGTCGCGGCCGGATTCGAGCGTCGCCGAGCCATTGGAGGCCGCACCGGATGCCGCAGAATCGGCACCCCGGGCAAGTGTTCCGCGCATCGCGTTCTCGCGAGAAGAGTATTCCTTCTCGGAGGGCGACGGCGTCGCGACGATCGAAGTGTCAAGGAACGATGCCCGGGGTCAGGTTTCGTTCGTATGGTGGACGCGCGACGGCAGTGCGGTAAGCGGCGACGATTACGCCGAGCTCGGCCGGCGCACCGAGCAGTTCAGCAACGGAGAAACGACCAAAGTGCTGTACGTGCCGATCATCTCGGATTCGATCCCGGAAGAGCGACGGGAATACTTCGAAGTGTTGTTCGGCCCGGTGTCGGCGGAAGGTAATCAGGACGGCGCCCTCGAGAGCGCCCGGGTGACGATCGTCGACGACGATCGTTAGTCTTCAATCGGCGGGAACGGCTCTGGGGCTCCGGATCGACCGCCTGCCGTCTCATCGAGACGGCTAAATCCATCGAGAGGACGAGAACCTTGGTTAGAGCGTTGACGCCCAGATCATGCGTGCGCATCCCGGTTTGGGTGAGCAGGCTGTCGTCGGGTGACGAGCTGCTCGGCTGGGAGCAGGGCACGCTTCGAATGCGCGTGGTTGCCGGTCCGACGCGCGGCCGCGACGACGCCGCGGTCGAGGCCTTGCTGGCCGACGTGCTCGGGATCGAGCGCGACCGCGTCAGAGTGGTGATCGGACGCGGATCCCGACGCAAATGGGTCGAGATCGATGATTTCGACGAGCTCGAGCTCGAGAGCCGGCTGCCCGGGCGTATGAACGGCAACGACGCCGACGGCTCCAGTGGCGGACGGGATCCGGGCCGCTGAAGGCCCGGATCGCCCGCACACGGGGGCTTGCTCGATCTGCCGTTACGAGATCGTGACGCTCGACATATCGGACGGGTCGCTTTCGGCGCCTTCCGAGTTCAACGCCGTCGCGACGAAGTAGTACGTGCCGGGGACGAGGTTCTCGAGCACGTACGTCACGACGGCCGGGTTGTCGATAGTGACCGAGTTCGTGAACTCGTTCGGCTGCGTGCCCCAGTAGATCTTGTAGCCGGCGAGGTCCGTCAGCTGCGAGCCGTCGACGTTCTCGGTCGGCGCGGCCCAGCTCAGCTCGACGGCGCCGGCCGCGACCGGCGTCACGGTGATGCTGAACGGCTCGAGCGCCGCATCATCCGCGCCGTCCGTCACCGAAATCGTGATGTTCGCGTACGTGCCGACGTCGGCCGGTGTCGGCGTGCCGTGCAGGCGGCCGGTCGACGGCTCGAACTGCGCCCACGGCGGCGGATTCGCGATGCTGAAATGCAGGATGTCGCCGTCGGCATCGGCCGCGTCGGGAACGAACACGTACGGCGTCTCCTGCAGGACCGTCGCCTGCGGGGTACCTGCAATCGTCGGCTTCGAGTTCCCGGCGACGGGCGGGTCCTCGGGCGTCTTGCCCGGGTCGGCAGGAGCGGGATCGTCCGGCGTGCCGGGGCTCTGGGTGGAGCCGCCGGTCGACGGCGGCGGCGCCGGGTTGCCCGCGATCGGCGGCGCATCCGGGTCCGTCGTGGCGTCTGGACCGTCATCGCCGCCGCATGCGGCGAGCGCGAGAGATGCAGTTAGGAGAAGAGAGAGCCTGGCTCTCCGTAGGCTTATCGTCATTACGAGTGACCCCCATGCTTGGTTCGAGCGCCGGTTCAGGCGAACCAACCGTTCCGTCGATCAGGGGGCTTCGTAGAGCGGGAGTCAGGCGAGCACAGAATGGCCGGTCTATCCGGCCCAGGCGGACTCGTGCTGGCAACCCCGCTGTCTCCAGGCCCCTCTTGCCTCAAGACCGGTGGTTTTGCGTCTCCGCCTCGCGGCGGATTTGCCTTTTTCAGCAACGCGCAGTCGGCGCTGGTCGTCTGCGCGCACGAGGGAATCTACAAGACCCTCGTCGGGTCACAAACCTGTCCCGAAAGGGAGACAAAAACGTTGTCGGACGAGAAGTTGCGTAGATGCCGGTCCATAATTAGAATACGAATATTTCGTACACGAACTATTGCGGATGGTAACGCGCAACAGACCGCACGACGAGGCGGCGGCCGGTCCGGGCTACGAAGAGGAGATCCTGCGCTCGCTGCGCCGGATCATTCGAGCCGTCGACATCTATAGCCGCCAGCTGATGACGCGGCACGGCCTCAGCGGCCCGCAGCTTCTGTGTCTGACTCAGCTCGACAAAGGCGGGATGCGCTCCGGCGCGCTCGCGCGCGCGCTGTCCCTGAGTCCCGCGACGGTCACCGGCATCCTCGATCGGCTCGAGGCGCGCGGCCTCGTCGAGCGCAGGCGCCAGGAGAACGACAAGCGCACGGTCGTCGTCCGCCTCACGCCCGCCGGCAGGCGCCTCGTCGCAGAGGCGCCGCCGCCGCTGCAGCAGAGCTTCCTATCGAAGCTTCGCTCGATGCCCGAGGCCGAGCAGGCGGCGATCTCGGCGACGTTGCGCCGCCTGGTCACGATGATGTCGGCCGACGAGATCGATGCTGCGCCGATGCTCGCGGCGGGCGATCCGGTCGCCGCGCAGCCGACCTCCGCCGCTCTGATAGATGATATCTAGCTAGAGGAAAATATCCCAAGAATTTGATATGTGTGGATTTGTAGCAGAGATTAGTTTGGACGGCCGACCCGCCGATCGCGAAGCGGTAGAGCGGATGACGGCGCGCCAGTCTTCCCGCGGCCCCGACGGCGAAGGCTTCTACGCCGACGGCCGGGTGGCCCTCGGTCACCGTCGGCTGAAGATCCTCGATCTCGGGCAACGCGCATCGCAACCGATGGTGGACGAGGAATTGGACCTCGTCATCGTCTTCAACGGTTGCATCTACAACTTCGAGGCGCTGCGTCGGGAACTCGAGGACTTCGGGCACCGCTTCCGCACGACGAGCGATACGGAAGTCATCCTGAAAGCCTATGCCGAGTGGGGCGAGCGCTGCGTCGAGCATTTCAACGGCATGTTTGCGTTCGTGATCGTGGAGCGCGGCAGCGGCCGAGTCTTCGTCGCTCGGGACCGTCTCGGCATCAAGCCGCTTTATCTTCGCGACACGGGCCGCGGGCTGCGCATCGCGTCGACGCTTCCGAGCTTGCTCGCGGCCGAGGACGAACGGCCCGAGATCGACCCGATCGGATTACACCATTACATGAGCTTTCACTCAGTAGTGCCTGCTCCGCGGACAATTCTTCGAGGCTTCGAGAAGCTGCCTCCGGCGACTCGGATGATCATCGAGCCGGACGGCGCCCGACGCACCGAGCGCTACTGGACTGCGGCATTCAAGCGCAACGGCAAGGCGAAGACCGAGTTCGCTGCGCTGAAGGAGCAGGTGCTCGACGTCCTCGGCCGCGCCGTCGAGCGGCGCATGGTCGCGGACGTGCCGGTGGGCGTGCTGCTGTCCGGCGGGGTGGACTCGAGCCTCGTCGTCGGGCTCCTCGCGCAGCAGGGCGCGGCAAACCTCGAGACGTTCTCGATCGGATTCGAGTCCGCGGGCGGAGAGGCCGGCAACGAGTTCGAGTATTCCGATCTGATCGCGAGGACCTTCGGCACGCGGCATCACCAGATCCGCATCGACTCGTCGGGGCTCGTCGAGCATCTGCCGGGCTGCTTCGCTGCGATGTCGGAGCCGATGACGAGCCACGACAACATCGCGTTCTATCTGCTGAGCCGCGAAGTGTCGGAGCACGTGAAGGTCGTGCAGAGCGGGCAGGGCGCGGATGAGATCTTCGGCGGCTACTTCTGGTATCCGCCGCTCCTCGGCAGCGACGATCCGGTTGCCGATTACGCACGCGAGTTCTTCGACCGCGACCACGACGAGATGCGCCGTGTGCTCGAGCCCGAGCTCCTCGGCGACGATCACAGCCTCGCATTCGTCGAGCAGCATTTCGCCTCCGCCGCAGCGTCGCGGCCGGTCGACAAGGCGCTGCATCTCGATACGACGGTGATGCTCGTCGAGGACCCGGTCAAGCGCGTCGACAACATGACGATGGCGTTCGGGCTCGAAGCCCGGGTGCCGTTTCTCGACCATGAGGTCGTCGAGATCGCAGCCGCGATCCCGCCCGAGCTCAAAGTCGCATTCGGCGGCAAGTTCGTGCTGAAGGAGGCCGCGCGCGCGATCCTGCCGCCCGACGTGATCGACCGGAAGAAGGGCTACTTCCCGGTGCCGGAGCTGAAGTACCTGCAAGGCGAAAGCCTCGAGTTCGTGCGTGACGCGATGAGCTCCCGGCGCGCCCGCGAGCGCGGCCTGTTCCGCCGCGGCTACGTCGACAGCCTGTTCGAGGCGCCGAGCGAGCACCTGACGCCGCTGAACGGCTCGAAGCTCTGGCAGATCGCCGCGCTCGAGACATGGCTGCAAACCCACGGAATCTGAGCACGGGGTGACGATGAGAAGGACCTACCGCACGAACAGCATCTCGATCGAGCCGTGGCGCTCGGGCGAGCCGCGCTATCTCGGCGAGCCGCTTGCGGAAGACGCGAGCGTCGATTGCGGCTGGGGCAAGCTGATTTTCGCGCACACGTTCGCGAGCAACGAGCGGCTGATCGCAGCGCTCGGCGACGAGGAGGACGGGCGGCGCAATCTCGCGCTGTATCTGCGCGATCCGCACGTCGTCGTCGCGATGGCGCCGCAGGAGCTGTTTCTCGATCCGTCCCACACGTACCGGCTGTCGCTCAGCGAGTATCGGCCCGGACGCGTGCTGCCGGCCGGCTTTCGCATTCGGCAGGCGTGCAGGCGCGCGGATGCGGACGAGATCCCGCGCCTGTTGTCGAGCTGCCGGATGATCTCCCCCGATGCCGCGTTTATCTGGCGGCATCGCAAGTCGAAGGCGCTGACGTGGTTCGTCGCCGAGGATCCGGCGACGTCGCGCGCGCTCGGCACCGTGATGGGCGTCGATCACGCGGAAGCGTTCGACGACCCCGAGAACGGCTCGAGCATGTGGTGCCTTGCGGTCGATCCGCAGGCGCCGCAGCCGGGCATCGGCCGCGCGCTCGTCGCGCACGCCGCGGATTTCTATGCCGCGCGCGGCAGGGCGTTCATGGACTTGTCCGTGATGCACGACAACGTCGGCGTGATCCGCCTGTACGAGGACCTCGGCTTCAAGCGAGTGCCGGCGTTCTGCGTGAAGCGCCGCAACGCGATCAATCGTGAACTCTATCTCGGCAAGCAGCCGGAGCGCGGCTTGAATCCGTACGCGAAGATCATCGTCGACGAGGCGCTGCGGCGCGGGATCGGCGTAGAGGTTATCGACGCCGAGGAGGGCTATTTCGCGCTGCAAAGCGGCGGAAGGCGCGTGATGTGCCGCGAGTCGCTGAGCGAGCTGACGAGCGCGGTCGCGATGAGCCGTTGCGACAACAAGCTCGTGACGCAGAAAGTCATGCGCAAGATCGGCGTGCGCGTGCCCGAGCAGCGGCGGGCCGGGACGCGAGCCGAGAACGATGCGTTTCTCGCGAGCCACGGTCCGCTCGTCGTCAAGCCGGCCCGCGGCGAGCAGGGCCGCGGCGTCACCGTCGATATCGCAGATCGCGACGAGCTCGAGACCGCCGTGACGCGCGCCGCGGCGCTCTGCGAGGACGTCGTGCTCGAGGAGTTCGTCCAAGGGCAGGACCTGCGCGTCGTGCTGATCGACTTCGAGGTCGTCGCCGCGGCGATCCGCAAGCCCGCCGCGGTCGTCGGCAACGGCCGGCATACGATCCGCGAGCTGATCGAGAAGCAGAGCCGGCGGCGGGAAGCGGCCACCGGCGGCGAAAGCTCGATCCCGTTGGACGACGAGACGCGGCGCGTCGTCGAGCGGAACGGACACTCGCTCGACGACGTCCTGCCCGAAGGCACGGAGCTCGCCGTGCGCGCGACCGCGAATTTGCATACCGGCGGCACGCTTCATGACGTCACGGCCGAGCTGTCGCCGACCCTCGCGGCGGTCTCGAGAGAGATCGCGCGAGCGCTCGAGATTCCGGTCGTCGGCCTCGACTTCATCGTCGACTCGCCGAGCGGCGACTCGTACGCGATGATCGAGGCGAACGAGCGGCCGGGGCTCGCGAACCATGAGCCGCAGCCGACCGCCGCGCGTTTCGTCGATCTGCTCTTCCCGGAGACCTCGGACGCGCGGCTGCGAGCCGCCCAGGGGGCGGCGTGACGGCGGCGGCCGGGGTCCCGACGGGGAAGCAGCCGGACGCCGCGCCGCGTGCGCCCCGCACGGAGCCCGCGCTCGAGATCGATGCGGCGTACCTGCGTGCGGTGCTCGAGCGCCTGCTCGCCGTGCCGAGCCCGACGGGCTACACGGACGAGGCGGTCCGCATCTGCTGCCGACTGCTTGCGGAGCTCGGCGTGCCGTACGAGCTTACGCGTCGCGGCGCGATTCGCGCATGGATCGCCGGCGGCGCACGCCAGCCGGCACGGGCGATCATCGCGCATATCGATACGCTCGGCGCCCAGGTGAAGGCGGTGAAGCCGAACGGCAGGCTGTCGCTCGTGCCGGTCGGACATTGGTCGAGCCGCTTCGCCGAAGGCGCCCGCTGCACGGTGCTGACCCGGTCGGGTGCGCACCGCGGCACGATCCTGCCGCTCAAAGCGTCAGGGCATACGTTCGGCGCAGAGGTCGACGCGCAGCCAGTGAGCTGGGAGCAAGTCGAGCTGCGGCTCGACATCGACATGCGCGACGGCTCGACGCCGGCGCAGCACGGTATCGCGATCGGCGATCACGTCGCGATCGATCCGCAGCCCGAGTTTCTCGAGAACGGCTACATCAACTCGCGCCACCTCGACGACAAGGCCGGGGTCGCAGCGATGCTCGCGGCGATCAAGGCACTGAAAGAGCAACGGACGACATTGCCGGTCGACTGCTTCTTTCTGATCTCGATCTCGGAGGAGGTCGGCAGCGGTGCGTCCGCCGTCCTGCACGGCGACATCGCATCACTCGTCGCGATCGACAACGGCACGGTCGCACCCGGGCAAAGCAGCTCCGAGTTCGGCGTGACGATCGCGATGGCCGATTCGAGCGGCCCGTTCGACTATCATCTGTCGCACAAGCTGGCCGACCTCTGCGATGCACACGGGGTGCCGTACCAGCGCGACGTCTTTCGTTACTATCGCTGCGACAGCGCGTCCGCGCTCGAAGCGGGCAACGACATTCGCACGGCGCTGATCACGTTCGGCGTCGATGCGAGCCACGGCTACGAGCGCACGCACGAGCACGCGCTCGAATCCGTCGCGCGGCTCGTCGCGCTCTACGCTGCGAGCGATGTGAAGATCGAGCGCGACAAGGACGATCTCGGGCCGCTCGAAGGCTTCACGCATCAGCCGATCGAGGTGACGGGCGACGAGCTGCCGAGAGAAGCACTGGAAGAGGAGTAGCTTTGGGGACGCCGCCGCGACAGCGGCGGCGTCCGGCCGTGTTTACTTCTGAGCTTTCGCCTTGAACTCGCGGCGGCGCCGGGTCAGCACGTGCTCGGTGTAGCCGTTCGGCTCGTGCCGTCCCCTGAATACGAGGTCGAGCGCCGCCTGGTACGCGATGCTCGACTCGAAATCCGCCGCCATCGGGCGATATACCGGATCGCCTGCATTCTGCCGATCGACGACTTCCGCCATCCGTCGCATCGTCTCGTGAACCTGATCCTCGGTCACGAGGCCATGGTGGAGCCAGTTCGCGATGTGCTGCGACGAGATCCGCAGCGTCGCGCGATCCTCCATCAAGCCGACATCGTTGATGTCCGGCACCTTCGAGCAGCCGATGCCCTGCTCGACCCAGCGCACGACGTAGCCGAGGATGCCCTGCGCGTTGTTGTCGAGCTCGCGCTGAATCTCCTCGGCCGTCAGCGTCCGGTCGAGCAGCGGCGGCGTCAGGATGTCGTCGAGGCTCGCGCGATCGCGCGCGGCGAGCGCCTGCTGCCGCGCCTTCACGTCGACCCGGTGATAGTGGATCGCGTGCAGGGTCGCGGCGGTCGGCGACGGCACCCACGCGCAGCTTGCGCCGGCCGAGGGATGCGCGTGCTTCGTCTCGAGCATCGCCTTCATCTCGTCCGGCATCGCCCACATGCCTTTGCCGATCTGGGCGTGCCCCGGAAGCTGGGTCTCGAGGCCGATGTCGACATTCCAGTCCTCGTACGCGAGCATCCACTTCGCGTTCTTGATCTCGGGCTTCGGAATCACCGGCCCCGCTTCCATGTGCGTGTGGATCTCGTCGCCGGTCCGGTCGAGGAAGCCGGTGTTGATGAAGATCACGCGCTCGCGTGCCGCGCGGATGCACTCCTTCAGATTGACGGTCGTGCGCCGCTCCTCGTCCATGATGCCGATCTTCAACGTGTTCTCGGGCAGCCCGTAGCCGCGCTCGACGCGTGCGAAGAGCTCGACCGAAAGCGCGACCTCTTCGGGGCCGTGATGCTTCGGCTTCACGATGTACAGGCTGCCGGTGCGGGAGTTGCGCAGCTTCGACGCGTCCGTGCGCTTCAGGTCGTGCAGCGCAGCGAGCGTCGTGATCACGCAGTCGAGGAACGTCTCGACGATCGGCTTTCCGTCCGCGGTCGTGACGGCGTCCGTCAGCATGTGCGCGCCGACGTGGCGGACGAGCAAGAGACTTCGGCCCGGCAGCGTGAACGGCGTGCCGTCCGGTGCGGTGTACTCGCGGTCGGGAGAGAGCCCGCGCTCGACGCGGCGCCCCGCCTTGTAGAAGGACGTCGTCAAGGTGCCCTTCATGATGCCGCACCAGTTCGCGTAAACCAGCGCTTTGTCCTCGGCGTCGACCGCGGCGACCGAGTCCTCGCAGTCCATGATCGTCGACACGGCCGCCTCGAGGACGATGTCCTTGACGCCGGCCGGATGCTGGCGGCCGATCGGATGCGACGGGTCGATCTCGATGTCGATGTGCAGGCCGTGATGACGCAGCAGTACGTTCGACAGGCCGCCGTCGCCGCTCTTGCGGTACCCGACGAACAGGCTCGGGTCTTTCAATACGCCGTCTCCGATCTTACGCCGCAGACGGAGGTCATCGCCTTCGAGATCGATCTTGATGACGTCGTTCCAGCTGAGCGCCTCGCCGTCGTCGATCTCGACGAGCGGCGCGATCTCGTCGAGCAGCTCGTTCGCGCGTCGAATCACGAGCTCGCCGCGCTTCGGGTTATACGCCGTGCCGCGCTCGGCGCCGTCCGTCTCGGGCAGGACGTCCGTGCCGTAAAGCGCGTCGTAAAGACTGCCCCAGCGGGCGTTCGCGGCGTTCAACGCATAACGCGCCTTGTCGACCGGAACGACGAGCTGAGGGCCGGCGACGTCCCCGATCTCGGGATCGACGTTAGCGGTCGTGACCCCGAACGCCGGCCCCTCGGGGACGAGATAGCCGATCTCCTCGAGGAAGCGGCGCGCCGCGGCGACGTCGTAAGGTTGGCCGGCGCGGGCCTTCAGCCACTCGTCGATGCGGGCCTGGAGCTGATCGCGCTTCTCGAGGAGCGCCTGATTGCGCGGGCCGAGCTCGCGAACGATGTCCTCGAGCAGAGACCAGACCGTGTCGGGCTCGATGCCCGTGCCGGGCGCGATATCGTTGCGAACCAGATCGTGAAGGGGCTTGGCGACTTTGAGCCCGCCGACGGCAACGTATTCGGTCATCTCGTCTCCGCTATGAAACGCAAAGAAACCCGCAAGGAATCGATTGCGACGAACGCCAGCCTATTGTGGCGGTAATCCAGGCCCCGCGCGACGGCCGCGCGGCTCAGTCGAGCCCGGCCGCGCGGGCCTGCTCGCGGCCGAGCACGGCCTGGTCGCGATCGCCGTCGCCGTGCGCGACCGCGCCGAGCAAACGATCGAGGTAGACGTTGTGGCTCGGCATCGGCACGTTCGCGAGGATCGCCGCCTGTGCGATCAGCTTTGCGTCCTTCAGGCCGACGAAGATCGGCGAGCCGACCTCGTCGAAGCTCTCGTCGACCATCTTCTGGCCGTAGACCTTGTACGCGGGCGCGGCGAACAGACCCTCGGTCATCACGTCCTGAAAGACCTGCGGCTCGACGCCGTACTTGCGCACGAGCGAGAAGCCTTCGGCCATCGCGACCATCGCGCAGCCGAGCACCGCATTGTTCGCAAGCTTGATCGCCGTCGCCGACTCGGGCTTCGGGCCGGCGCGGAAGATGCGCCGGCCCATCTGCTCGAGCAGCGGTAAGCATCGCTCGACCGCATCGTCCGGCCCGCCGGGCACGATGCCGAGCTGCCCCGATGCCGCGAGGTCGGGCCGCCCGAGCACCGGCGCGGCGACGAGCGTTTGCCCTGCCTGCGCATGCTGTGCCTCGAGCTCCCGGATCGTTGCGACGCCGTGCGTGCCCATCACGAGATGGATCGCGCCCGGACGCAGCGAATCCTTCAGGCCGCCGCTGCGGAGCGTCGCGTCGAGCAGCGCGCCGTCCTCGACGAGCATGCTGACGACGACGTCACGGTCTTTCGCCACGTCGGCGAGCGACGCCGCCGCTTTCGCGCCGGCGCCGACCAGCGGCTCCGCCTGCTTCGCGACCACGTCGAACACGATCAGCTCGTGACCCGCGTCGAGCAGGCGCCGGGCCATCCCTTGTCCCATTCGGCCGAGGCCGACGAATCCTACTTGCATGCCTGCCTCCATAAGCTCGAGCGGGGGATGCCTTTCCCGCGCCGTGCGTTATTGCTCGTAGACGACCTCGCCGCCCTTGATCGTCATCACGACGTTCAACAGGTCGGCGCTCGACCGCAGCGGATCGCCGTCGATGACGACGATGTCCGCGAGCTTGCCGGGCTCGAGCGTGCCGAGCTCGTCGCCCTTGAGCACGGCTGCGGCCGCATGCTTCGTCAAGATCGTCACGACGTCCTGAGTCGAGAACATCAAGCGGAGCGCGCGCAGCTCGTCGACCAGCGACTGCTTCGGCGGCCACGTCGTGTCGGTGCCGTAGCCGTATGCGACGAGACCCGCGTCCCACAGGATTCGTGCGTTGATCGGGCCTTGGCCGCCGCTCGAGACCGTGTCCCAAGGGAACGGCTGGCCGTCGCGGAATAGCGGCTCGTTGTCCTCGTTGAAGTGCGGGAGGAAGACGGCGAGCGTCGACGTCATCGGTATGCCGGCGTCGACGATCTTCTTCACGGCGTCCGGATCCTCCTCGAGCTGCCCGATGTGCGGCGTGTGCACGAGCGCCGCCGGACCCGCCTCGAGCGTGGCGAGCGTATCGATGATCGATACCGCATGCGTGATCACCGGCAGGCCGTGCTTTTCGCCTTCCTCGACGATCAGCCGGAGCGTGTCGACCTCCGGACCGTTCGGCGTCGCGATCATCAGTGTCTTGATGTAGTCGTAGCCCGCCTCGGCCGCGTTCTGCACGGCCTGGATCGTCGCCTCGCGAGGAATCGCCGGGGCCGGCTCGGTCGGGCGGTTCGCGCGGGACGGGTCGGTGCGCGCCGGATCGCCGGCTCCGCCGCCGAGGGGCAGCGCGGAAAGCGGCAGGAACGAAGCCGCGAAGATTCGCGGGCCCGTCATCTCGCCCGCATCGATGCGCCGGCGAGCCTCGAGGAGCTGCGGGGCGTCGATCGCGGACAACACGGTCGTGAAGCCGGCTTCGAGGAATTCCTGCATCTGGTCAGCTGCCGTGCTCGCGAGCCACTCGTCTCCGTCGCCCTCGATGATGTGCCGGTGCGCGTCGATGAAGCCCGGCATCACGGTCTTGCCGCCCGCATCGATCGTACGGCCGTCGCTTGCGGCGGGCGCGCCGGATCCGACCGACGCGACGCGGCCGTCCGTGACGACTACGTGACCCTGCTCGATGACTGCGCCGTTACCGTCGAGAATCCGCGCATTCGTGATCACGAGATTCTGTGCGTCGGCGGTTGCGGTCCACATCAAGGCCGATGCGATCGCGGAATAAAGGCAGGTTCGGGTCGTTCTTATCATCATGGTCCCTCCACTGGAGGCGGTAGTGTAACCACGGAGCATCGCGGCGTGCCACGGCGGGTCGGGTGACGGACGGCGACGTTCGGCGTAGAGTGATCGCACCGCACCCGTGAACTCCGAGATGTTCGAGTCATTGCCGTCCTGGCCGCTGCTGTCAGCCTTTCTCGCGGCGAGCGTCGTGCTTGCCGTGACGCCGGGTCCCGGGGTTTTCTACATCGTCACGCGCAGCCTCGCGCATGGGCGGGGCCTGGGCCTCGCATCCGTCGCGGGCGTCGCGCTCGGCAATCTCGGTTGCGCCGTTGCAGCATCGCTCGGGCTCGCGGCGGTGCTCGCGGTCTCGTCGACCGCGTTCGCGGTCATCAAATATGCCGGGGCGGTTTATCTCCTTTATCTCGGCGTTCAAGCGCTGCGTGGGGCGCGCAGAGCATCGCGCGGCAGCGCGTGCAGCGGTGCGGCGCGCGGCGGTCGAGTCATCGCCGACGGATTTCTCGTCGCGCTGCTGAATCCGAAGACGGCGCTGTTCTTCGGCGCGTTCCTGCCGCAGTTCATGGATGCCGAGTCGGCGTCCGTGCTGCAGAGCATCGCGCTCGGCGGTCTGTTCGTCTGCATCGCTGCGGTGACGGACAGCGTCTATGCGCTCGCGGCAGGGAGCGTCGCGCCGATGCTCGGGCGATCGGGCCGCGCGTTTGCGCTCGGCCGGTATCTTTCCGGAGGGTGTCTCGTCGGCCTCGGAGTGTTCACGGCGCTGTCCGGGCCCCGGAAAGTCAGCGGATAATCCGGCTCGTGAGCGTGCTCCTTCGCCGGCGCGGCGGGTGGTACGATCCCGGCTCTCGTCCCACGTCGGCAGGCCGATGCAAGTCTCCATCGTCGATTTTCCGGACACGCGCGTCGCCACGGTCGAGCATCTCGGACCGCCCGAGCTCGAGCAGCAAACCGCGATGCGCCTCGTCGAGTGGCGAATCAGAAATCGAGTGCCGCCCGATCGGCATGAGACCTACGGCGTGCATTACACCGATCCTTCACGCACGTCGCCGGATCGGCATCGGGTGGACTTCTGCGTGGCGTACGACGGGCCGATCGAGCCGAACGCCGAGGGCGTGACGGCGAAGGTCATCCCCGGCGGGCGCTGCGCGGTCGCGCGATACGTCGGCTCGCGAGCGCATAATCCGGTTGCGGAGTATCTGTACGAGGTCTGGCTCCCGCAGAGCGGCGAGTCGCTGCGCGACTTTCCGGTCTTCTTCCATTACGTCAACGTCGGTCCGGGCGTGCAGGAGCACGAGATGATTACGGACGTTTACCTGCCGCTGCGACGATGAGCGAGCCGCCGTCCGTTGCGAAGCTCTCCGTCAAGGTCGTTCCGCGCGCGTCGCGCAGCGAGATCACGGGCTGGCTCGGCGATCGTCTCAAAGTGAAGATCGCTGCGCCGCCGCAGGACGGCCGGGCGAATGCCGCGCTCGAGGCCTTCCTTGCCGACACGCTCGGGCTGCCGAAACGCAACGTTCGCGTCGCCTCCGGGCACGGCTCGAGCAGCAAGATCGTCGAGCTCGAAGGAATCGGCCAGACCGAGCTCGTGGACCGGCTCGACGCGCTGCTTCGGTAGAATCCTGAAGCCCGCCAAAGCGCGTCTTGCGTCGAGTCCCGGCTTGACTGAGACTTCGAGGTCCAACCGTCCGACGAGTCTGGAGAATTCTGCATGCAATTGAAAGTCAATGGCCGGTCGCACGACCTCGGCGACATCGACCCGACGACGCCGTTGCTGTGGGTGCTGCGGGACACGCTCGGTCTCGTCGGCACGAAGTACGGCTGCGGGATCGGGCAGTGCAGCGCGTGCACGGTACATGTGAACGGCGCGCCGGTGCAGTCGTGTCAGCTTCCGGTGCAGTCGCTCGAGGGTGTCGAGATCACGACGATCGAAGGCATCGCCGCGGAGGACGGCACGTTGCATAAGGTCCAGCAGGCCTGGATCGACGAGGACGTCGCGCAGTGCGGCTACTGTCAGGCCGGGCAAATCATGAGCGCGGTCGCGTTGCTCGAGCGCAAGCCGAACCCCACGGACGCCGACATCGACGAGGCGATGTCCCGCCACCTCTGCCGGTGCGGCACCTACAACCGTATCCGCAAGGCGATCCATGTCGCGGCGGGTCAAGTCGAGAAGACCGGGAGTGCAGCATGAGCGGCAACAGCGACTGGATCGAAGGCAATCCGTATCTGCCGGAGTTCATGCAGAAGGCCGCGGCCGAGTCGGCGCGCGTGCCGGTCAGCCGCCGCCAGTTCATGAAAATCGCGGGCTTCGTCGGCGGCGGTCTCGTGCTCGGCTTCTCGGTCGGCCCGACAGCGTTCGCGCAGGAGAATGGCCGCGGCGCCCGGACCGGAACGGCGTTCGCGCCTAACGCTTACGTGCAGATCAAGCCGGACGGCACGGTCGTGCTGTACGCGAAGAACCCGGACGTCGGGCAGGGCGTAAAGACATCGTTGCCGATGATCGTTGCCGAAGAGCTCGATGCGGACTGGGCGAAGGTGCAGGTCGAGCAGGCGCCGATCAGCATGGCTCTTTACGGCGCGCAGTTCGCCGGCGGCTCGATGTCGGTGCCGATGAACTTCGACACGCTGCGGCGCGCCGGCGCCGTCGCGCGCGCGATGCTCGTCGCCGCAGCCGCGGAGCGCCTCGGCGTCGACGCCGCCGAGCTTTCGACCGATGCGGGTCACGTCGTGCATCGGCAGAGCGGCCGACGCTTGGGATACGGCGAGCTCGCCGAGGCGGCGGCCCAGCTGCCGGTGCCGGATGCCGCGTCCGTCGCGCTGAAGGACCGCAAGGACTTCAAGCTTCTCGGCAAGCGCATCACGGGCGTCGACAACCTGAAGGTCGTGACCGGTCAGCCGATGTTCGGCATCGACCAGCAGGTGCCGGGCATGCTCTACGCGACGTACACGAAAGCGCCGGCGATCGGCGCGCGCGCGGTCAGCGCGAATCTCGATCACGTCAAGTCGCTGCCCGGCGTGAAGGATGCGTTCCTGCTCGATCAGCGCGGCGATCCGATCGAGTTCAACCCCGCGGCCGATGCGATCCTGTCGGGGGTTGCGATCGTCGCGGATTCGACGTGGTCCGCGCTGAAGGCGAAGCGTGAGCTCGAAGTCGAATGGGACGAGTCCGGCGCATCGCAGGACAGCTGGTCCGAGGCCGTGGCCGAGGCGAAGCGTCTTGCGGCCGGCACCCCGCAGCAGTCGCTCGGCGAGACCGGCGACGTCGACGCGGCGTTCGCGAGCGCCGAGAAGACGGTCGAGGGCTTCTATACCTATCCGTTCGTATCGCACGCGGATCTCGAGCCGCAGAATTGCACGGTCTGGTGCAAGGACGACGGCACCGTCGAGATCTGGGCGCCGACGCAGACGCCGCAGAACGCGGTGACCGCGGTCGCGTCGCTGCTCGGCGTATCCGAGGATGCCGTCACGCTGCATCAGCTGCGCGGCGGCGGCGGATTCGGGCGGCGGCTCGCGAACGACAGCGTCGTCGAGGCCGCGGCGATCTCGAAGCGGATCGGCGCGCCGGTCAAGGTGCAGTGGACGCGCGAGGACGATCTCGCGTTCGACTACTACCGCCCGGGCGGCTTTCATTCGTTCAAGGGTGCGATCCAGGGCGGCAAGCTCACCGCGTGGGAGGATCACTTCGTCACGTTCACGCGCGGCGGGCCGATGCCGATCAGCAGCGCGAACCTGTCGCCGCAGGAGTTCCCGGCGAACCGCGTGCAGAACTCGCGCATCGTGCAGTCGATGATGCCTTCGAAGATTCCGAGCGGCCCGTGGCGCGCGCCCGGCTCGAACGCGATCGCGTTCGCGGTGCAGTGCTTCCTGCACGAGTGCGCGGTGGCGGCGGGCCGCGACCACCTCGAGTTCCTGCTGGAGGTCATGGCGATGGAGCCTCCGCCGCAGCCGGCGGGCGCAGGGCGCGGCCCGGGCGGGCCCGGGGGCTTGCGTCTGCCGGGGCTGAACACCGAGCGCGCGACGGCCGTAATTAAGCTGGCTGCCGAGAAGGCGGGGTGGGGCAGATCCTTGCCGGCCGGACGCGGTCTAGGTCTCGCGTTTCACTTCAGCCATAACGGGCACTTCGCCGAGGTGGCCGAGGTCAGCGTCGACTCGAACCGCAAGGTGACCGTGCACAAGGTCTGGGTTGCGGGCGACATCGGGCCCGTCGTGAACATGTCCGGCGCCGAGAACCAGGCGCAGGGCTCGGTCGTCGACGGGTTCAGCACCGCGATGGGCCTCGAGATCACGTTCGAGAAGGGTCGGGTGGAGCAGGCGAACTTCGATCGCTATCCGCTGCTCCGGATGAGCCAGGCGCCCGAGGTCGAGGTGCACTTCATCCAGTCCGACAATCCGCCGACCGGCGTCGGCGAGCCGGCCCTGCCGCCTGCGGCACCGGCGATCTGCAATGCGATCTACGCCGCGACCGGCCATCGCGTGCGCACGCTTCCGCTGACGAGGGAAGGTTTTACCGTCTGACCTCGCCGTGCGCGGCCGACACGGGCGGCGAGCATTCGGCTCGCCGCCCGCATTCTCTAAACCTCCAGGCTTGAACGACGCAGCGCGGCCCCAATATTAGCGGCAGACGAGGTTGACTCTGGAGTTCTGCCAGGAGGTGAACGAGATGAACCTGATCAGCTGGAGCCCGTTCAGAGAGCTGGACAATTTCTTCGATCGTTATACCCGCGAGCTTGCACGCTTCCCCGTCGGCGCGCTCGACGAGCGCCTGCAGTGGCGGCCGAGCGCCGATATCACCGAGAACGACAACGAGTACTTGATCAAGGCAGATCTGCCCGAGGTGAAAAAGGAAGACATCAACATTCGTGTCGAGAACGGTGTGTTGACCCTGTCAGGCGAGCGGCGCGTCGAGAAGTCGACGGACAACGAGAAGGAGCATCGGCGCGAGACGTTCTACGGAAAATTCGCGCGCAGCTTCTCACTTCCCGAGGACGTGGACGTCGACAGGATTTCCGCCGAGAGCAAGGATGGTGTGCTGAAAGTGCACCTGCCGAAGTCGGACGCGAAAAAGCCGAAGTCGATCGAGGTCCAGGTCCACTGACGGAACCGCGGCGCGCGGCGGTCGGCGCCGCCGCGCCGCATTTTCGTCACTCTTCGTACTGCAACATCTGCACGAACTCGACGATCGTGTCGAGCCGCCGCTCTGCGCGCTCTTCACTGACTTCGCCTTCCGGACCCCAACCGAACACGTCTCCCCACACCGGCATGTAACGATCGCCGTGTGCGGCCGGAATAGTGCGGCCGTCGACGTATGAGCGAACGTCCTCGGCCGGGAACGTCCCGCCATTGCGCATCGCAAGCGAACGCAGGTTCGGCATCGTGACGCGCATCGCAGAGGCGACCGGGCCGTCCCCCTCGCCGAGCTCGCCATGACAGGCCGCGCAATGGTTCATGTAGAGACGAAGGCCCGATTCGTCGTCCTGCGCGTTCGCGACGGCCGAGGCGAACGCTGCGATCGCGGCGAGAATAGCGATGCGGGGGGTATTCATGACGGATTCTCCTCGGCACGTTTTCGTTGCTCTTATCGCTGATCCGCTTCTTGATCGGCTTCGCTCGGTTCGTGCGACGCGCTGCCGGCGAATCGCGTCTCGTTCGCTGCCGCGCCCGGAGCGAGCGCCGCGACTCGGCGCTCGAGCGCATCGACGATCCGAAGCTCCGCGGTCTCGCCTCGGCCCTCCGCGGCGAGCACCTCCGTCGACACCGGCTCCCCGAATACGACTCGCAGCGCGCCGCCGGCGCGGGGACGAGAGCGTTGCGGCGGCCACGCTTCGAACGTCCCGGAAACATGCGTCGGCACGACGAGGCATCGGCTGTCTTTCAACAGCACGCCGGCGCCGGGTCGAAACGGCAGAAGGTTGCCGTTCGGAGAGCGCCGGCCTTCGGGGAACCAGACGATCGACGAGCCGCGGTCGAGCAACGCGCGTGCAGTCCCGATCGCGCCCGCAAGATCCTGGTCCGGGTCGACGGGGAACACGCGCGTCGCGCGGCTCACGAAGCTGCTGAGCGCGCCCGCGTACATCACGCCGACCCACCCCGCCCAATGCGTGTCGCGAAGCACGCGTCGCGGCAGCGCGGCCGCGATCGCGAGCGGATCGAGGTAGCTCAGGTGGTTCGGCGTGATCGCGAGGCAGCGATCGGCCGGCAGGCGCTCCGCGCCTTCCACATGGAGGCGATAAAGGAGCCGGATAAGGAAACGATTGAGCCCGTAAAGCGCGGCGCCGGTCGCGCGCATGAAGGCGCTTTGCGGTTTCGGTGCGGCCGCCCGGTCGGTCCGCGTCGCAGGCACGGCGTCGCCGTGCTCCTCCGCTCGCCGTACCTCGACGATCAGGTCGCGAAGGGTCACGACGCGGCTTACGGCCGCGGCGGGCAACGCGATGCCGAAGCGTTGCTCGAGCTCGAGCGTCATCGAGACCCAGCCCAGCGAGTCGATCTGCAGATCGAACTGCGGGCTCATGTCGAGGTGAAGCGCCCGATCCGGATAGCGTTCCCCGAGCCAATCCCACACGGCGCGCGTCTTGCTCGTCGCGTCGATCAGCGCGCGGTCCTCTTCGCTGAGCTCTACGGGCACGTCCTCGAGCTCGCGTTTGTCGGCCTTCTCGAACAGCTCCGGTAGCTGATGTCGGCGGATCTTGCCGAGGCGGGTACGCGGCAGCGGCTCCCGCACGGCTCGGAAGTCGACGATGCGCTGATAAGGCGGCAACGCGGATGCGAGCTGCTCGAGCTCGTCCTGCAGCATCCGCAGCACCGCGAGGCCTCCGCGCCGCCGCACCTCGTCCTCATCGGGGACGACGAGCGCGACGAGCGACCCGTTGCGCTCGAAAATGCCGATTTCCTTCAGCAGCGGCGTCGCATAGCGCGGCTCGACGTCCTCCGGAAACACGTTCTTGCCGTCGGCGAGGACGATGACCTCCTTCGAGCGTCCGACGATGTGCAGAAAATCGTCCTCGTCGACGAAGCCGAGGTCTCCGGTTCGGAACCATCCATCGTCGGTGAACGCCTCGCGCGTCGCGTCCGGATTGTTCCAATAGCCGGAGAACACGTTCGGACCGCACGCCTGGATCTCGCCGTGGGGCTCGTCCGGGCGCTTATCGACCCGGATCGACACGCCGGGCAAAGGCTGGCCTTCGGTGCCGAGCCGGCGCTTGCGCGGCGAGTTGAACGTCAGGACCGGCGAGGTTTCGGTGAGACCGTAGCCGGTCAGCACGGTCCAGCCGAGCGACTCGAGATTCTGCGCGAGACGCTCGTCGAGCTTCGCGCCGCCGCAGCCGAGAATGCCGAGGCTCGGGCCGACGGCGCGGTGCACGGAGCGAAACAGCAGCTTTCCGAGCGGGATGCCCGTTCTCCTGCGCACCTCGCCGCTCACGGACAGCAGTCGGCGGAAGAGCCGTTCCTTGCGCCGTCCGCTCGCCTTCACCCGCGCGTCGATGCTTTGCCACACGGCCTCGTAGAGGCTCGGCACGCCGAGCAGGGCAGTGGCCTTGCCCGACTTCGCGGCACCGGTGATCTCGGGGCCGGTGACGCCGGCGGGCATCAGCATCCGCGCGCCGAGGCCGAGCACGAGCAGCATCCCGACCGTGAACGGGTAGGTGTGATGCAGCGGTAGCGGCATCAGCACGCGATCGTCCGGGCCGATCAGGCCGGCTGCGATCAGCGCGCTCGCATCGGCTGCGAGGTTGCGATGCGAGAGCGGCACCGCCTTCGGAGTGCCCGTCGTGCCGGAGGTATACAGCAGGGACGCGATCTGCTCGGGTTCGACGTTGCGAACGGCGGCACGCGAGTCGTCGGCGAACGTGTCGAGCGCCGACGACGCAGCGGCGTCGAGCAGATGGTAGTCCCTGATCGCCTCAGGCGTATCGGCGAGCTGCTCGACGTGCCGTCGGCTCGTGAACGCGAAACGCGGGCCGGCATGGCGCATGACGCTCTGCAGCATCTCGCGGTTCGCCTGGTCGTCGACCGGCACGGCGATCGCGCCGAGCGACACGATGCCGAAATAGGCCGCAATCCAATCCGGGGAGTTCGGCGCGCAGAGCAGCACCCGGTCGCCCGGACCGATACCGCGCTTCTCGAGCCCGCCGGCGACGCGGGTGAGCCGCTCGTGCAGCGCGCGATAGGTCATCTCGTGCGCTCCATCCGGCCCGAACGCCTGAATCGCGACGATGTCGCCGCGTTCGGCGAAGGAGCCGGCGAGATCGGACAGCGTTTTGAGCTCCGGCTTAACCATCCGGATCAGTGTACCGGCTTCGGGGCCGGGGTGCGCCGATGCGCTGCGATGGGGCCGTCGGGCGGGCATACTAGCGGGCCTTCACCGGTGGAGATCGTATGGAACTTCGATTTCTCGGCGCAGCGGGCGGCGTAACCGGCTCCTGCTACGTGCTGCGCACTTCGCGTCATACGCTTCTGCTCGAGTGCGGCCAGATCCAGGGGCGTCGTGCCGACGAGGAACGCAACCGACTGCCGTTCCCGATCCCTACGAACGAGATCGATGCCGTGGTGCTGAGCCACGCGCACATCGACCATTCGGGGCGCCTGCCGCTGCTGCGCCGAGAGGGATACCGCGGCCCGATCTACACGCACTCGGCGAGCCGCGCGCTTTGCGAGATCATGCTCCGCGATTCGGCTTACCTCCATGAGAAGGACGCCGAGTGGGAAAATCAGAAGCGTCGTCGTAAGGGCCTGCCGCCGATCACGCCGCTCTACACCCAAAGCGATGCCGAGGCGGTGATGAGCCAGTTTCGCGGCATCGAATACGGTGAGCGGCGGCAGATCCTGCCCGGCATCGAGATCAGGCTCTCCGACGCCGGGCACATTCTCGGGTCCGCCGTCGTCGAGCTATGGGTCGAGGACCGCGGCGTGCGGAAAAAGATCGTCTTCAGCGGCGATCTCGGCTACGCGGACACGCCGGTGATGAACGATCCGACCACGATCGAGTCGGCGGATCTCGTGCTGCTCGAGAGCACTTACGGCGATCGCAATCACCGCCCGTTTCCAGCGACGCTCGCCGAGCTCGAATCGATCTTCAAGGCGGCGGCGGACGACGGCGGCAACGTGCTGATCCCGGCTTTCGCGGTCGGCCGCACTCAGGACCTGCTGTACCTGATGGCCGAGCACTACGCGGAGTGGCGGCTCGATCGCTGGCGGGTCGTGCTCGATTCACCGATGGGTATCGGCGCGACCGGCATCTACTCTCAGTATCGGCACCTGTATCGGGTCGAGCTCTTCCAGCACGGTCGGCACTGGCCGACCTTGCCGAATTTCGAGGCGGCGCCGACGTCGGCGGACTCCGAGCGCCTGAACGACGTCTCGTCGGGACTCGTCATCATCGCCGGCAGCGGCATGTGCAACGGCGGCAGGATCCGGCATCACTTGAAGCACAACCTGTGGCGCCCGGAATGCCACGTCGTGATCGTCGGGTACCAGGCCGAAGGCACGCTCGGCCGAAAGCTGGTCGACGGCGCGGAATATGTGCGGTTATGGCAAGAGACGATTCGCGTGAATGCGAAGATTCATACGGTCGGCGGGTTGTCGGCGCATGCGGATCAGGCGGGCCTCGTCGACTGGTATCGCGCGATCGCGCATCGTCCGCCGGTGTATCTCGTGCATGGGGAGGATCGGGCGCGGAAGCCGCTCGCGGCGCGGCTCGAGAGCGAAGGGGCGGAGGTACATCTTCCGCAGCTCGGGGACGTCGTGCGGTTGGCTTAGCCTGGCCCCGTCGCCCCTCGCTCGCTCGGGAAGGGCAACGCGGGGAACGCAAGGCGGCCCCCTCTTTCCGAGACACGCCGTGAATCCGTCCGTGGAGGCTCGGCGGCCGCCATCCATGGCGGCCCACGGTCTCGGAAAGAGGGGGCCGCCTCGCGTTCCCTTTCCGCGTTGCGGCTCCGTTGCGTGCCTGGAAGACGGTGTTTAGACCAGGTACGCGTAGGCGGCGGTCAGCAGGCCGACCACGCTGGCGAGGAACACGCTGTGCTTGAACGTGAACCGGAACAGCTGGCCCTCCTGCGTGCGCGCCATGCCGGTCGCCGCGACGGCGACCGCGAGGCTTTGCAACGAGATCATCTTGCCCATCACGCCGCCGGCCGAGTTCGCGGACGCCATGATCGCCGGATCGAACGACAGCTGATTCGACGTGACGACCTGCAGGTTGCCGAACAGCGCGTTCGCTGACGTATCGCTGCCGCTCAGGAACACGCCGAGCCAACCGAGCATCGCGCTGAAGAACGGGAACAGTGCACCGGTCGCCGCGAACGCGAGACCGAGCGTCACGGTGGCGCCGGAATAGTTCATCAGGTAGGCGAGGCCGAGCACGGACGCAATCGTGAGCAGCGAGAAGAACAGCTGCTTGAACACCGAGCCGAGCAGCCGGATGTAGCGGCCCGGCGAGACCCGCAGCACGGCCGCCGCGGCGATCGTCGCGAACGCGCACGCGGTGCCGGCCGCGGAGAGCCAGTTCACGTTGAACAGCGCGGCATACGGTGCTGCCTCGTCGACGGCCGGCGGCATCCGCTGCACGAGGTTGTGCAGGCCCGGCCACTCGATCTGCGTGTACGCCCAGCCCCACGAGTTCATCTCGCGGACCGCGGCCGGCGTGCCCCATATCAGCACGAAACCGACGAGGAACAGGTACGGCGACCACGCGAGCAGCGTCTCACCGAACGAATGCTTCTTGATCTCGAGCACCGCGTGCGACTCGCCCTGCAGATGGAAGTCGTCCGTCGGTTGCCAGACTTTGAACAGGATCACGAGGCCGATGATCGCGGCGAGCGCGGCCATGATGTCGACGAGATGGGGGCCGACGAAATTCGACACGGTGAATTGCACGCTGGCGAAAGCAACGCCGCAAACGACGGCCGCCGGCAAGACGCCCTTCAGCGCACGAAAGCCGCCCATCACGAGAATCAGGTACGCCGGGATGAACACCGCGACCGGCGCGCAGAGCCGGCCGACCCATGCGCTCAGCAGCCCCTCGTCGAGCCCGGTGACCTGCGCGAGCGTCACGACCGGAATGCCGATCGAGCCGAACGCGACGGGCGCCGTGTTCGCGAGCAGGCAGATTGCGGCGGCGAAGAACGGCGAGAAGCCGAGGCCCGTCAGCATCGCGGCGGCGACGGCGACCGGCGTGCCGAAGCCCGCGGCGCCCTCGATGAACGCGCCGAACGCGAACGCGATCAGCATCGCCTGGAGGCGTCGGTCCGCGGTGAGCCCGCCGATCGAATCCTTGATGATCTCGAACTTTCCGGTCTCGAGCGTGATGCGATACAGCACGATCGCCCAATAGACGATCCAGCCGATCGGGAAGAGGCCGAACGCCGCGCCGAACGCCGTCGCGCTGAGCGCGGGGCCTGTCGGCATGTCGTAGACGCCGATCGCGATGATGATCGCGGTGGCGAGGCCGGATAGTGCCGCAATCCACGCAGGCTTGCGCCAGACGCCGAGCAGCAGCAGCAACACGAATATCGGCACCGCGGCGGCGAGCGCCGACAACGCGAGGCTATCTCCGATGGGAATGTAGTCTTGCTGCCACATGCATCATTCTCCGCTTCGATTTCTTTTTCTTCCCTGGAGCCGCGCCGCGGTGAATCGCGGCGTTGGACCTGCGCCCCCTGATTGCCGGTCCAGGAACGAGTCAAAAAATTCCGTAGTCGATGATGTCGTCGTAATACCCGGACACGGTCAACGTAACCTTGACCGGGAAATCGTTGTAGTTCAGCCAATACCAGCCGTGCTCGCCGTCGAACGGTGCGACCAGCGAGCCATTGCCGCCGGCCGTCTCCTGATGCTCGATGTAGCGCACGAAGAAGTTCGGGCCTGCGTCCGGCGTGTGGCCGTGGAAATCGGAGTAAATCGTGCCGCGCTCGACGTGCCACGAGTAGAGCACGGCCTTCGAGGTATTCATGAGCAGCTTGACCTCGGTCTCCTGCTCGGGCGGGATCTCGACCTCGATCGTGTCTGTTCGAGGTGCAGCGGGCGCGTCTTGATGAACGGCCGGGTTCGGCAGCGGGACTGGCTCGCCGAAGTCCGGGATCTCGGCCTGCACGACGCGCTCGTTGCCGCCGACGACGTCAACGATCTCGATCGTCCGAGTCTGCGACGATTCGGAGAGCGCGGTGAGCCCGAGCGCGCGGCCGATGCCGAGCGGGTCGATGCCGTACTCGGCGGGCAGCACGAACGCGACCAACGCGATTGCGGCCGCGCCGGCGGCGATTGCGGCGCTCAAAATCAGGCGCTTCCCCGTCGGCGGCTCGCGGCCGGACTCGGGCGTCTGCGGCATCCCGTAGGGTCTCCCCCCCAGAAACGAGCGCACAGTTTACACGCTGGACGGCTGGAAGGAACGCGTCGCTCCTTGCACGCGCCGAACGTTTCCAGCAGGGCCCGGCTCGCCCGCTCAGCGTTCCCCGGCCGAGAGCTCCTCGAGCAGACCGTCCGCCTCGTAGACCTGCTCCAGCGCGGTGCGGATGATCGGCGTCGCGACGGCGATCGCACGGTTGCGTTCATCATCGAACCAATACGCGCCGGAGATCGAGTGGATGTTGCCGTCGAACATGATTCCGACGATGTTGCCGTCGACGTCGATCAGCGGGCTGCCCGAGTTGCCTCCGACGATATCGTTGTTCGTGGCTACGTTGAACGGCGTTTCCCCGTCGAGCATCGGGCGCGCGCGCTGCCATGATTCCGGGATCGCGAACGGCGGCTGGCCGGTCGCGCGCTCGTAGAGCCGCTCGAGCCGGGTAACGGGGTCGACCGCCTCGCCGTTCTCGACCCAGCCCTGCACCGTGCCGTAGTTCAGTCGCAACGTGAACGTTGCGTCCGGGTAAACGTCGGTGCCGAGCAGCTCGAAGCGGGCGAGCGCGATCGCCTCCATCGCGCGGTCCACGGGCGCCTCGACCTCGTCCTCGTAGCGCTTGCGCACCGCTCGGGCCTCGTCGTCGATGTCGCGTGCGAGCGCGATCATCGGATCCATGGAGCTCTCGATCGCGGCGAGGCCGCCTTCCCAGAGCGCGAGCCGTGCCTGCGGGTCGGCGAGCGCCGAGCCCTCGACGACGGACGCAGCGAGCGCGTCGGCGGATTCGTAGCCGAGCAGATCGCGGACGAGCGGATCGTCCGGACCGAGGTACTCGCGCATCCGCTCGAGCGAGAACGACAACCTCAGCACCTCGAGCTCCGGATAGACCGGCACGGGCGCTTCGAGCTGCTGACGCAGCCGCGGCAGCTCGGTGTCGGCGAACTCGGGGAGGCGCTCCGTATTCGGCTTTGTCCGCTCTTCCGCCGCGCGTACGAGCGTTCGAGCGTAGCGGAACAGGCGGCTGTTGAAGCCGGCGGCCTGCTCGATGAACGTGTACGGCAGCGCAATCGCCCGGTACGTCTCTTGCGCGGCCTCGATCTCCGCCCACGGATCGCCGCCCACGCGCGCGGCGAGGCCGGGATCCTCGAGCACGCGGCGCCGCAGCTCTGCCTCTGCGGCGGCCTTCTCGGCAAGCATCCGATCGTCGTGCAGCGCATCGAGCTGCTTGCGGCGGACTTTGATCGTGTTCTCGAGACCGTTCAGCGGATCGCGCACGATGCGCTCCGCCTCGGGGCTCGTCTTCGCGAACTGAATGTAACGCCCGCGCAGCTCGGACGCGCGCAACAACGTCGACGGCAGATCGACGTCGCGCAGCGTCTTCAGCTGCGCGACGGTCAGGAGCCGATCGGTCGAGCCGGGATGGCCGGCGACGAAGACGACATCGCCCGGAGCCGGACCGTCGAAGTTCAAGTTCAGATGATTCGGCGTCGCTGCCGGAGCGCCGTTCTCGTAAGCGCGCAGAAAGCCGAAGTCGAGGCACCAGCGCGGGAACTGAAAGTTGTCCGGGTCGCCGCCGAACGCCGCGATCGAATCCTCGGGCGCGAACACGAGCCGGACGTCGTCATAGCGGCGATAACGATAGAGGAAATATTGCCCTCCATCGTAGAGCGTGACCGTCTCGCACTTCCGCGGCTCCCCGGCCCGGCTCGCCGCGTCCTCGCATTCCTGCGCGATCGTCGTCAGCTCGCGCTTGCGCGCCTCGTTCGCCGCTTGCGCGTCGAGACCCTCGGTCGCGGCTTGCACGCGCTGCGTGATCTCCTCGATGTCGACGAGCACGTCCGCGACTTGCGTGCCGCAGCGCAGCTCGTCGTCGCGGCGCGCCGCGTGGAAGCCGGTCTCGAGGAGGCTCTCTTCCCGGGTCGAATGCTCGGCGAGGCAGCTCGCGATGCAGTGATGGTTCGTGAAGATCAGCCCTTCCGGCGACACGAACGACGCGGTGCAGTTCGACAGGCGAACGGTGCCGAGGCGGACCCTCTCGAGCCACGCTTCGTCGATCGCGACCCCGTGCTCGCGCTCGAGCCGCTCGGTCGGAAACGCGTCGAACGTCCACATGCCTTCGTCGGCGTAGGCCGCGGCGGACAACGCGGCAGATAATGAGGACGCCGCCGCTGCGAGGAGCGCGATGCGGACGGCGGCGGGGAGCAGGGCGGCGGGGGGGAGGGTGCGGGAAGGAGCGGTCATGTCGGTTACGATCCGTGTGCTTCCGATCGGAGAATTATGCCCATACCGCGGGGGCGGTCCTATCCGTCCGGCGCCGGGGGCGGAGATACAGGGCCGGCGATGCCGCCCGTTGCTCGTAACTTACTCGGTATCTCCGCGCCGAAAGAGCTCCGGCTCGAGCTCGTGCTTGTGCAACAGCTTGTAGAACTCCGAGCGGTTGCGCTCCGCGAGCCGCGCGGCCTGAGCGACGTTGCCCTCCGTCATCTCGAGCAGGTGCGTCAGGTATTCGAACTCGAAGCGATCGCGCGCCTTCGCAAACGGCAGGAACTCCTTCTCTTTGCGCCGCAGCGCCCGCTCGACGAGGCTCGCCGGAATCAGCGGCGCGGTCGCGAGCACGACGCACTGATCGACGACGTTGCTGAGCTGACGAATATTGCCGGGCCACGGTGCCGACATCATCAGCTCCATCGCTTCCTTCGAGAAACCGCTGACGTCGACGGCGGAGTTGCGGCGCTGCGAGCGCGCGCGCTCGAGCAGGTGGTCCGCGAGCAGCGGGATGTCCTCGCGCCGCTTCGCGAGCGGCGGGATCTCGAGCGTGACGACGTTCAGCCGGTAGTAAAGGTCCTCCCGGAAGGTCTTCTCCTCGACCGCCTCCTCGAGATTCTGATGCGTCGCCGAGATGACGCGAACGTCGATCGGCTTCGCACGGGTCGAGCCGACCGCACGCACCTCTTTCTCCTGCAGAACCCGCAGCAGCTTCGCCTGGAACGGCAGCGGCATGTCGCCGATCTCGTCGAGGAACAGCGTTCCTCCGTCGGCCGCGTGAATCAGCCCTTCGCGGGCATGTGTCGCGCCCGTGAATGCGCCGCGCTCGTGCCCGAAGAGCTCCGCCTCGAACAGCTGCTCGGGGATCGCCGTGCAATTGACCGCGATCAGCGGATTGGTGCTGCGCCGGCTCGCCTTGTGAATCGCGCGCGCGAGCAGCTCCTTGCCGGTCCCGCTCTCGCCTCTGATCAGCACGCTCGCATCGCTCTGCGACACCATCCACGCCTCGCGCAGCAGCGTTTTCATCGCGGAGCTGCGCGTAACGATCTCGCTGCACCATTCGGCATCCTCGAGAGGCGCTTCGGTCGGCTCGCCGAACATGCTGAGCGCACGCTCGATGATCTCGATCAGCTGCGCGCGCTCGAACGGCTTCGTCAGATACGCGAACACGCCGCGCTGCGTGGCGTCGACGGCATCCGGAATCGTGCCATGCGCGGTCAGCACGATCACCGGCAAGGTCGGTTCGCGGGCATGGATCGCATCGAAGAGGGCGAGGCCGTCCATGCCGTCCATGCGCATGTCCGTGATCACGATATGCGGCTTGAAGCCCGGAAGGGCAGCGAGCGCGCGCTTGCCGCTCTCGGCGGTCTTGACCTCGTACCCCTGCCGCTGAAGGCGGATCGACAGTACCTTCAGCAAGCTCGGGTCGTCGTCTACGAGCAGAATTCTGGCTTTGTCCGGCATCGGCTAAAAGGAATCCAGGGACAGCTGCTCCTCGAGACGCTTCAGCGCATCGAGCTGCTCTTCGAGCGTACGTCTGCGCTCGCGCTCCTCGTCGAGCGCGGCCCGGACTGCCGCGAGCTCCTCGGCGAGCTGCTCGTTGCGGTCTCGCGCCTCGCTCAGGCGGCTCGCGAGCGATTCGTCCTCGGACGCCGAGTAAACCCGTTCGCTGAGGAGATGCAGGAGCAGCGTTGCGAGCGCGGTAGTCGCGTTGTCCTCCGGGGGTACCCGCTCGACGACGTCGCGCAGCAGGCGAGTTGCCTGATCGACGTCGTGAAACGGCGTGTTCGGCGCGCTCAGCAACAGTGCAAGCCGGATCGCAGACTCGTCGGACCAGCTCGCGTCCCCGAGCGCGAGGCGCTCGTACTCGCGCGAGAGGTCGGAGTCGAGCGCCGCGCGGACGCGGTTCCCGTAGCGAATGATGTTCAGCAGATTGCCTCCATCCGGCGCCGCGACCGGCGTCTGCTCGATGACGCGGGGCGCCGGCTCGTTCGTCTGGCATCCCGCGGCGAGCAATCCTGCGGTCAGCACGAGCGCCGCTTCAGCCCGCCGTCGTGCGGTCGGGCCCCTCGATCGGGATCGCGGCGCGAAAGTGTGCGCCGGCCTCCGACGCAACCACTTCGATATACCCATCGTGGGCCTCCACGTACTCCTTGGCAATCGCCAGGCCGAGCCCGGTCCCTTTCACGCTCGACTGATATTGCGCCCGTCCCTGTTGGAACGGCTCGAAAATCTTCTGCTTCTCGTCGTCGTCGACGCCGGGGCCCGTGTCCTCGACGTCGATGATCGCGAAGCCGTCCCGTGCGTTCAGGGAAAGCGAGACACGCCCTCCGGCAGGCGTGTACTTGATCGCGTTCGCAAGCAGATTGTCGAGCACTATTCTAAGCTTATTCTCGTCGCCGCGGACCTGCACCGCGGCGAGATTCTGCTCGACCGTGATCTGCTTCGCCGCGGCGGCGATCCGCTGGGCGGCGACGACCGACTGCGCGAGCTCCGTGAGCGAGACCGATTCGACGACCTTCAGATCGGTCACGATCTCCTGTGTCTTCGCGAACTGCAGCAGGTCCTCGATCAGCTTCTGCAGGTAGACGCTGTTCGTGCAGATGATCGTCGAGATTTCGGCCTCCTCGGGCAACTTCTCGTCGAGGCTTTCGGCGAGGAGCTCGGCGCCTTCGCGGATCGTCGTCAACGGCGTTTTCAGCTCGTGCGAGATGTGACGCAGGAAAGTCAGCTTTTGGTGCTCGAGGCTCTGGATGCGCTGGCGAAGCCAATCGAGCTCGCGTCCGAGGGCTTCGACGTCCCGCGGGCCACGCACCGCGATCGGCTCCTCGAGCTCTCGGCTGCCGAGGCGGCGGATCGCGCGGCCGACCTCGCGCATCGGGCGCGTGATGAGGACGACGAAGACGCCTGCGAGCACGAGCGTTGCCGGAATGACGGCGGCGGCCTGCAGCAGCAAGGTGCGCTGCACCTCGGCGGCCGTGCTCGTCGTGTAATTCGTCTGCTGCTCGATCAGCTTGCTGCTTTCGGAGTGGACGAGCCGCGCGCGGTTCCTGAGCTCGTTCCAGACCTGGTCGAAAAGCTCCGAGTCGTTGTCGTCGGAAAGTGATGCCGATGGATCGCCGGAGGGCTCGTGAAGCCGGTCGAAGAGAGCCTGCTCCTCGGCGCCGAGAGCCTTGAGCTGCTCGCGCCCGATCGTAGTCAGATTGAGCTGCGTCAGGTTGTCGATCGCATTGCGGAAGATCGCCCTTTGCGCGAGGTAGCGCTGGTGATAGTCGGCGTCGCCGCGGATCGCGAACGACCCGAGAGCGCGCTGCATCTCCGTCAGCGTCTCGTCGAGCGCGCGGCTCTGCTGCAGGGTAATCTGCGATTCGATCAGCGCCGCACGGCTGTCCTGCGCGAGACGGTCGACGTGCACGATTGCGGTGACCACGGCCGCGATCAACGGGGCTTGTACGACGGCGAAGCCGAAGAGGATCAGCCGGATGATCGAACGTGGGCGGTACAAGCGTGTCCTCTTGCCCTTCAAGCCTTGAGCGCCGCTTACTCTACGAGACGCGCCTGGTCCGCGCCACGACAAAAAACCGGCGGGGGAACGCTGTTCCCCCGCCGGCCAGCCTGGCCTTGAAACCGTATTATTCCGAGCTCGAACTATGACCTTGTGCCCGCTGCGAGTTTCAACGCGTCGACCGGCGAGCCGCGCGGCCGGCTCAGCGCCGATTCGCAGCTTGCAGATACTCGAAAGGAGTGAGCTCGCCGTTCTCGTCCATGTCGAAGTCCGCGAACATGCCGGATAGCACGAGGTCTTCCCCGGCCTCCTGCTGCGAGATCCGGCCGTCGCCGTTGCGATCGAGCTCGCTGAATGGCGCGAGCGCGGGCGGGGAACAGGCCGCGATCAACGTGGCCGTGAACGGTGCGCCGGTGCCGATCCTGAGCGTGCGAGTGATCCGTGACATGATGGATCTGGTTTTGCAAGCGGCATGCCAGGGCAGCGGACGCGCAAAAGCTTGCTCATTGCGCGTGTTACGCGCGATTGTGCGCGACTACGCTGCCTGAAAGGGTGCGAGGCGCCGCTCGGACTGCCGCGTTTTCCGCTAGCAGCGCGTGCACCGCGCGCCGAGTGTCGCCGATCGGCGGCAGTCGAGATGTGCAGGGAACGTCAGCCCTTTCCGTCGATTTCCGTCGACCACAGCGCTCGTGCACGGCCGAATGTCGTGCATCGGTGACACATTCTCAAGGACCCGATGAAAATTCTCCGGCGCTCGCTCGCGTAACGACTGCGCAATCAACGGTCATCGGGCGTGGCATATGTCTTGCAAAAGTGCTGCGCGAAGGGAGGCCGGAGAGCTTCCCCGAATGCGCAGAAGATCATTCACGGAGAAGACACATGAAAGCACGAGTCACCGCTACGCTTCTGGCCTTGGGGTTCTCGGCTGCCGTGATCGCACAGCAGCAGGCGCCGGCGTTCGAGGAAGTCGACACGAACGCGGACGGCATGATCAGCCAGGAGGAGGCCTCGCAGGTCGAGGGCCTCGACTTCTCGACGGCGGACGCGAATCAGGACGGTCAGCTGGATCGTCAGGAGTATCAGCAAGCCACGCAGCAGGAACAGCAGTAAGCTTGAAGGCCATCCGGGCGGCGGGCGGCTAACGCTGCTCGCCGCCTTTCCTCGTCGACGATAAGTATCGGGGCTTCTCAGCGGCTGTCGCCCCGGCCGCCTCGGCGCCGCCGGACGCCTCTGCGCGCCGCATGTGCATGGACTCCCGCCGCGGCGGTGCGCTAGTCTGTCGTAAGTTCTTCCATCGAGAAGCCAGAATGCGGCCGAAGAGCTTCACGGCGATGTGGGGTACGCTAACCGTACTCGTCTCGCAGACGTTGAGTGCGCAGCAGCAGGGCCAAGCGGTAGAAGAGGAGATCGAGGTCGTCGGCACGACGCCGCTCGGTGCGCTGCTCGACGCGGATCGGGTCGCGTCGAACGTGCAGCGCGCGACCGCCGAGGATCTCGAGCGCAGCGCCGCGCTCGATCTCGCCGACTTCATGCGGCGCAATCTCTCGAGCGTTTTCGTCAACGAGGCGCAGAACAACCCTCTGCAGCCCGATCTCCAGTACCGCGGCTTCGTCGGCTCGCCGTTGCTCGGCTTGCCGCAGGGCATCGCCGTCTATCAGGACGCAGTGCGCGTGAACGAGCCGTTCGGCGACACGGTCAACTGGGCGCTGATTCCCGAGTCCGCGATCGATACGGTCTACCTGATGCCGGGATCGAACCCGCTCTTCGGCTTGAACGCGCTCGGCGGTGCGATCGCGATCGAGACGAAGGACGGTTTCTCGCATCCGGGCACACGCGCCGAAGCGTTTGCCGGCTCGTTCTCGAGAGTCGGCATGCAGGTCGAGACGGGCGGCTCCGTGAACGACCGGCTGGGCTGGTTCGTGACGGCCGCCCGAATCGAGGAGGACGGTTGGCGCGACTACTCCCCGACCGAGGCGTCGCAGCTCTTCGGCAACCTCGCCTGGCGGACCGCGCGCTCGCGGCTGCAAGCGAGTCTCACCTACGTCGACACGGATCTGATCGGTAACGGCGCTGCGCCTCAGCAATTGCTCGCGATCGATCGGGACGCGATCTTCACGCGTCCCGACCAGACCAAGAACGAGCTGCTGCTGTTCAGCGTAGAGGGCGAGCATGCCGTCTCCGATCGCCTGACACTGACCGGCAACGCGTACGTCCGCTCGAGCGATATCGCGACCTATAACGGGGACGACTCGGACTTCGAGGAGTGCGAGGACATACCGGGTTTCATCTGCGAGGAAGAGGACGACGAGGAGGAGCTCGTCTTCGACGAGAGCGGGGCGCCGATTCCTGCGCACGACGGTATCGAGGGCGCGACGATCAATCGGACGGACACGAGGCAGGACGGCTCCGGTTTCGGCTTGCAGGCGAGCTGGACGACAGGGATCGGCGGCCGCGACGCCGTCCTCGTCGCGGGTCTCTCCTACGACGAGAGTGAGATCGGCTTTCGAGCGAGCACGGAGCTCGGCGCCTTGGACGGTACGCGGCTCGCCGTGCCCGGCGGGGTCTTCGTCGGCGACGCGTTCACGCGGATGAATGCCGATACGCGAAACGTCGGTCTGTATCTGTCCGGCACGGTGTCGCTGAGCGATCGGTTGAGCCTCACGTTGGCCGGACGCTTCAACGAGACCGAGGTCGAGCTGCGCGATATGCTCGGCACGGCGCTCGACGGGCGACACGAGTTCGATCGATTCAACCCGTCCGTCGGGCTCACGTACGCGCTGTCCGACTCCATGACGGTGTACGCCAGCTACAGCGAGTCAAACCGGGCGCCGTCTCCTGTCGAGCTGACCTGCGCCGACGAGGACGATCCGTGCCGCCTGCCGAACGCGTTCGTCGCCGATCCGCCGCTCGAGCAGGTCGTCGCGAAGACGCTCGAGGCGGGCGTACGCGGCCGCAGCGACGCTTTCAGCTGGCATGCCGGGGTCTTCTCGACGACGAATCACGACGACATCCTTTTCATCAGTGCAGGGGCGCTGACGAATCAGGGCTACTTCGACAACGTCGGCCGCACGCGGCGCCTCGGGGTCGAGCTCGACGCGAGCGGAACCTTCGGCGAGCGGGCAAGCTGGTTCGCGAGCTATACGTGGCTCGACGCGACGTTTCGCGGCTCGCTGCGCGTGCCGAGTCATCACCACCCGCTCGCGGTCGACGGCGAGATCGCGGTAGAGCGCGGAGACGCGCTGCCGTTGATTCCGAACCGATTGTTCAAGGCAGGACTGACGTTCGAGGCTTCGCCGCGGCTCACGCTCGGCGCCGACGTCCTCGCGAGCGGTTCGATGTATCTGCGCGGGGACGAAGGCAACCTGCTCGACAAGGTCGACAGCTATACGGTCGCGTCGCTGCGCGGCGAGTACACGCTGAACGAGTCGATCCGGATCTTCGCGAGCGTCGACAACGCGCTCGACACGGAGTACGAGACGTTCGGCGTGTTCGGCGAGCCGGACGAGGTGCTCGGCGACGAGTTCGACGACCCGCGGTTCTTCTCGCCCGGCGCGCCGCGCGCCGCGTGGATCGGCATTCGCGTAGCGTTCTGACGGTTATCGTTTCTCGGTTCCGGTTCCGGTTCCGGTTCCGGTTCCGGTTCCGGTTCCGGTTCCGGTTCCGGTTCCGGTTCCGGTTCCGGTTCCGGTTCCGGTTCCGGTTCCGGTTCCGGTTCCGGTTCCCGTTGCCCGGTCCGCGTGCGCGCGGTTCTTTGCCTTGGTATCCGCTTTTCACGATGGCACGCAGTTTGCTTGCGGTCGAGCACCTAGTCAGTTAGAGGACCGCGATGAGAGAGTCTGCCGTCGTTTCCTGGGTTGCCCGATGCGCAGCGGCGGTCGCCGCGACTTTCGCGATCGGCTGCACTACCGCGTACTACCAGGCGCTCGAAGCGTTCGGCATCGAGAAGCGGGATATCCTCGTCGACCGCGTCGAGGACGCGCGCGACGCGCAGACCAGCGCGAAGGAGCAGTTCCAGTCAGCGCTCGACCAGTATCGGAGCGTGATCAACTTCGACGGCGGCGACCTCGAGACCGTCTACGATCGCCTGAACGCGTCTTACGAGCGCAGCGAGTCGCGGGCTCAGGCGGTGTCCGACCGCATCGACGCAGTGCAGTCCGTCGCCGAGGACTTGTTCGATGAGTGGGAAGACGAGCTCGGCCAGTACTCCGACGCGAACCTTCGCCGGCAAAGCGAGCGTCTGCTCGGTGACACGCGCGCCCAGTATCAGCAGGTGATCGGAGCGATGCGGCGGGCGGAAGAGGCAATGGCTCCGGTGCTCACGCTCTTTCAGGACCAGGTGCTGTTCCTACGCCACAACTTGAACGCCCGCGCGATCGGCGCGCTCGAAACCGAGCTCGGCGCGATCGAAGAGGCGACGGAAGCCTCGATCGCCGAGATGGAGCGGGCGATCGCCGAGGCGAGCGCATTCATCGAGTCGATGGCGTAATCATGCGGAGTCCGCGGCCGCGCGCCGCGCGGCCGGCGTCGTGCGGCTCCGCCACAGCTCCGCGATCGCGTCCATCAGCGCGTTGAACTGCACGGGCTTCACGAAGTAGCGGTCGAACCCCGCGAGCTCGGCTCGCTCCCGATCCTCGTCGCTCGAAAAGCCGCTCAACGCGACCAGCGGCACACGGTCGAGCCCGAGGTCGCGCCGCAGCCGCTGCGCGACCTCGAAGCCGTCGAGATCGGGGAGCCCGATGTCGAGCAGCACGGCGTCCGGCTCGAACTGCTTCGCTGCTTCGAGGCCCGCCTTCCCGGTATGCGCGACGCGAACGTCGTGATTGCACGTGTTCTCGAGGTAGGTCGAGAGCCCGTACGCGAGATCGACGTTGTCGTCGATCACGAGGAGCTTGAGGCTGACCGTCGCAGGCTCGCTTTGCACGGGGGGCGCCGACGCTTTCGGCGCCGGCGCGTCCGCAACCGGCAGCCGGACGACGAATTCGGCGCCGTGGCCCGGCCCGTCGCTCGTCGCCGTGACCTCGCCGCCATGCATCTCGACGAGACCTCGCACCAGCGCGAGTCCGATCCCGAGGCCGGTTTGCGTGCGCGATTCCGCGGTGTTCGCTTGGGTGAAGAGCTCGAAGACCCGCTCGAGCATGTCCGGGGATATGCCTTCGCCGTTATCGCGAATTCTGACCGCGACCCGGGTGCCTTCATCCTCGAGGTCGACCGCGAGGTGAATCTTCCCGCCGCCCGGCGTGTACTTCGCCGCGTTGGTCAGCAGGTTGCCGAATACCTGCGTCAGACGCACCGTATCGCCGTCGACGTAAATCGGCTTCTGCGGCAATTCGATGGTCACGAGGTGCTTCTTGTCGTCGATCAGCGAGCGCGCTGCGTCGAACGAATGCTCGAGCACCTGCTTGAGCTCGAGCCTTTCGCGCTTGAGCTGCACGCGTCCGTTCGACACGCGCGAGACGTCCAGAAGATCGTCGATCAGCCGCGTCAGATGCTTGAGCTGACGGCGCAGCAGCTCGCTGGCCCACGGCAGCATGCGCTCGAGCAGCTTCGGCTGGCTCAACAGGTCGACACCGCTTTGCATCGCGGCGAGCGGATTTCGCAGCTCGTGCGCGAGAATCGAGATGAACTCGTCCTTGCGCCGCGCCGCTTCGCGCAGCAGCGACTCCGCGCGCTTGCGCTCCGCGATCTCGGAAACGAGCTGCGTGTTCGCGAGCTCGAGCGTGCGGTTGAGCTTCTGCAGCTCCCGAGTGTTATCGTCGCGCAGCTTCGCGTGCGCGGATGCGAGCTGGCGGTTGGTCGCGGCGAGGCACTCGTTCAGGCGCGCAAGCTCGCGGCGCTGCTCGAAGAGCTGGACGAGCACCCGCACCTTGCCGCGCAGAATCTCGGGCACGACGGGCACGTAAACGTAATCTGCCGCGCCGATCTCGTAGCCGCGCAAACGGTCGAGGTCCGTCAGGTGGACGCCGGTGACGAAGATGATCGGCGTGCTGCCGAAGACCGGGTTCTCGCGTATCCGGCGCGCCGTCTCGAAACCGTCCATGCCGGGCATGCTGACGTCGAGGAGGATCGCGGCGAACTCGCATTCCTCGAGGCGCTCGAGCGCTTCCGCTCCGGAATGAGCGCGCACGAGGTTCTGCCCGAGCCGTTCGAGGATGACTTCGTAGGTCAGTAGACGCGCGGGCTTGTCGTCGACCAGCAGAATGTTCGCGAGGTCCGGCACGGGAGGTCAGCGATCGAGCCAAACGCGAAGCAGCGACAGAAACTGCTCGCTGTCGACGGGTTTCGCGATGTAGTCGGACGCTCCGGCCTCGAGGCATTTCTCTCGGTCGCCCGCCATCGCTTTCGCGGTCAGTGCGACGATCGGCTGGTCGAAGTGAGGGTTTTGACGCATACGCCTTATCGTTTCGTATCCATCCATCTCGGGCATCATGATGTCGAGAAGCACGAGGGACAGCGAATCGATGTCGTTTAGAACTTCCAGCGCCTGCGCGCCGGAGCTGGCGGCCACCACGCGCACGTGGTGACGTTCGAGGAGCGTAGTCAACGCGAAGATGTTACGCACATCGTCGTCGACGACCAACACTGTCTTGCCTGCCAGCACGTCGTGGGACGGGGATTCGAGCAATATTCGCCGGTCGTCCGGCAGATCGGACACGCGACGGTGCAGAAAAAGCGCGGTCTCGTCGAGGACCTTCTCGAGAGATACGGCCCGGCGCACGATCAGCTCGCGGAGCTCGGACGTGATCGGGACCGACTCCTCGGGGTCGTAGACCACGATCGGCACGGTGCCGAGCGCGGGCTCCTTGGCGATGCTGCGCAGCACGCTCGCTGCGGAGACGTCGCGCGGCTGGGCGTCGAGCAGCATGCAGTCGAACTCGCTGCGCTGCAACAGCGCGAGCGCATCGTGTCCGAGCGCCGTGACGGTGGTATCGACGTCGACGCCGCCCGAGAGCTCCGCGAGCCGGCCGGCAGGCGCGCGGCTGCCTTCGACGACGAGCAGGCGCCGGGGCGGGTGCAGCGCGTGCGCGAGCAGCGAACGCAGGCTCTCGCGCAGATCCGACGGTTCGAGCGGACGAGCGAGCGATACCTTCGCGCCGCGCCGTCGGGCTGCGACTCGGTCCTCGCCGCGGCCGATCCACTGTACCGGCACGTGACGCAGCTCGCGATCGTGCTTCAGGAGGCTCATCACCGTCCAGCCGTGCATGTCGGGCAGGGACGCATCGACGCTGACGACGGCCGGGTGGAACTGGTGCGCCAGGCTCACGACGTCGCCGCCGCGATTGCTGACGACGGCCTTCATCCCGGCGGCATGCGCTGCGTCGATGATCGCCTGTGCGAGTCGGCCGTCGCTCTGCACGGCGAGCAGGACGCGATCGGTGGCGCTGATCTGCTCACGGTCGTCCATCACGCCGCCCGCGACGTGCGGCGTGACGAGCATCGGCCCGCGCACCGTCGTTCCGATCGATGCGGGCGCACCGGCGGGCACGGCGGGACCCGCGTAGATCGCGGGCAGATACAGGGTGAAGGTGCTGCCCGCGCCGGGCTCGCTCTTCAGCTTCAGCTCGCCGCCGAGGAGCTGCGCGAGCTCGCGGCTGATCGCGAGCCCGAGCCCGGTGCCGCCGTGCTTGCGGGACGTGCCCGCGTCGGCTTGCTGAAACGCCTCGAATACGATCTTCTGCTTGTCGAGCGGGATGCCGATGCCGGTGTCGATGACCTCGAACGCGATCACGCGCTCCGCGCCGTCGAGGATCGGGTGCCCCGGCGACCAGCCGTCCCGCGCAGGGCGCACGCGGAGCCGGACGCTCCCTTCGGCCGTGAACTTGAACGCGTTCGACAGCAGGTTCTTCATGACCTGGAGCAGCCGCTTCGGGTCGGTATTGATCGAGTCGTCGAGCGTCGGATCGACTTCGGCGCTGAAATGCAGCCCGCTCGACTCGGCCTCGTGCGCGAACGTGCGCTCGAGCGTATAGCGCAGGTTCGTGAGCGGAAATTCCTCGCAGTCGACGGTGACGGTGCCCGACTCTATCTTCGATAGATCGAGAATGTCGCTAATCAGGTTCAACAGGTCGGTGCCGGCCGCGCGAATCGTGGCCGCATACTCGATCTGGCGCGCGCTCAGGTTACTGTCGGCGTTCTCGGCGAGCTGCTGCGACAGCACGAGGATGCTGTTCAGCGGCGTGCGCAGCTCGTGCGACATGTTCGCGAGGAACTCGGACTTGTATCGCGACGTCAGCGCAAGCTCGGCGGCCTTCTCCTCGAGCGCGCGCCGCGCCTGCTCGATCTCGCGGTTCTTGCGCTCGACCTCGGCGTTCTGCGCAGCCAGCAAGCGGGCCTTCTGCGCAAGCTCCTCGTTGGTCTTCTGCAGCTCTCGCTGTTGCGTTTGCTGCTCGGTCGCGAGCTGCTGCGACTGCGCGAGGAGCCGCTCGGTGCGCATCGTGACCTCGATGTTGTTCAGCACGACGCCGACGATATCGGCGAGCTGCTCGAGGAACGACAGGTGCGACGCGGCGAACTCGTCGAGCGACGCGAGCTCGATCACGGCCTTGACCTCGCCCTCGAACAGCACGGGCAGCACGACGATGTTATGCGGCTCGGCGTCGATGAGCCCCGACGTGATGCGAATCGCGCGGCCCGGCACGTCGCGGAGGATCATCGGTTTGCGCTCCCGGGCGCATTGGCCGACGAGCCCTTCGTTGAATGCATACTCGCGCGTGACGTTCGGTCCGATGCCGTCCGCGTAGGACGCGAGCTGGCGCAGCCGCGCGCCGCTCGGCGTGTCGACGAGGACGTAGATAATGCCTTGCTGCGCATGCACGAGCGGTGCGAGCTCGGACAGGAGCATTTGTGCGACCGTCGACAGGTCGCGCTGACCCTGCATCATCCGGCTGAACTTCGCGAGGTTCGTCTTCAGCCAGTCCTGCTCCTTGTTGCGCTCCGTCGTGCGCCGCAGGTTGCCGATCATCGCGTTGATGTAGTTCTTGAGATCCGCGACCTCGCCCTTGGCTTCGACCTGGATGTAGCGCGTGAGGTCGCCCTTCGTCACCGCGGTGGCGACTTCCGCGATTGCGCGGACCTGGGTCGTCAGGTTCGCGGCGAGCAGATTCACGTTCGCCGTCAGGTCCTTCCACGTGCCGGCCGCGCCCGGCACGTTCGCCTGCCCGCCGAGCCGGCCCTCGACGCCGACCTCGCGCGCGACGGTCGTCACCTGATCGGCAAAGATCGCGAGCGTGTCGGTCATGCTGTTGATCGTGTTCGCGAGAGCGGCGATCTCGCCTTTGGATTCGACGGTCAGCTTCTGCGTCAAATCGCCGTTCGCGACGGCGGTCACGACCTTGACGATGCCGCGGACCTGATTCGTCAGGTTGTCCGCCATGACGTTCACGTTGTCGGTCAGGTCCTTCCACGTGCCGGCGACGCCCGGCACCTTCGCCTGGCCGCCGAGCTTGCCTTCGGTGCCGACCTCGCGCGCGACGCGCGTCACCTCGGCCGCGAAGCCGTTCAGCTGATCGACGAGCGTGTTGATCGTGTTCTTGAGCTCGAGGATCTCGCCCTGCACGTCGACCGTGATCTTGCGGGACAGATCGCCGCGCGCGATCGCGGTCGCGACCTCGGCGATCTCGCGGACCTGGTTCGTCAGGTTCGCCGCCATGACGTTTACGTTGTCGGTCAGGCCCTTCCACGTGCCGGCGACGCCCGGCACGGTGGCCTGACCGCCGAGCTTGCCTTCGGTGCCGACCTCGCGCGCGACGCGCGTGACCTCGGACGCGAAGCTGTTCAGCTGATCGACCATCGTGTTGATGGTGTTCTTCAGCTCGAGGATCTCGCCCTGCACGTCGACCGTAATCTTGCGCGAGAGGTCGCCGCGCGCGACGGCCGTCGTGACCTCCGCGATGTTGCGCACCTGTGCCGTGAGGTTCCCGGCCATCGAGTTCACGTTGTCGGTCAGGTCCTTCCACGTGCCGGCGACGCCCGGTACCTTCGCCTGGCCGCCGAGCTTGCCCTCGGTGCCGACCTCGCGCGCGACGCGTGTGACCTCGGCCGCGAAGCTGTTCAGCTGGTCGACCATCGTGTTGATCGTGTCCTTGAGCTCGAGCAGCTCGCCCTTTACGTCGACCGTGATCTTGCGGGACAGATCGCCGCGCGCGATCGCGGTCGCGACCTCGGCGATGCCGCGGACCTGGTCCGTGAGGTTCGCGGCCATGACGTTCACGTTGTCGGTCAGGTCCTTCCACGTGCCGGCCACGCCCGGCACCTTCGCCTGGCCGCCGAGCTTGCCTTCGGTGCCGACCTCGCGCGCGACGCGCGTGACCTCGGCCGCGAAGCTGTTCAGCTGATCCACCATCGTGTTGATGGTGTTCTTCAGCTCGAGGATCTCGCCCTTCACGTCGACCGTGATCTTGCGCGAAAGGTCGCCGCGGGCGACGGCCGTCGCGACCTCCGCGATGTTGCGGACCTGGCCCGTCAGGTTCGCGGCCATGACGTTCACGTTGTCGGTCAGGTCCTTCCACGTGCCGGCGACGCCCGGCACGATCGCCTGGCCGCCGAGCTTGCCCTCGGTGCCGACCTCGCGCGCGACGCGGGTCACCTCCGATGCGAACGAGCGCAGCTGATCGACCATCGTGTTGATGGCCTCCTTCAGCTGCAGCATTTCGCCGCGCACGTCGACGGTAATCTTGCGCGACAGGTCGCCGTTCGCGACCGCGATCGTGACCTCCGAGATGTTGCGCACCTGTGCGGTCAGGTGGCTCGACATCGAGTTCACGTTATCCGTCAAATCCTTCCAGACGCCGGATACGTCGCCGACGTCGGCCTGACCGCCGAGCTTGCCGTCCGCACCGACCTGACGCGCCACGCGCGTGACCTCGGACGTGAAGACGCGCATCTGCTCGATCATCCGATTGACGATCCGCGCGGAGCGCAGGAATTCGCCTTCGACCGGCCGCCCGTCGACCTCGAGCGGGACCGTGCGCGACAGATCGCCCTGCGCGACGGCCGCGATGCTGCGCGTCACCTCCGTCGTCGGCCACAGCAGGTCGTCGATCAGGCGGTTCACGGAGAGCTCGATGTCGCCCCACGCGCCGACGCGGTGCGCGCACCGGATGCGCTCTCGCGTGCGTCCGTGACGGCCGACCGCATCGGCGACGCGGACCAGCTCCGCGGCCAGCTGCTGGTTAGCGAGGGCGAGGTCGTTGAAGGTGTCCGCGATCTTGCCTGCGATGCCCGACCGGTCCGCCGGCAAGCGAACCGAGAAATCTCCATTGCGCATCCCTTGCAGCGCGTCGAGCAGCTCCGCATAGTCGATACGCGAATCGATGAGCTCGATCGGCTCGCCCCGGCTGTGGGTTTCCATGTACGGATCGGCTCCGTGCTTGATCGGTGGTACTGAAGAGCTGTGAAGGCGAGGGCCGGGCGGTCCGTTCCCCCGAACGGGTGCCCGTCGCGAATGTTTCCAACCCCGGCGGGCAAGGGCAACATCCGTGCCGACCGGATTCGGATCGACAACGTGTTGATCGGTAGGGATCGTTGCCGAGCGGTCCGTTTCGGCCGGCGAGCAAATCTTGGAATGGAACGCAAATCTTGGAAAGGCACGCGCATTGCATGCGTCGCGCTGGTTGATCAAGGAGATCGAAGATGTCTAGAAGGATCAGTATTCCCGTCCGAGCCGTTGCGGCAAGCATCGTGTTAGTGCCGTTATCGCTTACGGCGCAAGAGGCGCAGCAGGAGGTCGATGTGCCGATCGACGTCGCGGCATTGCAGGAGCTCGATGACGATCGGACCGATATTCAATACAACGGCTTCACGATCGATCAGATCGAGGACATGAACGTCGTCCGGAACGGAGAGGTCATCGGCGAGGTCGAAGAAGTGCTGGGTGACTCGAGCGGGGAGGTCGTCGCGCTCGTCGTCGAGCTTCGCGACGGCAGCCTCCGTCGCGGCGACGACGAGGTCGTCGTCCCCGTGGATCGTCTCTCTTTTGCGTCGGATCAGGGGGTCGTGGAAACCACGATGAGCGACGAGGAGCTTGCGGCGCTTCCCGGCTGGGACGACTGAAAGCACCCGGCCGCGCGTTCGCTCGACGGACGCTCGGTCGGGGCTCGCTTTGCGAGCCGCGGCGCGGCTCGACGAGTGCTGCGCCGCTAAGCCGGCAGCGCGCTCAGGTGCGCCGGCGAACCATCCTGTAGATGAACAACAGCAGAATCGAGCCGAGCACGGCCACGATGATGCTGCCGAGATCGAGGCCGTCGACGCCGCCCCAGCCCATGGCCGATGCGATCGCGCCGCCTACCAGCGCGCCGGCGATGCCGATCAGGATCGTGATGAAAAACCCGCCCGGATCCTCGCCCGGCATCAGAAATTTTGCGATTACGCCGGCAATCAGGCCCAGAATAATCCATGCGAGTATGCCCATTCGTGCTCCTTTCGTGATCTCGGTTTCTCGGCGATGGCGAACATCGCGGATGCAAGAGCAATGCCACGCATCGTCATTCGACGAAAATGAAGAAGAGCACCGCTGCGAGCGCGAAGCGGTACAGCACGTAAGGCAGCATGCCGACGCGGCTCAGCGCTTTGAGGAAATAGTGGATGCAGAGGAGCGCAGTCACTGCCGCGAGCAGCGCGCCGACTCCGAACGGTGCCCAGTCGACCGGCTCGGCGAGGGCCGCGAGTTGCGCGGCTTTGAGCCCGGCCGCCAATGCGGTGACGGGCACCGCGAGAAGGAACGAGAAACGCGCCGCGCCGTCGCGTGACAAACCGAGCAGCATGCCGGCCGAGATCGTGATGCCGGAGCGCGACGTTCCCGGCACGAGAGCAAGCGCCTGCGCGCAGCCGATCACGAGCACGTCGAGCCACCGCAGCTCGTGCTCGCTGCGCGAGCCTCGACGTGCGTCGGCGATCCATAGGACGATGCCGAATACGAGCGTCGTCGTCGCGATAAGGAGCGGCATACGCAGCTGCATCTCGATCGTTCGGCTGAACAGCAAGCCCGCGATTCCGGCCGGCACGGTGCCCCAGAGCACGGCCCACGCGAGTCGGCTTTCGCCGACGACGCGCCGCTCGCGCAACGACGCGGCGAAATCGAGCGTCATGCGGCCGAGCTCACGACGAAAATAGAAGACGACCGCCGCGAGTGTGCCGACATGAACGGCCAGGTCGAACGCCAGGCCCTGATCGGGCCAATTCGTGAGCTTCGGTACGAGGATCAGGTGACCGCTGCTCGATATCGGCAGGAACTCGGTGATGCCCTGCACGACGGCGAGCACGACGATCTGCAGCCAGCCGATCGTCATTGTGCGACGGGAACGGCGTGCATGAAGTAATCGGCAGCGGTACGTCTGTTCACGCTCATCGTCATCCGTGGCTGAGGGCGTGCGTAGTGTAGTCCGACGGCGCGCACCCGTGAACGGTGCCGGTTTTGTGGCACACTAGTTGCTGACCGCGGACTAGGGGGCTCCTTCAGCGCGGGAGCCGGCAGAACAACGAAGGGAATAGGGGGGCAACCCACGCCGCTCGATCCTCGAGTCACGGCTGCTGCGCATGTCGCGCGATTCCACAGGTGCATATGACATTTCATCGGTTGCTGCTGATCGCGGCGGTGCTCTTCGGCGCCGAGGCCGCCCACGCGAACTTCATCTCGACGCCGGTCACGACTGCTCAAGTCGGTTTGCCATACGTTTATGACGTTGTCGCGACGGGTAACGGGAACGTCAGGATCACCGCTCCGAACGGCTTGCCGCCGTGGCTCACGCTCGAACAGACCGGCAGCGGCAGAGCACGCCTTTCGGGCACGCCGAGCGCGACGGACTCGGGTGCGAGCATCCTGCTGCGATCGGAAGACGCGACGTGCAGGTTGTTCCTCGTGCTCTGTTATCGCTATCAGCTCTTCGATATCACGATCGTACAGAACAATCCGCCGGTCGTCGTTGCGCCCGGAATCCCCGACCAGAGCGCAGTCGAAGGCGCGCCGTTCAGGCTCGATGTCACATCGTCGTTCGAGGATCCGGACGGCGACGCCTTGACGTTCACCGCGACCGGGCTTCCGAACGGCTTCGCGTTCGCGGCGGGCGTGCTGACCGGAACGCCGACCGCTGCGCATTCGCAGGGCTCGCCGTACACGATCAGGATCTCGGCCGCCGACGGCCGCGGCGGCACCGTCACCGACACGTTCACGTTGTCCGTTTCGGCGCTGCAGCGGGCCGATCTCGCGCTGACTTCCGTGCGGGCTGCGCCGGATCCGGCGATCGCCGGCGACGCCGTCACTTGGACGGTGCGCGTCGAGAATCGCGGTCCGGCGGGGAGCGGCGAGGCGGACGTCACGATCGACATCGCGGGCATCGAGGTCACGGTCGACGAGCATGCGTGCACTGTCGAAGCTACCGGCGGCGGTCAGCGGCTCGGTTGCCGGATCCCGCCGATCGAGGCGGGAGGCACGGCGGAGCTCACGTTCGATACGACGGCGTCCGGAGTCGGCGACGTCTATGTCACGGCTGTCGTGGCCAGCGCCGCTGCGCTGCCGATCGATCCGACCCCAGGCAACGAGACTGCGGCGGCTGCGCTCAACGTCGGCGGCGCGTTGAGCAGGGAGCCCGCGCAGCTCGTCGGGGAGCCGGCGCTGACCGCCGCGGCTGCCGATTTCGACGATGACGGATACGACGATGTTCTCGTCGGCACCGGCGACGATGCGCCGGCCGCGCTGCATCTCAACATCGAGAAGCCGACGAGCCTGCACCCGGTTCTGTCCGATTCGCGCGATACGCGCCGGGGGCTGTCGACGTTACCGATTTCCGTCGGCGAGGACGTGACGACGACCGGAGTCGCGATCGCCGATTTCGATCTCGACGGAGATCTCGACGCGGTCGTCACGAGCGCATCGGATCCGCCCGCGCAGCTGTTCGTCAACGACGGTAGCGGCGCACTGACACCCGGCGCCGCGTTCGGCTCGGCCGCCGCCGTGACGCGCGCCGTCGCGGCGGCCGATATCGACGGCGACGGCGCGCCGGACATCGTGCTCGCGAACGTTGGCAGGAACGCGCTCTATCTGAATCGCGGCGGCACGGAGTTCGAGGCGGGCACGCTCGACGCGTCGCCGCGCGAAGCGGTCGATGTCACGCTCGTCGACGTCGACGGCGACGGCTTGGCGGACGCGGTCTTCGCGAACGCGGACGGTCACGCGAGCTGGCACCGTAACACCGGTTCCGCGCTCGGCGCAGCCCAGCCGATCGAGACGGGCGCAACGTCGGCCGTCGCCGCCGGCGACCTGAACGGCGACGGCTTCGCCGATCTCGTCTTCGCGCGCAGTGCACCGGGGCCGTCCGGTGTGCCGTCGAACCCGGTCTATCTGAACGACGGAGCGGGGACGTTCATACTGGCTGCGGAGCTCGGCGCATCGCCGACCGTGGACGTGCTGATTGCGGACATCGACGGCGACGAGCACCCCGACATCATCGCGATCAATGCGACGGGCGCTCATCAGGTGTTCATCAACGACGGTGCCGGAGGTTTCGAGCTGCACCCGACGTTGCTCATCGCACGCCGTGCGACCGGCGGCGAGATCGGCCGAATCGGCATGCGGGGCAGCCCGGACATCGTCATCGTCGGTGAGGAAGGCACGGCCCTGTTCCTGAACGACGGCGTAGGTCGTCTCGGCCTCGGCGATACGGGCCGTCCCGTGATCGAGCTGAACGGCGCTCAGGAGATCACGCTCGCCGTCGACGAGCCATACAACGATCCCGGCGCGACCGCGACGGACGATATCGACGGCGCGCTGACGCCGACGGTCGACAACCCGGTCGACACGAAAGTGATCGGCACCTATATCGTGACGTACTCCGCGAAGGACAGCGCCGGTAACGCAGCCATGCCGGTGACGCGGACGGTTCGCGTGACCGCGCGCGAGGCAACCGGAGGCGGGGGCGGCGGCGCTGCGGATCCGGCACTGCTCGTGCTGCTGTTGCTCGCCGGCGCTCCGCTCGCAACGCGGCTCGGCACGCGCACGATATCCGCGGCCTTGCCAACCCGCTCGGCGTCGCCGGATCGGGCGTCCCTGGGCTCCGTGCGCTAGAATCTCGCGCGGATCGATACGTGAGGATGCTCGCTCGCGAAAAGGTAAAGAAAATGTACGGTTACGGTACGTTCTTCAGGTGGTTTCTTCTTTTCGCGGCCGGTGTTTGCCTGCCGCAGATCAGTGCGGGTCACCACTCGTTCTCCGCCGAGTTCAGCCGTGATCTTCCGGTCGAGGTCACCGGCAAGGTGCTCCGCGTCGCATGGATGAACCCGCACGCGCGTTTCTATGTCGAAGCCGTCGACGAGAACGGCGAGACCGTCGAGTGGGATTTCGAGCTGACGACGCCGAATATTCTGATGCGGCAAGGCTGGTCGCGGGATTCGCTGAAGCCCGGTGACGAGGTCACCGTCAGCGGCTGGAGGGCGCGCAATGCGCCGCACGTCGCGAACGCCGGCAGCGTCGTGCTCGCGAGCGGCAAGCGTCTCTTCACCGGATCGGCCGGCGAGGACTGACGGGAGCGCGGCACGTTCGGCGCGCTTCTCGCGCACATGTCGGCCGTCGCGGTCCTGCTCGAGATGCGGTTCCGTCTGCCGTAGCTCGAGTGGCTCGGCCCCGTCGCCTCGGCTAGGATGCCGCCTCGAGAAAGCAGGCGCCCGAGATTGCGATACTCATTTCTACGTACGACACTTCCCGCAGCGCTGCTAATACGATATTCGCGCCGATCCGGCGCATCTCTGACTGACGGAACCGAGCTGGAGACACTATGACCGCGCCCTTTCCCAAAACACCGACCTTCATGACGATCGACGAGCCGTTCCGATTCGAAGGGGAAGTGTTCGATCTGGAAGTGGAGGGCGAGCTTCCTGCCGAGCTCGCCGGCACGTTCTTCCGCGTCGGTCCCGACCAGCAGTTTCCGCCGAAGATGGGCGACGCGAACCCGTTCAACGGCGACGGCATCGTCACGGCGTTTCGCTTCAAGAACGGCCATGTGGACATGCAGCACCGGTACGTCCGCACACACCGCTTCGTCGCGGAGCGGGCGGCCCGTCGCGGCCTCTTCGGCGATTACCGGAATCCGTTCACCGACGATCCGAGTGTGCAGGGCATCGAGCGGACGGTCTCGAATACGAACGTCGTGCCGCATGCAGGTCACCTGCTCGCGATGAAGGAAGACGGACGGCCCTATGCGATGGATCCGGTGACTCTCGAGACGCGGCAGCTGTGGGATTGGAACGGGCAGATGAAAGCCACGTCGTTCACTGCGCACCCGAAGATCGATCCGGAAACGGGCGATCTGGTCGGCTACGCATACGCCGCGAAGGGCGAGGCCACGAAGGATATCGCCTGCTATACGTTCGATCGGAACGGCCAGCTGTTGCGTGAAATCTGGCTCGAGAGCCCGCACGCCGCGATGATCCACGACTGCGGCGTGACTCCGAACTACATCGTGTTGCCGGTGATCCCGCAGCTGATGGACCTCGAGCGGATCAAGCGCGGCGGCATTTTGTTCCAGTGGGACCCTAACGCCGACCAGATCTATATCGTGATCCCGCGCGACGGCGATGCGAAGGACGCCCGCTTCTTCCGCGCGCCGAATGCATTCCCCGGTCACGTGATCAACGCGTTCGAGGATGGCGACAAGGTTTATCTCGATCTGCCAATCGTCAACGACAACGTGTTTTGGTTCTTCCCAGACGCGAACGGCCAAGCCCCGAACCCGGCTAGCCTGCGGACCGAGATCGTTCGTTGGTGCTTCGACATGGGCGCGTCCGGCGAGACGCCTTCGGCGAAGGTGGTCGCGGAGCTTGCGGGCGAGTTTCCACACGTGGACGACCGTTACGCCGGTCGCCCGTACCGCTACGCGTTCATGCAGGCCACTGATCCGACGAAACCCTATAACGCGGAGAAGGCCGGGCCGATCATGGGGTTCTTCTTCAACACTTTTCTTTCGATGGACATGGCGACCGGAAAGACGAAGTCCTGGTTCGTCGGTGATACGTCGAGCACTCAGGAGCCGATCTTCGTCCCGCGAAGCGCGACTGCGCCGGAGGGCGACGGCTACGTAATGGGCGTCGTGAACCGCCGCGCCGAGAATCGCAGCGACCTTCTGGTATTCGACGCGCAGCGGATCGACGAAGGGCCGATCGCGACGGTCAGGATTCCGGTTCGGCTGAAGTACGCGATCCACGGCAACTGGGTGCCGGCCGAGCTCTTTCCTCTGCCGGAGGACGTCAGCGGCGCGCCGCAGCGCTGACCGTCGTCGGGGCTGCTTCGGCCGCATAAAGTCGCCGCACCTGCACGCGCTTTCGCGCTGCAGGCTGCGGCTTGCGGCACGGCGGGCCCTGCCCTAGACTCCCGTCGCGACAAAAAGCAGAAGAGCACGTCTAGTTCGTTTGGGAATGCGCCGAACCTGAACGGCTAGCGCTTGCACGTGTCCAGCTTGCACGTGCCTTGATTGGGGGGTACACGCGGATGGGTCCACCGGACGAACCCATTCTCATCGACCTCGACCGCATCGACACAGGGTGTCGCAAGGCCGCGTGGTACCAGGCAGTTCCGATGTTGTTCCCTGGCGTCACGGTCGACGATTTTCGCGGAGAGCCTCCGATCGGTGCGGTGAAAGGCAACGCGTTCGGTTCTGCCCGTTTCTGGGAGATCGATTCCGGCCCCGTGAATATCCGCTACTCGCCGCGTCACGCGTCCGCGAAGAACTTGCAAGCCTTTTCGCTGATGCTGCAGCTTTCCGGCGAGACGGATGCCAGCCAGCACGGGCGTGCGTGCGGATTGGAACCGGGTGACCTGTGCCTCATCGATGGCAGCTCGCCGTTCAAGCTGTCGGTTCAGTCTGGACATTCGAAGATTTTCTTCATCCAGCTGCCGAGGCTGAACGTGCTTAACCGTCATCCGCACTTCCAACGAATGACCGCGACGAGGATCTCGTCGAACGAGGAAGGCGGCGCACGGCTCCTGCGTAATACGCTGATGTCGATTCGCGATGCGGCTCCCTACCTGTGCGACGCGCAGCAATGGAGCACGTTGTCCCTGCTCGTTCAATCGCTGTCCTTGCTCGCGCCCCCGGGTGAAAGGGTCGGTTCGATCGAATGGCGCGTGCGGCGAGCGCTCGGGTTCATGGAAACACGGTTGGCTGATCCGATTTTGACCGCGGACGACGTAGCGGCAGAGCAGGGGATCAGCCGCCGGCATCTCGATCGCATCTTCAAGAAGGAGCTCGGCGTCACCGTCGCGACGCAGCTCTGGGAGCGTCGGTTGCAGCATGCAGCCGGCTTGCTGCGTGCCAGAGACGCGGATTCCCGAATGACGGTGACTCAGGTCGCGATCGCTTCCGGATTCCAGGACGCATCGCATTTCTCTCGCGCGTTCCGGCGACGCTTCGGCATGCAGCCCCGCAGGTGGCACGTATTCGCGGCCGAGTCCGAGATTCCGCAAGACATGTCAGCCGAGCGATTCCGCTTCGCCCTGGCCCGAGCCCCGGCTTCTCCGAGCTGACGTAAGCGGCCGTCGAGCCAGCCCGCCGTCCGTTTCCGCGTGCAACGGCCTTGCACGCCTGCGCCGCTATCGATCCGGGAGCGGCACGCTCCACCCTCTGGCGATCGGCCGTGCGACTCGTCCGGACGGCGCGACGTGATGTCCAGCTCGGTCAAATCGGATATCCACGTGGGAAAAGATCGGGGGCGGTCCAGGTGCTAGCTTGCCGCGACGCGCACTCGTTTCGAGTGATGGGGCCCGTCCGTGCGTCGTCGGCGAGTGCGCGCAAAAGAAGATCGTTCGAATCCTTCGGTGTAGAAAACTATACGCCCGCGCAGGGGAGAGGGAAGTCATGGGGCTCAATGAACGTTCTAAGTGCGCAATCGTGCTGTCCACTTCTGCTGGGGCCGCGTTCACCATGGCGCTGGCGGGACTTCCGGGGCAGGTCGCCCACGCACAGTCGAGCGAGAACGCGATCGAGAACGTGGTCGTGACCGGCTCGCGAATCGTGCGTCAAGACATGGTCGCGAATAGCCCGATCGTAACCGTGGAGTCCGAGCTCTTCGAGAACACCGCCGGAGTAGGCGTCGAATCGATGTTGAACCTGCTGCCGCAGTTCGTGCCGGCGTTGACCGAGCACGACAGCCGGCCGCTCGCCGCCGCGGCGAACTCGACTCCCGGGGCGTCGACCGTCAGCTTGCGAGGGTTGGGTTCGCAGCGCACGCTCACGCTGATCGACGGCCGTCGCGGCATGCCGATCAACGCTACGCTGGCGGTAGACACGAACATGATTCCGTCGGCGGCCATCGAGAGAGTAGAGATCATTTCCGGCGGCGCCTCTGCCGTGTACGGCGCCGACGCCGTCGCCGGCGTCGTCAACTTCATACTGAAGGACGACTACGAAGGCTTCGAGATCACTGCGCGGACCGGTCAGACGGAAGAAGGCGACGGCGAGCAGCTTCAGGTATCCGCATTGCTCGGTATCCCGTTTGCGGATGGGCGGGGCAGCTTGATGATGGCTATGGAGCACGCGAACCGCTCGCCCGCGTACATCATCAAGCGCAAGTGGGAGCGCGAGCGGTTGCTGGATCCCGCAGTACGCGGCACGGAGTTCGCGCCGCTGACGGAGCCCTATGTGGTCTTCCCGGTCGGCAACAGGCCGAGCCAGGAGCTGATCGACCAGATTTTCAGTGATTTGCCGCCATGCACGTTGCCGGGTAACGGCAATCCGTGTCCGACACCGAATCAGGCTTCGCACTTCTTCGTCAGCCCCAGCGTGGACGGGAATGGCCCGTTGTTCACGGGCGCCCCCTCTTTCCTCGGCACCGTCGCGAACGCGGGCGCCGCGCGATACGACGGCCCGCTCATCGACGCTGCGACGGGACTCCCATATCGCAAGTTCAACACGGACGGCGTGCTGAGCCAGAACAACCTGGACACGCTCACTTCGCTGCCGATGGAACGCTACTCGTTCTTCTCGAGGGGCAGGTACGCGCTGACCGACAATACCAACATCTACATGCAGACGAATCTCACGCATACGGAAACGGAGACGACGACTTCGTACGTGTCTGCGCTGTCCGGTTGGGTGGCGAATATTCCGCATGGCACCGAGCGCATCACGATCAACGACTTTGCCGGATCCGGAATCGACGGCGTGACCGGCGATATCTGGGGTGATTCGTTCTTGAACCCGGGATTGCGTACCGCAACGAATCCCGGCGGCGCGCTGCTCGGCTTCCTGCCTACTGGTGCGCCGGTGTGGGATCCGACAGCGCCGACCAATCCGGATTTTCTGCCCGGGGGGGCGTATCGGCTCGACGTTCAGCGAGGGGTTGCCGCCCTCGGCACCGACGACATCGTCTGCGGCGCGACCGGCGGTTGCTCGGAATCATATGTGTTCCCGATGCCTGCCGAGCTGCGCGCGTTGCTCGAGAATCGCCCGAACCCGGGCGAAGACATCGATGTGTCCTGGCCGCTCGAGTTCGTCGGCCGGCGCGGCACTTTGAATCGGGTCAACACTTATCAGCTCGTCTTCGGTTTGGAAGGCGATCTTCCCAACGGCTGGCTCTGGGAGACTTCCGTATCGCACGGCACATCGGAAACGGTCACGTACTACCAGGGCTCGCCGAAGCTGCGCCAGTACCTCGATATCGTGCGCTCTCCGAACTATGGCGTGAACTTTCGTAGGACGGGAATAGACGAAGCCGCCTCCGGCGCCGGACGCTGCACCAGCGGCCTGCCGCTATGGCGGGATTTTCGCCAAACCCCGGTCTCGCAGGATTGCATGGACAGCTTGCTTGCGGATATGCAGTTCACGAGCCAGATCATCATGAACACCGCCGATGCGAACGTTGCGGGTGATCTGCTCTCGATGCCGGCGGGAGAGCTCAGGTTCTCGCTCGGCGCCGGCTACACGCAGTTCAAGTACGAATCGACCGTAGATCCGCTGAACGACGTTTTTACGTACACCGAGGAAGTGATCGGGCAGCGTGCGCAGGAAGCGACCCGCGGAAAGATCAACGTCACGGAGCTCTACGGCGAGCTGCTCATTCCGTTGGTGTCCGACGTGCCCGGCGTGCGGCACCTGGATCTCGAAGTCGGCGCCCGTGTCTCCGACTACAGCACGTCGGGCAACGTCAAGACGTTCAAGGCACTGCTCGACTGGTCGTTCAATGATTGGGCACGGCTGCGCGGCGGATACAATCGCGCGACTCGTGCGCCGCATGTCGGCGAGCTGTTCCAAGGTCAGACGAACGGCTTCTTCGGCAACATGACCGACGGCGATCCGTGCTCGAGGAACAACGATCTGCCGACATATGGCGCAGGTCTCGGCAATCCGGATCCTGCGAACCGCGAGGCGATCGTGCAGCTGTGTCGAAACATGATGACCGCCGCCGGTCAGTGGAACTTCTACGACAGCCGTACGATCGAAGACGAGCCGGCGCGTCCGGGCGGCCAGCCCGCTGCCCGCCCGCATGCGACCGTCCTGTTCGGCAACCCGAACATTCAGCCTGAAACGGCCGATACGTGGACCGCGGGCCTCGTGATGACGTCGCCGTTCAGCAAGCCCTGGGCCGAGAATCTGTCCGTCACGCTCGATTGGTACTCGATCGAGCTGACGGACATCATCGCCCAGCAGAACGTTGCCGAGCTGTGGCGTCAATGCATGCTGAGCCTCGATGCGAGCAGCCCGGAGTGCTCCGTCGTCCACCGCGATGCGACGGATGGCGGCGCGATCCAGACGGACATCACGTACAGCAACCAAGGCTACGCCAAGTTCACCGGTTTCGACGCCCAGGTGAACTGGCGCGCTCAGTTCGCGGATATCGGGCTGGGCTTCATTCCGGGGAGCATCTCGATCAATTCGCTCCTGACCGTCCCGCGTAAGCGGATCACGCAGGCGAGCCCGCAGGCTCCGCGGATCGAGAACGTCGGCACGCTTCGTTGCGACCTGGGCCTGAACTGCTCCGGGTACGATTACTCCGTGTTCACGACATTCAACTACTTCAACGGAAATCTCGGCGTGAGCCTGCGCTGGAACTACTATCCGTCCATCGACGCCGTCAGCGTGGCGACGAACCCGACCTCCCGCGACCGCGGCGTGTTCGAGTCGTACAATCTGTTCTCGCTGAACGCGTCGTATATGTTCAACGATAAGCTGACGCTGCGCGGAGGCATCGACAACCTCTTCAACACGGAGCCGCCGCTGAGCGGCGGGTCGTACGCCGCGGACGGCGGCTGGGTCGGAGCGGTGGCGCCGGCGTTCCCGACGAAGCCTGCCTATTCGTCGAGCGCGACATACGATCAGTTCGGCCGACGCTTCTATATCGGCTTGAGCGCTAATTTCTAGCCGCGGCGCGGAATGAGAACTACGATAGCGGTGAGCCGCGGGAGGCGAGGGCGCGCCCCTCGTCTCCCGCGCTACTGACGGTGCTTTCGGTTCAGATGGAGTGAGGAATGAAGCAGCCCTTCCAGTTTCCCGTTTCGACCGCACGGCCCTCGAGGCGTATACGCAATACGATGCGTGCGGGTCTAGCGGTGCTCTTGGCCTTGCCGGGCACGTTCGCCATGGCCCAAGCGCCGGGAGCAGCGAGTGCCGTCATCGATAGAAGTTGCGATCGGGATTGCTTGATCGGATTCGTCGACGTGTATCTCGACGGCCTGATCAATCGGGATACCTCTCGCGTGCCGTTCGCGAAGGACGTGATGTTCACGGAGAACAACGTGGTCATGCCGGTCGGCGGCCACGGTATCTGGGCGAACATCAATTGGATATCCGAGGATAACCTGTATATTGCCGATCCGGACTCGGGCAACGCCGCGCTGTTCGCCATCATCGAGGAGCACGGCAAGCCGGCCTACTACGGGCTGCGTCTCGCGGTGAAAGACGGCCTGATCACCGAGGCGGAGAACGTCGTCGTGCGCAACCAGGGCATGCCGATGCCGTTCTCCGATCCTTACTCGATCGAGCATGACCCGTCGTGGCAAGAGGTGATCCCCGAAGGGCAGCGCCGCTCCCGGGAGCGGCTGGTTGCGATAGCCGACGGCTATTTCAGCACCGTCGAGCTGAATGACGGCGTCATCTTTACACCGTTTCACGAGGACTGCGGCCGCTTGGAGAACGGTGTGCTGACTACGCCGGAGGCCGTCGATAACGGTTGTCGAACACAGCTCGAGCAGGGGCTATATCGCATTAACAAGCGCATTCGTGAGCGGCGTTATCCGGTGATCGACGTCGAGCGCGGCATCATCGTCGCGGCAGCATTCTTCGATCACGCGAACCATTTCGATCGATACACCACGAACGAGGGCAGGGAGATGCGGACGCTGCTGAAGTGGCCGAACTCGATCATGCTGCTCGAAGCGTTCAAGGTGAAGGACGGCGCGATTCATCGGATCGAGGCGATCTTCACCTACGTGCCGTATTTCATGCATTCGCCGTGGGCCAAGCCTGGCGGCGTGGGGGCACAGTAGGTGGCCAGCGAACATCAGTCGGCAGAGGAACGTAACGAGACGAAAGTTCGGGGAGTGGAGATGCTCGTTTATTCGATCGGCGGGACGGGGCACCGTGATTCGGTTCTCGGCAGAGCCTTGGCAGGGCTCGCGGGTGCGGTCTTTCTCGCGTCTTTTTCGGGGCCTCCCGCGAATGCGCAGGTCAGCGGGCAGACCGAATGCAACGCAGCGTGCCTGACCGAGATCGCCGAAACCTACATGAAGGCGATCGGCGCCAGGGGTGTGCCCAATCTTCCGGCCGGCGCGAATCCCGTCTACTACACGGATCCGATCGACGTCAGCTCGATACCGTGGGGTCCGCGGGTCTTCTTCACGGAAGATCAGGTGTCGATGATGATCGGGGACGGGCTGTGGGGCTCGCTAACGGCCTATGGCGAGGACGCTACGATCATCGCGGACGAGGTCACGGGTAATGTGGCCTGGTTCGGATGGGTAGAAGAGCATGGGCAGCCCGCGTACTACGCGATGCGCATGCGCGTCGAGAACGCTCGGGTCACGGAGGTGGAAACCGTCGTCGCACGCAGAGAAGAGCCCGGCCTCTACTCCGACGACGTGAAGAATCGGGCTTCGTTCCCGGATCTGATGGAGACCGTGCCCGTCGAGGCCAGAAGCTCGCGCGAGCGGCTGATCGACATCGCCCATGGCTACTTGAGCACTCTGCAGCAGAACGACGGCACGTTGCTGGCCGATTTCAGCGCCGATTGCACGTGGTACGAGAACGGCGCGAACGTCGTGGACGAGGTGCCCGATCTGGCCGGGCAGGGGTGCCGGCGCCTCTTCGAGATCGGCTATTTCAAGCCGATCGACCGCGTCCGCGACCGCGCGTTTCCGGTCGTCGACGAGGAGAGGGGTCTCGTAGTCGCGGTCTCGACCCGGGACCGTAATAATCAGAGCCTCACGTGGCGCACCAACGACGGCGTCGAAAGACAGAACGACGACGTGATCTATTACTCGCATTCACGCGGCGCGATCGAGTTGCTGAAGATCGAGGGCGGCGAGATCACTGCGATCCGCACGATCAGCAACTTCCTGCCTTACTACATGCCGTCTCCATGGCAGCAGAGGGCACTCGGGCTGGACGTCGATTGACGACTCGATAGCCGACGGCGGCGCTCTACGGGGCGCCGCCGGTCTAGAGATATGGGTGTCTAAGGTGAAGCCCGCGACCTCCGCTGCGCGCGTAACCGCGATTCATTCCTCGAGAAAACGGCGCGCGTTCTCTAGATCGCACGCGAGCGGTGTGAACTCGACGTCCGGCCGATAGGCCCACGTCGCGCTGCCTTCCACGGTCCTCGTCAGGTATTCCGGATCGTCGAGACTGAAGGTGTATTGCAGGGTGCGCCCGTTCGGCGCCAGCTCGAAACGCTCGACGAGGTGCTTCATCGGGCTCGACGGCAACCCGCCCCCGTTGCCCAGTGCGTGCTCTGCGAACAGCGCCGTGTCGACGACTAGAACGTCGCCTTCCCACCAGCCAATCGAGTCGCCTTGAATGGACGGCTCGACGCCGGCGTGCGTGCTGCGGCGCAGGTCGACGGTGCGGACGAGGCCTCCCTCCTCGCCGCGGATCACGACCGCTTCCTCGCCGATCTCGATCGTTCGGAAGAACGGCAACACCATGTAGATCGGGGCGGGGAACTGCACGCAGTCCTGACCCGGGTTCCGCACGTCGGTGAACTCTCTAATTGCCGCGGCGCCCTTCGGCGTCACCGGCAGTTCGGCCGAGTTCGGAAGCAGCAGGCTGAAGCCGGGTCCCGGCAGCGTCGCCCAAGTGCCCGCCAGCGTAGTCGCCGTGAACGCCGGCGTGCTCGGCAACGGGAGGCTCGGTGCCGGCGCATCCGCGGGGCGCGCGCCCGGCGCCATCCCGCGCATGTCGAGCATGACCTCGCCGGAGCGCTCGAGCAGTAGCAGGTACGCAATGTTGCGCGAACGATTGCGTCCCGGCAGAGCAGTGAAGGTGATCGGCTCTCCCTGCGCAAGCGTCGTCGGCGTCCACCCGAACTGCCTCAATACCGACGGCGACACGAGCTCTAGGAGCCACGTGCGCGGCGTGCCGGCGGGTGCCGATTCCTTGACCGTCAGGTACGCGTGCGGATTGCCCCAATCGAATCGCTCGACGACGCCGGCGACGGTGATCTGAGTCGTGACGTCGTATGCGGCAGGGCTGTGATGCGAGAGCGCGATCGGCGCGGCGAACGCCATCGCGAGCGGCACAATCGGGCGAAACGCGATCATTCGAGCCAGCCTTCCGGCGCGGCCGCCGTTCGATATCTGACGCGAGATCGTAGCACTAACGAGACGAAAAGAGGAGAAGCGAAGGCGATTTCACATAGTCTGCTCAGTCGTGACATTGACTGCCGCGATGCGATCGCGCGACCTCCAAAAACTTCCGAACATGTCACGCTTTCGTCAAGAGTCCGGCCCGCTCGACTTGAATTTCGTCGTCGTACATTGCATAAGGACGCACGCGACGCGCTGGGATGGACGAGCGCGAAACGGAGAAGCGTGCGCGGCAGTGCGGACACCGTACCGCACGACGAACGACGCCGCATAACAACGAACAACAACGTCACCTGCGGAGCCAGCCGATAGCGCACGGCACGGAGTCTCCGCGAGAAGTACGCGATGATTGTAACTTTAGCGCGCGCGGCGAACGCGCAGACCTCTTTCTTTGCACGCTCGGCATCGGGTCTCGGCCAGGTTGCAACGAAGGCCGCATGGCTCGCACTGCTGGCAAGCGGCCTTGCCGCATGCGGCGGTGGTGGCGGGGGAGGAGGCGGCACTCCGAATCCGCCGCCGCCTCCGCCGCCGGCGAACGGCGCACCGATCGCCGATGCGGGCTCGGACGTGACCGCGGCGGTCGGTGATACGGTCGTGCTCGACGGCTCGGGCTCGAGCGATCCGGACGGTGATGCGCTGACGTATACGTGGACGCTCGTCACGCGTCCGAGCGGGAGCATGGTCGCGCTGGACGGCGGCAACACCGCGACGCCGGCGCTCGTCGTCGACGCTCCCGGCACGTACACGCTCGAGCTCGTCGTGTCGGATGGCAGGGCGTCGAGCGCGCCCGACACCGTGCGCGTGCTCACGGCGAATACCGCTCCCGTCGCGGACGCGGGACTCGACCGCACCGCGGCGATCGGCGAGACCGTCGAGCTCGACGGCTCGGGCTCGACCGACGTCGACGGGGATCAATTGACGTATTCGTGGACCCTCGTCGCCCCGTCCGGAAGCGCCGCAACGCTGTCGAGCGAAAGCGCGGTGCGGCCGATCTTCACGATCGACGTTCCCGGCGCATACGTCGCGACGCTCGTCGTCAACGACGGCACCGTCGACAGCTCGCCCGATTCCGTCACGATCGAGACGTGGAACTCCGCGCCGCGCGCGGACGCAGGTGCCGATCGGACGGTCGCCGTCGGTGCGCTCGTCGAGCTCGACGGCTCGGCGTCGAGCGATCCGGACGGCGATCTCCTCTCGTTCGCGTGGACCCTGGCCGCGCGCCCCGACGGCTCGAGCGCAACGCTGTCGAACGCGAACACCGCGAGCCCCGCGTTCGTCGCCGATCACGCCGGCGAGTACGTCGTGACCTTGATCGTCAGCGACGGCGCGCTCGACAGCGAGCCGGACTCCGTCGTGATCTCCACGGCGAACTCCGCGCCGGTCGCCGATGCCGGTCCCGACATCGCGGCGACCGAGGGCGATACGGTCGAGCTCGATGGCTCCGGCTCGACGGACGTCGACGGCGATCCGCTTACGTACCTGTGGTCGCTTCTGTCGCGCCCGAGCGGAAGCTCTGCCGAGCTCGTTGGCGAGACGCTCGTGAGCCCGACGCTCGACGTCGACGTGCCGGGGCTCTATGTCGTGCAGCTGATCGTGTCGGACGGCGTGCTGTCGAGTGCGCCCGACACGATGGTCATCGACGTCGCCGCCGACACGACCGAGCGCGATACCGACGGCGACGGGCTCAACGATGCCGACGAGGAGAACTTTTACGGCACCGATCCGAACAACGCCGACACCGACGGCGACGGCTTCGACGACGGCGACGAGGTCGCGGCCGGCTCCGATCCGCTGGATCCGAGCAGCACGCCGCTGAATCTGCCGCCGCCCGATCCGTCGACGCTCGCGCCGCGCGTAGATCTCACGATGATCACGAACCTGTACCAGCGCACCGAGTTTCTGTACGCGGGCTCGACGCCGATCCAGACCGACGTCCAACAGAATGTGATCGATCCGGCCAGAGTCGCCGTCATCCGCGGCCGCGTGCTGCGGCGCAACGGTCAGCCGTTGCCGAACGTCGTCGTGTCGATCAAGGATCGTCCCGAGTTCGGCCAGACCCGCAGCCGTGCGGACGGCATGTTCGACCTCGTCGTGAACGGCGGCGGTCCGATGGTCGTCGAGTATCGTGCGCAGGGTTTCCTGCCGTCGCAGCGGCACGTCGAAGTGGGGTGGCAGGCGTGGGCGCACGCTCCGGACACCGCGCTGATCCCGCTCGATCCGCGCGCGACCGAGGTCGACCTCGAGACGCTCGCTGCGCCGGTCGTCGCGAGCGGCAGCGTCGAGATCGATGCCGATGGCCAGCGACAGGCGCGCGTCGTCTTCAAGCCCGGCACGACGGCCGAGATGGTGCTGCCCGACGGCGGCCGTGCGCCATTGACGACGCTGACGGTGCGCGCGACCGAGTTCACGGTCGGCCAGAACGGCCCGGAGGCGATGCCGGGCGAGCTGCCGCTGATGACCGGCTACACGTATGCGGTCGAGCTCTCGGTGGACGAGGCGCTCGCCGCCGGCGCGCGCAGCGTCGAGTTCAACCAGCCGGTCCCGTTCTACGTCGACAACTTTCTGGGCTTTCCGGTCGGCACGCCGGTGCCGCTCGGCTACTACGACTATCAGGCGGCGCAATGGATCGGTGCGCCCGACGGCCGGGTGATCGGCATCGTCGGCGAGGAGAACGGCCTTGCGCAGCTCGACGTCGACGGCGACGGCGATGCGGACGACGAAACGACGCTCGCGGCGCTCGGCATCGACGCCGGCGAGCGGGCGCGTCTCGCCGATCTCTACGCTGCGGGGCATTCGATCTGGCGCGCACCGATCACCCATTTCACGCCGTGGGACCTGAACTGGCCGTACGGGCCGCCGCCCGACGCGGTACCGCCGTCGATGCCGCTGCCGCCCGACGAGGAGATCGTCGACGGCACGTGCGCAGCGAGCGGCTCGATCATCGACTGTCACAACCGCACACTCGGGGAGCGGCTTCCGGTCGCGGGCACGCCGTACACGCTGAACTATCGCAGCGACCGCGTGCCGGGCATCGCGTCGCGGCCGTTCGAGATTCCGGTGACCGGCGCGTTCGTGCCGGACAGCATGCTATCGGCGTTGGTTCAGGTGCGCGTCGCAGGGCGGCTTTTCGCCCGGGTCTTCAACCCTGCGCCGAACCAGACCTATGTGTGGAGCTGGGACGGCCTCGATGCGTACGGGATACCGGTCAACGGCACCGCGGTCGCGGAGGTCGAGATCGGATATCTGTATCCGCTGCAATACTTGTCACCGGCCGATTTCGCAACGAGCTGGGCCAGGGCCAGCGAGGGCGACGAGCCGCTGGCGTCACGTGCGTCGTCGACGGTGACTCTGCGGCAGCGGTATCAGCTCTGGCTGAGCTCGCTGCATGCGAACGAGCAGGGCATCGGCGGCTGGTTCCTGAATGCGCATCACGCCTACGATCCGAGAACGCGGACGCTGTATCGCGGCGACGGTACGCGCCGCCGGCTCGACTCGATAGATTCCGTGCTGAAGCGATTCGCGGGTGCGCCGCTCGGCCAGGCGACGGCCGATCCGTATCCGAAGCCCGCGCTCGAAGCCGAGGTTCGCGACGTCTCCGGCATCGCGGTCGGCGCGGACGGCACGGTGTACTTCACGAGCTATCAGAACGGGCACAACGCGATATACCGAATCGACCCGGACGGCACGATGCATCACATCGCCGGCACCGGCGAGTTTTGCGACGTCGTATTCGGCAACGATACGCTGGCCGACTGCGGCATCCCGGGGCCGGCCGTGTCCGCAAGACTTTACCCGCCGTTCGACCTCGACATCGCGCCCGACGGCACGGTGTATTTCACGAGCGAGTTTGCGGGCGTGTTCGCGATCGACACCGACGGCATGATCCGCCACGTCGCCGGCCGTTATGACGACTGCGACCCGCCCGAGGTCGAGAACTGCGCGCTCGAAGGCATCGCGACGGAAACGAACATGTTCCCGCGCGGAATCGGCATCGGGCCGGACGGCTCGATCTACATCGCCGACGGTTTTTGGGCACTTACCGTCGGACGAATCGGTCCGGACGGCCTGATCACGACGGTCGCGGGCACGACGAGAGCCGACGTGCGCTCGGACCCCGCTTGCAAGCAGCCGGGACGTCTCGCGTCGCAGATGTGCCTCGATCCGATCGATGTGGCCGTCGGGCCCGACGGCACAGTCTACGTGCTCGACAGCTATCCGGCGGGCACCCCCATCTGGCGCGAGCGCATTCTCGCGTTCGGCGCCGACGGCCGATCGAGGCTCGTCTTCGATCACACGCGGCAGCCGAATAATTTCACGGCGAGCCGGTTGTCCGTGGACGCGAACGGCAGGCTCTACGTCGACGACAGGCGCAACGGGCAGGTGTGGGCGGTCGATGGGGCGACCGGTTGGGCTGCGCCGATTGCAGGCGACCGTGACCGCCATTGCAACCTCATCAACTGCGAGCCGGTCGCGGAAGGGCCGCCGGCTCTCGCGGCGGGGCTTCAACTGCCGCGTGCCGTCGCCGCGAGCCCGGATGGGACGGTCTACGTCGCCAATTACGGATCGATCTACCGTATCGAGCCGCCTTTCCCGGGATTCGATCCGACCGGATACCTCGTCGCGAGCGAGACCGGCAGCGAGGCTTACGAGTTCGACCTCTACGGCCGTCATCTGCGCACACTCGATCCGATGACGTACGAGCCGAGACTGACTCTGGTCTACGACGACAACGGCCGCCTGATCCGGCTCGTCGGTGCGGAAGGCCGCATCACGCGTATCGAGCGCGATGCGTCCGGCCGACCGACGGCGATCGTCGGGCCGTACGGTCACACGACACAGCTCGCCGTCGATGCTGCGGGTTGGCTTACGGAAGTGACCGAACCCGCCGGCAGCAGCGTTCGCTTCGAATACGGAGTCGGCGGCCTGTTGACGCGCTCCGTCGATCCGCTCGGGTTCGCATCGAGCTACGAGTACGACCAGTGGGGCAAGCTCGAGCGCGCCGTCGATCGGGAGAGTCATGCGAAGACCTTGTCGGGCACGCGAACCCGGACGCGGTACACGTCGACTATCCAGTCGGCGCTCGGCCGGACGAAACGCTTCGAGATCGAACGCGACGACGAGAACCAGACGAGCACGTGGACGACGACGAGCCCGAGCGGCGCGGCGACGACGGCGGTCTTCGGCAGCGATGCCGTCGACACGCTGACGTATGCCGACGGTACGGTCGTCGTTCGCGAGGAGTTGCCGCATGCCGTGCTCGGCATGCAGGCGCCGATCGGCCGTCTATCGATCGACACGCCGGGCGGAATCGGCACGGAAGTCACGATCGAGCAGACACCGAGCTATGACGATGGCGCGGCCGGGAACGGGCTCTCGACACTCGACGAGATCGTCGACATCGACGGCCGCGAGATCTCGAGCCGTTACGATGCGTCGACGCGCACTTCGACCGTGACGACACCCGAGGGACGTCAAGGGACGCTGGCGAGCGATCCGCTCGGCCGACCGCTGACAGTGCAGTTCGGCGGCCTCGCGCCGCTCGCGTACGCGTACGACGACGGCCGAATCGCGAGCGTGACGGTTGGCTCGGGCGCGGCGGCGCGAAGCGTCGCGATGACCTACCGGGCGGACGGTCTCGTCGAGTCGATCACCGATCCGCTCGGCCGCTCGCAGTCGTTCGGCTACGATCCGGCCGGCCGCGTGACGAGCCGAACTCTGGCCGACGGTCAAACCGTCGACTTCAGCTACGACGCGAGCGGACGCACGATCGCCGTGACGCCGCCCGGCGGCGACGCGTGGTCGTTCGAGTGGACGCCGCGCGGTCGGCTCGCCGCGTTCGTGCCGCCCGACGTCGGCAGCGAGCCGGCGACGATCGGTTACGAGTACGACGCCGACGGCGCGCTCTCGCGCGTTTCTCTGCCGGACGGGCGCAGCGTCGACTATCTCTACGACGGCGTCGGACGTCCGAACCGGATCGTGATGTCCGACGGTCCGACGATCGACTACACGCATGATGCGAGCGACCGCGTCGTCGGCGTCGCCGCGCCGGACTCGACGCTGACCTACACGTGGGACGGCTTTCTGCTGACGGGCATCCAGTGGTCGGGCGCCGTCGCCGGCACCGTGACTCGCGAGTACGACAGAGGCTTGCGGGTGAGATCGCTGTCGGTGAACGGCAACCCGATCGTCTACACGTACGACGACGACGATCTGATCGTCGCGGCCGGCGCCCTCGCGCTCGCGCGCGACGGCGCCACGGGGTTCGTGACCGGCGCATCGCTCGGCGGCATCGACGACGCCTTCTCCTACACCGAGTTCGGTGAGCTCGAATCCATCGAAGCCTCGTTCGCCGCATCGCAACTCTACGAAGCGAGCTTCGAGCGCGACGCGCTCGGGCGGATCACGACGCGCACCGAAGCCGTCGAGGGCGGCGCGCCGGCCGTGTGGACCTACACGTACGACCTTGCCGACAGGCTCGTCGGCGTTGCGGGCGGCACTTCGCCGGAAAGCTATGCATACGATGCAGTCGGCAATCGGCTTACGGACGGCGCCGGGCGCACGTATGCCTACGACGCGCAGAATCGGCTGCTGTCCGTGACCGGTGCCGGTGCGACGATCGCGTTCACGTATACGCCGCAGGGCGAGCGCGCGACGCGCGACGAGAACGGCGCGACGACGTCCTATGCATACGACGCGCTCGGCCGCCTCGTCGGCGTGACGCTGCCGGACGGCACCGCGATCGAGTACATCGTCGACGGCCGCGGCCGCCGCGTCGGCAAGCGAGTCGACGGCGTGCTCGAAAGAGGCTGGCTCTATGCGGACGGGCTCCGCATCGTCGCCGAGCTCGACGGCGGCGGCGCCGTCGTCAGTCGCTTCGTGTACGCCGGCGATGGCATCACGCCGGCCTACATGCTTCGCGACGGGAACGCGTATCGGCTGATCGCCGATCACGTCGGCAGCGTGCGCCTCGTCGTCGACGCGGCGAGCGGGGACGTCGTGCAGCGGCTCGAGTACGACGCGTTCGGCCGCGTGCTGTCGGACTCGAATCCGGGGTTCCAGCCGTTCGGCTTCGCGGGCGGCCTGTACGATCGCGACACGAAGCTCGTGCGCTTCGGCGCGCGCGATTACGACGCGGACGTCGGCCGTTTCACGACGCGCGACCCGCTCGCGTTCGGCGGCGGACAGCTGAACCTCTACGCCTACGCGGCGAACGATCCGGTCAATCTCGTGGACCACACGGGCCTTGCGCCGAAGGGCAGCGGCTGGGGCTGGTTCTTCGACCAGGCGAAGCGCCTGAAGGAGCTCTACGACACCGCGACGAAGTGGTTCGGCTACGCCGAGAACTCGGCGAAGGTCGCCGACAACGTCACGCAGATCAACGACGAGCTCGAGTACGGCAACGGCACGCTCGGCCAGAAAGGCAAGGAGACGATCAACGACTTCTGGGAGATCTGCGAGAGCGTGCTGAAGCTCGTGCCGACCAAGGCGCCGATTGCCGGGCTCGTGAAAAAGGTGATGAGCGAGACGATGGAGACCGCGACGAATCTCCTGAACCAGGGGGCCGACGCGATCGAAGCGTACTTCGCGAACATCGACGAGATTTCCGAGGTCGACGCGCCGCAGCCCGGCGTCGAGCCGTATATCCCCGACGGCATGGATGTCGACAACAGGGCCGAGGTCGAGGCAAGGCTGGCGGAGGAGTTTCCGTTGCTGTTCGGGAACTGACGGTTCGCTGGGGCGTCGTGCGTGCGATATCTACTGGACCCGCGATTGCGCCGCCGACGCGGGTCACGGCAGAATCGCAGGACGTATCGCCGTCTCAGGTTCCCGTACGGATGCCGTACGACCTGAGATCGAGCAAAAAGAAAGGCGGGTAAGTAACTGAAAAGAATGGTCGGGGTGATAGGATTTGAACCTACGGCCCCTGCGTCCCGAACGCAGTGCTCTACCAGGCTGAGCTACACCCCGACGTGCCTTCCGGCTAGGTGCCGTCGCTTAGCGTCGGCAGCCCGAGCACGAATTTTGCTTGATTCGGCCGACGAATGACAGATTGACGGAAGCGTGTGAATTCGTTCCGCCCTTCGTCGAGTCGGCCGGTCGCGAGCCCGCGCAACTTATACGCTTTGATTGCGCGGGAGGCAAGGGTCGATCGGCAAGAAGCGCGCGGTTTTTCGCCGGATGACGAGGAAGGCCGGCAATGGCGAGGCTTTGCGAGGGGCGATGAGGAATGTGCTCGCGCTCACGCCGGCCCGCCGGAACTGTGACTATGCTTCAAGTGCGTAGCGTAACTCGAGGTTGGCGCGGTATTTCCAGTTAGGAGCGTCTGATGGACTCGAAGCCGAGATCGAAGGTCACCCGACTCGACGCCTATCGTCGGCGTCGCACCGTGCGGCCGATGGATCGCAGTTTCGACGACGTGATCTGTCGCGCGCCGATCGGCTTTCTGCATCTCGACAGCACCTTGCGGTGCACGCACCTGAACCCGTGGCTGGCCGCGGCCTACGGTATCGCAGTGGAAGACGCGCTTGGTCGGCCGTTCCGACAGATCGTGCCGACCTGCGCCGCCGAGCTCGACCATGACCTCGAACGGCTCCTCGACGGCGGAACGGCCCTGCGCCTGATCCTGAAGATCGAGCGGGCTGGCGAGAAGACGTACTACCAGCATCACTTCGCGCCCGTCGTTGCCGACGGCGGACGGGTCCGGGGCATCGACGTTTTCGTCTGTAATATCGACGGCCCGATGCGTGCGCAGGAGCAGCTGCGCCTCCTCGATGGGCGTGCGCGCGAAGGGGCGAAGCGAGTGCCGACGAAGCGCACCGGCCGCGACGACTCGTCCGCGACCGGCACGTCGCCGCGCTGACGCGTGCTCAGGCGAAGAACGAGAACGGCGGCCGCGCGATCATCAGCCAGAAGATCCCGAGCACGGCGGCGAACGCCGGAAACCCGAAAGAGAACCACCACCAGAAGAGCCGATGGTACGCGCGCGGCAGCGGCTCTCCCCGCTGCACCGCACGGACCGCAAGATCGCGCATCCGCATCTGCATCCAGACGACCGGCAGCCAGAACGCGCCGGTGAAGACGTAGAGAAGCAAGGACAGCGCGATCCAGCCGTCGAGGATCGGGTAGCCGAGCAGCCGTGCGAGCAGGACGCCGGTGACCGGCTGCGCGACGACGGCCGTCGCCGTGAAGACGAAGTCCGCGAGCACGACGATCCTTGCGACCCCGGCGATCACGGCCGGGTCCTTGCGCAGGTGCGCGACGAGCATGAAGAACGCGATGCCGGCGCCCGTGCCGAGCAGCACGGCCGCGCCGATGACGTGCAGCCAGAGCAGGAAGTGATAGTAGAGCGCCACGCTCAGCGATCCTCGACGATCGCGAGCGCGACGAGGTTCAGCGCGATGATCGGCCAGATCTTCATCATCGGTCCGATCGGGTCGGCCCACAGCACCGGCAGCAGTATCGAGCCCGTGACGAGGTAGAAGATCGAGATCGCGAGCGCAGCGTAGAGCGCCGGCTTTGCCGTGCGCCTCAGCGCGATGCCGATGCCGATCGCGATGTCCGCGAGCGCGCCGGCGACGACGCCGGGCGCAGCGACGGCGCCCGCGCCGCCGCGCACCATGTACTCGAGCCCGACGTCCCAGCCCGGGCCGAGCGAGATGATGCCGGTCAGTATCCAGAACGCGGCGAAGACCGCGAAGACGATCGGCTTCGCGAAGTAGAGGCGCGCGAACCAACGCTCCTGCACTGACGCGGGTTCCGCGGCGAGGGCCGCTTCGAGCGGCTGCGGCGAGATGCCGGTCGTCGCGATCCAGCGGCTCGGGTCGCCGACGGCGCCGCGAACGAGCTCCTGGCGCGCGGTGCTGCGAATCGGCGTGCGCCAGCCGAGCGCGCCCGCGAGATCGCCGAGCTTGTAGCCGAGCGTGAAGAGCCAACGCGGCAGCCGGACTCGGCGCGGCGGGCCGAGGCGCAGCCAGCGACGGTACGCGAGCACGACGTCGTCGAACGCGAGACGCTCGGGGCCGGCGACGTCGAGCGCGACCTGGGCGGGAGCGTCGGGCGTCAGAAAGAAGAGCACCGTCGCGACGACGTCGTCGAGCTGCACGATTTGCAGCGGCCCCGCATCGGGAATGTGCGGCAGGACCGGCAGCGCCGCGAGGCCGCGCAGCAGCGCGCTGCCGCCGTATGCCGCGCGGCCGACGACGACCGACGGCCGGAGGATTACCCAATCGAGATCCCGCGCCGACAGCGCGGCTTCGCCGGCCTTTTTCGTTGCCGAGAACGGCGAGACCGACGGGCGGTCCGCGCCGACCGCGGACAAGTGCACGAAGCGGCGCACGCCGACCTGCTCGCAGGCCGCGGCGAGCGCCGCGATCCCGTCGACGTGGACGCCGCGCGCCGCGTCGCCGGGTGCGTCCTGCAGCACGCCGGCGCAGTTCACGACGGCATCGATGCCGTCGAGGTACGGCTTCCAAGCCTCGGGCGACGTCGCCTGAGCGACATCGACTCGGACCCAGCGCAGCGACGGATGCTCGACCCCGAAGCGGCGGGCCACGCCGACGACCTCGTCGCCGCGAGCGAGGAGTCGGGCGGTGACCGCTCCGCCTATGAAGCCGCTTGCACCGACGACGAGAATGCGCATCCGTGCAGTCTTCCCGGCTCAGCCTTCGGTGTGCTGAGCGCCGCAGCCGGGCTCGCGTTCCGACGCGCCGAGGTGCGCAATCTTCGCGGTGTCGCTGTCGTCGTAATCCTGCTCCTCGTCGTTCGTCGGGCCGCCGACAGGCTCGCCGGATTTCCCTTCGAACTCCTCCGGCGCCATTTCCCAGCAGCTCAGGAAAAACGCGGCGATGATCGGCCCGATCACGATGCCGGCAAGCCCGAATGCCGTGAGGCCCCCGAGCGTCGAGAGAAGAATCAGATAATCCGGCATCCGCGTATCGCGGCCGACGAGGATCGGGCGAAGCAGATTGTCGACGAGCCCGATCACGAGCACGCCGATCAGGATCAGCACGATCCCCGCGATGATCCGTCCGGTCGCGAGCAGGAAGATCGCGGCGGGGAGCCAGACGAGCGCCGGACCGACGGCTGGCAGGATGCTGAGGAGCGCCATCACGACGCCCCATAGGATCGGCGCGCCGAGCCCGAGCATCCAGAACGCGATGCCGCCGATCGAGCCCTGCGCAATGCCGACGACGAGCGTGCCCTTGATCGTCGCGCGCGACACCTCCGCGAATCGCGCGAGCAGGTGCCGCTCGCGCTCGTCTCCGAGCGGAAGCGCGCGCACGAGCCCGTCGAGCATCTTCGGCCCGTCGCGCAGGAAGAAGAAGAGGAGGTACAGCATCAAGAAGAAGAACAGCGCGATGCGCAGCGTGTCCTGACCGATCGAAAGCGCTCGCGCGGCAACGAAGCGGCTCGCGGTCACGGCGGCTTCGGCGAGCCGCGCTTCGATGTTCTCGCTATCGATCGGCAGGCGCTCGAGAACGGAGGTCGGCAAGCGCTCGGCAATCGCGTCGTAGACCCGGTCGAGCTCGATGTCCTGCTGATTCAACCGCTGCACGAGCGATGTGGCCTCGGACGTCACGGCGGTGATCAGCCCGGCGAGCGGCAGGATCACGAGCATCACGACGATCAGCATGCTGACGGCCGCGGCGAGCGAGCGTCGCGGGCCGAAGCGCTGCTCGAGCCGCGCATGCAGCGGGTAAACGATGATGCCAAGCGCGACGGCCCAGAAAACCGGCTGGAGAAAGCCGCGGATCAGCCACAGGAAGGCGACCGTGACGAGAATAACGAGCGCAGCGAAGAAGGCCCGCTGCACGGCAGTCCTCGTCATTCCCCGTCCTTCGCGTCGCCGCTCGATCGCTTCATCTTCTCCCACCATTCGATGCGCTCGCCGAGCGTCTTCTCGAAGCCGTGCCGGCTCGGCGTGTACCACGACGCGCCGCGCAGCTTCTCGGGCAGATATTCCTGCCCGGCTGCGAAGCCGCCTTCGTCATGATCGTATCGATAGCCGCGGCCGTAGCCGAGCTCGCGCATCAGCTTCGTCGGCGCGTTGCGGATGTGCAGCGGCACCGGCTCGCCGGAATGCTCGCGTGCAGCCGCGAGCGCGCCCTGCCATGCGGCGTACGCGCGGTTCGACTTCGGCGCCGTTGCGAGATAGATCACCGCCTCGGCGATCGCAAGCTCGCCTTCGGGCGAGCCGAGGAAGTGGTACGCGTCTTTCGCGGACAGCGCGAGCGACAGCGCCCGCGGATCCGCAAGGCCGATGTCCTCGCTCGCCATCCTGACGACGCGGCGTGCGATGTACAGCGGATCCTCGCCGGCATCGATCATCCGTGCGAGCCAGTACAGGGCGCCTTGCACGTCGCTGCCTCGTACCGCCTTGTGCAGCGCGGAGATCAAATTGAAGTGCTGCTCGCCGCTCTTGTCGTAGCGGGGAATCTTCCGCTCGAGGACGCGGGTCACGAGGTCGGCGTCGATTTCGCCGCCGCCGCGCGGCAGCGCGTTGCGCGCGTGATGCCAGACGGCCTCCGTCAGGTTCAGCGCGCGGCGTGCGTCGCCGTCCGCGTGCTGCGCCATCAGCTCGAGCGCATCATCGGTGATCCGCAGCTCGACGCCCGCATCTGCATCGAGCCGCGCGATGCCGCGCCGCACGATGTCGGCGATGTGCTCGGGCGCGAGCGGCTCGAGCACGAAGACACGAAGGCGGGACAGGAGCGCCGAGTTCAGCTCGAACGACGGGTTCTCCGTCGTCGCGCCGATCAACGTGATCACCCCTTCCTCGACGTATGGCAGGAACGCGTCCTGCTGCGCCTTGTTGAAGCGATGGATCTCGTCGCAGAAGAGGATCGTGCCGCGCCCGTCGGTCGCGAGCCGTTGCTGTGCCTCGCGAATGATCTCGCGGACTCGCGGTACGCCTTCCGTGACCGCGCTGAAGATCTCGAACGCCTTGTCCGTGTAGTTTGCGATCAGCCGCGCGAGCGTCGTCTTGCCGCTGCCGGGCGGGCCCCACAGCACCATGCTGCCGACCTGTCCGCTCTCGATCGCGTCCCGCAGGGGCTTGCCCGGCGCGAGCAGCTGCTGCTGGCCGAGGAACTCGTCGAGCGTCTGCGGCCGAAGCAGATGCGCGAGCGGCGGCTGCGCGGGGACGGTCTGATGGGAAGGCTTCTGTGCGGGCAATTCGGCTATCCACTCCGTGTGGGCGGACAGCGGATTCTAACCCGCGGACCTCGCTGCTCGCTGGACCGGGAGGCGCGGACGGCGTGCTTCTGCCGTCGCTCCCCGAGACGGGCGCGGAGCCGACGTGGGTGCCGGTAGTCGTCCCGGAGGCGCGCTTCTATCCTCGCTCGCGGGACACGCGAAAAGAACGTCCCTGTCGCTCGGTCGCGGCCGTCCATGGCCGAGGCCGTGTGAGAAGTCCATTCCTTGGGCTTCTACTGGAGGCCTGAGGGCGTCTCACTCACGCCCTCACGGCCGCCAGCAGCGGCCTCACACCGAGGATCTGGATGGCTCGCT